>Ga0114956_1000043_pt1 | contig 61076 bp, 52 predicted proteins | sample MaitaG_FD_87304 | JGI IMG/M metagenome (GOLD analysis project Ga0114956, IMG submission 87304) | Marine algal microbial communities from Maine, USA - Maine_Asex2 metaG | ecosystem: Host-associated > Algae > Red algae > Unclassified | place: Maine, USA | collected 2015-01-05 | reverse complement strand
CAGCGATTCATAAACACGGTACCAGTTTCAATTAAATCGCCAATAGCTGCTGCACGAGTTGCATCTGCTGTCCAAAGGGATGCAGTGAGTCCATAGTAACTGTCGTTCATTAATCGAATTGCCTCGTCATCATCTTTAACGCTCATTATACCGACGACCGGCCCAAAAGATTCCTCAGTCATTACGCGCATGGTGTGATCTACATTGGTCAGTATCTGTGGCATAAGGTAGGCGCCTTGATCTTCAGGAAACAAGCCCGGGTCGATCAGCGCCTTGGCCCCCTGCTTTATAGCTTCATCTACTTGCGATCGTACATGCTCGGCAAAGCGAACATGCGCCATTGGACCCAGTGTTGTCTGTTCCTCAAGCGGACTACCCAACTTGTAGTCGGAGACTATGCCAACCGCTTTTTCGACAAATTCATCGATGCGCGATTCAACAACGTAGATGCGTTCAATCCCACAACAACACTGTCCGGAATTAAACATGGCTCCGTCGATCAGCGTATCCACTGCCGCTGACAGATCAGCATCGTCCATTACATAGCCAGGGTCTTTGCCACCCAATTCCAATCCAACGCCAGTAAAGGTGCCAGCCGCTGCACGTTCGATAGTACGTCCTGCTTCTACCGATCCAGTGAAATTTACAAATTGAAATGCCTTGTTTGCAATGAGTGTCGATGTGGTTTCGTGATCCAGAAAACTATTCTGAAAAACACCCTCAGGCATGCCGGCATCAAGAAACGCTTTTTCCATGCGTTCCCCAACCAGCATGGTTTGGCTTGAGTGCTTGAGCATCACCGTATTGCCGGCAATCAATGCGGGCGCGACCGTGTTAATCGCGGTCATATAAGGGTAGTTCCAGGGTGCGATAACCAAAACCACCCCATGCGGTTCACGAATGATGTACCGTTCAAAATCATCACTTTGCTCAACCACAATGGGTGCGAGTGCATCCACCGCTAATTCTGCCATGCGCTCGGCACGTTCCTGAACGCCGCCAAATTCTCCGCCATACCGAATCGGTCGGCCCATCTGCCAGGCTAGCTCAGGCACTATCTCGTCATTCATAGCGCCTATAGCCTGGACCGCGCTATGCACAGTTGCAAGGCGATCACTTAAACTGCGCTTTGACCAGTCTCGCTGCGCAACCCTGGCTTTTTCAACGGCTTTGTGAGCATCAGATAAGGTCATTGCTGGTCGTGTGGCAAGCACAGAACCATCTATGGGTGATATACACTTTAGTTCGTTACTCATGCTCGTTCGAACCCACGCTTAATTTCATAGTCGGTTACCACTTTGGAAAACTCCCTGATTTCCCAATTCGCTGCATGCACATAGTGATCAATTACTTTGTCGCCAAACGCATCTCTTAGCATAGTCGAGCCATTCAGTGCAGCCGTGGCATCGAGTAAATTGGTTGGAATCTCGTTCGCCTCTTTGGCTGCATACGCATCACCTGAGAACGCTTTGTCCAATGTCAGCTTCCTTTCCATTCCTGCAATACCGGCAGCGATAATGGCAGCCATAGCTAAGTAGGGATTAAGGTCACTACCACCTATTCTGCACTCGAATCGAACGCCCGGGGAGTCTGCGCCAACAACGCGATAGGCTGCAGTGCGATTGTCAATCGACCAAATAATTTTTGTTGGAGCAAAGGTACCCGGCGCGAAACGCTTGTATGAATTTATATAGGGCGCAAAAAACGGTGTCACCTCAGAAGCGTATTCAAGTTGACCTGCCACATAGTGTTTCATCAGCTCCGACATACCATGTTCGCTTGATGCATCGTAAAATGCAGATGAACCATCTTTCGCTTGCAAGGATTGATGAACGTGACTCGAAGAACCGACCGTATCAGCACTGCACTTTGCCAGAAACGTCACACTCCTATTGTGCTTGTAAGCAATTTCCTTAACGGCATTCTTGGCAATACTGTGGTTGTCCGCCATGTTTAGTGCATCTGAATAAGTAATATTAAGTTCAGCCTGACCAGCCTCTGCTTCACCTTTGGTATTCTCAACCGGAATCCCGGCTTGAAAAAGCTGATTACGGATATCCCGCATCAATCCTTCTTCTTTAGCAGTCTGGAAAATATGATAGTCCTCGTTATACGCACTGACAGGACTCATCTTTCTATAATCAAGCTCTCGCAGCTCATCATAACTTTGCGCAAACGTGAAAAATTCAAGCTCGGTTGCAGCCATAGCCTGATAACCTAATTCGCCCAAACGAGCAATTTGCTTTTTTAGAATTGCGCGCGGCGAGTGTTCAACTTCAGCATGCGTGTGGTGGTCAAGCACATCACATAAAACCATCGCCGATTTGCTAGCCCACGGTGCTATTCGCAACGTTTCTATATCGGGCTTCATGGTGTAATCACCATAGCCCGATTCCCAACTAGTTGCAGCGAAACCATCAGGCGTGGCCATTTCAATATCAGTTGCCAGCAGATAATCACAGCAATGCGTCTCCTCCCATGCGGTATCAACAAAGTGTTGAGCATGGAAACGTTTGCCCATGAGCCTGCCTTGCATATCAACAATGGCGACAATGACAGTGTCAACCAGCTGATCCGAAACCGCCTGCTTCAACTGATCTAGCGTGAGTAGTCCCGATAGGGGTAATTCTGAACTCGATAATCCCGACATGGGTAATCCTGCTTTGGAGATGTTGATCTTATTGTGGATGTTTAACCTACCGGTGGATGTTAAAACCACGACGCGCCCACATGTTCAGGGCGCGTCTGGTTGTACAACAAACGGTACTTCAATTAACCGTAACGATAAGGCCGACCGGCTTGCTCCATGGTTGCATTGTACTTCTTGAAGATTTCAACCACTTTGGCTTTGGTTTCAGATTCCGCTGCAATTTCATCCCAGAATTTTAGCGCTGCCGATTCAACGGTTGCCCACTCTTCATCAGGAATAGATGTGAGCTCCATCTTTGGCCCATTAACACGCAAATCTGCTTCACCGCCCCAATACCACCACTGACGATAGTAATGAGAACTATCCATTGTCATTTTTAGCAGCTCTTTCAAGTGATCAGGCAACTCCTCGTAGCGTTCCTGATTGGCAAAGAACGACCCTGCCCAAGCACCTGAGATGTTGTTGGTCAGAAAGTAGTTGGTCACATCCGCCCAACCAACCGTGTAATCCTCTGTTATGCCCGACCATGCAATACCATCGAGTTCGCCCGTTTGAACTGCAACTTCAATATCTTCCCAGGGCAGAGTCACTGGAACTACTCCAAATTGACTTAGAAAACGACCCGCAGTCGGAAAAGTGAAAACACGTTTGCCTTTTAAATCCTCAAGACTTTTTATTGGATCTTTGGTGGCAAAGTGACATGGATCCCAGGCACCTGCTGAGAGAAACTTGACACCGACTTTCGCATATTCAGCATCCCAGATCTCATTAAGACCGTACTGATTGAACAACACCGGCACATCAAGCGAGTAACGGCTGGCAAAAGGAAAATACCCGCCAAACACAGTCACCTCGGTAGGCGATGCCATGGAGTCATCATCGGATTGCACAGCATCGATGGTGCCTTTTTGCATAGCTCGAAACAACTCGCCAGTTGGGACAAGCTGATCTGCGAAAAACAGTTCTATTTCCATTTCGTCGCCGGCGATTTTATTAAACGAATCTATCGCTGGTTTGATGACATGCTCCGCAAGTGCGGGTCCTGCGTAGGTTTGCATCCGCCACTTAATTTTCGATTGCGCGTGGATAGCTGGAGCACCAATAATGGCAGGAGCAGCAACGGCTGCTGTGGTTAAAAACTTACGTCTTGATTTCATAGTAAACATCCCCGTAAATTGTGAATTGAAGAGATAAAAGTCCTCACTTTCCGTAAACATAGTTAGGTAGCCACAAAGCAATCTGTGGAAATACCATTACAAGCGCCAGTGCAAACAACATGACCAAAACAAACGGGCCAATGGAGCGGTAGATATCCGAGAGCGTAATTTCCGGCGGCGCCATCGCTCTCATTAAAAACAGGTTGTAACCAAATGGTGGTGTCATGTACGCGATTTGCGTAGTGATGGTGTACAAAACGCCATACCAGATTAAGTCGAAGCCGAGCGAACTCACCAGGGGTACATAAAGCGGTGCAACAATCACAAGCATCGCAGTATCGTCAAGGAATGTACCCATGAGAATAAACGAAAGCTGCATCATGATCAAAATCACCCATGGGCTCATACCCAACCTTTCAGTGAACAATGCCTCAATGGCACGCACTGCACCCAAGCCATCAAACACGGCTCCAAAGCAAAGCGCTGCGAGAATAATCCACATGAACATGCATGAAATAGCCAGGGTTTGTCGCACTGAGTTTTCGAAAACGACCTTGTTCATCCGACCTTTAAGAACGGCTGCCAGAAATGCCGTCATAGCACCTATGGCTGAGCTTTCTACCAGACTGGTCCAGCCATTGACAAACGGCACCATCATTGCCGCAAAAATAATAATAGGTAATAGACCTGCACCTAATAATCGGATTTTTTCAGCACGAGGGACATTGCGTTCACTCTCTGGCAAGGCCGGACCCAGCTCCGGTTGCAGACGACAGCGCACAACAATATAGATGATGAACATCGCCGCCATCATGAGTCCGGGTAAAACACCAGCCAGCCAAAGTTGCCCGACGGGTTGCCTTGCGATCATTGCATAGAGCACGAGTACCACTGACGGCGGAACAAGAATGCCAAGGGACGAACCTGCCTGCACAACACCCGTTACCATTCGTTTGTCGTATCCGCGACGCAGTAACTCAGGTAGAGCGATGGTTGCACCAATGGCCATGCCTGCAACAGACAATCCGTTCATTGCAGAGATCAACACCATAAGCCCGATAGTGCCGATTGCCAGACCACCATTAATGGGTCCCATCCATACGTGAAACATTTTGTACAAGTCGTCTGCTATCTTTGATTCGGATAATATGTAACCCATAAAAATGAACATGGGTAACGTTAGCAACGGATACCATTTCATCAATTTCATGGCAGCACTAAAAGGCAGGTCTGAGCCACCGGTACCCCAAAGTGTCATGGCTGCAATAGCGCCTACTGCACCAATGGCACCGAACACACGCTGGCCAGTAAGCAGCAGCAACATCATTGATGAAAACATCAATACAGCGATAAGTTCGTAAGACATCAGATTGTCACCCCACGAATACGCGCAATGTCTTTTACAAATTCAGACAACACCTGCAACAGCATCATAAAAATGCCAATACACATCCCGACTTTTAGCGGCCACATGTACGGTCTCCACGCCGTTGGACTGCGTTCGTTGTACTTCAATGCATAGCTGGTACTATCAATAGCGCCATACAGCAGAACACCGAGGTAGAACACCAGGAACAAAACCATTACCGCATCAATCCAGGCTTTCTGGCGCAGCGTCCAACGACTGTAAAACAAATCCATGCGCACATTAGAACCGAGCTGAATAGAATAAGGGCCGCCAAATATGTAGTAGACAACCATGGCAAACTGCGCCATTTCCAGTGTCCACAAAGAAGGGTTGAAGAAAGTCTTGGATATAGACGACCACAATAATATACCGATGAGCACGAAGATCAGGTACATAGCACATCGTCCCAATCGATAGTTGATTGCATCAACAATGCGTACAAACTTAACAGCGAATGCAGGCACGACTATGTTCGCCCCGTGTTACTTTCATTGGAGTGCACAACTCCCGGATTTGACTCGCTGGGGAGTAAAGCGTTGTTCAATGTGCTGAATAACATGTCACCCATAATCATGATACCGGCGGTATCTTGCAATAGATCGTTTCGTACTTCTAACATGACGTTGCGCAGGCCGCGTGGCAAAGCATGTTTTGTCAGTGTATGGGTAACATCATCATCAGGACCGTAGGGTTGATTGCGTTCCACAACATATCGGGATTGTTGCTTTGCAATGCCTAGCATGTCGTCTGCAAAGCGGCTATCCGCGTCGTGCAACACGCCTATTTGAACCTGCCGCGATTGGCCGCGCAGTGACGGCGTGAAACTGTGTACCGTAACCAGTATGGTTTCAGTACTCTGCACACTTCTATGCTCAAGTAACGCTGACAACTGATCTGCAAATGGCTGATAAACGGAACTGACGCGCTGCCTGCGCTGTTCATCAGATAGATCAAGATTTGCCGGCACAATGTCATCTTCACTACGCTCGACAATAGCGGTTGCGGAGTCAGGAGCTCGGTTACAGTCATAAACCAGTCTGGAAACGGTTGATGCAATCAATGGCGAATCAAATCGTTGGCTGAGATTCTGGCTTAGTTCCAATGCACCAATATCCCACGCTGCATGGGACATTCGAACCGCTTCGTTTACTCCAAGATTATTGTATGAGGCCGGAATTCTGTTGGAAGCGTGCTCACAAACAAACACAAACGGGCCAATCGCGTCTGGGCGGACTAATTGCACTGGCGATTCGTCGGCACTTTCCACGTATTATTAAAAGACCATTTAAATAACGATGTTCGTACATTATTGTACAACCAGAATGTTTCTGTCAAACTAAATACATGACAACTCGCTGCACCATTTTGACGCACTTACGAACGCTTTGTTCAATGTGAAAAACAAGACGAAAAAGAAAACCAGTGTCACTGTCAAGAGCTTATTGATAAAGCACATGCCATCGCTGACTCGTGCTGAAAAACAGTTGGCTAGCAAACTGCTGTCTAATTATCCACTATCAGGCATGGCCTCGATCACCGAGATTGCTAAAACCGCTGATGTGTCAACCCCAACAGTCATAAGAACAGCACGAAAACTTGGATTTGAAGGTTTTAGTGAATTACAAAAAGCCATGCGCTCCGAAGTCTATGCAACGCTTGAAGACCCAATCAAGAAACACGATGCCTGGAACTACGACAATGGAGATGCCCATTTTGTCAATCAGTTCGCTGATGTCGTCGCGCTTAATGTCAGGAATACGCTAGACAGGCTGGACACAAAAACATTTGATGAAGTGGCTACGCTGCTGTCGAACCCAAAAAAGCAAATCTATTTAACCGGCGGCAGGATTACTCGCTCGATTGCCGACTATTTATTCAACCACTTACAACTGACGAGACCTAACGTTACGCACCTGGGGACATCTTCGAACATATGGCCTCAATATGTTGTCGATATGAATAAAGACAGCGTGATTCTCCTGTTTGATATTCGTCGATACGAGACGGATTTGGCGAAGCTTGCAAAACTGGCAGATGATCAGGGCGCATCAGTTGTTCTATTCACCGATCAATGGGGTTCGCCTATTAGCGATATTGCTCAGTATCAATTTGATGCGCTGGTTGAAGTGCCGTCTCCATGGGATTCCAGTGTGGCTATCATGATTATCGTGGAGGCACTCATCGCCAGCATTCAGGAAAAAGACTGGAAAAACAGTAAAAGACGTATCGAGAAACTTGAAACTATGTTTGGCAAGACCAAGCTATTCAGGCGCTTTGGCAGCTAAGCAGTAGAGCTAAAGCAGGATAAAATCATGATTGAACTCAATTCACTATCGCCATTGCTCACATTACCCTAACCACAGACACGCAGCAGAAGAACTTTATCTGGTGGTCAGCGGAACAGCGCTATGGTCACAGTCAAACTCGGAATTAACATCGCGATCACCGGGGAGTTTATCCATCATGAAAGTTGAGGGACTCACTCTATGAAAACAACGAATGAACCTCTGCTAACAATTTGGTATTGGTGTGGGGACATTAGTTATGACAGCCATGAAATGATGCGAACAAGGTCGACGCTAACCCTATCAAAAGAGCATTAGTCAACATCAACCATGGCTACCTGTTTATCATTACTAATCTGATTGTCGAGTGAAACATCGCTTCCGTCGGCAGCACCGGCAGAGTGCGCAGACCCGCTGCGAAAACGCACTGTACGTTTACGTGAACCCTGAATGTCGCCAGTACAATTCTCTTCAACCATTTCGCGCTTAAGAACCACCAGCGATGATCCATAGTTAGGGTCATTGCGAGCCGATTTTTGGCTTTCTGCTTCAGTCTTAAGCCGTTCAGCATGAATTGCTCTACAGCGATTCAATACCGAAACGCCAAAACCAACTCGATAGTCAAAGCTGGCTGATCGACCGGGCAACACAGCACCCTCTTTTTTGCGGTATTGCAGTGAGCGCTCCATCGAAGTGACCAGATAGGAATACGTAAGCGTAGCTACTTCTGCATCGATACTGTAACCACGAAATTCAATTTCACCAGAGTCAACACAAATACAATCGTGCAACAACGCAACAGCAGAACTAATCAGGGTGACGTAGCTCGGCACATTTCTAAAACTACGACCAATGGTTGATGAACCAAATTCGGATGTCTCTAGTTCAGCAACGGTTACACCAAATTTGGACATGAGTGACTGACACCGCCGCAACGCGATCTCCGCCTCATTCGGGCTGGAATCGGACGCCTGACTCATTGCGTAGAGCTTTCGAACTCTAGATATTATTTTCTCGCGATCCATTAGCGCTCAACACGTGAAGAATGACCTGATTATATAGAGTGTATTGGATTAAGGTATTCAAACATCACCGTTTACCCTTTTTTGGCAAAGCAGCATAAGATGACTTCTGACAGCATGGTTTTCTCGGACACGCGCCGCGTCGAGGGCATATAACCCGCGCCTCCTTTTCTATACCACGCTGCAGCCAGGCGATATTCAGGATGCGAGCGACGCTTGCTAAATCTTTCTTTATCGATGCTGGTATCTCCGCGTTACCTCCACGCTCTACACAAACTTGCATCAGATCAGCGGCAATTGATCTGGCATCTTTGCCCTGCGCGTCAAGCGCGGGATTGATATCAATGCCTGCGCACAAGACTTCGTCGCTGCCGGTAATATCTGAGACATTGACCGACTCGCAACAATAAATACGTGTCTCGTCACCAACATTCATCAAAGAAATCTGCGCCGAAGAGTCGTTTGATTTGGTGGAAAGCATACGAAAAACAGCCCAGTGATTACAGGGGTCTTCAACCTGCCGCATGTTTCCCCAGGGCAGTGGTATACCATTGCCTCGATAAACTGCATTTAATTTGTCCGCAGCGTAAGCGTCAAAGTAATGCCAGTAAGGATAGTTCGATACCGCTGTCATTCGACGCATAGCGACTGAGCGCGAAACATCTATTAAACCACCAACACTAATTTCATGAGCGTTTTGCTCGAGCAGTCGACGGAAAGGCACTTTTGGGCAAAGCAAAGCACCAGCAAAAAAACTGCATTCAAAATCGCGCCAGGCGTGCACGATATCCTGAGCGTCCAGCGCCTTTGATTGACTAACACCCAAAGCATCAGCCTTAGCAACGGAGTGACTCCGCCGATCGGCTGTTAGCGGGTTTTTAACACCGTCTCCATTATGCAGCACCATATGCGCAATATGCACGGCAAGGTCATATTTCAATCGCGCCGGTTGCTTCTCCAGTAGCCTGTTCAACATGATCGTGCCCGGGAACTTGAAGTAGGATCGAATGAACGTTCCCGGAAGCAAACCAAGTTCAACCTCTTCAGCTGCAGATAACTGATCAAAGTAGCCGCATGTCATTCCAAGTTGTTTACAGATCGCGAATAACACATCCAGACCAATGGGCATTTGTTTTTTACCAACCTCCTCAGCAGCACGCTCAAGCTCTGGAAAATGGTTCTGATTGTTTTCCTGATGCGCTCGTATTAATAACTGGGCGAATTGTCTGCCAGACACTCCTGCCTGCGATAGCATCTCCGGGATGGCGATTTGTAGAATGTCGTCGGAGAACAAAAAGCTCGGCTCCAGCGCTATCCCCCGGAGGCCGCCTCGACTACCTTTATCTGGAATAATCTCATCGCCATCTGGCACATCATTCAAAAACCACTGAATATCTTTCTCGAAGACCTGTGCAATAACGGCCAACATGGTCTCGCTCGGGTAACGCTTGCCGCGCTCAATCATGGAGATATACGACACAGACGGTGAAGCTTCTACATTGATTTTCATACAGCGCGCCGACAAATCTTCCATCGTCAAATGGTTGCGTTTACGCAGATTCCGGACCTTGGTGCCCAGAAAATGGGCGTTTCGGATTAGATTTGTCTTCTTCATTTTGTAAAATACACACTGTGTAATTTTTATTGTGCAATTTTAGTGTATATCTCGATACCATGCTGCCGTTAACTATTGGGTAAGTCCGATGATCCATTTCCAGATGAGAACTGAGTCACACCGGACAAGAATCATTTTATTTACGACGGCAGAGAATATATGAGCGATTACAAGACCCTTCTGAAGAACAATCAAGACGCTATCAGCGCGAACGGCTCTCATTGGGGCGCAATAGACGCCGAATCAGTGACACGCATGAGCCTGCAAAATCGGTTCAAGACTGGATTGGATATTGCCAAATACAACGCAGCCATTATGCGCAAGGATATGGCGGCCTATGATGCAGACCCCGAGAAATATACTCAGTCTCTAGGTGTGTGGCATGGATTCATTGCTCAACAGAAGATGATCTCTATCAAAAAACATTTCGGTGGCGACACCCAGGGTCGATACTTGTACCTCTCTGGCTGGATGATAGCGGCACTGCGTTCGCAGTTTGGCCCACTGCCCGATCAATCAATTCACGAGAAAACTTCTGTTCCTGACTTGATCGCTGAACTCTATACGTTTCTTAAGCAGGCGGATGCGCGCGAACTACGCCACCTGTTTACTGAGCTGGATGAAGCTCGCGCTGAAGGTAACGACGTAAGAGAAAAAGCGGCAATGGACAACATCAACAATTTTCAAACGCATGTTGTGCCTATTATTGCGGATATCGATGCTGGTTTCGGCAACGAAGAAGCAACTTATCTGCTGGCCAAAAAGATGATCGAAGCCGGTGCATGCTGCTTGCAGATTGAGAATCAGGTTTCTGACGTTAAGCAATGTGGTCATCAGGACGGTAAGGTAACCGTTCCGCATGAAGACTTCCAGGCGAAAATCAACGCACTGCGTTATGCCTTTCTAGAGATGGGTGTAGAAGACGGCGTTATCGTGTGCCGTACTGATTCACTAGGCGCCGGGCTGACGCAAAAGATCCCTGTATCAGCAACACCTGGCGACTTGGCTGATCAATATATTTCGTTCATCGACGGTGAAGAAGTCAAATCACTCGACGACGTCGGTACTGGTGACATGGTTATTCGTCAAGGCGACAAGATCATTAAAACCGCTCGCCTACCTAATGGTCTTGTTCAATTCAAGAAAGGTACCGGAGAAGATCGTGTGGTCCTCGATTGCATAACTTCATTACAAAATGGTGCTGACCTACTTTGGATTGAAACTGAAAAGCCACATGTTGGCCAGATTGCATCGATGGTTGATCGCATCAAAGCGGTTGTTCCAAATGCCAAACTTGTATACAACAATAGCCCTTCATTCAACTGGACATTAAGCTTCCGCCAGCAGGTATTTGATGCATGGAGTGAAGAAGGAAAAGATGTGTCGGCATACAATCGTGATAATCTGATGAGCGTTGATTATGACGACTCTGAGTTGTCAGCAGAAGCAGATGCAAAAATTCAGGCATTCCAACTCGATGCAGCCAAAGGCGCTGGCGTGTTCCATCACTTGATCACACTGCCTACTTACCACACAGCAGCACTCTCAACCGATACGCTTGCGAAAGATTACTTCGGTGACAAAGGCATGCTTGCCTATGTTAAAGAAGTGCAGCGAGAAGAAATTCGCAATGGCATCGCATGCGTCAAGCATCAGGATATGGCTGGTTCGAACATTGGTGATGATCACAAAGAGTATTTCTCTGGTGGCCAGGCACTTAAAGCCTCCGGTGAAGACAACACCATGAATCAGTTCGGATAAAAACAATTGCTTTGAATAGCAATATTCAAGTAAACGTTTCTCTGTAGTACACGTTGCCCGTGGTAACTGGTTTTACCTCGGGCATCTTTTTACACCGGCTAACTCGCAATCTCAAATCGTTTCTTCACGTGTGTAAACGGACAATCAAATTCCAACCTGCTGGCTAACAGGCAAAGATCATGCTCGTGATTGCGATCAACATCGAATAGCCGATCGCCAACAACAGGAAATCCTTTTGCACTAAGGTGATCCCGGATCTGATGCTTTCGACCAGTATCGATACTAACCAGCAACGACGTCATATTTGTTGGCTTATTGTAGGATGCTTCCAAAACTTCGGTTAGCGCACTTTTATTCTGTACATCGGCATCGAGCCGAAATGGTAGTGGTTCGTTTAATTGACCATGCACCTGCACTTGATAATGCTTTTTCACCTTCCGCTGCGCGAATAGATCTGTCAGCTTTTTCAAGGCGTTTCTGGTGTGTGCAACCACAATAAGACCAGCAGCTGCTTTGTCTAGTCGATGCACTAGAAAAGTCGGCTTGCCATGCAGCTTACTCACGGTCTCTGTGATACTGCAGTGGTCACTCCACTTACTGCCCTGGCTGAGCATGCCAGCAGGTTTATTCCAGATACTGTAGTTGATTTCATCTGCAACAAGCAGCGGCTTTAGCGGCAACTGCGCCAGCACCTTGGCGTTATAATTCAGATACAGCACATCGCCCAGTGACGCAGGCGCCTCCAAGTCGCGAACTCTGCGTAACTTGTGTGCTTGTACCCGTTTACACCACACCGCGCCTTTACGCGCCGCATCCTTCAGCACCTGTTCGGACAGCCCACTACTGCTCGCCAGTTGAGACAGACCACTACCCCAAGCTGACAGGGTTAATTCGATCTGGATGGATTCTGACTGTTCTTCTGTCTCATTCATTCCACAATGTTAACGCGGATTGAATATCCAATTTACAATTTAAACCAAATCAATACCGCTTGGGTGCTTATTCGTCTTTAAGCTTGCACCAAAGTTAGACAGCTGTTTATGATCACCGGTAACACTCATATTCATCCGTTTTAAGGAGAACAGCATTGGGTAGCAACAAACAAAGAGTCGCCGTAATCGGTGCAGGACCTTGTGGCCTGGCACAACTTCGCGCATTTCAATCGGCGGCGGCTAACGGCGTTGACATTCCAGAGATAGTCTGTTTCGAGAAGCAGGAGAATTGGGGTGGATTGTGGCAATACAATTGGCGAACCGGCCTGGATGATTACGGGGAGCCGGTCCACAACAGCATGTATCGATACTTATGGTCGAATGGCCCTAAAGAAGGGCTGGAGTTTGCTGACTACAGCTTTGAGGAACATTTTGGCAAACAGATCGCCTCCTATCCGCCGCGGGCCGTTTTGTTCGATTACATCCAGGGCCGTGTGGAAAAGGCTGATGTACGAAAATGGATTAAATTCAGAACACCTGTACGACATGTTGAGTACGATCAAAGCTCAAAGCAGTTTCAGTTAACCTCGCACGATCTGGCCAGCGATAGCACCAATACAGAAAACTTTGATCATGTCATTTGTGCAAGCGGACACTTCTCCACACCAAACGTGCCGCACTTCGAAGGCTTTGATAGATTCAATGGGCGCATTTTACATGCACACGACTTTCGTGACGCAGTGGAATTCAAAGATAAAAGGCTACTAATTATCGGCACCAGTTATTCTGCTGAAGATATTGGATCACAGTGCTGGAAGTATGGAGCAAAATCGATAACTGTCAGTCACCGCACGGCACCCATGGGCTACGACTGGCCAGACAACTGGAAAGAAGTGCCATTGCTTACAAGTGTTGATGGCAACACAGCCAACTACAAAGATGGACGTTCTGAGGAAATAGACGCCATTATTCTATGCACAGGATACCTGCACCATTTTCCGTTTATGGCGGATGATTTAAAACTAAAAACAGCTAACCGTCTGGCGTCTGCCAATCTGTTCAAAGGTGTCACCTTTGTCGACAATACCAATTTGCATTACCTTGGCATGCAAGATCAGTGGTATACCTTCAACATGTTTGATGCGCAGGCCTGGTACGTGCGTGATGCTATTCTTGGCAAACTGCCCGTACCTGACAAGCAAGCTATGCTCGACGATGTAGCTGATCGCGTTGCACGTGAAGATGCACTCGAGGATGACTACGGATGCATCAGATATCAGGGTGATTATGTAAAAGAACTCATCGCCCAGACAGACTATCCAAGCTTCGATGTTGATGGTGCGAATGATGCATTTTTTCAGTGGAAAAAACATAAGAAAGAAAACATCATGACCTTCAGGGACAACGCCTATAAGTCCGTTATTACCGGTACGATGGCACCAGTGCATCACACCAAGTGGGCCGAGGCGTTAGACGATTCATTTGACTCCTATATGAAAAACTAAGACATAAAAAAGTAAGAACACTGCCGGCATATAGCCGGCAGTAAAACTTCTTCTCAGTCGAGGCTGCTTATCGGAGCCACAGAATTAAATATCTCGATGGATATTCTCTGCTCGACGATACGCTTTAGCTTCATGTATCGCACCGCCTATAAGAGCGATAACACACAACGCAATGGAAATATACAACCAGAAGGCTTCACCACCAACTGCGTTGTAATACGTTTCTGTCACGCCTTCCCAGGATCCTGATTCAAGTACGGGTGGGGCACCTGTTTTCATATTAATTTCTCCAGCTTTGGCGCTTAGTGCGCATCGTAGTTAGCTGAAGGCGCAACACCTTCAGGATAGGCAGATGATGGTACTTTCGTTCGATCGAGACCAACCAGTTCTGCGGTTCGACCAACTCGTAACAGGCCAAACATGCGAAGCAATAAGGAAATCACATAACCAGGTACAAACCCTAAGCCTGCCATAACAGCCAAGCCGATCAATTGCCCGGTAAAGTTGGTCAGTGCAACTCCCTCGCCCTGTGTGGCAGGATACCCAGCGGCAAAAATACCAACTGATATGACACCCCAGGCACCGAGAACACCGTGGACCGTAACAGCACCAACAGCATCGTCTACACCCATTTTCTCAATTAGTTTGGCTGAGTAAGGCATGATGCACCCACCGATCATGGCTATGACAAACGCCATTGGCGGCCAGTAAAGATCAAGCCCGGCTGCACAGGAAATAATGCCGCCCAGTGCACCTGACATCATCCAGAATGGATCGCGAGTAACGAACCATGCGCCTATGATGCCGCCAGCGAATGCCATAAGAATATTGAACGTCAATGCGGACAAGGTCATTGGTGTGCCATAGATGGTCGTGAATTCAGTGGCCGACCAAGACCACGCCTCACCTGGGAAAATCAGGCAAGCCATTAAGAAACCCCAGAACCCGACAATAATGGTCATTAAACCAATAAGCGTTAGTGGCATGTTGTGGCCGGCAAGATTGTTAGCACTGCCGTCACTGTTGTACTTGCCCAAACGTGGCCCGAGATTAATTAACACACCAAGTGCAAAAAAGCCGGCAACCATGTGCACAACTCCAGCAGCGCCAAAGTCATGGTAGCCGTATTTGGTGACTAACCAACCGTCGGCATGCCATCCCCATGCAGCACCCACTACCCATGCAAAACTACCAAGCACTATTGCCAAAAATGTAAATGCAAACAGGCGAATTCTTTCTATAACCGCACCAGACATGATAGATGCTGTGGTGGCCGCAAACAGAGTAAATGCTCCCCAGAAAACACCATTGGCGTTGTCAGCAAGGTTTGGACCCATCGCTGTTCCAGCAGGGTTTGCTACGGCCATTGCGTATTCCCATCCACTGATACCAAAGCCACCAGCAGTGAAATCAATTCCGGTTGGAAACGCCCAATAAACAAACCAGCCAAAGTAATAAAAGGTTGGAATTATGAAGGCAAATGCAAGAATATTTTTTACGCCCGAAGTGAGCACATTCTTATGACGGGTGGCCCCCATCTCGTAGGCCAGAAAGCCAACGTGAATCAAAACCATCAATGGGATGGTCAGGTAGTAGTACGTTTCTGCAACTATAGTGTTACCGACACCATTGGCTGCTTGTAGAGCAGCGACTTGACTCGTCAGCTCCGCGATCTGTTCTTCCATTACTTCCTCCAGTTTGATTACAACGAATAATGCATTTTCTGTTTATTTTTCCGAATGTCCGCCTGAGAATAACAGTAGTAATGACCAGTTACCAATGGTTTACAGCACGAATATCGTTCAGATTGAAATCCATATATTCCATAAGCAGTTAAAAGAGATTTCTGAACCAGTTTTGAACCATGATTTTTTGTAAGTGAGCTGCATTGTCAATATTTGCAGAAATATCTGGCGAATAGATCAGTAGCGATTGATAGCAAAATAATGTCGCTAAAATGATTGACAAAGATCAAATGTATTTTATTGGAGTTTTCTCTAAATCCCGGTTCGTTTGTCTTTTCTGGCAGCAGCGTTTTGACGACGATCAACTACATGTTGATACCAGATATCGGCTGGTTTCAGAAACCAGGGTTTTGATCCTCGATGAAACCAGCGCCTATGCAATGTAGAGTGATGATAAGCCGTATAACCACGCGAATCATCAAGGGCCCTATAGGCCGCTTTAGCACCAAGATATGGCGCGAGTGCAACCCCTGACCCAGAATATCCCATCGCGAAGTGAATGCCGGTATTAGATCCGACCTGAGGCATATGACTGAATGTATAGCCCGTATTTCCTGACCAGCTGTGCGTGATTTTTACCTCTTTTAGTTCAGGCCAAACTTCACACAGGCTTTGATGCAAACGTGTGGCCGCAGCTTTTGCAGAAATCGGCGTCATTGCTGCCCGGCCTCCGTAAATAAAGCGGCTGCCATCGGGTGAAACTCTAAAATACGAATGTCTTGCGCGCGTCTCCACCATCATGCGTTTGCCCGGCGCGAGTGATGCAATCAGATTTTCAGACAACGGTTCAGTCGCAATCAGAAAACTGGGCAGTGGAAAAACACGACGCAAAAACCAACCAAATTTTCCTTGTGTATAGCCGTTGGTCGCCAACAAAACCTTTGCGGCCTTTAGTTCTGAACCATCGGCATGACGCGCGATAAAACCCGAACTTGTTTTATCAATTTGTTCTATCGCGCACTGTTGGATCACAGGAATATTGCGATCAAGAACAGCGGAAAGTAAGCCATCGTGGAATTGTCGAGGATGCAGCGATGCATGATCTGCAAAACGAATCCCTCCAAAATAACACGGACTGTTTATTTCGCTCGCCAATTCCGCATGTTCGACAATGTCTAAGTTCATATTGGTTGTCGATTTAAGTTCGGCAACCTGAATACGTTGCGCAGCCAAATGTGCTTTTGTCCATGCCAGCTGGATTCGACCACATTGCTCAAACTGACATTGAATACCTTCACGTTCAATCAGCTGGGATGTGAAATCAAAAGCCGATTGGGCTTCATTGAAAATACCCGAGGCGGTGGTTTCCCCAAAATTAGCTGCCAATTCAGAGAAACCAAGCCTGGGATGCGCTCCAAACATACCCCCGTTACGGGTGGATGCGCCACATCCTGGTACGCCGGCGTCAACAAGCACAACTTTGGCGCCAGCATCGCTGGCAGCAATCGCCGCACTGAGCCCGGTATAACCGGCACCAACAATTAGCAATTGTGCTTTTGCAGGTAATTTAGTTGCTAGCTCAGGTAAGGCAGCCCCGTGCTCCCACCAATAAGGTATGCCTAAGTTATTAGCGTTGTCGGCAAACAAGCTCACGCATAATTACCCTTTACACGCTCTTTGGTCGGGTCAAAATGAGGAAAAGGCACAACCGTCGCTTTGAGTCTTTTCTGTTGGCCATCAAGTTGACCAACTTCAATTGCTGTTCCGACTGCTGCATGCGTAACATCTACTCGGGCAAGTGCAATGACTTTTCCAAGCGTTGGTGACTTCATCGTCGATGTTATCTGTCCAACTTGTGCTTTTCCAATACGAACACAATCCCCTGATGCCGGTACCACACCACCTTCGAGTTCCAACCCGACAAGCTGGCGTTGCGGATTCTCCTTTCTGATTAGCAGCGCATCACGCCCGATAAAATCATCTTCTTTGGACTGTAGCGGCACAGTAAATCCGATACCTGCTTCATAAGGATTTGTAGTGTCATCAAATTCATACCCAGCGAATATCAAACCAGCTTCAACCCGAAGCATATCAAGTGCAGCTAGTCCTAATGGCAGCATACCCAAGGGTTCACCTGCTGCCCAAATAACATCAAATACGGCAGTTGCATCTTTGGGATGACAGAATACTTCGTAGCCAAGCTCCCCGGAATATCCAGTGCGACTAACCACAACCGGTAAGCCATGGAAATCGCCAACACGGCCAATAGTAAATCTAAACCACCCAAGATCGGTTAACGATGACTGCGTTGGTGGTGTCCAGATTACTTGTTCCAGAACTTTTCTGGACAATGGTCCTTGCACCGCCACATTGCAAAGTTGATCGGTTGATGCGCGTACCCATGCATTCAAGTTGCGCTTCTCAGCCTGCTCTCGCAGCCACAGCCCACTTTCATCGTTCCCGCCAACCCATCTAAAATTATTGTCAGCCAACCGATAAACGGTGCCATCGTCAATCATGCCACCATGCTCATAACACATGGCTGTATAGACGACTTGACCCACTGCGAGCTTTTTCATGTTGCGAGTCACACAGACTTGCATCAATTCTTCAGCGTCTGGCCCTGTTACCTCGTATTTTCTAAGCGGACTCAAGTCCATAATGGCTGCTTTCTCGCGACACGCCCAGTACTCCGCAATAGCGCCGTGATTACTCATCTGGTTAGCCAGCCAATAGCCGTTGTATTCGATAAATTCCTGAGTATGTCTGGCAAAGCAGTCGTGAAATCCTGTTTGCTTGGTTTCTTCCACGTCGGCCTCCGGCGACTTACGCCATCCTATTGAAGTTTTAAATTGGGCTTTTGCTTCGTACAAGCGAAGACTGATATCAGTTGGGTTCCAGCCATTTGCAGGATCAACATCGCAAGGACAGGCACTGGACACACATACCAGATCGGTCAGCGCTTTTAACAGGACATAGTCGCCAGGGCGCGACCACGGTGCATCGAATCCTATTGCGTTGGTATCGTCCATCATGGTGTTAAAAAAGAAATTGATTGCGGGCCAACCGGTTCGTGGCTTAACGCCATACCTGTCCAGTTCAGCGGTTATATTATCTGAGCAATTAACATGTCCGGGGTATCCAAGATCGTCATAATATCTTGCTGTGCACGCCAATCCGAACGTATCGTGTCGGCCACAAGTGTCTTGTACAATTTGTATTAACGGCTCCATGTCGTTACTAAAATATTTTGAGTAGATACCAGGTGTTGGATAGGCAGCACCGGCCATGTGTCGCGTGGTTGTTGGATCGATGTCTCGTTCAAGCCCTTTATCCAGTGCGCGTACTGAAAAGGCCTGAAAGTCTGAACACTCTCTACCTTGTACATCCAGTAGCTGTATGTACTGCCCTGCCTTAACTTCATAGGCTATGGCATTACCCGGATTGATCGTGACATCCATGATGGTATCTGCAAGGGGGTCAGGCGCAACCAGAACATCGCGGGCCTCGCTCGGGTTTGATCGTCTGACATACATGATGAGCTCTGTGGGTGCATCCTGCGCCTCCGGCAGCATCGGTTTACCAACAGCGCAGGCAACCAGCAAGCCGTCGGCCGATGCATGCACAGTGTGAAGCGACCCCGCATTCGAGCCTTCTTCAAAAACACTGATAGCCTGGGACTGTGATAGATCGAAACCGGACACTTTAAGTGCGTTTAATACTTTTTTTGCCGATGGAGCGTCAACGTTAAGCGCATCCATGGTTCCAACTGGCGTGGAAGTGCTCGATGATCCAAGCATGGCAGCATCCGATTGGCCATCAGGTGTAAAGAACACTAATTCGCCAGCTTGCAGACCCTGTGGATCGAGCAAACTTATTTCATCACCGGCACTGATGCTGATAATTCGAGTACCACCACCCGGAATGGGATGGCGCTCAACACCTGCTTGCAGAACAGGCATGCCCGTCTCAATAACTCCGCGTCTTTCATATGGCGTTTCAAATACGGGAACTACGTTCATGGCACTAGCGACCGGTGTTCAGAACGATCCCAGTCAGGTTCGAATCCAAGGATAATAGTGTCCGGATGCATCTCCGGATTAAACAGTTGATTGTGCCACCACGTCGATTGATAGAGAGGGTGCTGGCTAGACAATTTCACGACCCTGCACTGCAATTGATACTGTTGCGAATAGGCCTCGAACAACAGGCTGCATTCACTCGCATCGAGTAATTGCTGTGCACCCTTGGATTCGGGTTGAAAAGTAGCACTTAACGTATCTGAAAATTCTCGAACCTTTTGATAGTACGTTGATGAAAAATAGGTCAGCGCTTTTTCACGTCGCTGAGCAGGATCAAAGGTCTGTTTCACCATATGTTTTAACTCAGGGGTTTTCGAGTACGCACCCCATTTAGAAAACACGGTAATAACATGACCAACAGGTTCAGACTGTCCTGGCAAGGTAACAGAAGGCGTAATCGCATCGTCGGGTCGGCCGTGATTGTCACGCATTGCAATCTGGCGTACTCTGCATTGCCATCGCAGAAACTGTTCCATTAATGCATGGTTCCCGGGACTTTTAACCATCATCTCGATGACGGCGCTGGTCATGCGACAAATTCACTTTGCGTTGGACACACCTCGATTGAGTAAGGTTTGTCGTGGGACAGGCTTGGAATTTTCGCACGTGTTTTCACAACATCATCTACATCTATTGTGCATTGCACTACCGCCGTGTCAGTACCACCTTGTGCAATAATATTGCCCCACGGGTCTACTACCAATGAATGTCCGTAACTCTCACCACCGCCAGGTATAGCGCCCACCGCACATGCGGCAATGACAAACGCACCATTTTCAATAGCTCGTGCCTGATTTAAAATATGCCAATGAGCTTCACCGGTTCTCTTTGTGAACGCAGCCGGAATTAATAGTATTTCAGCACCTGACTGAGCCAGGTCACGGTACAGACCGGGAAACCGTAAGTCATAGCAAATAGACAAACCCAACTTACCGAACGGCGTATCAACAACCACGGCTTGTTTACCGGGCTGCACTTTCTCACTTTCTTTGTACGATTGTGATTCAGAGACGTTAATATCGAACATATGCAGCTTACTGTAGCGAGCCTGAACAGTGCCGTCACTATCGATAACGAATGTGCGGTTTATAAACTTGGGACCATCGCTTTTTATTGCAACAGAACCAAGTACAACCCAAACCTTTCGCTCTTGCGCAAACTGTCGAAGCCCAATCACCATTGGGTGATTAGCCTCATCAAAAACCGGCGGATCGAAAAAACGCCCCTGCGTTTTCAGGCCGCCTGCATATTCAGGCAACACAATGAGTTGCGCACCCGATGCAACCGCCTCAGTGGCTAATTCGAGGGCATGCTTGAGCGCGTCTGCAACTTCCGCATGGGCCCTGATTTGTAAACAGGCAACATTGACTTTACGGCTCATAGAATAAATCCAACTAAAATTTGCAGTAGGCCTTACGCAGTGTAACCAATGGGTTTCGGTCAGACATCTGGAACTTGATTAACAACTCACGAGCGATCATGTCCCGGTCTTGTTGATTATCAGGCAACTTTATGCTGTCAGGCACACGTATCCAACCATTAATATTGCGATCAAAAACAGCAGCCTTTGACTCTTCATAGCCCATATGGACATCTTCTAACCAGTTCAGATCGTCCCATCCCATCACTTCCATATAACCTTTGAGAAAATCAGTTATATGATTGTAGTCAGGCACCAGGTTAACGTCGTAACGATAACCAATGTGCTGACCAATCTCTTTTTCACGTTCCGAATCAAGACCACCTTCGTCTTTAACAAACTGATCTACATCTTTGATTTCGGAGCCACGGTATTGTGTACCTGCCATCGTCTTATCCCCTATAGGTGGTGGTAGTCGTCAATACCGACTGTGTGTTCCGTTCCAGCCAATGGCACACCAGCAATAGCCGATGCCTCCATTGTCAGTGCCGCAAGATCTTCCGGCTCAAGCGAATGAAGATTCGTTTTACCACAAGCACGAGCAAACAGCTGCGCCTCAATAGTCAGTGTATGCAAGAAGTTATACACACGCTCTGCCGCTTCATCCGGATTAAGCCGCTCACGCAGCTTAGGGTCTTGAGTTGCAACGCCAACCGGACAACGCCCCGTATGACAGTGATAACAGTAACCTGGCTCAACACCCATTTCTTCTTCAAAATTTGCTTCGGGTATGTCTTTGTTACAGTTCAACGCCATCAGCGCCGAGTGACCGATCGCAATGGCATCAGCACCAAGTGCAATGGCTTTTGCAACGTCAGCTCCATTTCGAATACCACCAGCATAAATCAGAGTGATGTCCCCTCGCTTACCAAGATCATCAATCGCCTTGCGTGCTTGCCGAATTGCAGCCATGCCAGGCACACCGGTCTCTTCTGTTGCCAAGTGTGGTCCAGCGCCAGTGCCACCTTCCATACCATCAATATAGATTGAATCCGGGTCACACTTTACCGCCATTCGCACATCATCATATACACGTGCGGCACCGAGCTTTAACTGAATAGGTATTTGCCAGTCAGTCGCTTCGCGAATCTCCTGAATTTTGAGTGCCAGGTCATCAGGACCGAGCCAATCAGGATGTCGAGCAGGTGATCGTTGATCGATACCCGCAGGTAATGAACGCATTTCAGCAACCTGGTCAGTTACCTTCTGTCCCATCAGGTGACCACCCAAACCGACTTTACAACCTTGACCGATAAAGAACTCAATGCCGTCTGCAAGCATGAGGTGATGCGGGTTAAAGCCATAGCGTGACTGTATCAACTGGTAAAACCACTTTGAAGAGTAGCGTCGCTCGTCTGGAATCATGCCACCTTCACCAGAACAAGTTGCGCTACCGGCCATAGTTGCACCACGGGCCAATGCTGTTTTTGCCTCGAAAGACAAAGCTCCGAAACTCATGCCGGTAATGTACACCGGTATATCAAGTTCAATAGGCTTTTTGCAACGCGGACCAATGACCGTTTTAGTTTCACACTTCTCTCGATAACCTTCGATAACAAAGCGCGTTAGCGTACCCGGAAGAAACGTTAAATCATCCCAGTGCGGAATTTTCTTGAACAAGGAAAAACCGCGCATGCGATACCGGCCCAGTTCAGATTTAATGTGTATATCATCAATAACACTTGGCGGAAAAACAAAAGATTCTCCAAGCCTGTTCGTATCACGCGCCAGCACTTTCTTTTTTACTTCATCCATTACTATTACCCCGCCTTATAGAATGAGTTTTTTCTCATTGGCTTCAAGATTGTCGTAGTTCCACAACTGCTTACCAGCAACAATCTTGTGGAAATGGTCAACGCCTTTATCGGGCATCAGTTCATATTGTTTTAACTTTCTGGTTAGCCAGGCTTTATCCAGATCAGTGAGTTCCGCATGCACGGCATCAACACCGCAGGACTGGATATCACCACCGACGAATATAGTGCCATCGTACATAGAGTCCCCGAGATTCTTACCCGCGTTGCCACAGACAACCATGCGACCACGCTGCATCATGAAACCAGACAATGCACCGGTATCTCCACCCACAATGATGGTGCCGCCTTTCTGATCAATCCCAGTACGGGAACCAACCGAACCACGGCAAACCAAATCACCACCACGTATTGCAGCACCGAATGTTGAGCCTGCATTTTTCTCGACAACAACCGTTCCTGACATCATATTCTCACCACATGACCAACCTACCCGGCCTTTGATGCGAACGTTTGGCCCATCGATCAAGCCAACTGCAAAATAGCCAAGCGAGCCCTCAATTTCAAGTGTGAGCCGATTTAGAATACCTACTCCAACAGAGTGCATACCACGCGGATTTTTGATGATTATGGTGCCATTACCCTCTTCCATCGCTGTGCGTATTTTATTGTTTAGCTCGGTAGTAGTTAATCCATCTGTGTCAATCTCAACGCGTTTGTTATAGAACACATCAGGTGCCCACGGATACGTGAAGCGCTCTTCTTCATCGGGATTGAACTCGATAAGTAAAGAACGACCAAACAACTGCTCTGTAGTCAGACCCAGTGCTTCAACGCGTTCTTCCTGCGTCATTGCCTTTAATTCTGTATCAGTTACGCCTGCCATACTCGCACCTCCTCATCGTACGGATCGGTTGTATCAATTTCCTGCGGCAAGATTGCACGAATGGCCACTTCTTCTGATGCCATAGCAATCAAATCATCGCTTTCAAACAGCACAAGCGGCTTGGCAGCCATAGTGTCCTTTGCCATACCAAGCTGATCCTTTGTTGCAACCAGGTAGGTAAATACTCCGTCAATCTCTTGGATTGAACGTGTCAGACTCTCTTCTAACGTCACATCATTTGCAAGATTGTCTGCTGTGTAAACCGCTAACAACTCAGAATCACAGTTGGACATAAAACGATGGCCTTTTTGTTCCATCTGCCGTCGCATGATCCAGTAGTTTGTAATTTGTCCATTATGCACAACAGACACATCGTTATAGGGGAAAGCCCAGTACGGATGCGCCGAACGAATATCAACATCAGATTCAGTTGCCATGCGTGTATGACCAATGCCATGTGTGCCCTGAAAATCGCCAAGACCGTAAGTCTCTGAAACTTCTGACGCATCGCCCAGATCCTTTATAAGCTCAAGACCATTACCCATGGACAGAATTTCAACGCCTTCGAGCTCTTCTATATGACGAGCCATATCTTCTGTATCACCGTCGTGACTAATCAAATACCGAAGTGCATAAGCGGTGGCTTGTTCTTTCGCCTTAACCTTAGCTCCATGCTCTTTTAATATGGCCTCCACATCATCAATACGTTTTTCGAGTATCGGAGCAAAGCCACGTCCACTTTCCATGTCTTCACGTTCAGCGCACTTTACGCGCATGATGTAGTCACCGTCGGTAGGTTCTCCGTAGACAGCAAACCCTGTCGAATCAGGCCCCCTGTGTTTCAGGGCTTGCAACATGGCTGTCATTTCTGACCCCACGTTCGAGCGCTTGCCCTTATGTATTAGTCCCGCTATTCCGCACATGGTTGTGCTCCTTCGTTTCTTGAAATTATTTCGGGTTCAGCCGTTTATTCCAGGGCTGAACCCGACACTGATGGTGAATTCCTGCCTTGCTCTAAGGCAGGTAATCCATATAGGTATCAGCATCCCAATCGGACACCGAAGACATAAAGCGTTCCCACTCATCAGTCTTGTACTCATCGAACAAGCGGTACATCTCACCTGGCATAGCACTTTGGATAACGTCATCTTTTGCCAGTGCTTTCAATGCATCACCTAACGACATTGGCAGCTTCTCTACTTGCTTTCCCTCATCCATGGCAACGTAAATGTTGCGCTCTTCCGGCTCACCACATGGAATTTTATTCGTCAGACCATCATCCATCGCCTGAATTAGTCCGGCTGCCATCAGGTATGGGTTAACCATGGAATCTACTGAACGAAATTCGAAACGACCCGGTGCAGATATACGCAATCCGGTTGTGCGATTTTGGAAACCCCAGTCTTTAAAGATTGGTGCCCAGAACCCGGTATCCCATAAACGTCGGTAGGAGTTGACAGTCGAGCAACCAATAACTGTTAGCGCATCAAGATGCTTGACCATACCGCCAATCGCATTTTGGCCGATAGGTCCTGGCATCTGTACATCTTTGCCATCTGGCATAAACGTGTTTGTACCGCCCGAACGATAGGTGAACACTTCTTCGTGTGCGGGCATGGTTTCAAGCTTCATAGGATTGACTTTATCCTTCCCGCCTTTCCATAAGCTTATATTGTGATGACACCCACTTGCAGATACACCCATAAACGGCTTGGTCATAAAGCACGCAATCAGATTTTCTTCACGTGCCACTTGAGCACATATCTGCCGGTAAGTTGTTAGTCGATCAGCTGTTCTCGTACACAAGTCATAGGTGTAGTTAAGTTCCAACTGACCAGGTGCATCTTCGTGATCACCCTGGATCATATCCAGGCCCATCGCTTTGCAGTACTTCAATACTTTCATGTACACCGGGCGTAAGCTTTCGAACTGATCAATGTGATAGCAGTAAGGCTCAGAATATCCGCCATTTGGCTTGCCGTTTTCATCTTTCTTAAGCCACATCATTTCAGGCTCTAAACCTGAGCGAAGATGCAGACCGTGTTTTTTTTCAAATTCGTCGTGTAAACGCTGTAAGTTACCGCGACAATCTGACGTCAGGAATTGACCGGGGTTTTCTCGCTCTTCTCGATTTCTGAACAAGGTGCACCAAACACGTGCAACGCGCTTGTCCCAGGGAATTTGGCAGAAAGTGTCAACTTCCGGTATCCCAACTAATTCAGCCGCTTCAGGCCCATACCCCATGTAGTCACCATGGCGATTGGTGAAAAGATTTATCGTTGCGCCATAAACCAACTGAAAACCTTTATCGGCAATCGACTCCCAATGAGCTGCAGGGATACCCTTACCGCATATGCGGCCAGTGATTGATACGAATTGCAGATAGAGATACTCAACACCCAGCGCGTCTATTTGTTTGCGCACGTCTTTGACCATCTTGTCTCTATCAGCCGCTTCTACAAACGCCTCGATATCTGTTTTACTCACTAGTAAATCTCCTCAGGTAGTTGTTCTCGTCACACCACTGAAATTGTCAGCAGCCTCAGGTTTTCAAACCTTAAGTTGGTGTCCGTTTTGAATGGGTTAAGTTCTGGTGTATTTCTTCATAAATTTTGTCGAATAAGTGGCAGCTCACCGCTCCCGTGTCACACGTCGCACATTAATCCGAACCATACCGACAAGCAACCTCTTTTGAGCCAATATCCATATTTTGGTGCATTTATCAGTTAATTGGATTAGTATTGGCTTCAAAACAGAGGAAGTATTAGTTTGAATGAGACCAAACGTACACGTGTCGGCTCGGCGGAAATAGCCGGTTTGATCCGTCGCGATATCAAAAGCGGTGAATTAAGCGCGAAAGAGCGCTTACCTCCTGAGCGTGTGCTTGCTGATAGCTACAATGTTGCGCGCGGAACAGTCAGAGAAGCGCTGAACCGGTTGGCAGAAGAATCACTTGTTGAAATACGCGCAGGCAGTGGAACCTATGTAACTTTCGACCCTACTGAATCTGCTGAGAACGTTATTCTTAGTGCACGGCCTTTGGAACTCATGGACGCACGCTTTGCGTTGGAGCCACATATATGCAGGCTTGCTGTACTACACGCCCGAGAACATGAACTTGAAGAAATGAGCAGGCTTTTGCAAACTATGGAAGCCAGTATTAATGACCCGGCTGCTTTTTCTTCAGCCGACACGGCCTTTCACAGCGTACTAGCTGAAACCACTAACAATAATCTTTTGATCTGGATAGTGTCTCAAATCAATTCAGTTCGTAGCCAGAAAGAATGGTCAAACATGCGCAGAGTCATTCTGAATCCAGACACGATTGCTCGCTACAATCAGCAGCATCGCGCCATATTCAATGCAATAAGCCAAAGAGAACCAGAACAAGCAGCTGTGAAAATGAAAGAACACCTTGAAAGCGCCAGAACGTCGTTAACACGCAGTGCAGCAACGTAGTGCCGATAGCCTAAAATTAGTAATTTGCTAACATAATCAACCCTCTTTTTACAGCCAAACTGTGCAATTGTTATCAATATTTGACGTAGTTTTATCCATACGGTCAAAACGATGTTCTCAATATGGCAACAAAAGTGGCATTCCGGTCGCTCCCAGATAGGATTAATTCGGCTCATTTGTTAAGGTATGCACTGTACACATCGGAATGTATTATCTTTTCCTGATTGGGCGAGCCATCCTGCATAATTGCTGTAAGTAATCATGCTGCTTTGATTTTATAAAGACATGATTGGCGAGTTCACTGTTCAACTCTCTGACATAACTAAATACTGAATTCTTGCGTATCAACAGTTGATTCGCGAAGATTCACGGATTATGTACAGTGATTTGATTGCAACAGTAATGTTTGCACGGGATGATTTTACTTTTACCGTTTCTGCACAACTTGCATGGCGAACTCACTATTCGTTAGTTTCATACCCAAAGAGGAAGACTATGACAGTATTAAAAAGAGCAGCACTTGGATTAGCACTACTATCAGCTGGCGGTGTCGCCATGGCTGAATGTGGCGATGTTCAAATTGCTGAGTGGAATTGGGCATCAGGTGAACTCATGGCCAACGTTGATAAAATCATTCTGGAAGCTGGTTACGAGTGCAACGTTGAACTGATTCCTGGCGCAACAACAACGACCTTCGCTTCAATGAACGAAAAAGGTCAGCCGGATATTGCTGGTGAGCTCTGGGCCAATGCGGTGATTGAACCACTAACAGCTGCAATGGAAGCCGGCTCTTTACATTCAGTAAACAGCGGCCCGATTACAGAACTTGGTGAAGGCTGGTGGATAACACCTGCGACAGCTGAGAGACACCCTGAATTGAAAACCGTTCTCGATGTTCTGGAACACCCGGAATTGTTCCCTGATGTCGAAGATCCTTCAAAAGGCGCCTTTATTGGGTGTCCAGCTGGTTGGGGTTGTCAGTTATCGAACGCAAATTTGTTTCGTGCATTCGAAATGGAAGCCAAGGGCTGGAAACTGGTAGACCCGGGTTCCGCTGCAGGTCTTGATGGGTCGATGACCAAAGCTGTTGAACGCGATGAAAACTGGTTCGGATATTACTGGGCTCCTACCGCAATGATCGGAAAACACCAGATGATCAATCTGCCTTTTGGTGTTGAGTATGCTGGCGATGATAACTGGGACGGCTGTGTCGCAAAAGCAGAACAGGACTGCGCAGATCCAAAACCTACGGCTTGGACTCAGTCTAAGGTATACACCGTCGTTACCGACAAGTTCAAGAATAAAGCAGGCCCAGAAGTTATCGACTACTTGAGTAAGCGTGTATTTCCTGGTGATATCATGAACGACATGCTCGTATACATGGGTGATAACCAAGCTGCCGGTGAAGATGCGGCGTTTGAATTTCTTCTCCAGCAAGGTGATGTCTGGGAATCATGGGTTAGCGCTGACGTTGCAGAGAAAGTTAAAAAAGTACTTAACTAATCTGTGAGTTGAGGTTGATAGATAGTTAGTCCAACGATGTAACTAGAAGCCTGTCGCAGTAATGCGGCAGGCTTTTTTTATTCTAATAAATCAGCGAGGCACAGTGTGAGCTCTCTAACAGAATTCTTAACCACTTTTCCAGCAATGGGACGAAGAGATTTGTCCGAGTTGAAAAAAGCCATTGACGGCAGTTTCAGGACCTTTTCGCGTGAGTTTGGCGAATCACTTGAAAACTTCTTCTATCCCCTTCTGAAGTTCCTCGTCGGCTTGGAAAAGCTGCTTTTGGCTACACCCTGGCCTATCATTATATTGATCGTTGCGGCACTTGCCTGGTTCGGTTCTCGTAGCTTGAAAATTGTTATTGGCAGTATTTTGTCATTTTTAGCTATTGGTTATTTCGGCATGTGGGAAGACACGATGTCAACACTCGCTATTATTTCGGTATCAACCATTGTCTGCATCGCGGTTGGTATTCCATTAGGTATTTTGATGGCGCGCTCAGATCGCGCTCAGTCCATCGTAACTCCGGTACTCGATATCATGCAAACCATACCGGCGTTTGTTTATCTTATTCCAGTGGTGATGCTGCTAGGAATCGGCAAGGTGCCTGGACTTATATCGGTTTGTATTTACGCTATACCACCAGTGGTTCGATTGACCAATTTAGGTATTCGGCTGGTGGAAAAAGAAGCCTTGGAGGCAGCAGATTCGTTCGGGGCTAATTACACACAACGTTTATTCGGCGTACAGATACCTCTTGCACTGCCCAACATTTTCGCCGGTATAAACCAGACTATTATGATGGCTTTATCCATGGTGGTAATCGCATCCATGATCGGGGTCGCGGGTCTCGGTGTACCTGTGCTTCGCTCTATATCCAATCAGTACCTTGCACTGGGTGTTATGAACGGGCTGGCTATCGTTGCACTCGCTATTATCTTCGATCGTGTGTCTCAGTCCTACGGACAGCGCCTGCAACGTCACCGTCATGGAGAAAAACATGACTGATCTAAAAATAAAAATTGAGAACCTGTATAAGATCTTTGGTAAAAAGCCGCAGTCTGTGCTCAAACACGTACAAGATGGCATGTCAAAGTCCGACCTACTTGAACAACACGGGCATGTGCTTGGCCTGAAAGACATCAATATCGATATTCCAGCGCGCGGTGTCTCTGTGATAATGGGCTTATCCGGATCCGGAAAATCAACGTTAATTCGTCACATAAACCGGCTCATCGAACCAACTGCGGGTAAAGTCATTATTGATGGCCAAGATGTTCTGGCAATGAACAAAAAAGAGCTTGGAGACTTTCGTCGACATAAGGCGTCGATGGTCTTCCAAAAATTTGGCTTACACGTACACAAAACCGTCGCTGAAAACGTGGCCTATGGCCTTGTTATTCAAGGCATCAACGTTAACGATGCGAAGAGCCAAAGTCACAAATGGCTAGAAAGAGTCGGCTTAGCAGGATTCGAAGATCACTATCCAGCACAGTTATCCGGTGGTATGCAACAACGTGTCGGTCTTGCTCGAGCGTTAGCAACCGATGCAGAAATTCTTTTAATGGATGAAGCTTTTTCAGCGCTCGACCCGCTTATCAGAACCGACATGCAAGATGTACTACTCGATCTTCAAACCGAACTTCACAAGACCATCGTTTTCATTACCCACGATCTTGATGAAGCACTACGTATCGGCGACACGATCGCCATACTACGAGATGGTGCGGTCATTCAGCAAGGAGAACCGCAGAACATCATTATGAACCCTGCAGATGATTATATTTTTGACTTTGTCAAAGACATCAACCGTGGCCGTGTGTTGCAGGTAAGAACACTGATGACGGCCGGCACCAGTATCAGCGGCCCAGAGATCGAACAACATACCGTGCTGGAAGATGCCTTGCAGGTCATCGCTAATACAGATGCCCGGGCGGCTAACATCACAGATGGCAATGGCAGCACTTTGGGCTCGATAACTTTGGCACAAGTCGTTGATGGTCTGGCAAGACCTAATGAAGAAACCAATCCCGAATCACGGTATCGTTGACCTGCCAACAGTAGATTTTTTATACTGGTTATTTTGGACATAATATTATGTTCCTGATAGTAATCGTACTAACCTTTATTGCTTCGTGGCTTGTGCGCACATGGATGATGCGCACCTACGATAAATGGGGAGCCGTTCAGAATGCAGTTGGTGCCAATGGCTATCAGGTTGCGCGGCATATTCTCGATACCAACGATCTCCAGAACGTAGAACTGGAAGTCTCCAAAGGTAAGCTAAGCGATCACTACATTCCGAGTAAAAAGTTAATGCGACTTTCAGAGTCCATTAACAACGATGCATCCGTCGCCTCTATTGCCGTTGCTGCCCATGAATGCGGTCATGCACTGCAAGATAAGGAAGGCTATTCCATGTTGAAACTCAAGGCTGTGATGATGCCAATGGCCGTGCTGGGCAATCAATTTGGTTTACTGTTAACCGTTGGTGGTGGACTTCTCGGACTTCCGGCGCTGGCCAATATTGGGCTTGCGTGCATTGGACTCGGAATGCTGATGCCTGTTCTTACCCTGCCCATCGAGTTTGATGCCAGTAAGCGAGCGCTGGAGGAATTGCAGAGATTGAAACTGGTCGATGACAAAGACTATGACGGCGCTAAGTCTATGCTGGTTGCCGCAGCACTAACGTATGTTGCCAGCGCAATGTCATCAATGGCAATTATAGGTGTGTTTCTGCTGAAGTTTATTAAACGCTGAATTCATTGAAGTTCAGCGGCTTTCTGCAATTCCCGCTCTCTGTTCCAGATATAGACACCGCTGCAGATAATAATAAACACACCAATAGCCGTAGACAGTGTTGGAATAGAATCAAAAAACAACCAGCTAAAAAGCGTTATGTAAATAATTTGCGAGTAAACAGTTGGCGCTAACACTGATGCCTCAGCAAACCGGTGTGCTAATGTCAGCAATGAATGACCCAGCATACCCAAAGATCCCAGTAAAATTAACAGCCCCCAGTCGAGCGCCGTGGTCGGCATCTGCCAAATAGTCCACGCGACCGGTGCAAGCAGCAAGGTAGGTACACCAGCACAATAGAACTGAGCCACCGAATTTGAATCTTTACCAGCAACAACCCGAGACATAACAAAATACCCTGATGCACCCAGCATGGCTGCTACGGCCAAAAAGATGTGATAGTCGAAATCATCGCCCCACGGCGCAACGATAATAAGCACACCAATAAAGCCAACTACAATAGCTGCAAATCGCTTGATTCCGACCTGCTCTTTCAATATTGGAATGCTAAGCAGGCAGACAACCATCGGCGCTGCAAAAAAGAATGCGATGGTGGTTGTTAGCGGGAGATATTTCAATGCGGTGAAATTGAATGCCGTACCGCAGAACAATAGAAAGGCGCGTAATATTTGCAAACGAGGAACAGCCGATCGCGTGATCGAGAAACCCTTTTGCGGAAAATAGATCAGAACTACCCACAGCAGATGTACGAAATAACGAAGAAAGGCGACTTGCAAAGATGGAATTGCTGCAACCACCAGCCACTTTGCCGATGTGTCCATCACAGCGAAACAAAAGAACGCCCCCAGCATCAGAGTCAGGCCAAAAGTTGGTGTGCCATTAGCAATAAGTGATTGTGAGCGATTCAATTCACATCCATAGCGGTATCAACCAAACATAGCGATAACCGGAATACCGCGTAAAGTGGCTGTATTTTAACCACAACCCTGCATCTTAAGGGGAATTTGGACTATCATTCCTGACTATTGTATTAGCAGCACAACTAACCTATGGAGATTCTAGCTGGGTGACAAAATCAGGCTCACAATCCACGGCTCGCGGCCAGGCGTCGCAACTGTCGGTTATGCTGGAAAAGTACCGACTACCGCTTTCCAAACTATTTGTTGGTCTGATCATCGTACTCATGCTTTTCACTGCCAGTCGATGGCAGTTGTCAGCCACCGTAGTCTGGGCAATTGACAGCTTTGCGCTGTTTTTATTGCTTGTGGCCTGTCTTGGCAGAGTGTGGTGCATTATGTATATCGGTGGACAGAAAAATACCAGTGTGGTCTCTGCAGGCCCCTATTCCATGGTTAGAAATCCGCTGTACGTTTTCAGCTTCATTGGCGCTCTTGGGCTTGTCTTAATGACACATTCGATCGTGATTTCGGCTTTGTTGCTGGTGTTCTTTATTGGCATCTATCCATTTGTCGTGGCCAAAGAAGAAGCCAATCTGCACGGCTTGTTCGGCGAGCCCTATGACGACTACTGTGCCAGAACACCACGATTTGTTCCATCGTTAAAGCTATACTCAACAGCATCTGCAGTACCTGCAGATATACCACGCCTGGAAAAATCGCTATTCGACAGCGGCTGCTTTGTACTGGCTTTTATCGCGCTCAGTGGCATTAGGCTTGCGCATGAAACTGGTCTTATACCAGTAATATTCAAGCTGCCTTAACAACACAACGAATAAGCAATACAAGAAAAAAACTAAATAAACTGCTTACTAGCAAGCGGCTTACTGGTACGCCAATGTTGGTGCTAACCAGCGCTCAGTCAGCGCTAAATCGTCTCCGGTCCTTCGCGCATAGTCCTCAACCTGACACTTCGCTATTTTACCCAAGCCAAAATAGCGGCTATCGGGATGCGCAAAATAAAAGCCACTGACTGACGATGCCGGTAGCATAGCCAGGCTTTCGGTAATACTAATTCCAGCGTTGGCTAACGGGTCGAGTAAATCCCAAATAACCTCTTTCTGGCGATGATCAGGATTGGCAGGATAACCCGGTGCTGGTCGTATGCCTTTATAACGCTCGCGGATAAGTTGATCATTGTCGAGTGCCTCGTCACTAACATAGCCCCATTTATCGGTACGAATTTCTTTGTGCAAGTATTCAGCAAAAGCTTCTGCTAACCGGTCGGCCAGTGCCTTGGCCATTATGCTTCTGTAAACATCGTTTTGCTCATCGTACTCGGTGACCAGCTTATCGAGTCCTGCACCGGCTGTGACGGCAAACGCACCAATATAATCTGTTGCACCTGCAGCTTTTGGCATGATGAAATCAGCTAAGCATAAATTGGGTCTGTCATCAGGAAACACACGCTGCTGGCGAAGACAATGCACAGTATTGAGTACATCGGCACGCGAGTCGTCTGTGTATATCTCTATGTCATCATGCTCAACGGAATTGGCAGGAAACAGTCCATACACGGCGTGTGCTTTAATCCGTTTTTGAGTACAGAATTCATCCAGCATTTCCAGTGCATCGGCATGTAGTTTTTTCGCCTCTTCCCCAACCGTTGGATCTTTTAGAATTCTTGGATACTTACCTCGAAGCTCCCAGGCATGGAAAAACGGCGTCCAATCTATGTAGGGAACAAGCTCAGTCAAAGGCAAGTCTTCAATTACCGTAACACCTGGCCTATTTGGGGCTGGTGCACTGTAAGTGTTCCAGTCAATCTCCAAACGATTTTCTCTTGCCACATTAATATCCAACAGCTCGACGTCATTGGTTTTTGCAGCGAAGCGCTTCTTGTAGCGCTCATAATCTTCTTCTAATTCTGCAACGAATTCAGGCTTATGGTTTGCACTGAGCAGGTGACTGGCCACCTGTACACAACGAGATGCATCAACCACATGAACAACGGGCTGATCATAATGATCGGAAATCTTCACGGCAGTATGCATACGCGAGGTAGTAGCACCACCTATGAGTACGGGTATGTTGAACTGCTCGCGCTGTAATTCCTGCGCTACGTAGGTCATCTCTTCAAGCGATGGAGTAATTAATCCGGAAAGGCCAATCATATCGACATTGTGCTCACGAGCTTGTTCAATAATTTTATTAGCCGGGACCATAACGCCAAGATCGAACACCTCAAAGCCATTGCATTGCAGTACTACACCGACAATGTTCTTACCAATGTCATGAACATCACCTTTGACCGTTGCCATCAGAACACGCCCTGCAGACTTGGCACCGGCAGTTTTTTCCTGCTCCATAAAAGGAAGTAACCAGGCAACCGCCTTTTTCATTACCCGAGCCGATTTAACCACTTGAGGTAAAAACATTTTACCGGCACCAAACAGATCGCCCACTCTGTTCATACCATCCATGAGTGGGCCTTCAATAACATCGAGTGATTTGGGCATGGACTGACGCGCCTCTTCTACATCGGTCTCGATAAATTCATCGATACCTTTTACCAGAGCGTGCTCAAGTCGCTTCTCTACTGAATAGCTACGCCATTCTTCATCTTGTTTATCTTCGGCTTTCGCCGTTCCACGGTACTGCTCAGCAATATCGAGCAACCGGTCGGTTGCATCTTCTGATCGATTGAGAACAACATCTTCTACTGCTGTGCGAAGATCTTTCGGTATTTCTTCAACAATCGCCAGCTGCCCGGCATTAACAATGCCCATGTCCATGCCTGCCTTTATTGCATGATATAGAAATACTGCGTGGATGGCCTCGCGTACAGTGTTGTTACCACGAAACGAAAACGACACGTTAGAAACACCACCACTAACCATCGCACCTGGCAAAGTCTGTTTGATTTGACGTGTTGCCTCAACAAACGCGAGGCCATATTCGTTGTGCTCCTCGATACCAGTGGCTATGGCAAAGATGTTCGGGTCAAAAATAATATCCGCCGGGTCGAACTTAACCTTGTCAACGAGCAAATGATAAGCCCGCGTACAAATACTGACTTTTCGCTCAATAGTATCTGCCTGACCTTCTTCATCAAACGCCATTACAACAACCGCAGCACCATATCGCTTGGCAAGAGTTGCCTGTTCCACAAAAATGTCTTCACCTTCCTTCATACTGATCGAGTTAATGACGCACTTACCCTGGCAGCATTTGATGCCAGCTTCGATCACTGACCACTTGGACGAATCGATCATGACCGGTACGCGAGATATGTCCGGCTCGGATGCAATCAAGTTCATAAAGCGTTGCATAATGGCTGCAGAATCCAGTAAGCCTTCATCCATGTTGACATCGATGATCTGTGCTCCGTCTTCGACTTGTTGTCGTGCAACATTGAGTGCGGTGTCAAATTCTCCTTCTTTAATCAGTCGCAAGAACACCGCTGAGCCAGTTACATTCGTACGCTCGCCAACATTAACAAACAACGATTCGCTGTTTATGTTGCATGCCTCCAGCCCGGACAATCGACATTCCATTGAAATGTCAGGGATAGCACGAGGTGCTTCATCAATCACTGCATCACGTAAGGCGGTAATATGCGCCGGTGTGGTTCCGCAACAACCACCAATAATGTTCAGACAACCGTTTTTGGCCCACTCAGCAATCTCTTCAGCCATCTGCTCGGGTGTTTCGTCGTAGCCACCAAACGCGTTTGGCAAGCCAGCATTAGGATGTGCGCTAACGTAGGTATTTGCCAGCCCGGAGAGTTCTTCCACGTGTGCTCGCAACTGTGTAGGACCAAGCGCACAATTCAAACCGATACTCAACGGCTGCGCATGTCTTACTGAATTCCAGAACGCCTCGAGTGTCTGTCCTGACAGCGTGCGGCCAGATGCATCAGTGATAGTGCCTGAAATACTGATCGGCAAATCAATCTGCAGATCATCAAATGCGCGCAGCACAGCGAAGATGGCCGCTTTTGCATTCAGTGTATCGAATACCGTTTCAATCAGAATAATATCGACGCCGCCTTCAATTAGCGCGACACAGGCTTCGTAGTAACTGGCGTCCAGATCATCGAAGGTGATGTTCCGAAAACCCGGATCGCTGACATCCGGTGACATGGAAGCGGTGCGATTGGTTGGTCCGATAACACCGGCTACAAAACGTGGATGATGCTCGTTTTGAGCGTTGAATTCATCAGCGACCTCACGTGCCAGACGAGCGCTTTCCCGATTGAGCTCAACCACGAGCTTTTCTGCGCCATAGTCGGCCATCGATATGCTGTTGGCGTTGAAGGTGTTAGTTTCGATGATATCGGCCCCGGCGGCCAGATACTCACGGTGAATCGTCGAAATAATGTCGGGCTGGGTCAGGGTCAGCAGGTCGTTGTTGCCCTTCATATCGCTGGGCCAGTCTTTAAAACGAGTACCTCGAAAATCCTCCTCCGTTAGCGTGTGCTGCTGAATCATTGTCCCCATAGCCCCATCTAACAGCAATATGCGCTGTTGAAGCTGCTTATGAATCAACGCAGTAGTGGCATTGCGGTCTTCGCTGGATAGTTGCATTTGACTGGAACCTGATCTGGGAGCAAGCATAATAACATGCACATATAAAGATATCTTTATGTATAGCAAATATCGCAGCAAAAGCAGCAACTTCTGATGTAACCCCCCTTTTTTTGTCAGTCTAGTTGCCCCGGCTCTCAGTCTGGCTACGCGCGTTAGCGGCAGAAGATAAGCAGCAAGACAGTCTTGAAATGGGCGGCTGTTTCGATCGGTTTACCAACAGTTATACGTATCCAGATAATCGATCTGCTGATTGATCCGGTAAAATTTGTGGCCATTTTTGCGATCAGATTGCAAAGTACTTCGCGCGTCTCTTTATTGGAAGAAGTCCAGCGTATCGAGTTCTTCAAGATCTTCAACAATCGCTTTATGACGCGCATCATCGAGTCGCTTATTTTCCTGCAGTCAATTGAGCGTGGAATGTGATGTCCGGCGATAGAAATATGAGCTTGATTGAACCAAGCGCAGTGAGTTAAAGCAGTGTAATGAACGGTAAAAACATATGCTTGTTTGTCCAGTCATCTTCAATGACCTGTGAGATCCTTTTGCACTCGACGTTACCCGTTTGGACACTGATAAACCTACGGCCAACAGCAAGTAACATTCGACAGTGACGAGACCAAACTAGTGCTAAGCGTCAATATTACGGACTCGACCAGATTTTTCTCACAGTGAACGTCGCGACACATCCAAAATCGGTCGTATTTCTGCCTATTACTATGAAAATTCACGCAATTACCATGTCAAACTACGGCCTAGTCAGGCTATTTAGATCGAGAGAGAAAACATGGCAGAGCTTTCCAAAGGCCAACGCAGACGCGGCGCTCGAGCCGCAAAAAGAGCGCTCAGAGCGGCACCTCTGGCCGACGAAGATCGTGCGGTTCGACCTGGAATGTCAGGTGGAACGTTCAATCCTCTAAGTGCTGTCGATTTGGAGAAAATCAACAACGCGGTTATGGAAGCACTGGAAACCGTTGGCTTGTCGCAAGCGATACCTTCGTGCATCGAGCTGGTTACAAAAGCCGGTGGCACTTACAAAGATGGTCGTTTGATGTTCCCTCGCTCTCTGGTAGAGGACACCATCGCCAATTGCGCTAAAAGTATTGTGTTGCACGGGCAAGATCCCAAACACGATATGGAAATCACCGATAAGCGAGTGTATTTCGGTACAGCAGGTGCCGCTGTACACATCGCCGATATCGAAACGAACGAATACAGAGAATCGACACTCGACGACTTGTATAACATTGCGCGACTCGTGGATAAGATGGATAACATTCATTATTTCCAGCGTTGCCTGGTGCCACGCGATATACCTGACCCGCTCGATATGGATTTTAATACTTGCTACGCCGCTGTATCTGGTACCACCAAACATGTTGGCACCAGCTGGGTAGAGCCACTTAACTTCGAAAAAAGTCTGGCCATGCTGCACCACATTGCTGGTGGTGAAAAACAATGGCGTGCGCGACCTTTTGTCAGCATGTCGAATTGTTTCGTTGTTCCACCAATGCGATTCGCAGAAGACTCATGCTACTGCCTTGAGTCAGCCGTTTATGCCGGCATGCCTGTTTTACTACTCGCTGCCGGTCAGGCAGGTGCAACAAGCCCGGCTGCATTGGCAGGCTCCATTGTTCAGGAAGTCGCTGAGGTGCTTGCCGGACTGGTTTGGGTCAACTTGATGGTGCCAGGCCACCCTGCGATCTTCGGTACTTGGCCATTTGTGTCAGATTTACGTACCGGCTCCATGAGCGGTGGCAGTGGTGAACAAGCAATATTGATGGCTGGTTGTGGGCAGATGGGGCGCTACTACAACTTACCTACCGGTATTGCCGCCGGTATGGCTGATGCCAAATTTCCTGATGCACAGTCAGGCTTTGAGAAGGCATACACCAACACGCTGGCTGCACATTCCGGAGCTAATCTGGTTTACGAGTCTGCTGGTATGCATGCATCGTTACTCGGATGCTGCTATGAGAGCTATGTAATCGACAACGATATGCTCGGCGCTATTAATCGCACGGTAAGAGGTATAGAAGTTAATGATGACACGCTATCATTGGCAGCAATGCGCGATGTTTGCATTGACGGGCCGAGCCACTACCTTGGCCACGAACAAACCTTTGGCTTGATGCAAAAGGAATACATTTACCCGGAAGTTGCTGATCGAACCAGTCCCAAAGAATGGGCAGAAGTCGGAAAACCGGTTTTACTTGAAACGGCACGGGCCCGGGTGGATGAAATTCTTGACTCGCACTATCCAGAACACATCAGTGCTGAAATCGATGCAGCAATACGCGAAGAATTTAATGTGTTGCTACCACGCGAAAAAATGAGTAATTCGTAGAATCGCAACCAGCACACGAACTGACAATATACCGCTTGCAGTCAGCGTTATTATTTTCACGGTTTTAGCGCTGTCGTTAGGCGATGCGCTTATCAAGTTGACAAGCAACAGTTTCGTCATCTGGCAAATATTTGTAGTTCGTTCTGCCATAGCCATACCCTGCCTTCTCATTTTTATGATTACAGCTTCGGCAGCGTCTGTTCGATTACCCGAAGCGCTTGGATGGACGGTGCTTCGCAGTCTTTTGTTGGTGACTATGTGGGTTGCCTACTACGTTTGTCTTCCGCATTTAACTCTCTCTGTTGCGGCGGCAACTCTCTATACGTTACCGATTTTCATAACGTTATTCTCAGCTGTATTCGCGCAAGACACCATCAGTCGCACAGGGTGGATTGCTGTTCTACTGGGTTTTGTGGGCGTGCTGTTGATATTAAGACCCAGTACCGGGGATTTTAACTGGTATGCGCTGCTACCACTTCTATCCGCAATTCTTTATGCGTTGGCAATGATGCTAACAAGAACCCAATGCCGGTCCGTGCATCCCCTTATGCTCTCGTTAACCTTAAATATTTGCTTTGTGTTGGTTGGAATTTTTGCCGCGCTCATTATTACGAACATACCAAACGATATGAGAACTGGGTTTCTGTTAGCTCCATGGAGTCAAATGGACTTATCACAATGGGGCTCGATGGGCTTACTGGCTATGGCAATATTAGTCGGTAGTATCGGTACCGCGATTGCGTATCAAAATGGCCCATCGTCCATGATCGGGACATTCGATTTTGCCTATGTCGGCTTCGCTGTTTTATGGGGTATTGTGTTTTTTAACGATTTACCTGACGGAGTATCTGTTGTTGGTATGGTGCTTGTTGTTGTGGCAGGAATAATGTCACTACGTTAGATGGTAACGACGCTCGAAAGCTTCGGCTACGGTTTCTCCAGCGCAGCTAAAGTGTCGGAATATCTGCTGCTCAAACTCATTCTTTCGGTTTCAGTACGTACAAGCCTTTGCTGCCGCCTGTAGTGTAATTATTGTGAGGAATAAATTCCAGAAAACTGACCGGTACTTCACTCGAATAGGCTTCAGGCAAGACAAAAAGATTCAGTTGCCCGTCCACCATTGGCCTGAGCGCACTGCGTTTGGCAATTTCCTTAAAAAGCAGCGTCTCTGAACCAACCTTAATCTCGTGCACGGCATGACCCGCTAGCTCGATGGGTATAGAGGAGTAGCCCTCACGATCGGATATATACTCGCTACGATAGGACTTTAATTTTAATTGCGGCAATTTGGCATAGGACAACTGTTGTTCTACAAAAGGATCTTTGCTGGTTCGAATTCGATCGTCGACATGGGAGTAAACGCCACGGTTAACATCTTTTAATAACACCATGCGTTCAGGTTTTTGCGGTGCAAAGGGTATGTCGTAACCCAGCTCCGGATGGTAATCGACATCGGTGCCCAGCGATATGCTCGTAATACTCCAAAGCCCGTCCAGTTTAATAAAGGCCATAAGCTCATCTTTTTCCAGCCTTCTATAACTTCGCTCAGCTAATCGGTTAAACACGCCATAGGCTACCGCTTCGGCACGATTGTACAATAGCTCATAACCTCCCTCGGCTAATATAGGATCAAATCGGTTCGCTTCTACAAAACGGGCGCGGCTAATCGTCGGTTCCGTAAAATCGTAAATATGTGAAGTGTCTATGACAAACGGTGTGTTTGGTATTCGGAACGAATTGATTGACGGTTTATTCAACGAAGCTGTGATATTGCCACTTGCATCAACCCTTATGTAATCGCCACTGCGTTCAAGAATAAAAAATTTATGGGTCGGATCGAAAGTGATATGTGCTTTGTATATCTCCTGAATGTATTCAAGTGAGTAAGTTTCGGACGTAACGCCATCTTTGAGCAGGGGAACGTTATCCAGCCGACCAGCAACGCTCACCCCGGGAACAGGCAACAACAATAAAGCCAACCATATACTAATCCTAAATGACGGAGTTTGCATCTGGCGAAGCCGACTACTGTTCGTCAATGACGGTAACTATCATCAGTTTGATCAAGTAGTACCTTGAGTTGCTCAAAATGCGCATCGGCAGATTCACTATACTGCTCCCAGGACTGTGCCGTTTTCTCAGCCAGTTCATCGGACAAAATTGACAGCGGCTGACCTGTAGAGTAAGCCAGCATCAGCGTTTTTGCAGCTCTCTCCAGATAGTAAAGATGCTCGAAAGCTTCAGCGACGGTTTCGCCTGCGCAGCTTACGCCATGATTACCCATCATCATTATAGACGAGTTACCGAAAGCCTGAGCAATACGCAATCCTTCTGCTTCATCGTCAGCTATTCCGCCAAAATTCAAATCAACGGCAATACGATTAAAGAACCGCGCCGTGTTCTGATCGATTGGTTTCATCTGAGGATCTTTTAATGATGACAACGCTGTTGCGTATGGAGGATGGCAATGCAATAGCACTTTAGCTTGCGGTACATTTGCATGTACCGCTCCATGGATGCACCAGGCAGATGGCTCGGGTGCATCGGGTCTTGACATAACATCTTTATCGTCAGCGTCGAGCAGTAACAGATTACCGGCCTTGACAAGCGAAAAATGTTTCCACTTCGGATTTAACAAGAACTGCTTGCCATCTGGAGATACTGCTGCACTAAAATGATTGGCGATCGATTCGTGCCAATCGAATTTTACGGCTAATCGAAACGCCGCAGCCAGGTCAACGCGAAGCGCCCACTCCTGCTCACTGCAATCAAACTGATGAACGTCCGTAGCTTGTCCAAACATGTAATATCTCCTGGTTAAGACTTGCGTCTGTTTCTTGGTAAAACCAAACTTGCGTCTACAGCATGGTAAAACCTTTGGAATCTAAAAAGCTACGCATGTGTGGTCTTGATTCTTTTCCCACTAAAGAGCGCATTTCCGAGCTCCAATTGCTGTCTTTCTTACCGCCTGTGCGGGAACGATAATAAGCCCGCATATGCTCATCATAAGCTTTAATACCTGGAGCCAACACATCAGCATCGTAGCGATCTTGCATTAGCACAGCATCGAGTGGCAAGCGTGGTTTAACTTCAGGGTCCTGTTCGGGATAGCCAATGCATAGACCGAATACCGGGTACACATTTTCCGGTAAATCTAACAGTTCAGAAACCTCGGCCGGGTTGTTTCGCAATCCACCGATATAACAAATACCCATACCAAGAGATTCAGCTGCAATCGTACAGTTTTGTGCAAACAGAGCAACATCAATTGTCGCTATTATAAAGTGCTCCGTCATTCCCTGAGTGAACTCACCACCCTCCAATGCGCAAGCCTGTGCAGAGCGCTTCAGATCAGCACAAAAAACAAAGAACGCACCAGCCGAGGCAATGTATTTCTGACCACCAGAGAACGTGACCAGTTTCTCGCGTGCTTCACCATCATTAACTTGAATAACGGTTGTGCCCTGCACATTGCTGGATGTAGCCGCTGCCTGCCCCGATGCAATAATGCTATTAATCGTCTTCTGATCAATCGCTTTATCGGAAAATTTGCGAATCGAACGATGCGATTGCAATAGCTTGATAACCTCATTCATACTGGTTCTGAACCCTTGCCGGACTTACGTCCGTTGTTAGTTTGATGTTTTGCTTAGTGTTAAATTTTGCTATTTTTCTAGTTCAAGTTTGAGTTCAATGCTGTCTATGCACAGCACATCGCCCGAGAGCATCTTTCTGCGCTTACGTGTTTCCACTTCAGAGTTAACCGTAACCAATCCGTCAGCAATCATCAGTTTTGCCTCGGCACCACTGCTTGCCAGTCCTTCGAATTTCAGTATTTTGTATAACTCAACAGGTTCTCGATCAATTAACACGGTACGCATCAGTTTGCTTTTTTTCTCGAATACCGTGTTAGTTTACCAACTGATCTCCTCTTTGACATGTATGAAAATGGCAAATGCGTTTTTCACTACCGATGACCATATCTGGTTCAAACCAACCCAGCATACGCGCGGGCCCTGGGACGTCAATTCGTGCCATGCGGGACCACCCACCGGCCTTATCGCCAGGGCGATGGAGCTACTGATACCTGAAAAACGCCTTATCAGGCTCAGCGTTGATCTGCTTCGTCCTATTCCGTTCAATGGATTCAATATTGAGGTCAGCAGAACCCGTAACGGTCGCAGTGTAGCGACCAGTACCGCCACTCTACTTAACGAGGATGGCACGGTCATGGTCAGCGCATCCGGACTGTATATGACTGAGCAGACTCAGCAGCACGACTACCCAACCCATTCAGCCACGTTTGGCAAAGCGGCAGATGCCCAAGCCGGTCCGTTTCCAATTCAGACCCTGCACGATCAACCAGCATTCAACGGCAGTGGCGTGCAAATTCGTTATCCACAGGGACAAAACAAAAACCCGGGACCTACTATTGTCTGGATGAAAACAGTGCCATTACTGGAAGACGAAACGTCTAGCCCGTTTCAACGAATATGCCCGTTGGCAGATTGCGGCAACGCATTTGGTCGCAATGCTAATCCGTCTGAGGTCAGCTTTGTCAATCCTGATTTGACTATCGTGTTACATCGTGATCCTGTGGGAGACTGGCTGGGGTCGCAAAGTGTTGGCTATTGGGAGCCCACCGGCCAGGGGCTGGCCGATGCACTCTTGTTTGATGAGCAAGGCGTTGTCGGTCGTGCAATGCAAACCGTGTTACTCAAGCACAATGCTGATTATGCACAGTGAAAAATTAAGCGGGCATATTCACTAAGCGGCTAGTAATCTTAGCCGCTAGCTAACCAAGCCGCTGGTTAAGCAGCTATGTACTGCGTGGTGTCGGCATAAACCACTGCATTGCTATCTGCCATAAAGGCAGACAATGTCACCACAGACGTCTCGTGACTCAAGGCTTCTATTGCATGATCGGCCCACACGTATTCAAAGGTCTGCGTAGTTCCCTCTGACAAAAGATCAAAAAGAAAAGCTTTGCTTTGTCCAGCTTTCAGATCCAGGTTTTGCCCGCCCACAGTTTCATTCAGGTCTATCAGCTTGCCGTCAAAAGCGATGTGACCCGGCATAAACCGACTGATAATTATCGACTCATCAGAGATGTTGCGAACAATGACATTGCCATCACGCACAGCACTACTATCTATAATTTGAATTTGCAGTTGCATGCTGGTGCCAGCCGAACGCATTGCCGAGTCAGCTGTGATTGACTTGGATAAATCGGCACTATCGGCTGATGCGACAAAAGGTAATGACACTAACGGCGCTGCTCCTATGTATTTAAGCGTTTGCCGTTTTTTCAGATCAAGCATTTGTTTCTCCAGAAATAGGTTCAATTACCTTAGCATGCGCTTGACTGGTTACTGGTGGTTTCGTTGCATTGCTTTACAAACTGACCCCGAACAATGGAAGGCAATTTATGATAAGCCAACTATTTGATCGCGCAACTCCACCTGAATTTCTACGCCATCGACTATAGTGCGCTGACGAGCTTCAAATCGGCGGGTAGAAGGTAGACGTGTGCCATCTTGTTCCAGTATTTTCTCAAACAACCCTTCTGCACGAGCTTGTGCAGCCTCAGTATTTCCATCAGTTAGTGTGTGAGCAGGATTAATCGCTATTAGGAACTCTCCTCCGAATGGTGCACCAACTTTCGATTTGTGCCGGGTCGAAGATTCGTAGCTAAAAAGATCACCTATTAGTGCACCAGCCAGCAATTCAACCATTAAGGCTAACGAAGACCCTTTGTGAGCTCCAAAAGGCAATTGCGCACCTGCCAATGCAGCGTCAGGATCAGTCGTTGGTTTACCGTGTTTATCAATCGCCCAGCCTTCAGGAATTGGTTTTCCCTCAATGCCATGTAATTGAATTTCACCGCGAGCGGCCACACTCGATGCCTGATCAAATACTAACGGCGACTGATTAGCACGCGGCCAGCTAAATGCCATAGGATTGGTACCGAATACCGGTTTTGTGCCACCATGAGGTGCTACATAAGCATTAGCGCCGGTGAAAGCGAATGCAACCAGACCTTGCTCTGCCAACGATTCGACTTCAGGCCAAAGAGCGGCAATGTTATAGACATTATGAATAGCTAATGCGGCAATTCCATGTTCAGTCGCTTTATCGCGCAAAGGGCCCAAACCAACTTGCAATGCTAGTGGGCAAAATCCACTTTTTGCATCAACATGCACGACGGATGATTCAGTCACTGAAAGCACCGGCGTTGCTGTAGGGTCGGTTGAAGGATACGCAGCAGCTTGAATATAAAGCGGGATTCGGAACAATCCGTGTGATTTGCACTCATCACGTTCGGCTGCCGCAACCGTGGTTGCAATTGCATCCGCTTGTTCTGAAGAAAACCCTTGTCGGGTAAGAGCAGCAGTTGCCAGCTTGTGAACTTCTTCTAATGAAATGGTGACGGTATCTGACACTTTACAATATCCTTGAGTTATACGCGTTTTGCCGGCCAATTAACCAGCGCTATTCCAACAGCAATAAGTAACAGAGCAATAATCAGCGAAATGGTTATTTGTTCGTTCAGTATAAGCCAACCAAAAAAAACACCAAACACCGGCGCAAGAAAACTAAACACGGCCATATTAGACACTGGGTAAACAGACAAGACCCAAAACCAGGTGAGAAATCCTGCGGACACCACCACTATTACCTGAAAGGCAAATATCAACCACGTTGATGTGGTTGGCTCGCGCAAAAAATCCCCACCAATACTGGCAGCTAACATTAAAATAGGTGCAGAAACCGCAAGCTGATATAGCAGTTGCATTTCCGGACATGCAACCCCTAATTTTGTGGTACGTACCATGATTGCGATTGCAGCCCAGGCGGTCGCTGCCAGCAGGCAAAAAATATCCCCAATATAAGTTAGCGACACTTCAGAATTCTGGATTGAATTATACTTAAGCGTTAGCAATACACCAGCTAAAGCAAACAGGAGTCCGATGCTTTTCAATCGTGTTATCCGTTCGCCGGGAATCAGAAAGTGGGCAGCAATGGTGACCCAGAACGGCATTGTATAAAACAGAATTGATGCTCGTGACACGCTCGTGTAATCCAGAGCTTGAAACAGGAGTAAAAATTCAAAACCGAATAATACACCGGCAGCGAGTCCGGGAATTAAACTACCATCAGACAATGTTAACCGTCGTTGCATAAGTCGGGCAAACACGAGTACCACAACGAAAGCACAAACCGATCGTAAACCAGCTTGAAAAGCGGGCGAGAGTCCAGCATTTACAAGCTTGATACAAACTTGATTGAGCCCTAATAACGCAGAAAAAACGATCAAAAAACTAGCGCCGGTTGAATCAATATGATCTTTTCTTGTACTCATTTAATAAAATATCTTGTGCTCATGCGGCTGAAAATAGTGTGCTCATTCAACTAGACCCTGTTTAAACTACGCGTTCTGCTTGCTCTGCACACTGAATACACATAGGTGCAGCAGGGTTATGATCCAAACGTCTCGGGTCGATTGCTTCATCACAGACAACACACAGTCCATAGTCACCAGAGTCCAACCGACGTAATGCTGATTTAACCAGTTGAATTTCCTGTTTTCTCATGGCCAGTGCTGATTGCGATATCGCTTGATTCTGCAACGCATCCATCCGTGACAATCGACCTACCCTTGATTGATCCAGATTAACAGTTGCCGCCGCCTGCTTTGCGCTTGAGTTGGCATCGACTAATTCAGCCATAATTTTTTCCAGCCTGATTCTAGTCGCTTCGACATCGTGATCGGACATGTGAACTCTTTCCCAAAAGGGCTTTGAAAACCGTCAGTACGTTGAATCCCAGCCGGTTACTGGCAAACACGCCTGTCTGCGAACAATCCTGCAACGAGTTTAATAGGTGTTACTTCTACCGATATATCTCTCAAGTTTAGCACCTGATGTTAAATCGTTACCGATTCATACCGATAAGACTACGGTAGGTTACCGTCCGTTCAATGAACAAGGTTTTCGTATGTTTTACACGCAATTCAAGAGTGTACTTACTGGGCTAATAGTGGCTTTAGCTCTGTCCAGCGTGCTGGCAAGTGCCTCTGCCGTCGCAGAAACACGCTATTACCCAACCGGCAATCCAAATCCACTAGAGGTTGGTACTGAAGAGTATTTGGAAAACTATGCCTCCCTGGCAGGCCTTGAGGGAGTTCGTGTGATAACTAGCTATGTTTTCGGTTCTGCAAAGAAATACAAGTTCAACGATATGAAGACCGATTTGGTACCTCAAATTCGCCAACGTCTTGAAGATGTCGGCTTACGCATGCTGAGTGCTGAAGAACTTAAAACCACACCAGGACAACCAACGCTAACCTTTTTCCCGGCCTATTCCGGAAACGAGATTGATGCTATCAAAGCTAATTCAGACCCTGAAGCAGCAGCTAAGCCAAGTACTACTGATGCTGAGCACGATTGCTGTCGCTCATCAATCTGGGCATCTTTTCAACAATCCTCCAGTATATTGCGCGACCCCAATACGCAGTACATGTTCTCTACCTGGGGTTCTGGTGAAGACACTGATTCATGCGAAGATCGTGGCGCATGGACCTACGATGCGGTATTAAAAACCATTGACAAGTTCGTTGATGACTACAAAAAAGCCGAAAGCGAACGTCAGCCCAAGTTAGTAAGCAACGCCACAGAGGTGCCAGAGAACTGCGCGCAAGCATGGTTAATGAATTTGAACGTATTTGAAACCAATAAGACAGTTATTAGCGAAGCAGTCAAACCTATTCTGGACGAATTGGCCGAAACTGCTGCCCGATGTGACAGATACAGTTACTTAATTGAAACGCACGCAGATAAGCGAGCAGATGATGCATACAACAAAGTGTTATCTGAAGCTCGCGCGCATGCAATCAAAGATTATCTATTACGTAAGAATATCAATTATAACCGCTTAAAGACAATCGCCTATGGTGAATCAAAACCATTGAGCCAAGGCACCTCTGAACAAGACCACGCAGTGAACAGACGTGTTGTCATTATCCCTCAGCGAGATCAAAGCTAGTAACTAACCCGCAGGGTGCATTAAGTTTCGAATTGATATGCCCAAGCATTCAGTCAGCAACCTTACAACGGTTTTTTCATGCCTGTTATTACTAGGCCTGTTCATAATCAGGCTACAGGTTGATGGTCGCGCTGGCCATATGGATGAGTATGACTATCTGTTTGTGGGTAAAACCTTACTCGCCGGAAACCACTGGCCAACACACACCTACATCTTCGGTTGGGATTGGAACTGGTTGCTGCTTGCATGGGGAGATAACAATCTAGGTGGTATCTCCGGTGCCCGCCATATTGCTTCATTGCTTGGCATTATCTCAATCGCAGGAATGTATTGCTTCACTTTAGTGTTGTGGCGAAATAAAACGACCGCCCTGTTTGCCGCTTTACTGTTGAGTATGGAAGCAGCTCATCTGTTTACAAGCAGGCTGGCCACCTACGACATCATATCGTTTACATTTTTCGTGTGGTCGTTGCCAGCCGTTTTGCTAGCTTGCAAAGCGGCAAAATACCAATGGTTGTGGACACTGTTATCAGCAGCACTGTTAGTTGCTGCAGTACTAAGCAAGTACACAGCCTTACTGTATCTACCTTTTATTGCCGCCATTGTGCTGTTTAACGCACCAACGCAAGCTATTATCGGCATTTTGCTGATAGCCAGTGCATTGGGCGCATACGTTTTCATGCACTTTGATCAACTGGAGGTACTCTACAACATACAAATTAACGGGGCTCACGACAAAAACGCAACCGCACTCGATATAGCGATACGTGCAATGCGACAGCTGCCAATACTGTTATTTTTGTCAGCGCTCGCTATTGGCTACTCAATTTTTTGCGCAAGAAGACAACTCCCGGGAATACTGCTATTGGTAACAATGGCACTACCGTTATTCGCATATCACTTGCTCGGCCAGAACGTCATTTCACTGCAGAAGCATCTGGTCTACTCCAGTCTTTTTCTCATCCCGGTTGTTGCCTGGGGCTTACAGCGAATAATCGAAAATATACAGCTAACAAGCGCTCGTTTGTTATCACTTACCAGTGCCCTGCTGATCTTCGGACTCAGTAACTATCAACAGCTACAGGTAATGCGAACCAGCTATCCGGACGTACAGGCTTTCGTGCCGTTCGCCCAACATATCCAGGCAAAGGAATCGGTACTGAGTGAAGACCCTTACCTGTTTCGATATCTGCTTCAGGACAAAGTGAGTCAAACACAAATAAATGAAACCACTTGGCTGGACAACAATCGCGACGGCCTGCATGAGCACCGCGACGTACAGCACGCGGTTTGGGATCGGAAATTTGACTACGTGTTCCTGAATGACCAGCAGCATGCCACAGGCAACGCGACACTGCGCGACATGATGCAGCTACGCGGCTACGCGACATTACTGTACCAACCCTATAAACTCACGACCATGTCAGGTACCGAGCGTGTCGGTGTGATGAGCTTGCACGCCCGAACGCATAACAGCATGAGCCTCCTCAATAGTGACTAGCCTCCCATTCGGCGTGTGAAATACCCCACACTACTCTGGTCAGAGCCAAAGGCAAATGTAGATTAACGCAACCACGCCGATATTCCCGAAGATCGAACGCTATTTCTTCTGATGAGCTATTTACCCATATTCTATATTTTGGTAACCATTGTGCTCAGCTCTGCATCCCAACTGTTGCAGAAGCAAGCGGCCAATGAGCTGAACCAAACTGGTGATGCCACACCACTACTGACCAACATGAGCTTTGTGCTGAGCGGTATGTTACTGGGTGCGAGCCTCATCACCTGGCTTTTGGTGTTGCAACACTTCGATGTTTCGGTCGCCTACCCTTTACTGAGTTTGAACTATTTGGTAGTACTGGTATTGGCAAGCATTTTCTTTGGAGAGAGAATTCCAAGTAAACGATGGGTAGGCGTTACCTGCATAGTCGCAGGTGTTGTCGTTTTGTCCAGTGGCAATATCCAATGAAACCTGGCCACACAGGAGTGATCATTGCCATACTGGGAGGCGCGCTGGGGCAGCTGCTGATGAAGTCCGGCATGCAATCACTGCCAACTAATGACCTGCTTTTCATTCTAGGCAATTTGTACTATTTCCGTGTGCCGTTGTTACTCATTATTGCTGGAATATCTTCATACGCGGTTTCGATGATTGTCTGGATTCACACACTAAAAAACAATGAACTCAGTAAAGCCTACCCACTTCTAAGCCTTAGCTATGTCGTCGTCTATCTTGGCGCAGCCCTATGGCCGGGCTTACAAGAATCTCTAACGCTGCAAAAAACACTGGGAATATCGCTGATTATATTCGGTGTCTGGTATGCACAATCCCCCGTCTCGACGGAGAAAGCGTAGTGGAATCTGACATGCTCCATGTGACTTTGGTCATTCCAGTGTTTAACGAACAAGAGCGAATAGCTAAAACACTCTATAGCGTAAAGGACTATCTTAGCCAGCAAGCATACACCTCCGATGTCATGATCATTGATGATGGCAGCAATGACTTGACTTCAGAAGTAGTGCGAGTCGTAGACATATACAGTGAAGAGGTTAAAGCGCAAAGTTCGGGTGTCCTTGTAGAAAACGTGAAAAACGTTGGTAAGGGTTACTCCATTGCCAAAGGGCTGCTCATGGCTAAAGGTGACATTATCATTTTTACCGATGCGGATTGTTCAACGCCTATCGAAGAGATGGAAAAATTGCTTGCAAAAATCAATGATGGGTACGATGTCGTCATCGGCTCGCGCAATATGAATACCTCCAACGTTGAAAACCGACCGGCTTTGCGTGGCCTGTTGAGTCGCAGCTTTAACATGATAGCCAAAACACTTGGACTAATGAGCGTTACCGACAGCCAGTGCGGATTTAAGGCTTATCGCCGTGAGGTTGCCCGAGATGTTGCCAAGCGCCAGAAAACCTACGGCTTTTGTTTCGATGTAGAGCACATTCATATGGCGGCAAAACTGGGATATAAGGTTGCTGAGGTACCCGTGTCCTGGCGTCACGACGACGGCTCCACACTTTCACTGATAAACGATTCACTAATGATGTTTATCGACTTGCTGAAGATTCGATGGATTCACCGAAAGCTATAACAAATGTTACCGGTATGTTACATGCCATTGAATCTGATCAAAAGTACCGCCGCTACCTTCCCCACGAACGATAAATGATCTGAATTACCCGGACTCAATATGCGAGCTAAGTGGCCAGGTCGATATTTTGGAGGTGCATTTTGCGCTATTTACTGGCAGCACCCGCTTTATTACTGGCCACATCGGTATCTGCGGACCCATTTGACGAATGTCCTGCAAAGGCATTTCTTACCCAAGGTGCAGTACCCAGTACCTACAGCATGAACCTGGTTACCGGTGACTATCAAGTGCTCGCGCCAACGATGGGTGTTAAACAATCTATCAATGGCCTTGGATTTAATTCAAAAGACAATTATGTCTATGGTTGGTCCTATCAACACCAGGTACCAGTACGGATTCATAACAATTTCAAAGCAGAACCGCTGAATGTAGACAATATCGCCGGTGTAGATTTCTATGTTGGTGATGTATCCACCAATGACAATAAATACTATGTTTATCGACGTGGCTCAACCGCTGGTTTGTACTCCATCGATCTCGATCCTGCATCAGACCAGTATCTAAAAATGAAGCGTATCGTAGACGGTGCAAAGCTTGATATGGCCATCGCTGATATGGCGTTCCATCCTTACAGTGACCTTGCATACTCCGTTGATCATTATGGAAAGTTGTTGGAAATTGATGTTCACGCCGGTACAGCTACAAAGATAGGCGACGTTGGTGTTCAAGCTGGTTTTGGCGCAGCGTATTTCGACGCAAGCGGAAACCTTTATCTCAGCAGAAATAGTGACGGAGCTATTTTCCGAGTTGCGATTGATTCAGGTAATTATAAAGCTGAATTTTTTGCTAAAGGGCCATCTTCAAGTCTGAACGACGGTTTTCGCTGTGCTCAAGCACCTGTAATCGATGCAAGCGATACTAATCTGGACTTTGGTGATGCACCTGATAGCTATGGAACATCAATGTCGAACAATGGTGCGCGACACGGTCTTTCTCATCGCAACGAATACTATTTGGGCGACTATGTCGACGGAGAATCCGACGCGTCTCTGGACCCACTCTCGGACGACAACAACGGCGACAAAAAAGACGATGATGGTGTGCAATTCGCAACAAACATCGTCGAATCCAGCAAAGCGATAGCCGTAGTAAAGGCATCCACAACCGGCTATCTGAATGCATGGATAGATGTTGATCGAAATGGAATATTTGACAACAATGATCAAGTTGTCAAAGACTTGAAAATCGGTAGTGGTAAGCAATATGTGTATATGCCAATTCCAGCGGGAGTCAAATCCGGTGAAACCTGGGCGCGTTTTCGTTTCTCAGGTTCTGATGGAATTCAGGCAATCGGCGGCGCACCAAATGGTGAGGTCGAAGATTACAAAGTTAATATTATCGAGCGCGAAGCGACGGTTACAACTTATCCGTCAACAAAAGGTTGGTCAACAGTTGCTTTTGAGGACAACTGGCCTCACGAAGGTGACTACGATATGAACGATCTGGTTGTTCATATGAGAACAGCCGTTATGACTAAATCCAGTGGAGTAACTCAAGTCAACATGCTGGGCGAGATCTCTGCCGTAGGAGCTTCTTACCACAACGGTTTTGCTGTACGACTGCCCGGCATAAAACGAGATCAGGTTGATGTTGATAACATCAAGTACTTGATCAACGGTCAGCCGGTTGACTTTCAGCCACTCGAAGCTGGCAGGGATGAAGCAATCTTTATATTGACATACAACCTTTGGGACTATGTTGGTTCAGGCGAGCTCTGCAAATACTATCGAACAGAGGCAGGTTGTGGCTCCGACATCCAAATGAACTTCTCTGCGCAGATTCCAATGAAAGAACCGGTACCAGCAAAATTACACGGCGTATTCGACCCATTTCTGTTCGCAACCCCTGGAGCCTGGCATGGTGGTCACTTTGTCACGGCACCCGGACGAGCTTATGAAGTGCATATGAAGAACTATGCGCCAACAGAAGCATTCGATCAAAGCTTGTTCGATGAGCCAGGTGATGACGCCTCCATTCCGCAGAGAAATTACTACTTCCAAACAGCGAAAGGCATGCCTTGGGCACTTGAGATAGGTACTCGCTGGGACCACCCTCAAGAGTACAAAGACATTGGACATGCGTATCCATACTTTGCAGGCTGGGCCCGAACGAATGGCTGGTTTAACAGGTCATGGTACTTAAGCCAATACGCAAACGTGCCACTACTGTTCAACGACTAGGAGAATTGAATGAATAAACCAATAACAGCAATTTCCACGATGCTATTCCTCGTCGCTTGTGGCGGTAGTGGCTCCGAAGGACTAAATACAGGAACCGATTCGGCGGCACCCAGCCTTGGAGCTGCACTGCCCGATGCGACCGATACTAAGTCGTTGGAAGTCGATAAAGACTTCGCATTTGAAACTGCACGCTCTATCGATGTTGAATTCGATATAGTAGCAGCACAAAATGACGAAGCCACAGTATCAATTTGTACCGACTACACACCAGTGGGAACCGAATTCGATGTTGACTTCGACAGTTGCACATTAAGCGGAGCATTAAACAATGGTATATTCAGTCATACAATGGATGTAACCAACGACAAAGAATCTGTTGTCGGCATAGTCCTGTTTCAAGATGCTGAGAAAGCACCTATGTACAAGGAATTTACGGTGGATGAGAATCAGCGTACCAAAAGTGATGGTTCTTCACGACACGTCATAGTCTGGAAGTAGACCATTTATAATTTTGATTGTATTTGTCAAATAGTTTAGATAGTGCTTCCCGGGGTCTGCTTTAACGACCTCGGGCAAGCGCTACCTATCAACCAGTATCGAACAGAGCTCTCCGATCAATTCATCTGCCTGCACCGGCTTATGCAGCAATCTGAACCCACTCATGGTGGCTTCTTTCAACCGATCTGCGGATGTATCACCAGTAACAATAATGGCCGGTATTTCCTCGTTAAACTCTTCACGGACCAGCTCAATCGCCATATCACCGGTCTGTCCGTCTTCAAGGCGATAGTCAGCAACAATCATTGATGGAACGCAATCTTCATTGGTTAGTTTCTCAATTGCCTCCACAGCCGTCTGTGCCGTGACGGGAACACACCCATGAGATGCAAGTACATGCATCATTCCATCAAGAATATCGGCCTCGTCATCTATTATCAAAACAGTATATCCGTTCAACTCTGCAACGGCTTTGTTCGATATTTCGTCACGCACCTGATGTATATCGCCAAGCGGCAGCTCTACCGAAAACACTGAACCTATGCCAGTGGTTGACTGCAATTCAAATTTCACGTCAAGTAAATCGACCAATCGGCGAACAATCGCTAGCCCTAGCCCCAAACCTATTGTCGGGCGACGTCCATCATGATCGAGCTGATAATATTCCGAGAAAATTGCGTTCTGCTCAATCTGTGGAATACCCGGGCCCGTATCAGCTATTTCTATGCGCAGGTGTTTCGCAAGCAGCTTACATCGAACGTCAACAGAACCCTTCGATGTATAAGTGACGGCGTTTTGTATCAGGTTACGCAGAATACGTTCAAGCAGAACCATATCAGTCAGCAGCACTGCATCGCTGTGCATTACACTAATACTCAACGATTTGTCTGCCGCTATCTCTTCGAACTCTTCGATAAGGCCAGACAGTAAATCTTTAATTGGAAAATGAACAGGCTCTACTTCTACAACACCGGCATCGAGACGAGATAAATCCAACAAGCTGTTGAATAATACAGACAATGCGTTACTTGAATTCTTGATCTTTGTTATAAGCGCTTGCTCGTCACCACCTTTAACTTTGGCCTCAAGAACATCAAGATACAGGCCAAGCGCATGCAACGGCTGACGCAGATCATGACTGGCAGTAGCAATAAACTTGTTTTTTGCGGTGACTGCAAGCTCCGCCATTAGGCGACTGTGGTCGGCTTTATTTTTTTCCTCGGTGACTTTTTCGAGCATTTCGTTGCGTTCGCGCAGCACCCGCTCGGTCTTGACTATGGTTGTCACATCTTCTGAACAGACCAGTAACGCGTACACTTCGCCCCAGAGGTTTTTCAGCGGCACACGTACAGTTTTGCGATGGCGGGTATCACCAGAGAATACACGCCAGTATGGGTTGGTTTCGACAGTAGGTTCACCATGGGCAATAGCGTTATCATCCTGTGGCCAGAAGCCAAGCCAATCGGCTTTTTCACTACCAAGCACAACGTGTTTACTAAACCCGATTTCCAGATCATTTTTTCCGATAACATCATCGAAGGAGCGCTCCAGAGAGCTGGCATATTCTTCACTGACTGCCAAAAAACGATGATCAAGATCTTTTATAAAAAGCCAGTCGCTGGAATAGTTGACCACGGTTTGCAGAAGCTGCGCCTCCGGCGCATTGGTTGACCGAAGCGATAACGGGTCACGATAACGGCTGACCAGACGTTTGATACGAAGCGAGAAAGACGACAGGCCGAATTCCTCTTCACAAACAAAATCATTAAACCCGGCAATCTGGTTCAAATCATCTTGTACTTGCTCAGAACCAATCAGCGCTATCACCGGTTCGCGTCCTGATTGCTCGGCAAAAAACTCAGCTATATCTGCATCTGAATTACGCCAATCTACGAGCAGGCAATCATAGGAAACCGATCTCTTTGCACAACACTCAGCAATTGGCCCGTTGTGCAGTTCAACGTCCAGTCCAGCGGACGTCAACGCATCTACAATCCGTTGCTCTATTGGCGTTCCGACTACTTCACAAAGTCGTAGCTTCAGAGCTTGGTTTTGCTTTGGCATACTTATCCATTTTCATACACCGAATACGCTGCATCTACGCCGGCACATTGCTTAGTGGTAAAACCATGGCGCTTAAGCACCATTTCAAGTGAACTCAGGCAGCGCAGTACATTCGCCTGCCTGCAAACGTATCCCATTGTACCAATTCGCCAGATCTTTCCATCCAATGGTCCGAACGAAGTACCTATTTCTATGCCGAAATCGTTAAGCAGATCGCTTCTTACGGCTGCACCATTTCCGCATTCAGCAGGAATGTAGATGCCGGTCACATTGTCCATCAGGTTGTCCTGATCACCAAAAAGCTTCAAACCCATTGCGACTAATCCGGCACGCATGGCTTTAGCCGTTTTTTGATGTCGGGCCTGACATGCCACCAGACCTTCTTCAAGTAAGATACGAGCACATTCACGAGACGCATATAACATGCTGGCGGACTCAGTATGGTGGTTGAGTCGGTCCGGTCCCCAGTAGTCCATTAACATGGCCAGGTCAAAATAGTTTGATTGAATAATCGGGCCATCAGCATCCTTGACACCTGCTGGCCTGATACCAGCTTCGGTATGTTTACGTTCAAGTATCCGAGCGACAATTTCATCATTAAAAGAAATGGGTGATGAGCCGGGTGGACCAGACAAGCATTTTTGTAACCCGGCGCTGACAATACCAATTCCCCATTTATCTATTGGCAGTGCATTGCCACCAAGGCTGGCAGTTGCATCAACGTACAAAATACAATCATACTGTTTACATAGTTCTCCGAGTTCTTTGAGTGGCTGCTTGACAGTCACTGATGTATCACCCTGACTAATCGCAACCACGGCAGGTTTGTATTTTTTGATCGCTGTTTCCAGTTCATCAGCCGTGAATACTTTTCCCCATTCGGTTTCAATACTTACCGCTTTTGCACCTGATCGCATAGCAATTTCTTTGAGCAAATGACCGAATCGACCAAAGATTGGTGCCAGAACCGTATCGCCCGGATGAATGATTGAAGCCAGACAAGCTTCTATACCGGCACGAGCGGTACCGTTAACCAGGAATGTTTGCTGGTTGTCTGTTTCAAATACTTGCCGGTACAGCACTTGGACCTGATCCATATACTGTGTGAATTGTGGATCAAACTGGCCCTGCAAAGGCGTGGACATGGCACGCAATACCCGGGGATAAACATCGACCGGTCCGGGACCCATCAATAGCCGAGGTGAGGGATCGAGTTCTTCGAATAATATTGGTTTATCAGACACTATCGGATTCTCGTATTTATCATGCTTCTTGTGTTTTGATTCTAACGCGCTACTCGCTCGTTTAAGAATTAGCCACTGGGCCAGCGGTCGTGTTTCGATGACACATATTAAGCAGCGTTTGCATTAGCACCTGGGCACCGGCTATTGCATCGCGCCGGGATACGTTTTCATCTGGATGATGACTGATACCATCAGCACATCGCACAAACAACATGCCTACGCGCGTCATGCCAGCCATTGCAGCTGCATCATGACCTGCACCACTAGGCAGCGTAACCAGTTCAGCACCACATTCTATAACCGCAGTTTTCATGTGTTGCATGATGTCCGGATTACACTCAACCGATGACGCCTCGTGAACGTAGTCAACAGCTATATCAATGTTGCGTTCGTTACACAGACGATTCATTTCATCGACAACCGCTTTGACTCTTCCGGTTCTGACTGCATCACTCGCCGCACGTATGTCAATACTAAAGCGAACATCGCCAGCTATAACATTTCCGGCCCCAGGCTCTGCCACGATTTGGCCAACAGTGCCAACCAAGCCGTCAGTGGTGCTGCAAAATTCTTCGACAACGCACACACATTTAGCTGCTGCAACCAATGCATCACGCCTATAACCCATCGGCACAGTGCCAGCGTGACCGGCATAACCGGTAAGATTTACCATGAGCCTTGATGCGCCTGAAATGCTACTCACCACCCCAACCGGGGTGTTCACTGTTTCCAGAACTGGGCCCTGTTCGATATGCAATTCCAGATAAGCAACAAAATCTGATGGCTTACGAGCTGCTGCGCCTATGTTTCTGACATCAGTACCAAACTGTTGCAAAGCATCAGCCATTGAAATGCCAAGATCGTCGGTTCGACTTAATACGGCCAAGTCAAAGTCACCGGTGAGTGCACGACTGCCAAGATAGGTTGATTGGTATCGGACACCTTCTTCATCGGCAAATCCGATTACCTCAATTGCGTAAGGTATCTGGACGTTATTTTCTTTCAAGCTTTCTACGCACGCTAATGCCGAGAGAACACCCAGCATGCCATCAAAACGGCCCGCATTGATAACGGTATCAAGATGTGAACCTAATAGAATCGCTGGGGTATCTTCCGATACATCACCAGATTCATAGCGACCAATAACGTTGCCAATAGCATCTTCCCAAACTCGCATACCGATGTTACGCATCCAGAGTGCAACCAGATCGTTGGCTTGGCGATGCTCAGGTGTTGCAAAGCGCCTTGTTAAACAATCAGCGGATTCAGAAATTGCTGCCAGCTCTTCAATTCGCGGCATAATGCGACTAGCCGCATTCGGAGTGATTGGGTGAGCATTATCGGGCGATGGCATGAAATTGAACTGTATCTACATTGATATATTAGTGTACACGCACCAACGGCGATTCACTATTTCGGTGATCGACATCGAAGCAATATATTGAATAGTAGAGGCCCTCAGGGTCGCCAAGCAGCCTATTCACCCCCAACCCAAACCCGGCTAACCAGTCCCAACCGGAGGTCTCGCCCAGCTGGCCCAAAAGCAAGTTGAGTCTGGCAGGGGTTGTTGAATTATCGTCAAGCAACGCATCAACAAGCAAACTCACTTTGTGACTTAATCGACCCGCAGCAGCCTGCTCGAGTAATGCAACTGAAATCTTGTTTGTCGCTGTCCTGGCCGTCTCTGCCACATCGTTCCAGATCAATGTTGCAGTTGCAGCATGGCCAAGCACATGCAGCGCGGCTAATACGCCGCTTAAAAAATCATCTCCTGATGGTGTCAATCCCGGGCCAGCACCCAATAGTCGAACCCATTGTTTTACATCCGCACTAATTTTAACACCATCTATTTTACTCGATTGATCATAGGAGCGATCATTCAAGCGCAGGGGTAGTACCGGCAAATCAGTCAACAAAGCCGATATTGCGGGTTTGGCATACTGCATCAAAATAGTTTTACTATTACATGGCAATGCATCAGGTCGTAGCGACAATGCCAGACCCTCTTCAGGCAAATCAAGTCGAGCTATTAGTCGATTTAATCTGAACAAACGTTGTCGATCGATGATTCGAGGCTGAATTGCTGAATCAAAAATGTGTGCAGCATCAGAGCGAAAACTATGCTCACCATTTACATCCAGTCCTTGCGTTGACAAGCTAGCGCTCGACCCTTGAACAAAACAAGCCGGAAACCTCGTGCAGTTATTTTTAAGTAACAAAGTGATTGGACCTGGTCCAAGTTCAGATAAAGCTACGCACACCAGCATGTTGTGAAACTGAAGATAGGCACAGCGATAGAACACGCTATGAACCTGTCCATGAATAGCAGCGCCTTCAAACTGCTTTACATACTGGTGTACAGAGTCTCCAATGAAATCTATAGACTCCAGGTCAGTATCGACACTGACAGTGCGGTTACTCAAAAGCATTATCAGTTAACACTTGCGTACCGGTTTCACCCAACAGCGCTGGTAGCGCATCGTCTAAATGACAAATTACAACACGTTGCCCACCGCCTTCTATGAACCGGATAGCCGCATCAATTTTCGGTCCCATGCTTCCTTCTGGAAAATGACCTTCGCGTTTGTAACGCTTGAGCGCATTCAGCGACACAAAACCCAATTGCTGTTCGTCGTCTTGGCCAAAATTAATTGCCACCTTTTTAACTGCCGTCAGAATCATCATGACTGGTATACCAATAACGTTCGCCATATGAGCAGAGGTCATGTCTTTGTCAATCACTGCCGCCACACCTTCGCGAAGGCCACCCGCTTTGCGAATGACCGGAATCCCTCCTCCACCACCTGCAATGACTATCGTCCCGCGACGAGCCAGTACCTGCACAAGCGACACATCACATATGTGCCGGGGCTTTGGTGATGGCACAACATGACGCCAACCACGACCAGCATCCTCACGCATTAACCAGCCAAGCTCGTTACCAATCGCTTTCGCATCCTCTTCGTTATAAAAAGCGCCGATCGGTTTTGTTGGATTCTCGAATGCCGGATCATCTTTATCAACCTCCACCTGTGTTAACAGCACAGCGCAATGTCGCTCATTACCAATTTCACGCAGGGAGTTTTCTATCGCCTGCATAAGCAGATAAGCAATTCCGCCTTGACTGTGCGCAACACATATATCGAGTGGCATGGGCGCAATGCGATCGCGTGT
>Ga0114956_1000041_pt1 | contig 62611 bp, 44 predicted proteins | sample MaitaG_FD_87304 | JGI IMG/M metagenome (GOLD analysis project Ga0114956, IMG submission 87304) | Marine algal microbial communities from Maine, USA - Maine_Asex2 metaG | ecosystem: Host-associated > Algae > Red algae > Unclassified | place: Maine, USA | collected 2015-01-05 | reverse complement strand
TAGAAAGATGGTTGCAACTTTGTGCTGAGCACAATATGGTAGTTACAAATATCACCACACCATCAAATATTTTTCACGCTCTAAGAAGACAACTTACTTGGGACTTTAGAAAACCATTGATCAATATGTCTCCAAAATCTTTGCTGAGACATCCGTTGGCAGTATCGAGCAGAGAAGATTTTTCTGGTGATACAAAATTCCAAGAAGTTATTGATGATCCAAATGCAAAAGCATCAGCTAAAAGACTACTTATTTGTACAGGAAAGGTTTATTACGATCTCCTAACCAAAAAGTTAAAAGACAAAAGAGATGATGTGGCAATCGTAAGAATGGAACAGATGTATCCATTCCCCGAAAAGCAGATCAATGAAATTATCAGAAAATATAAAGGTGCTAAGAAATTCTGGGTACAAGAGGAACCATCCAACATGGGTGCCTGGTCTTTTCTAATGAGATATTGGAGAGGCTTAGACATAGATTTAGTATCCAAGAAAGAAAGTGCATCACCAGCAACTGGATATAAATATATTCACGATAAACTTCAAGCGAAGTTGGTAGAAGATGCATTAGGATAAATCAGCCAGATTATTCTAATGCATCTTCTAATAGATGCCAGATTTATCCGCCGAAAAATGGCAACAATTGTAGGAGGATTAACAGACAAATCATAGTAATCCAAGCAATCTCTCCTAAACCACATAAATCAGGCTCCGGCGGGCATATCAGCGATTCAAAATCGCACCAATCAGCGCAATCCAAGAACAAATCCACAAATCCATAAAAATCCATGTAACCCTCCTACACTAGATAAATCAAGATTTGGCAGGCAAGTCCGCGATTCACCCTAATTTTATCAATCAAAAATACGCATACGACATTTTATCTAATTTTTAAAAGTTTATTTGTCTATTTATTCAAGCCAGCTCAGTTTCAAGTAGTAGTTTCGCTGAGAGGATAACCCTCAAGTAAATACTTAATATAATCTAGGCAATTATGAATCTGTTTTCTAAAGCATCTATAGTGTTATTGATTATGACACTTTTTTCTTCAGTTCTATTCTCTCAAGGCTGGGAATCTTATGGTTTTGTTCCATTTAATACTGACCATAGCAATGGTTTCGGTTTTGAAGGCAAAGCCTACGTGATTGAAGGAAATTATACAAATAACCCAACAAATAGAAATAGATTGTGGGAGTACGATCCTATTGAAGATAGTTGGACTCATTTGAAAGACTTTGATGGCCCTGCACGAACTATAGCCATTGGGGATGAATGGGATGGCAAATACTATATTGGATTTGGGAATGGTCTAGCTTCGACAAAATTAACTGATTTGTGGGTCTTTGATCCCACCGATTTATCGTTTACAGAACTCCCTTCATGTCCTTGTATAGGCAGATCACATCCTGCCTTAATAGCACACAATGATAAAATATTTATGGGCTCAGGATCAGGTCCAAATGGTGATCTTGAAGATTGGTGGGAATATGATATGATTACTCAAGAATGGACTAAAAAGGAAGATATTCCAGGCCCAGATCGTCACCATCCTTTCTTTTTTGGTGTAGGAGATAATGTTTATGTAGGAGGTGGTCATGAGAGAAACTGGGTTAAATGGGATTTAGAAACAGAGGAGTGGACTGATATTGATGACTTGCCACAAGGTAGAGTTGCAGGAACTCAATTAGAATATAAAGGAAAAGGATACATAGTTGCTGGGGATACAGAAACACATGGCATATTGCCAATAGAAGAAACATTTATGTGTTATGACCCTATCACAGGGGAGTGGGAACACCTACCACAATTACCGCTAGGTAGTAGGTGGGCTCCATCTTCATTTATAATAGAAGATGATTTATACTTTTTTGGTGGTGTTGCACATGGAAATGAATTAGGCACTGCTATGTGGAAATTTAATATGAATCAGTTAGCTTGCCTTCCTGCAGTAAATATGAATGCGTTCAACATTACAGAAAATTCAGCGGATTTAAGTTGGTTGGCTACATCATTTTCGATTAGTGATACCTTAAAATACCGTTTACAAGGGACACAAGAATGGACAAATATCTTGAATCCTCAAGCTGTATTTACACTAGATAATCTTGAAGAGTGTACAACTTATGAATTTTCTATTTATTCTCAATGCGATACATTGCTTAGCTATTCAACCAACTTTGAATTTAGAACCAAAGGTTGTGGGGTTTGTATTGATACTGAATATTGTTCCAGTCCAAATATTATTGGAGGTACAGACTACATAAATGCCATTGGAATAAATGACTATGAAAATGTTTCTGGAAATAATGGTGGTTTTGCAAGTTTTGTTTTAGATCCTTCAGAAGATATCATAATTGGTGAGGAATTTGATCTTTACTTTGACCCCGGATCTGATTTTGCGCTTATTGATTTGAATTTTTCTGTCTGGTTGGATGTAAATGCAAATGGAGAATTTGAAAGTAGCGAAAGAATATTTGCACGACCAAATGTACAGGCTCCAATCAACACAAATATCTTAATACCAGAAGATGCTGCAGCAGGTCCAACTAGATTGCGCTTTACATTAATATATCAAGATATCGGCGAAGCTTGTGGTAATGATAATTATGGTGAAGTAGAAGACTATTGTATAAACCTAAGAATGCCTTCGTCCAATAAAAACTTGGAATTGGTAAATGAGGTCTCAGTTTCACCAAATCCTTTTGTAGAGAGTTTTAATTTCATTGCTGAAAATAATAGCGACTTCTTTGAGCTTGCAATAGTTGACCTAAGAGGAACAACGGTTTATACAGAAAGAAACATAAAGTCAGGGTCTACACTTGAATTAAGTCACCTTCCTTCAGGTGTTTATTTCCTTCAAAGCACAAACAGTGAAGGAGAAAAGTCTATGAATAAAATAATCAAACAGTAACAACGCGACCTAGTTTAATTTACATTCGACCCATAAGGCCTAACAGATAGACACACTTTATAAATTCTCTGTTAGTGCCTTCTATTTCTGTCTGACCTGCAGAGGAATAAAACACCTCTCGCAATGACCTAAGGCAAGCCTCAATGTGGCCAATGCATAGAATTAATACCTTAAGGTGCTCGTATAGATTATTGTCCATGGTTTTCATGGTCGAAAGCCTTCTTGTTCTCAGTTTTTGCCCATTTATGAAATGGTCAAATAAATCATAAAATTCTTCTGCTTTGTAGCCGTGAAAATCCTTCAACCTTCTCATAGCAACTTTCACAGCTTCTTCAGGACTGACTGCTGATTCATCCTGTGTTACATCGTTACCAAAATACTCATTGATATAATTCGAAAGATTTGCACGTTTAACCTGTTCATCTGCCTTCGGTAAAAGTGTAAATTCTAAAAACTGCTGTGCAAAGTATACGGCTTTGTTTTTCCCTTCTTTAGGCGCTTGTTTGTAAAGGAAATATTGTCGCGCCAAATCTTGAACAGTCAACAAGTTATCTCTTTTCGGTTTGAATAGGTTGTTGTAATATTCTCTACTTACATAGAGTGGGGCATAGTCATATTCTATCACTTCGATTCTTGACCAAAAATCTGAAGTGAAAGGCTCATCGTCTTGGCGATACATCGCTCCTAAATTTGTTGCAGCACACAACAAGATATTATCTGCAATCCTGTACCTCGTTCCATCTGGAGAAATAAAGAACTTGCTTCCAGCAAAAAATGGATTCAATGACTTACGCAATGCTTCTGGCCACTCTTTGATTTCCTCAATATTAATCAGTGCATTTGGTGTCGTAATGGCTTTGGTAAAACCTGCGGGCACACTATATGGTCCATACTCCCCAAACCTTATTGCAGTGACCAAGCTGTTTTTTGTTTGCCATTTATCAGATGCATGCTCAAAATATTCACGGTTCATAATATTGGCAGCATACTTTAGGAAAGCACTTTTTCCTGTACTTGGTGGTCCTGTCAAAAGCAAAATTCCAGAACCACTTTCCAATTGTAATTTAGCTTTCAGGATAAACTCATGTAGCTTATATTTAAAGTAAGGCGTATTGTCAATAAACTCTGGTGTGATTTCCGGAACATTTCTTTTCCTTGTTTTTTCAAGCTCATCTCTGTTCTTCTTTTCCAAAGCACAGCGAAGGGCTTTTCTCTCTATCTCATCTTGTGGTAACAAAACTTGTATGGTTGTGCTCGCAAACTGTGGGTAGTTTACTTCCGTCATGATCTCTTCACAAATATTCCACAAAGCATCCAATAACTCGTGCGAGTATTCTTCCTTTGTATATAAGTCGTATTTATTAAAAAAAGCTCCGTAGTCTAATCCACTCAGCTCAAATGCTTTACCACTTCTTAAATTATCAGTTGTACTAGGTCTGAATACTTCTTTATCAGACTCTTTTATGAAACTCACCAAATATTGATCTATACTTCCTTTTTTCTCATTGATTTCTAAATGCCACTTCGGAAAATCTTGACTCACTGATTCTAAGTCTACAAAAAGATGAGGGTCGTTTTTTATAAATGCATACTTCCCTTCAAAGCTTATCTTTTTCTCAAGATTGATTCGATTTTTCTCCAGAATTCTACGCCCTAAAATTCTTCTGAGATCCATAGCAAGTCTTACATCGCTATATGTTTTTTCAAGCTTTGAAATATCGGATTGTATGTTTTGATAACTTGGGTCTGCTGCAAGTTCTATATCGGAAAAACTAGAGCTATGATTTTGAACAAAAAAGTCAATACTTTCCCTGATCATTTTTGCTAATTGAAGTTTGGCAGCATTCTTTTGGGCTTCTGCTCTTTCTTGTTCACCGATAATGGCCAACTTTCTATTTTCGACTGCTTTAAACAGTCTACTTTGGATGGCAGCCGGAGAAAGTCTCTTTTCTTTTGCTATACTTTGAAGAATAAATGGTTGCTTCAAAAGGGTCATTAGTTCCATCGAAGCAGGGTGGGTACCCAATAGATTCTCTAGTATTTTGGTATGATGTGTTTTCTTTATTTCTTTTTCTATTTCCTCAATCTCACTTGCAATAAATTTCTGAAGCATATTGCCTTCTTCCGCAATCTTTTCAGAAAAACTTGTGTTCATTTCTTCCTGAATTTCTTTAAACTCAGACATTATATTTGCCGAGTTCTCAGCAAGCATGTTGTTTAGTTCACTTTCGTAAATACGTAATTTGTTGAGTATTTCTCGAAATGCATTAGGGTCATCCATTGCTTTTATCTGTGTACGAAATCCCCTAGAAGTAGCAATAATGTTTTTTGATCTCAAGTCTTCTACAAGGTTTCTAACCCTATGTTCAGACGGCAACATTATATTATTGATTGTAGATTTTAATCTTTGTCCAACCAAAAATATATTCTCCTTATCCGCTTGAACCATCAACTCTTCTGTAATATTTTGTCTGGCAATCGCCATCTTGTTTTGAATCTCTAGCAGATCTTCATAACTATTGTTAGAAGTGATCAGCATGTTTTCTACATTAGTTTCAAAATCATACCTAGCTTTTTCGATTGCGGTTGGAAGTTTGCTTTCAGGTTTAATTTCAACTTCAGAAATGGGTTTTGCAAATTGAGTTTTGACAAATAGGTTCTCTCCTTTAAAAAGGTGTGATAGATTTTTGAATACAGTATTGAAATTCTTTTGATCGGAAGGCAACTGAATATCTTGTAAGTTGGTTTTGATTTTGACCAATTCCAAGCTGTCTTTTTCTCTACAGGTAAGATGTCCATTTTGATCAATTTCAAATCGCTTGGCAAAGTATCCAAGCTCCGCAATTTTTGTTGGGTGTTCTTCACTAATATCATATCCCGATATCAATCCATCTTGATTTTGACAAAAAGCAATGCTTAAGTTTTCATCGGTACGCATCCAATGAGTCATTTCAGGAATTACTATCTTCTTAGGCCACTTATGTGGCACAACTGACTTATGTGTATTGATTATTGTAATCTCATTTTCATTTGACAAGACAACAATCATGTTTTGATCTGAAGCCATAATTTTGTAACAGTCATTGAGAACTTGCAGCTTAAGTAAGTTGTCAGTATTGTCTAGGTAACTGTCTATGCTTAATTCATTATTATCATAGAATAGTTTGTAACGCTCGGTTTCAAAAGTATCTGTATATGCAGCGTCTGAAAAATAATTTTGCACATCGTCTGTTCTGAAAACCAAGATCTGATCTAGTTTTGTTTTTGATTCAGTTCTTACAATATTCCATTTATTGGGAGGTAGTAAAGCTCCATTTATATCTTGCGTTTCAATGATTACCGAAAGACCACTTCTTTTGTTGAGTGGAGTGATGATGATATTGTCAGATGGTGTAATATGGATATACCCCCCCGTAGATCTTTGTTGACCTAAAACGATATCGCTAAGCAAGTTGTAAAAAGAAGTATAGGCACCCTTTATTATACTTGAAGTATTATCCGAATCTGCACTTAGTAATTCTGGTATTAAATTATAAATGATAGTTTCAGTTGTTCTCAAGCCAAATTTTTGCTCTAATCCAATCACAAAATTTTGATTACCTGCTGCAAAAGTTTCTTCAATTATTCTTTCGAAAGCATCTGTTGATTTTAATCCCGATAAATCATCCTTATGCTTGAGGTTGGCAATAACTGCATCGGCATTGATCTCATCTTTGGCTTCAAAATTTTCTGGTAGATAATGATCAACATCTAGAAGCTTACCGTCAGCATTAAAAAAACTTAGATTTGGGCTTCCTTTGTATTGTACAACCAAGATGTCCTTATCTGCACTTTCTCCCGATAATACCCTAAGATTTTCAATTTCTAGATTTTGAATCTCAATATGTGTATCTGCTTCAAAATGAGACCTATTGATCTGAAACTGGAATTGCTCTTGTATACTTGACATGAATTGGTTTGTTTTGTTATTCGCTATTGCTTCAAACTAAAATTAACATAAATATCCAATGTGATATTATTAAAAATCAACAATAAACTAGTTAACTTCCTATATTAAAGAATAATTAAGATGATTAATGGCAATCAATTCATTTGAGCAACTGAAAAAAAAATTCAGGGATATAAATATTGATTATGTTCTGAAGACCTATGGTTTTCAAGATGAGGTTATTGAGGAATGGAACTCAATTAAAGAAGATATAGATGCAAGAGGTGTTTCTTTGGTTGAATTCAAGGCTCCTTCTCATGAAAATAACCATTGGGCTCTAATAATCACATCAAACAAGGGATCGTCAAAAAGATCACAAAAGTATTTTAACAAGCAAGCTAACACAGATTTAAAGCAGTTCTTCATTAGAAGAATGAAGAACGAGCAAGTAGAAGAATTATTTTCTAGAATCGATTTGACTGGATTATACATTCCTTTGAACAATATAAAAGAGGTCGAGCCAAATACTCTTAAGTCTCATCTAACATTTTCTAGTCAGTTGATAAAGCACTTTCCTTATCAGGAATATTTTACACAACTTATCAAAACCGCAGAATCTCTTAATGTAGCTGAAGACTTTGCTCCATATGCGATTTGGAATTACATCATTTACTATGCTAAGTTTTTACGAAGGTTCAAAGACGATAACTATGGCCTCTATGAAATTTATGGAAAATGGTTTAGCGAACTACTAGACCTTGATGACTTTCATAGAAGATTGCCTTCAGAACAAATTTCAATCTTATTGTTAATTACAGTTGAAGCATTAATTTCAAATACTAATTATTATGGCTCTAACAAAAATTTTCTTTCAAAAGCATGTGATGAGGTGAGTACTTTTTTTAATCAATACGAATCTGAATTAAATTTATTGTTTGATGAAGAAGGACTGGAATCAGAAACTCAAAATATAAAGGTCATTCAAGATAAATTACAAGAAGAATTTGTCCGAATAGTTTTGTTGGATGAGGATGATCTGTTGGTTCAAGAAATTCTTGATAATAGGAATAAACTTAATCTGTCCCTTATGCTTCCTGCAATAACACAGATAAAATATGGTTTGAAGAGTATTTATCACGCAACTTTAATAGTTAAGGATAAAGTTTTTAATGATGAGAAGTCAGCTGGAGAATTTAAAGAGGACGATAAGTCGCAGCCAAATTACAGACGGGAAAAGCAAAAGATTTATCCAATAACTTTCCAGTATTGGTTTGATTTGCTACCAAAAGAAAAAGAACAACTTCTTTCTGGAATTCGAAAAAATGCAGCAAGTGTCACCCTAGATAAGGCCAGTCAGGCTGTTGAATGGAGAAGAAGAGTTCACTTATTAAATTTGATCAATCTACTTTCTTCTCCAGTTTTAAATTGGACAATAGAAGAGGGTAAGTTCTTTCCACAATGGAATCTCTTTGAAGATGATATGGCTAAAAGTTTGTTGAAACTCTATCTAAAGAAAATAGAGGACCAAGAAAAGGAAAAAGAGATTCTTGAAGCACACCTTAAGCAAATATTTGAGTTTAACTCAATAGAAGAACTGACAGATTATGTAAAACGAAGTCATATTATTTTTTCCAACAGAAAATTTCAGTTGAGATGGAATCATGAATTAGAAAGAATATCAAGAATAATTAGGAACCGCGAAAGATTTTACGAAAGTAGAATGGATGAGTTTGGAATTTCGGAGTCTAAACTTAACACAAGACAGAAGCAAAAGTGGGTCGAAGAAATGATGGCAATAGAGGATGAGATAAAACCTTATATTAAATTTGTAAAGCAAGCTTTTCAAACAGCGCTACCCATCCGAAAAAAAATGAATTTTAGTGAAGAAAGGCACAAAAGTGACGGAGTGGAGTTTGATCCTGATACACTATTTGATCATGAAAAATGGATTAGAGCCGATGTCATGAAAGTCATGGAATCCAAAATTGAAAGAGGCGATGCAATTCAGATTAATACCTTTTGTCTTGATTATTCTGGTTCAATGAATCATGATAGAATGAGGAATCTATTCAAAATGCTATACTTGCTTGTAATTGGCTTAGAAGATAGGAAGTCTTATGATGCTTTCCACTTCTTTAGTGACGAATTTATAGAAGTAGTAGATTTCTCATCAGAATTTACAAATCGAAAAGTCCTTTTTCAAATATTACAACAAATTGCACAGCTGCATATTGGAAAAGTAATTTACTTTGGTGAAGGCGGTACAAATATGTCTGCAGGCATAAAAATTTCGCATGAAAAAATGTTGAAATTCGTAGATGAGTTTAAAGCCAACAACCCAGAGGCCAATATTGTAACTTCTATTTTTGTAATTACTGATGGAGAGCCATCTTTAGGTATTACCAATATTCCAAAATTGAATGCCTTCATTGAAGAAAGAAGATTGCAGGGAGATGTAGAAATAAAAGGTATATTTATTAAATCAGAAGATGATGTTAGTCTAGAGCTAATGGAAGAAATATTTGGAACTGAACATTTTGTGGAGACAACAGATTTTCAAGAAGGGGTCAACAAGTTTGTGAAAATAATGACCGAGACTTATAAGAAACAGCGTAAGTCTTATAAGTGGAAACAAAAAAGAAAAAAATTAGGATTAACAGATTAATATGGTAGGCAATCAAGGAAAAGACTTAGATATAGTTGGGAAAACCATAGCAGGAATAGTTTGTCATAAGTTTTTTGTTGTGATTGATATTTTGGTCGTTCAAGATATAAAAGGCAAAGCAACTGCCATATTACTTTCATCCCTTTCGGGAAATGTGAAAATGCACTCCATCGACAATCAAACTGTCGATCATGTCCAAGTAACGAGAAATGGTAAGATGTTTTTATTTACAACAAAGGTTAAGCAGTATCTGGTAAATAATCAAAATGAAATTGTAGAAGATTCTAATGAGTGGCACGACTCTTTTTTTGAAGAATTATCTAATAGTTTTTATCGAAAAGATAAGCAAGGGCATTGGTATGATATTGAAGGTTTTAGAATGGAAGAAAAGGTTTTTCTAAAAGAGGATGTGCTCACTTCTCTTGACACAAAGAAAAGCAAGAGGTCTGTTTCCTTTAAAAACTGTGATCTTTACATCAGTGAAAATAGACAACTGATCCAAGTTGGAAAGTTGGTCTTGAACACAAGCTTGGAAGTTGTTAAATACTTTGGTGAGAAAATTACAGGATTGGGCCCATGTAATATAGCATTTGAGGATAAGGACGTCTTGCAGGAAGTTAAACTTGGCTTGGCGGATTCTGCTTTCATCAATGAATTTACTTTCGAACCTTACATGTTTCAGAATGCTAAAATCAAGAAGCATCTTGCCACTTATCAATACGGTAAAAAACGGGTTGTAGTTTTTCAAACAGATAACAAATCATATGGAGTTGAAGGGAGCAGTGAAAATTTCTTAACATTCGATGGAATCCCACTACAGATTGAAGCGAACAATTATGTAAATTTTAATGATGCAGAACTAATTAAAGTTTTTGATGGTAAAAAATCTTTCTACTTTGATTTAAATAAGAATGAGCCATTTCATCTTGCTTCGTTGGTTGATAAAATTTTAACCAATATAGACCCTAAGTATGTCCGACTTGGTAAATCAAAAGTATATAATGTGTCAAGCTCCACAGAAGAGTTTGTGCTACGAGAAGAAGGCGGAGAAATTTTCAAACTTGACGATGGAGCAATTAAAGCTCAAAAACTTGAAGATGCAGAAGGATATGCAAAGTATTATGGCTTTGCTACAATCGATGGGCAAAGGAAATTATTCTCAAAGAAAGCTGAGCGAATTCTAAAATTTGGAAATGACGAATTGGAAGTTGCTGAAATCATCTATAACGATTCTGGGAAGTTTATCAATGCAATTGACACCCATGGAAATAAGTTAGTTTTGGATCTACGGTTGGGCTTTGAGGAAATATCCATGGCCGAAGTAAATGGAGAAAAAATCTCAGAAATTTATGGTGAGACCATGCCCATTGCCAACAAGACATTGCAAAACGTATACGTTGAAACATATGGGGGAAGTGTAAGACGTGTTATCAATATCAATGAAAAGACACTTTCTTATTTCACGCTTCCTACTAGCCTTAAACAAATAAGCGACCAAGATTCTGAATCCGTTTTTGCCAATAGTTTCTTAAGCGAAATTCAGTTTTTTAGTGAGATGGTCCTAGATGGTAAAACGTTCATTTCAGCAGAGTTTGAATCTTTCACCGGTAAGGTTTATCCAATCATTTTAGAAAAAGAATCAGGGATACCAATTCACCTGCAAGGAACCGGTCACAGAAATGAGTTGGCTACAACTTGGGTAGATCACACCATTAAAAATCCATTTTATTTAGGAAGCAATAGGATGCTTGGGGTCAATACAATTAGCGAAGATCAGAAAGAACATCAGTTACTTTTCTCCGTTCAAAAATTAACTAGTTGGTTGCCATTTTTTGATAATTACCTCCCAATCTTCAAGCAGGTTGTTGATGCAAAGGAAGTAAGTAATTCTTGGGACTACCATTTGTTTGAATTGAGAGAAGTATCAAAAGACAAAGAATATATTGCTGTCGAGAAGGTAGTACCATATAGAATTCTTGCGGACCGAAAATCTGGACAGTTTCAGCCACGGATTGTGAAGGGTAAGAAGAAGTCTATCAAATCACCAGATGAATTGTCATATCTACAAAGAATATTTTATGCCGATAGTGGAACGCTTGTCGAAATAGAATAACTTTCAAAATTTTCTTAAACAGGATTTTCAAGATGTATAAGATGATCAAGATACTTTAGCTTAAAGAAAATGCTAACTGAATAAAAAATCTCTTGTGATTAATTGACTCCGCATTAAAGAACGAGCGTTAAGAAATTATTTTGGCGGGAGGTATAAAGAGTGAAAACTGTGTGAGTCTGCAATAAGTTTTAAGAAGAAACTATAGGCGCTAGGTTATTTGAGATGAATAAATTAAGACGAGTTTTTTCAATCGCGGGCAAGGAAAATAATTTTAGCGGAGGGCTTTACAGCGGTGGGTTTTTTTGTTACTTTTTTGTGCGGCAGACAAAAAAGTAAAAAGTTAACTTGATTTAAATGAAAAGCTATTGAAAATAAAAAATAAAAAATCAATACTACATGCCTACTTACTGTCTACCATTGTAAAAAACAAAGGTCACACCTCCCATCCACAATCTTTCCTCTCTATCTGAAGGACCTAAGTCAAATTCTTTTGATAAAGGGTCGAGAGAAATACTATTGAATGGAATACTAAAATAGGGTTTGATAGAAAGTCCAACCTTATCTCCTCCTAGTACATTGATGCTTATAAATGGTTTTATGAAGTATTGAGTTTCTTCATGGAAACTGAATCGTTTGCCCGTTGATGCAATCTCTTCTTTTAGTTTGAACTTTCTAATTCCTGCAGCTAGGCCTACTCCTAAAATATCTCTTCTAGATTCTAAAGATGCTGAGTAATTGTTAATCGCGTAGAATACTGTTTTTTGAAAAAGCTGATCTTGACTGTTTTCACCAACAGACTCTCTAGTCCTATTCATGTTCTCCCAATTTAGCTCTAGGGCAAATGACTCATATTTCCACCTCAAGCCTACATTGATGCCATGTAGAAAGTGTAATTCCTCCATTGGCTCGCCAACAATCATTAGTGAATCTGTGATATATTTATTGAAATCATCCACCAATGCATTGGTTTCATCTGCATTGGTATAGCCCATACTGTAGCCAACCGCAACATTAAATTGGGCAGAAAGGGGCGTATAGATTCCAAAGAGCAGTATAAATATGAATATTCGCATAAGCTTTTGTCAATTAGGTGTAAAAATATTATAAAAATTTAAATATTTGCACTGGAGGAAAACCCAAAGCATGTGTGCTAAAAAGAAAAAGTCAGTTTCTAAGAACAAATCCAAGGCAAAAGTCGTGGTAGAGTCGCATAAGCCTACTCAAGGAGCTGACTCTGTTACTAAGCCTAAAAAAACTGGCGATAGCAAATATGTAGGAAACCCTGCATTAAAAACTCCTTTGTTTCTTCCTATAGTATTTGTAGCGCTTGCCTACCTTCTTTACTTTCAATGCATTCCTTATGGGTATGTCTTGGATGATAAAATCGTCCTTTCGGAAAATGAATTTACTACAAACGGATTAGCTGGTATAAAGGACATCTTTCGATATGATACCTTCCAGGGTTATTTTAATGAAAGAAAAGATTTGCTAGAGGGAGGAAGATATAGACCTCTATCACTCGTCACCTTTGCCATAGAACATGAATTTTTTGGTTTGAATCCAAAACTCTCGCATTCTATCAACATAGCCTTATATGGTATATGTGCATGGTTGATATTTATCCTTATGAATTTGTTGGTGGGTGGAAAAAATAAATGGTGGTGGTCGATTCCATTTTTAACCGCAATTATTTATTTAGTGCATCCAGTCCATACGGAAGCAGTGGCTAACATCAAAGGAAGAGATGAGCTTATGGCCATGATTTTTGCCTTACTAACAACAATTGCCAGTGTCAAATATGGCATCAATGGTAAGATAAAACATCTCATTTTTGCAGCTATTCTATTTTTATTGGGAATTTTATCGAAAGAAAATGTAATTACCTTTTTGGCAGTGATTCCTCTTGCTATGTGGGTGTTTGGGAAGGGGTCAATGAATAGAATTGCTACTACTTTTGGAATTTTATTTTCAGTTTTTTGCATTTATTTGTTTACCAGGTACCAAATTTTCGGATATATATTAGGAGACAATGAAGTCACTGATATTATGAACAACCCTTTTGCAGAAATGGATGCATCACAAAAATTTGGATCGAAATGGTATACGATGTACGAATACCTCAGATTGAGTTTCGTACCTCAACCACTTACTCACGATTATTATCCGTACCACATTCCTAAGGTTGGAGTGTTTGGACATTGGAAACCAATCACAGCAATCATCTTGCATATTGCATTGTTGGCTTACAGTGTCATTGGATTTAAAAAACATAGAGTCATTAGTTTTGCTATATGGTTCTACATTGCTACCATATCGATTGTATCTAACTTTGTAGTTGGTGTCGGAACATTCATGAATGAGCGATTCATTTTTATCTCATCAATGGGTGTCTGTTTGGCAATTGCTTACTTACTTAAAAGGGGGTCTGAAAAATGGGACCCTAGAATAATGTATGCTTTAGCAGCTGTGATAGTTATTTTGTTTGCCGCTAAAACCATAACGCGAGTTCCAGCATGGGAATCGGCATTGACCTTAAACGAATCGGCAGTAAAAGTCTCCACCAAAAGTGCTAGATCAAATTCCTTTATGGCTACAGCTTTGTTTGAGGAATTTAAAGTGACAACGGATCGTGCTCGTAAGCTTGAGCTTCTAAATGCAGCAAAACCTTATGCGGATAGAGCAGTTGAAGTATATCCAAAATACAACAATGGAAACTTAATGAAAGCTGGAATCGAAGCTGAATTATATAAACTAGAAGGTGATCTTCCTGCGCTACTAAAAACATTTACGGAAGTGGGATCAGTACAACCACAGATCGGCTTCTTGGGTCAATACTGTGAATACTTAAATGGCAGAGCAGATCCAATACAACTTATAGATTTCTATTACGATTTGGGATACAATAAGTTGTACAAAGAAAATCTGTACAACGTAGACAATAGACTCAATTGGGCAATTCATTATCTCAATTTTGGCTACAGTCTCGATAGCTCCAATCCAAAGATCAAAAGAGCCTTGTTTGAAATCTATTCTGCGGCAGGCAATACCTCAAAAGCCCAAGAGTACAAGTAATGAATTATCGCAAGGATGTATATCGGATCGCATTGACAAAAGTCGATGGAGTAGGACCACTAACTGCAAAATTATTAATCAGTCATCTCGGTTCAGTTGAAGCTGTTTTTGCAGCCTCATCAAAAGAGCTATTTAAAATCGATGGTGTTGGATCTTCTGTAATTAAGTCTTTAAAGTCTACATCAATATTTGCGGAAGCGCAGAAAGAATATGGACATTGCTTAAAGCAAGGCATCAAACTTTTGTACTACTTGGATAAAGATTATCCAGGTAGGCTTAAGCATTTTCAAGATTCACCAATTCTTTTATACCACAAAGGAAATAATGAAATTAACCACAAGCGTACCGTTGGGATAGTCGGAACTCGATCTCCTAGTGAATACGGAAAAGCAATGGTTGAAAAAATTGTTGAAGATTTGAAACCATTCGATGTAATAGTTGTGAGTGGATTGGCACATGGAGTTGATGCACTCGCTCATCGAAAAGCAGTCACTTGCCAAATTCCGACCTACGGCATCATGGGAGGAGGCTTCGAAAAAATCTATCCAGCTGCAAATCGTTCTTTGGCAAACGCAATGTTGAAAGATGGAGGAATCATGACAGAATTTGGATATAAATCGAAACCAGATAGAGAACATTTTCCCATGAGGAACAGATTGATTGCTGCGATGTCGGATGCAGTGATTGTCATCGAATCTGGAAAGGTGGGAGGATCGATGATCACAGCAGACCTTGCAAATCAATACAACAAAGATGTGTTTGCCGTGCCAGGAAGAAATATTGACACAAAGTCTGTTGGGTGCAATAAACTCATAAAGCAGCACCAAGCCAATCTCATAGAATCAGTTGCAGACCTTTCTTACATTATGGGTTGGAATAAGGCTAAAGAAATTCAAATGACTTTAGCCTTGGTTGACCTTAAGCCAGAGGAACAAAAGATTGTAGATCTGCTCAAGGCAAAAGGTAAACTAGAATTGGATTATCTGCATTATGAACTAGAGGTTCCTATTTCCGAATTGTCCACAACACTCTTGGGCTTAGAATTTAAAAGTGTGATTAGATCTAGCCCGGGACGAACCTATGAATTGGCTTAAGAATGGTTCATTTTATCATGAATTAAAGTTCTTCATTGACCTCATTATGCTTAAGTTTGGAATATGAAACAAAGTCTGTTTAAATCTTTGGCTTTGTAATGAATAAATCAGAGAAATGAGAAGATATATCATACTAACATTGGCAACTATTTTGTTCGGAATCGGCTGTGATACCCAACAAAACATGACACCGAGTACCGTACTCCCACCGCCACCGCCACCTTTGCCGCCATTAGTAGATAAGCTTGATAAGCCCGAAAATATAATTCTTCTCATTGGAGATGGAATGGGGCTTACCCAAATTACTGCAGGAATGTACACTCAAGGTAATAGAACAGAGCTGGAAAGAATAAAATGTATAGGATTGCAGAAGACGTATGCTGATAACGATGTCGTAACAGATTCTGCAGCTTCCGCAACAGCTTTTGCTTGTGGTGTAAAAACTTATAATACTGCCATTGGCATGGATAGAGATACCCTTCCAGTGAAATCCATATTGAAGTTTGCACAGGATAATAATATGTCTACCGGATTAATAGCTACTTCCACAATTGTACATGCGACACCTGCTTGTTTTTTCTCAAATAATAAATACAGAAGGAACTATGAAGAAATTGCGGCTGATATGGTCGGTTCTGATGTTGATTTTTTTGTCGGAGGTGGGAAGAAATATTTTGAAAGAAGAACAATTGATGATCGGAATCTTATCGATGAATTAAAAAAAGATGGGTACGTTATTTCTGATTTTGCTCAAAAAGATATTGTAGATATAACTCCAGCACTTGACAAAAAATTTGGATACCTCACTGCCGATACAGATCCTATTCCAGTTTCAGGAGGAAGAGATTACTTGATTCCTGCAAGTGAATTAGGGCTTGAATATTTGGATGCAAAATCTGCAGACAATGGGTTTTTTATTATGATAGAAGGTTCACAAATCGATTGGGGTGGTCATTCCAACTTGCTTGATTATGTTGTTTCAGAGTTTATGGAATACGATAAGGTCATTGGAATGGCCTTGGATTTTGCAGATAAAGATGGAAAAACTCTAGTCGTAGTGACTGCTGATCATGAGACAGGAGGCCTGGCGATCCAGCCCGGTTCCACAATGGATTCATTAGAAGCCGCATTCACAACGACTAAGCATAGTGGTACAATGGTGCCTGTTTTTGCCTATGGTCCAGGCGCAGAAAATTTTCAAGGAATCTATGAGAACACTGAGATCTTTGAGAAATTGAAAAATCTTTTGCCTTCAGAGACAAAATAGGCAACAAAGCGACCACTTTAACTGTCTTTATAGTATGAATAAATCAATAGTACTTGGGGGTGGATGCTTTTGGTGCCTCGAAGCAGTTTTCGACAAGCTTAATGGAGTAAAGAAAGCACAATCTGGCTATGCAGGAGGGCAGGTAGTAAATCCTGGTTACAGGGAAGTCTGCGACGGCGGAACCGGACACGCCGAGGTTCTTAAAATAGATTATAACTCCGAAGTGATCAGTTTAGAATCGATTTTACAAGTATTTTTTACTTTTCATGATCCTACTACTCTAAATCGTCAGGGCAATGATGTTGGAACTCAATATCGTAGTATCATCTTTTACGAAAGTGATGAAGAAAAATCTTTGATAGATAAATATATCTCTGAGAAAGCATCAACTTTTTGGGACAATCCAATTGTCACAGAAATCAGTCCTGCAAAAATATTTTATCCTGCTGAAGCATATCATGATAATTACTATAGACTCAATTCCGCTAAACCATATTGCAAATTTGTAATTGAGCCAAAGTTATCTAAGTTGAAAGCTGACTACCAAGAACTTTTAAAGCCAAGTTAATGAAGCCATTAAATTCAGAAGAAGAAAGAGTAATTCTGCATAAAGGCACAGAAATGCCTTTTACCGGTAAGTATGACAAACACAATGAAAAGGGTGCTTATTACTGCCGTCAATGCGATGCAAAATTGTATACCTCTGAAGATAAATTTGACTCGCGATGCGGGTGGCCAGCTTTTGACGATGAGGTAGAGGGAGCAGTAAAAAAGGTTCCTGACGCTGATGGGCGACGGACTGAAATAGTCTGCAATAATTGTGATGGCCATCTAGGTCATGTATTTGTGGGTGAGAGACTTACAGCTAAAAACACAAGGCACTGTGTCAACTCTATTTCCTTAGTTTTTAAAGAAGCATAACTGCTCATTAATGTCACATACCACGACCAAGGAATTGAAAAGAAAATCAATGAGTTGGTAGGCAAGCAATTTTCATTGTTTGAAAGTATCAAAATGAACGGTACTGGTTCTGGTCGCCTAATCATCAAAGAAGCCTCTGATGATATTCTAGAATTAATCAATAAATCAGTCGATACTGCTTATTCCAATATTGAACTTAGACCCAAGGGAGTGATCGTTGGTATCAAATCCATCCATGAAACATTTTTTTGGGTGATACCACATTACCTTCTTACCATATACAAAAACGAAGGACACATTTCTGTCTATGATGGAAAATACAAAATGAACCTTAGTTACTACAAGGATGGAAAACCAATCATGAAATTCCTTTCTAAGGTTATGGAAATGAAAGCAAATAACTCCGCAGGCCCGATATGAAAATGCCCCATATGAAAATGCATTTCGGTATAGACTACGGATCAAAGTTGGCAGGCACTACTGTGATATGCTGCAACCAAGATGATAAACTATATTTGTATTCTTCCAGGAAAAAAGAAGATAGTGATGCGTTCATTTCTCAAAAAATTCAAGAACTAAACCCTTCTGCTGTTTATCTCGATGCACCACTTTCAATACCTGCTGCTTATTTTGGAAAAGGAGATAATTTTCACTACCGTAAATGTGATGTAGAATGCAAAGCAATGTCTCCCATGTTCCTTGGAGGATTGACAGCAAGAGCTATGAGACTTTCCAATAATCATCCAAGATTAAAATTTCACGAAACCTATCCTGGGTATTTTATAAGAGAGGTGATAGAGGCCAAAGAGATTTATAAAAAGAAAGAGAAAGAAGTGAATCAAGAGATCATTGATCTGATCTTAAGTAAAGTAGAGCTGCCTTTTATTGATTCAATTGATAATTATCATCAATTGGATGCGGTGATTTGTTGGTTGTCGGGTAAGCGTCATGTTGAAAAGAAACATGTTGTTTTGGGGGATAAAGGCGAGGGTGTGATTGTTGTTTAGGATGCCTCCCTAAATCTAATACCATCTTTTTCCTAAAGTCTAAAGATGGTTTATATTTTTCCCTCCTTCCTTCGTCAGGGAACGGAAGTATGTACACGAATTAATTACTTTAAACTAATAGCTAATTGCCTCGCTTAGAAGAACAAAATCCAGGCTTGCTCGCTATAATATGGTTTGGCGTATGAAGGAGGGGTGGAGTAACCAGGTTCGCCCACCTAAAAGGACTTGACATATGCAGGAGGTCTGGCATTAAGCTCATTCAAGAATTCTAAAAGTCATCCATTAGACATATACAAAATCACTGTTTAGCATTAATCATTGAAAATCAGCAATTAAAATTATTATACAATCATTACATAGGGGTCACCCCCCTTTCATCTGTCTTATAAGTACAAAAACTTTAAGGATATAAAAATAAGTTCGGAGCAATTCGAACTTTTTTTTTGTTCCATAGCCAAATAAATGTCAGACATTTTACCTTTGGCTTATGATCATCATTACAGGCGCAGCTGGTTTCATTGCTTCATGTCTTGCTCAAAAACTTTTGAGGGAGGACAAGGATGTTTCACTTCTACTAGTGGACAATTTTGAAATTGAAAAAAAGAAGAAAAATTTTCCTGATAGCGATCGCTGCATTAGGATTGATAGAAACCAATTGTTTGAATATCTCGATACCAAAAATCCCGAAGTCTCTCAGGTTTATCACCTTGGTGCAAGGACTGATACGGCAGAATTAAATACTTCACTTTTCAGAAAATTAAATGTAGAATACAGCAAGGACATGTGGTCCTACTGCGCACTGGAAGAAATTCCTTTGGTCTATGCTTCAAGTGCGGCAACCTATGGAGATGGCACCAAAGGGTTTGTGGATAGCCACGATATTGTTTCTGAATTAAAACCTTTGAACCCATATGGAGATTCTAAGCAGGATTTTGACAAGTGGGTTTTGGAGCAAGCCCTGGAACCACCTTCTTGGTATGGAGTAAAATTCTTCAATGTCTTTGGACCCAATGAATACCATAAAGGTAGAATGGCATCGGTTGTTTTTCATGCATTTAATCAAATCCAGAAAACAGGAATGATGAAACTGTTTCGTTCACACCGAGAAGATGTAAAAGATGGAATGCAAAGTCGTGATTTTATCTACATCGAGGACGTGCTTGATTGCTGCCTTTTTCTCATGAATGAAAAAGTTGACTCCGGTCTCTATAATATTGGATCGGGCAAAGCAAGAAGTTTTAAGGATTTAGTCGAAGCAGTATTTTCAGCTTTAGATAAAAAAGCTGAAATAGAATTCATTGACACACCAGAAGATATTCGTGATACCTACCAATATTTTACGGAAGCGGATATGGAGAAATTGAAAGCTGCGGGTTACAAAAAAGAATTTACCAGCTTGGAAAGTGGGGTAGAGAAATATGTCAAAGAATACTTAGTCAATTCTAAATATTATTGAGCTGCTTATTCTGGCACGAAACCATCAAGATTGGTTCCTTGTGTATAGAATATTAATTTCCATTCATCTCCCAATTTGGCAAAACGTCTTACGATATAAAACATTCCATTGTTATCCATGATGGTCTCAGTGATGATTCCCCCAATGTTTTCCATGTCTCTTTTAAATTCTCCAGTGTTCGTAAATGGTTTATGTATTTCCCAATTTTCAATGGTCCATTGTTCGTCACCTTCACCAGACAAAGGAAACTGAATGTGGTTTAACTGGAACTCTGGATCGACATGAAATTTGGCATAGAAAGAAGGAAAATCTTCTGGGATGATGACAGAGTTTTCGTCTTCTATTAGATTTGAATCTGGATCTTGAACTGTTGTTGTGCTTTCAGCATTATTTTTACAAGCTGCAAATAAAATCACGAAAAGCAGTAAGCCTAAATATTTATGAAAGTTCTTTAGCGATAACAAAGTGGTAGTCATCAAACTTTTCTGCTTTAAGATCATAGTTATAGGTTTTATCTTTTATCAGCCTTCCGGCAAATGTGAATCCTTCTTCTGCAAATATAAACTTGTCCAATTCCATATCTTCTATAAATTCTACCCGCTTCCTTCCATATGCTTTGTACATACTTTCTTTGGCTCCCCAAATTACATGCATATATTCTATTCTTTCCTCCTCGGTGATGTAAGTCGATTCTTTCTCATTTATAAACTTATGAGCTATCCTCGTTATTTTATCAAGTTGCAACTGAATATCAATTCCTATAATTTTCGGTGATGTTGCAAGTGCTGAGTATTTATGAGAATGAGAGATAGAAATATGCACATCTTTTTGTAACAAATATGGTTTGCCAAATTTATCCTTTCGTAATTTCGCCTCAATATCGATATCCATTACTTTTTGCATGAGATAGCGACTAGCCATCCATTCAAGTTGCCTTTTATTATTCAGAGTTTTAACAAACTCCCTCTCTCCATGGCTAAGCTGCAGCCCTTCCTTAAAAAAGTCATGCTGTTCGGATACCTCCCAAATGACTACTCTGGTTCCGTCTATATCCGTTTTATCTCTAAATAATGGCAATTTCTATGCTTTAAATTCAGGTAAAGATAAATTGTCTTAATGGATATTAGCTTTTAATTTTTAGGTTTAAATTGAAAATTAAAATTGAATTTGCCACTAGCATCTTTTGTAATCATTAAATTAGCGCAAATTATAAGTATGAAAGGTTTTTGGATTTTATTAGCTATTCTTCTATTAAGCGCTTGCGCAGAACCCAAGCCAAATTATCCTGAGATGGATTTGATGAAGCATGGTCTACCTATCAAAATTCATGCTCCAATAGATGCCGAGGTCGAAATGAATGATATGTTGTTAATGAAGGATGTAACCGTTAAAAAGGATAAGTTCTATCTACAGATTTTTTCTAGCGAGGCAATGGTCAATGATGTCGCAAAAATCAAAGCTGATAAGTTAAACGAGGTCAAATCGAAATCTTCATTTTCAAAAATTATTCAAGATGATCCTAGTGGTTTTATTTTTGAAAAATTAAGAAGTGATAGCACTGCCAATTACGACTTCCGCCAAATAAAAATTCAAGGAGACAAACAATATATTTTCCAAACTGGACTAATTGGAAAATTCTCTGAGCAAGAGGTTAGAGATATGTATGAATCAGTCCAATAAATAAAATGTAATAAACACTAAACATTTAATATGAATAAATTATACACTAGCATTGTATTGATGATTACCGCACTTGCACTTATGAGCAATTCAGGAGGTAGAGGAACAGTCGGAGGAGAAGCTGTAACGGGAGCAGGAACACAGAGAACATGTGGAGCCAATGGATGCCATGATGATGGTCAATTTGATCCATCTGTTTCAGTCGAACTAATATCACAAACGAATGGTGAGTCAGAATTAACTTACAGGCCAGGAAAAGATTATACAGCAAGACTGACAATCGATGCAACTGGTACTCCAGGTGGATACGGATTCCAAATGGTAGCTTTGAATGATGCTGGAGTAAGTGTCGGCTCATGGACACCAAGTGATGATACTCAAACTGTCACTTTAGGCGGTAGATCTTATATTGAGCATTCAAAAAGATTAACTGAATCCGTTATCGAATTTAATTGGTTATCACCTGACATGGATGAAGGTAATGTAACTTTCTATTTTTCTGCAAATGCAGTAAATGGCACTGGGTCTCCAGCTGGTGATGGTTCAGCTAATAGCACAATGGTTTTCGAATTTGATCCTTCCACTTCTACGAGCGATCAACTATTGGAAAAAACGCAGTTTTTCCCCAATCCAGCTTTTGACGTTATAAATGTAACAAATCACACTTCAGATAATTATTCGATTTACAATGTACAAGGCTTAATGATAAAACATGGTGGTTTGGAAAATAATCAAATCAATATTTCAGATTTGAATCCTGGAATGTATGTTGTGAAATTAGATAATGAAAAACAAATTAGCAGATTTATAAAAATCTAATGTTTGATGTACAAAGCAGCTGAAGAAAAAGAATTTTACAAAGACAGCAAGCATTTTTTAAACAATCAGCCTATCGCATCTTCCTACGATAGGCTGATTGAAGTTTTGAGCTATCACGAATGGAAATATGCGGTGATGAATGATCCCGTTATTTCTGATTTTGAATACGATCAACTTTTTGATGCGCTTAAAAAAATCGAAGCAGAGAATCCATTGCTTCTTAGACCTGATTCTCCAACGCAACGGATTGCCAGCGACCTTAATCCTGATTTTCCAACAGTTGCCCACCTTACGCCTATGCTTTCTCTGGGCAATAGTTATAATGCAGATGATCTACTCGACTTTGATAAACAAATAAAAAAATTGAGCAACAATGAGGGCGATATAGTTTATAATATTGAACCCAAATTTGATGGTGGTAGCATCGCCGTCGTTTATGAAAATGACTTTTTAGTCAAATCTGCAACTCGTGGAAATGGGGTAGAAGGAGAAGACATAACACCCAACGCTAAGACTATAAAATCTATTCCATTAAAAGCTGCGTTCAGTAAATATGGGATAGCCAAAGCAGAATTAAGAGGAGAGGCCATTATTCCATTGGCACTATTTAAAAAAGTTAATGAGACGAGAGAGCTGGAGGGATTGAAAGTTTTTGCCAATCCTAGAAATGCAGCAACAGGAGGACTTAGAACAAAAGATGCCAATGAGACTAGTAATCGAGGCATCGAAGTTTTTATGTTTCAACTTAGTTATGCAGAAGATACAACTGGCAACAATGTTTTAAGCAGTTTCAAGAATCATTCAGATCATCTCGATATGCTTAGGCAAATAGGGTTTAAGGTTCCTAAGGAAGGGCAGAAGGTTGCAAAAAACATCCAAGAAGTAATCAAATTTGTCTCAGACTTTGAAGCTCAAAGAGATAGCCTTGATTATGAGATAGATGGTATGGTCATCAAAGTCAACGACCTAAATGTTCAAGAAGCTATTGGCTCGACTCAACATCATCCTAGGTGGGCCATTGCTTATAAGTTTAAAGCAAAGCAAGCAACCACCACCTTACTGGATGTGGAATATCAAATAGGAAAAGTCGGATCTATTACGCCCGTCGCAAAGGTGGAACCTGTGTTCCTGGCAGGAGTAACTATTTCCTCTATTTCATTGCATAATGAAGAATTTATAAATCAAAAAGATTTGAGGATTGGGGATAAAGTTTTGGTAGAAAGAGCAGGAGATGTAATTCCCTACATCGTAAAATCTTTTCCAGATCTGAGGACAGGTGAAGAGAAAAAAATAAAGTTTCCAAAGTACTGTCCAAGAGATCATGGAGAAAAAAGTCTTTTGATACAATTAGATGGCGAAGCAGCATGGAGATGTCCAATTTGTCAATTTGGAAGAGACAATATTCAGAAGATTATTTTTCATGTTTCTAAAGCAGGAATGGATATAGATGGTTTTGGAAAATCAAATGTAGAGCGATTTTACGAACTAGGCTGGGTCAACGACATAAGTGACGTCTACAATCTTGGTTATCAGAAAATTCAACAATTAGAAGGTTTCGGAGAACGATCTGCAAAAAAAATAGAAAAGTCAGTTGAAAAAGCAAAATCAAATTCATTGCAAAAATTGCTTGCAAGCCTAAGTATTCATCACCTAGGAAAGAAAGCAAGTAAACTGATTGCAGCAAATATCAACCACGTTTACGATCTTAAGGATTGGTCCACAGAAGATTTTACCAATATAAAAGATATCGGTCCAGTAGTAGCCGAAAATGTAAAAGCATGGTTTGAATTTCCAGGCAACTTTGAAATGTTGCAGAGAATGGAAGAACGTGGTGTAAACTTCTATCAAACTGAAGAAGATAAACCCAAAAAGCTTGTAGAGAATGCTCCTCTATCGGGTAAATCAATATTATTTACTGGATCACTTCAAAATCTGAATAGGAAAGAAGCTCAAGAAATTGCTGAATCAAATGGTGCAAAGAACATTTCAGCAGTAAGTAAAAAACTTGATATTCTTGTTGTAGGTGAAAAGGCAGGCTCCAAACTTACAAAGGCTCAAGCGCTTGGGACAGTACAGATTATGACCGAACAAGAATTCATTGAGCTATTGGAACTGGATGTCTAGTATTTGTTAATCCAATCTTTAATAGAACATTATGCGTCTTCTGTAGCTAAAAGTAAAATTTACAACTTACTTTTGCGTTTGAACTCCTAATAATGCATTTATGAAAAAGATTTTTATTGCTTATGTTTTGTTTACTAGTGTAATTGGAACAATCCTTATGTTCTCTTCTTATTCTTCTAAAGCAGAAGAACCAGCAAAAGAAACGGAAGTGGTGCACAGTTTGCCACAAATTATTAAGTCAATACCACTTGATAAACAATTCACTTTCGCTGGAGAAATAATTCCCCAAACATTTGATGCAAGAGAAAGATTGGATAGAGAATTATCCGTGAATGCTTATTGGCATTCAAGTACTATGCTGAATATGAAAAATGCGAGCAGGCATTTTGCAATGATGGATAGAGTCCTTACAGAGTATGGTGTACCTACAGATTTTAAATATTTAGCCGTAGCGGAAAGTAATCTAAGAAATGTAGTTTCTTCTGCTAGTGCAAAAGGATTTTGGCAATTTCGAAAATTGGCAGCAAAAGAATTTGGACTCGAAGTAAATGATGAAGTAGATGAAAGGTACCATGCTGAAAAAGCAACCATCGCCGCTGCAAAATATCTTAAGCAGTTACATAAAAGATGGGGCAACTGGATAGATGCAGCAGCATCTTACAATATTGGCCCAACCAGATATTCAAAACTAAGAAAGGCTCAAGGAGAAGAGAATTACTTCAATATGCACCTAACCGATGAAACAAGCAGATACGTATTTAGATTGGTTGCCATCAAAGAAATTATGAGCAATCCGGATATCTATGGATTTTATTTAGAAAACGGCGAGAAGTATCATGACCTTCCACCATTTAGAGAAATCGCAATAGACAAATCAGTTTCAAACTGGGGTGCATTTGCTGACGGGTATGGTGTAAGCTATCGTGAATTTAAATTGTACAATCCTTGGTTGATTGATACAAAGTTGACAGTAATCAATAACAAGTACAAAGTCAAAGTACCTATAAAGTAAATCACTTGGTTATGTTTCTAATCTTTACCTACCTCTCAAAAAGCTAAACAATTTTAATTACCTGTGAGAGCAACTGTCAGTAAGTATAGATAGTAATTTCTTACATAATCCTCCATTCCTGATGTAGGTAGTAAGGAGAATTTGCCCGTCCAGTAATTGGTTTTAAGTATGCAATGTGATGGACGTAGTAAATTTAAGAAGGCATTTTGTTCATAGTTGCCAGTTAAACATCTGCCTTACTATATCTTTAATCTCCTATCATCTTAAAATCCTGTCAAAGACAATTTTCCTACTTTAATGTTATTAGTCGTATTTTCAAGAACTTTAATCGAATTATTATCCATAACATAGTATTATGTATTGCATAATACTCACTACTAGTGTATATTTGTATTATGAAAGCTGAAAAAACAAAAGCGCAGATGAGAAAAGGCATACTCGAACTTTGTGTTTTGTCTATAATAAAGGGCAGCGAGGTATATCCATCTGACATTATCAAGGAATTGAAAGAGCACAAATTAATTGTAGTGGAGGGTACAATTTACCCCCTACTCAATAGACTTAAAGATGCTGCTCTTTTGAGTTACAAATGGAAAGAATCCAAATCTGGGCCCCCGCGCAAGTATTATCAAATCACAGATCATGGAGAAGATGTATTACAGGATTTGATTACAACATGGAACGATCTAAATATTGCTGTTAATAAAACTATCAAAACTATTGCTGTCTAATGAAAAAAATCGAAAACATAAACTTAGGAGGTCAACCTTTTACCATTGATCAAGATGCGTTTAAAGAGCTAGATTCCTATATAAACAACATTTCTCGAATGTTGAAAAAGAGTAGAATGAAAAGTGAGTTGATTGATGATATAGAATTTCGAATTTCAGAAATAATATCAGAGAAGAAAGGAGATAACCCGATTGTTACTGTAGCTCATGTGGATCATGTGAAAAAAGTGATGGGTGACCCAAAGGTATTTTTATACGATTCAGATTATACAGCTGAAGATTATAAGGAATCTTCGAATGCCAGCTCAGGTGGCGGACAAACCGTAAGAAGGAAAAAAAGATTATTCAGAGATGTAAATGATAAAGTATTAGGTGGTGTTGCGTCTGGGATGGCTGCATACTTTGGGATCCACGAATCTTGGATAATGAGATTAATATTTGTAATGACCTTCTTTACCATAGGATTTAATGTTCTACTTTACATAATTCTATGGGCCATTATTCCTGCAGCTGTCACAGAAGAAGATTATGCTGAAATGAGAGGTGAGCCTATCAATCTTTCAGACATTACCGATTCGGTAAAGTCAGAGTTTGAAGATCTAAAGAAATCATTTTAACCACCTATAAGACTAAAGCAAAAAGTGGTATAGTTTAAAACTGATGCCTTGCAAGCTATTGCAAGGCATCTTTTCTTATATAATTTTCTCTAGTTGATTAAATATTAGTAATTTTAATAATATGTAATCAATTAACACTTCAATGAAAACTACAACTACTGCACTTACTTTCATAATTCTATTCCTAGCAAGTTTCTCGTTTGCCCAGACCACCTGTACAATCCCCAATGGTAGTTTTGAAACCTGGATAGATCTCACTGATGATTTTGATGAAACGGGAGAATTGCCAGCAGGCACAATCATGCTTCCCGAAAACTACTTCGGTATTTTTAGATTTTTCATCTCATCCTTTTTAGAAATTTTTGAAACCTTCACGGGAGATGAACTTATAGAAGCGTCAAGTATGTTTTTTGGTATGTATCAATCCACAGATGCTTCAGAGGGCGATTTTTCTTTACAAATGCAGGCCGATGAAACATTCCCATTTGTAGATGCCTTCGTTGTTGTTCCTTGTGTAGAAGAAGAATTGCCATCAAGTTTTTGCTTTGATTTAAAACATGTTGGAACAGGAACAGATACCTTTTCAATAATTGGTGCCTTTGATGAAGAATCAACACTTGCCTTAGATGATTATGGAACTCAGGATGCAAGTGCCTTCTTTATTATTGATAGCATTATTCTCGAAGGTGACACTGAGTGGATTTCATACAACATTCCTGTTGTTGACAATATGAATGGAATTTCTCCAGATACGGCACTCATATTTATGATAATGTCGAGCAATGAAGACTCAATAGCTGCTGGAGTAGAAAGTTATTATCTAGTTGACAACCTTAACTTCAAACTTGAAGGTGTACTTCCTTTGGCCACAACATCTATTAATGGTGTGCATGAAAATGACCACAATAGAATATCTTGGTCTGTTTTAAATGAAGAAAATTTAAGCCACTATTTATTAGAAAGGTCGTACGAAAATCTTGATAACTGGAGCGAGATAGGTAAATTAGAAATAAATCCAACAGGTGCAAACAACTATAGTTTCGATGACTATGAAATAAATAAACGAGGCATATATTATTACAGAATAAGAAAGTTTGATCTGAATGGCAATGAAAGCCTAAGCAAGCTTATTGAAATAGATGTACCAATCTTAGGACATCTTAGCCTAGTCACCTATCCCAATCCAGCCAAAGACCAATTAAATTTAGACTTCTTCTTGAGTGAAAGTTCAGAAAGTATCAGTTACAATTTATTTTCCGTCGATGGAAAAGAATATAAGTTTAATACAGACTTTCCAAACAGTCTTGACGCTGGTGTCAATCGCATTGTCATTGACGTAAATGATCTTCCTGTAGGTGTCTATAATTTAATAGTGAAAAGTGAATTTACGGAAGTGAATAAAAGAATAGTTATTACTAATTAGATAGCTCCTACGACTGGAAGACAAATGAAGTATAATTTACGATGTAGGATTTTGGACATTATTAATGTATAAGAGGTTTGTATAAAATCATTCCAAGTGAAGCAATCAGATAAAATTGGATTGGGTACTGCTGCGATAGGCCGTCCTCAGTATATCAAGATCAAGCAGAAATCTGATGAAGAAGTTTCTTTGGAAGCATTTAAGCAGAAAGGAATAAACTTACTGAATAAAGCATATGCTCAAGGCGTCAGATACTTTGATACAGCACCAGGTTATGGTTTTGCTGAGAAGCTCTTGATTGATTGGACTGCAAACAAGAATGATGATGAAATTGAGATTGCAACAAAATGGGGATACACCTATGTTGCTAATTTTGACCCCAATGCCAAGACTCACGAGGTAAAAGAACACTCATTACAAAAGCTAAATGAACAATGGATTCAGTCTAAGCGATTATTGCCATATTTAAGTACATACCAAATTCATTCAGCGACATTAGAAACAGGTGTACTTGACAATGAAGAAGTATTGCAGCGCTTATTTGAATTAAAAAATAAGCATGGCATTCTTATAGGAATCACAAGTACTGGTTCAGACCAACTTTCAACCATAAAAAAAGCCTTAGATGTTGAAATCAATGGCAGCCAAATTTTCGATGTCTTTCAAGTAACCTACAATATTTTTGATCAAAGTTTGGCAAGCATTATTGACAAACTTTCAAAGCAAAAAAAGAGGACAGTCATCAAAGAAGCCTTGGCCAATGGCAGGGTTTTCCCAAATGAAAATTATCCAAATTATTCTAAGGCTTACAAGAGGCTAAATGACTTATCAGAGAAATACCAAACAGGAGTAGATGCAATTGCGCTTCGCTTCTGTATGGATAGCATTCCTGTTTATAAAGTATTGAGCGGTGCAAGCAACGAACAACACTTAATAGATAATCTAAAGGTGTCAGATTTTGAATTAGAAAAGAGTGACGTTTTAGATTTAAAAAAATTGTCAATTGATCCAAAACTTTATTGGAACGAAAGAAAAAAGTTAGGCTGGAGCTAAAAGGATTCATTTTATTTGAACAGGATCTATAAGATATTTATGATGAGTATGATGGTAAATTGAAAAGAAACGTAGGATAGTCTATAGCAAGTCTGCCGATAGGTCAGACAGGCGCTTCGCAGCGTTTCTGCCTTGAAAAAGGCTTATTTCATCGATGGAGGAGAAGTAGTTTGTTTGCGATGGCTACCATTAATTTTTCACTCAATAGGCACTCATTGAGACTATGGTTAAGTTAATTTTTCACAATTGTATTTTAAATTTGATTAAATTGATTCGAAGTCTTTAGCGTAGCAAATAATATATGAACAATAAAATACTAAATTTCGGATATTTCCTATTGGCCATATGCATTTGTTCTTGTGGTTTACTTCCTCAAGATCCTTCTTTGGATGTTGAGCCGTGTGACATTCTTCAACCAGGAGGTGCTGAATATAATTTAAAAGGGGTTGTAGGAAATTTAAATTATGACAGGAAATCAAAATCAGTTTTTAAATTAGAAGGCAATGATAAAATAAAATTAGAATTCCCTTATTATTCACCGGACACTTGTTATATAGAAACTTCTATCAAAATGTATAATATAGCCCTTGATTTAAGTGACACAATATTTATTGGAATAGATTCTTCACGTGCTGCCTACGTATTCTCATTAGACGGAGGTGTGCCTGGATATGCTTTTCATAATTCCGATAATAGTGATAACAATTGGATCAAAATAAATGAGATTAATGATGATACAACTGAAATTCATGGTGCATTTAATTTAGACCTAAGTCTGGTTTATCCAGAGGAAGATGACACAGATATTGTGGAAATTAAGTGTGAAAAATTTGTTGCTGAACCTTGGTTTGAATAAGCTAATCAGCTCTTTTATTTAAATAATCTAGTCTAAATCCTGACCGCCAAAGTTTCAGAAGAAACGTAGGATGGTCTATAGCAAGCGAAGTGCAGCGTGTCTGCCTTGAAAAAGGCTTCTATCTTCCAACATAAACTCCAAAATCGGCCTACATCTATCTTTACAAGCAGGGTAGAAGGTACTGTGTTTTTTATCCTTATTCATTGGCTTCCCCCACCAGAATTCTGCCAAGGCGATGGGTTTTAGTTGATGAGCAATCGCATATTGAAGTAGTTTAGGGGCTGCACATTCTCCTGCTGCAGTCGGTGGTTTTCCATGAGATGAATCTTCAAATATTTCAATCAAATTTTTCTTCTTGCCAGACAGATTTATAAAATGATAATTCTCAAATAATCTTTGTTGTAAGGCCATAGAATGCGCCTTACTTTTTTCTTTCAGTAAATTGATTTTCGATGGATCAGCACTGTCTTTAATTTCGCTCAATATTTCACCAAGACCTATCATCCCTTTATTGATAAAATAGTCACCCGTTGAAACATCAAACACAGATGGAATTAAATTGGTGCATTCAGCATCCGCAGGTAATTTACCTGAGACAGCACCCAGATATGCATGGCTTCCCTCTTCTAGTTGGACAACAAGTACTCCAAACATTTTCCCTTTCTGAATTGAAAAATCGTAATTCCATTTTTTTGATTCCTTTGTGATAAATGCCTGAAACTCTGTAGCAGCAATTTTAGCAATTGCAGGTACAGCTTCAGCAAAAGGGTTATTGAGTGAAGAGGGTATAGTAATATCAGTCATGTCCGATTTGAAGCTAAAGAGTTTTTGGCTGCCCACTTTTTTGATTTAGGATGAAATATGATTTAAGATATATGACATATAATTTTTCTTAATCTTAGTCAGTCATGTTGTATTATCTAAGTCTGGCTCCAGCCCGCCGAAGTTTCGATTGAAATGTAGGAGGGCCTGAAGCAAGCCTGCATGTCGGCAGATAGGCAAAGCGCAGCGAGTCACAAATAGCAAGAAAGAACAAGGCCCACTGAATTCAGTGAGCCCCGTTTTTGAATTGCCTTAACTCTATAAATTAAATCTTGCTTTGCAGTTCTAATCTTGCTTTGCAAATACTTGTCTCAACAAATCAGAAGTTCTTTGTGAAGCATCAGTTCTGATTCCCAACTCTTTCTTTTCGATCAAATCAAATAAACTGACCAATGCTTTCGTATTGATATAGTCAGCAAGATCTGGGTTTACATCTTTAACGAGCGGTAAGGAATTGTATTTTGTAACTGCGCTGCTCCAATAGTCCAAGGCACCAAATTTATTTAGTGAATTGACAAGTACTGGCTTAAATTCTGAGTAAAGTGAATTGTAAGTATTTCTGTTCAAATATTCTGTGGCTGAATTTTTCTCACCCATCAAAATAGACATTGCATCATTGATAGTCATACCTTTTATCGCCTGCACAAAAATTGGTCCTGCCTTCGAAGCGGCATCTTCTGCTGCTTGATTAATTTTCAAAACCAATTTTTCTTCAAGATTGTCAAATCCTGGAATAAACTTCAACTTGTCTGTTACATTTTGAGCTTCTTCAGGTAGTAAAATTTTATAAGCTGATTTATAAAACCCGTTTTCTCTTGAAAGATTCGTCACTGCATTCTCAACTCCTTTGTCCAACGCTTCCTTCAGACCATTTGCAATATCTGAATTACTAAGTTGCACCATCCCACCTGCAGTATCAAGAACTCTTTGCATCGTTGCTGCATCGCAACCCGCCATAGTAATACTGACTAAAAGAATTAAAATAAATTTATTCATGTTTGTTATAGTTTGATATCTAATGTTTAAACGAAATTTATAAAAATGAAAGTGTTATGTAAATGTCAAAGTAGCTTAATTAAGTATTATTCTAAAATTCCATCGTTATGATTGCCTTATCCACCTTGCCTCCCAATTGTGGCCCTATTTTTTCCAAAGACACCTCTCCAGCAATAATTTGAGGAAACTCGTCCCTTATCCTTGAGACGATATTTAGCACAACAGTCTCTAATAATTTCTGAGTATTTTTCATTTCGCTTCCGCAAATGTTATAAATGTCTTCATAATTGATGGTATCCTTTATATCATCATCTTTTGTGTCAAAATCATCAACTTTTACGGTAACATTTAGGATAAAAGGGTTCCCCATAAGCCTTTCCTCCTTGTAATAGCCGTGATTTGCATGAAAATGTAAACCTTTAAGTGATATACTTGTCTTCATAATTGAGTATTTGAGTATAGATAACTCTAACGAATAATATTAAATTTGTAACAAAAATAAGAATATGGGTAGTAGCACATTAGAATCTATGATCAATACTTCAAAAGTAGATAAATATAGTCATCATGATTATTATGGAATAGATGCTTTATTGACAGAAGATCATCTATTGGCAAGGGATGCCGTAAGAGACTGGGTCAAACAAGAAGTCAGCCCAATCATCGAAGCATATTCTGAAAAAGCTGAATGTCCCACTCACCTTTTTAAGGGTCTAGCAGAAATCGGGGCCTATGGACCAAGCCTACCGACCAAATATGGTGGAGGAGGAATGGATGAAATAGCCTATGGCATCATCATGCAAGAACTTGAAAGAGGAGACTCTGGAATCAGATCAATGGCTTCTGTCCAAGGATCACTTGTTATGTATCCTATATATAGATATGCCAGCGAAGAGCAAAAAATGAAATATCTTCCAAAATTGGGGAGTGGAGAATTTATTGGTTGCTTCGGATTGACGGAACCAGACCATGGTTCTGATCCTGGAGGAATGGTGACCAACATCAAAGATGATGGAGATGCTTATATTCTTAATGGTGCAAAGATGTGGATTACCAATTCGCCAGTTGCAGACATCGCTGTTGTATGGGCTAAAGATGAAGAAGGAAAAATCCGAGGTATGGTTGTGGAGAAAGGATGGAAGGGTTTTACCGCTCCAGAAATACATGGTAAACTATCATTGAGAGCTTCCATCACAGGAGAGCTAGTATTTGAAGATGTAAGAGTACCAAAAGAAAATGTCTTTCCAGAAATAAGAGGATTGAAAGGACCACTTTCTTGTTTGTCAAAAGCCAGATATGGAATCTCATGGGGTGCAATAGGTGCAGCTTTAGATTGTTATGATTCTGCACTACGATATTCTCAAGAAAGAATACAGTTTGGAAAGCCAATTGGACAATTTCAGCTTACGCAAAAGAAGTTAGCAGAAATGATTACTGAAATCACAAAGGCACAACTACTTGCTTGGAGATTAGGTAGCTTAGCAAACGACGGGAAAGCTAGTCCTTCACAAATTTCTATGGCCAAAAGAAACAATGTTGCTATGGCATTAGATATTGCAAGAGAAGCAAGGCAAATACATGGAGGAATGGGAATTACAAACGAATACCCATGCATGCGACATATGATGAACTTAGAAACCGTTCTTACTTATGAAGGAACACATGATATTCATCTCCTAATTACAGGATATGATGTCACAGGATTAAATGCTTTTTCATAAACTGTTAAAACTTAATTAAAGCCTACAAAGCAAAACACTTTTTTGGCTTTGTTACTGTTGAAATATATTGGAGTAACATACAGAATAATGAGATTAACCCAAACCAAACTGTTTTTATCTAGCCTATGCCTTTTGATTTTATCTTCAGGATTATATGGCCAAGATGTGATCATATTTAATAATGGATTAGAAGATACTCCAAGAAGGGGTACAACCATGACAAGATCAGTAGACGGATGGCTTGATTGCGGAGCTACTAAGTTTCCCAATGAATCTCCACCAGATATTCACCCCGATAATTTCTGGAAAGTAAATCTAGCACCAGCTCAAGGACAATCTTATGTTGGTCTCGTTGTTAGACAAAATGATACCTACGAATCCATTTCTCAAGGATTAGATATTCCACTTAAAAAAGGACAATGTTATACTTTCAGCATCTATCTTTCAAGGTCAGATGATTATTGGAGTGGCACAACAGACTTAAAAGGCAATAGGTCATCTGCACAAGTAAATTATACAACACCAGCAATTTTCAGATTGTGGGGTGGAAAAATTTACTGCGGTCAGAGTCAACTACTAGCAGAAAGCGGCCCAGTGAATTCTAGCAAATGGAACATGTACGAATTTGAAGTAAAGCCTGCAACTGATATAAATTATATTACTTACCAGGCATTCTACGAGATTCCAAATTGGATTCCTTACAATGGCCACATACTCTTAGATGATGCAAGCAATTTTCTTGAAATCGATTGTGAGACAAAAGAAGAAATACATAGCTCCGATCCTATAGCAGAGGTCAAGCCTGATAAACCGAAAAAAGTTGAGAAAAAATCAACCGAAGATCCAGTTCAAGAAACTGAAGTAGTAGTGGTTACAAAGAAAGAAAAAAAAGAATACAAGCAACCTAAAATTCTTACTGAGTTAAGAAACCCAAAGACCCTTAAGGTCGGAAAAACAATCCGTCTGCGTAATTTATATTTCCAAGCAGACACTAGTAAGATCAATAAAACTTCATACGGTGTTCTCAATGAATTAAGTGAGTTCTTAATAGAATATCCAAATTTCAAAATGGAACTCGGAGGGCACACCAACAATGTTCCTCTTAAAGAATATTGTGATTCCCTCTCTCTCGAAAGAGCAGAGCAAGTCTACAAGTACCTAGTTAATAGAGGAGTAAAACCAAATCAATTAACCTACAAAGGCTACGGCAAGAAATACCCAATTGCTTCCAACGAAACCACAGTCGGTCGAGCGCGGAATCAGAGGGTAGAAATTAAGATTCTAAGTAAGTAAATTAAGACGAAAGACTAAAGAAAAAAGATTGGAACCGCGAGCCGCGAGCCGAGATTTTGTTTGTATTGTTAGTTGATTGCATCAGAAAAATTGACACGACAGGATAAATAAGATTTATAAGAAATGTAAAATGGTTTTTCTTTCTCTAATTGATCAGCCTTCAATTCGCACCTACCCAAAATTCTGCAAATTCTCCTAATACTCTCAATCCTACTATTGACAGGAATGAAGATTAGAGCAGCTTCAACACTACAACCCAAAATCAATACAAATCAAATTTTCATGATCCCCAGTATACACCAATCCCGTACTCGGATCAACTGTTATCACCTTTGCATATTCTCCAATAAAGTCACCATTGACTTGTAACGTGTGATCTAGAATTTTTTCCCCAGTATTTGCATCAAAGATGTGTAGCCTTCTATCTACATCAGAAGTCAATCCTCCTGCAATATAAATTTTATCATCATGATGAACGATGCGACTCATAATGTTGGCTGATTCTGTTCTCCAATATTCCAAACCAGTGTGAGCATCCAGGGCTATCAAGTATTTGTTATTGTCATTATTGGCAAACACCTTTCCATCTGCTATGGTGAGTCTGCTATTGTCAAACCTACCATGATAATGATTTCTCCACTCCAATGATCCATCTTCTACATTGTAAGAATAGATAGCATCATTTTCCAAATATATTTGTCCATCATAAAATTTGGGCCTAAGTCCTGCATATCCACTTGCATTTGAATCTAGATTTATAGTATCAGAAATCCATTCTATTCTTTTCTCATTTAAATTATACAGATGTAGGAATTGATTATTCTCTATTCCTGTTGCTCCACCCCATTTACTTGAGACCAAACCACATATTCCACTCCTTCCCACTCAAAAATTAATGGAAGCGTATTTGCAATAAAGAATCCATCTTCTCTTTCCCAATGATGGATGGTTTCAAATTCTCCTGTGTTTGCATTTCCAAGTCTTATAAAATACACAACTTCTGGATTGTAATCATATTTAACAATTTTATCTCCTACTCCCCTTATAAAAGGCACTGAATTTGTATTTGCTAAATTTTCCCATACAGTTTCACCTGTATCAAGGTTTATAGCAACTGTTAAATTAGTCTTGCCTGTTATTAGCATATTATTATAGATATAACCACCTACCTCAAATCCATCAACTCCATAATTGTCAAACCCATCAGTCCATCTCCAAACTTCTTCCCCTGTGGTTTTATTAAAAGCAATAATCTTACCTCTATTTTTTACCCTTTGAATGACCAAGTCCTTATATATGAGCGGGTCGAAATTAAATAGATTTAATGGAATATCATCATCCAACTTCACCCTCCATTTTATATCTACACCATCTGAGTTCCTATCCTTCCTGCAAGAAGAACAAAGCACAGAGATTAATAAAATAGAAATGAGCCACCTCATAAATTAGGTTTAGGTTATTGTGTTATAAGATAGGAGTAATATTTTTAGAACGATAAGTTTCTTAGCTCTTTTTTGATTACTCCTCCCTGATTAATTCATCTGCCTTCCGGCAAATGATATTAATCTGTCCCTCCACTCCGTGGAGCGGATTGACTTCCGACATTCAATGGTATTTAGTTAGAACTTAATTTCTCGCAATTGCAAAATTGTTCAATCTAAAAATTAATATTCTATCAAAAGAGAAACTAGTTATCAATAAAGTAACAATGTTAGTTGAATTAATAATGTAAATCAAAGGACTATCCGCTCCATGAAATAGAGGATCAAAAGTCTGGCAGTCTGTTAGTCTGGCAGTCTGTTAGTCTGGCAGTCTGGCAGTCCGGCAGTCTGGCAGTCTGTTAGTCTGTTAGTCTGTTAGTCTGGCGTCTGGCGATCTGGCGTCCTCCTAATGATTCTATCCTTCAGCGGATAAAATCTGTAAGAAACAAGTATAAAAAAAGCCCCGTTCTCACGGAGCTTTTTTTATACTTGTTTCTTACTACTAATCCAACTTAAACCTAAGCGTAATACCAAACTGGAAATTACGATTTGGAAACTGATTGGTTGCGTATGGATTTGTTGCTCTGTAACTCATAAATGAACGAAGGGCAAAGTTCTTATTCACTTCATACTCAATGGATGGTTGTAAAGAGAATGTTTTTGTTCCTCTTACGGCTTGACCATCATCTCTCGTTTCTTTATGATTAAGTGTAATGTCATCTCTGAATGAAAAGTCAAATGCACAGATCAAGTCATTTCCTCTTGTATCGTTTACTCCTCTTTTACTTCTTTTTCCATCTTTATCTGCCAACTCCTCATCATCTTGGTTTAGCTTCTGAAGTGCTTTGCCAATTCCGTTTGGATTATCATCTCTTGTTCTACTTGTTCTGGATTTTTTCTTATTCTTTCCTTGGAACATCACCACATTCTTAAATGTATATCCTATTCCTGCTTCCACACCAGTAGATCGTGTTTCGATCAATTGAGCTCCGTTAATTCCTGCAGTCAAATCTAAATCTCTTGACTTTCTGTATTCAACATCAAATAGGAAATCTGATTTGGTTTTAACTCTAATTCCAATCAATGGTGCAAATTGCTCAGAAATTGTAATCGATGGAATATCCAAACGTGAATAATAATTATTCGTTTTTGGATTAATATTTTCCTCCGTAAATGAACCAAGAGGATTGCCATCTGTAGGTTGTCGATAAAGTGGGTCAGTTCTAAACTGTGAAATACCCATTGTCGATCTATAACCATGCTCAATACTAAAGCTAGAGAATATCTTCTTAAATCTTGGAATCTTAGTCAGTCCATCATAACTCACTCGCCAGTTAGGAGCAGGTATGTAAGCATAACTTCTCACAGTTTGTTCTATATCTAGAGGAACAGAATTTATATCTGAGCCTGTGTAGGTTGACAAGAAAGATGGTATCATCACTTGCGTACTTGTCTTTCTAAATCCTTCTCTATAGGTACCGTTGTTATCTACAATTTGTTCACCATTAAGAGCGATAGGCAGACCTGTATCAGGATCTATAAGTCCTTCTTGATCGAGTCTCTCGGATATGACAGCTCTATTATCTAAAAAGGTCTGGAACAATCCATCTATATCATCTTCAAATAATGTCTGTAAGTTTAAATAACTGACCTCAAATGAACCAATATCGTTTATTGCAAACTGATTAAACTCTGGAGATGTTGGGTCCAATTTGTTTTTAAATTCTCTAGTATTCGCTCTGTTGTATCGCTTTGAGAAATCAACGTCAATTTTGAAATATTTCCAAGGTTCAATTTTTACATTGGCCTCAAAATTTTGTCTCTCACTTTGAGTCAATTGCTGATTAAATTCCGGACTCGGATTCATCCAACCATTATCTGTTGCTTCTCTCAAGAAACTTGTATCGTCATCATAGTTTAGATTAGGCTGAAGTCCTGAAACAAACTGCCATCCCGGTGCTCTCCATCTGCTTCCCAAACCTAATAGATTTGGTGTTTCCATAAACCCTGGAACAAGTGTACCCAAACTTTCCTTGTAATTTATTTTTATCGTTCTTAATGAAAGCAATGGTCTAACCAAAAACATTTCGGCCTTACCTATGTCTCTTTGTTTCTTTTCTGGCTTGGCATCTTTTCCGTCCTTTCCATCCTTTTTGGGATCTGGTCGTGTTTCAGTTTTTGTTCCTCTTCTTCTGTTATCTTTCTTGTTGCTATTGCTACCTGACTCAATTCTCTTCAGGTATTTACTTTTGCTATACAACTTGTCAAAATTGAAAGTACCGTTGATACTTCTGTCTTGACTATTTTGGATGATAGCTCCTGGTCCTATATCTTCTTGTGCATCAATAATAATTAATGGACCTGCAATCCAACTGTAATCAGCTTTGTAGGCAGCCTTTACATTTATCCAATTTAGAATTCTGATATTCTTTGTTGGAAGGGTATAGTTGAGACCTAATTGATGACTGTAGTCAGTATTCCTTCCTCCGTCTCTGAAGTTATCTTGCCAGTAATCCTTTGTTTCTTGTCTGCCTTGACTAACAAATTGTTCTTCTCCTCTTTCATCCAACCAAGTTTGCTCACTACCAATTCCTGTTAGTCTAAGCTCATCTATGACTGATCGGTTTTCTGCTGTAAAAGTCATCTTGAGATTCTTCATCAAATCCCACTTAAGATTATATCTTCTACTCCAGTCAAAGTTTCTGTCATCAAATGCAAAAACAGGAGTTTCCGGTAATCTAAATACTCTTGTGCTTATATATCTATTTACGGAAGTGTTGAATGAGAATGAAGAGGGTACAGGATTGAAATTTATTTCTTTCACCACTTTTAGAAATGGCTTATTAGCAATCTTTGTAAATGGTCGGATTCCTTTAAACTTATTGGAGTAATTATAATCCAACTCTGCAGTATGTTCCTCAGAATCATCTACACTCAAAAATTCATCTCTATGTTTGATTTCTGTATAAGAGTAGCTCGCACTCCAGTTTGAGATATCCCAAGGCATTGGTTTTCTTTGTTTCTCCTCCTTCTTATTATCCGGAATAGGTGGAGGTTCGTTTGCATTCTTGCCACCTTTCACCACCGATGAGAAATCAGGTTGTCTGGATTTACCATTTCTTCCACTCGATCTTTCTTTCTTTACATTGGTAAAATTGAGGGTTTTAATTGTGGTTGCATCCTGAGAACGACCAATTACTTCGTCTCTTTCGTCTTGCGTAGTTGTAAGATCTAGAACCTCATCTACAGTTAAATCCAAAGCATATGGATCGTACAAAGGATTACTTATTGACTTTGCATATTGAGCATAAAACGGTACGCTAATTTTCCAATCCGCAGGTAAAAACTTACCCAACTGAAGGTTTGTAGCAATATCGTACTCAATAATTTCGTCCAGTTGTCTTTCTGCAAGTTTTTGATCTAAAGCACCAAAACCTACACTACTGTAACTTCCACTTACTGTTGTGTTACCAAGATCAGCCATCTGTACATCCAATCTTGCAAGACCAGCAACTCCACCTCTTTCTTTAAATCCTGCTGCTCTTAATTCATTGACCCATACCTGACCGCAAAACTTAGTATCATCTTTTGGACTTATATTTCTTACACCAATCTGAATTCCTTTTACAAAACCTAAAGTTGGATTTCCTACAATTGAAATTTTATGACCTACAGGAAGTTCTATGCTGTTTGAAGTATATACTTGTGCAAAATTTGCACCATTACTATTTCTCTCTAGCTTTAAATCTGTAAAATCTTTTAGTTCTACGTCCAACATGTTTTCTATTCTCCATACTCTATCTTGAAGATCTCCGACACTAATATCATCAGTAGATAAAGTCAAAGGAATCTCATACTCATAGTAATTATTGACAAAATCCTTTCCTAACCTAATGACAATAGCTAAGTCACCATCCTCAAGCATAGTAGTTTCAGCGATGTCTCGTTTTGGATTCTCTTCTGCGTGAACAAACATCTGTAACCTTTCAAAAAATCGGAAATCTAGTTCTGTCAATTTATACATGGAGACTTGACAACTATCTCCAAGTCCACAGAAATTCATTGTCAATGCCTTTTCATCTTGCAAGACTTGTGCAAAGGTTGTAAACAATTGTTCCTGCTTAATTCCTCTTGGTGGAATATAGTTAAATGGTTGTCTCTCTGAATTTTCTTCAACCCCAACTACATCAATAGAGAAATCAATTGATGGGTCTTCTACTAAAAGTCCATCGATTCCAGGCAACTGGCAAGTTGGAATCTGTCTTCTCCATTGGTTTCTTACCAATTCGAAATCAGCCATCCTAAAGGTTTTTTCTGTCTCAAAACCTGATGCAATCAATCTCATAAATTGGATTGATCTGAAGCTTTCAATATCACCAATTGCTTTTCTGTCTACATCTTTCAATGGAATTCTAAAACGATACCATCTTTCCTCAACTTGATTGTTTGGATTGACTAGTCTTTTTGTTTCTGTAATATATTTGGTAGCAAGTGTATCAACTTCTCCAACTATTTGCCCATCGCCTATATCAGTTAAGCTATTTGGATCAGGGAAAATATTTACTGCATACTCAAAATATCTTTCTTTCTCATCCAAAGTTTGATTGTTGTTCAAATCTTCAGATTCAGGAATCGGATTTCCTCTTACATTGTTGTTTCCAGGTCTAGGAGAGTTTCCTTGTGGTGCATTAAACCGTTGATATCGATCTTGTAAATTGAAGTTCTCAACACTTGCGTCACCATAGTACACAAAGTTATCGTTGGATGGATCATCCCTTACATCTGTAAGAATTTGTCCTCCGCTTTCTAGTTCTGTTAGCCAGTCTCTAAACATGGCAGATTCACCTTCATCATTTAATCCATCATAACCCAAATCTTGCTCTTCGATAAACTCTTGTTGGAACCCATTGTTGATTGGAATATCTATAGCTACGATACCTATATTTGTAGTATCAACTGGAAGATCTTGATCTGCAGTAGGTATTCCATTTTCATAAAACTGCTTTCCATCTTTCATGACATCCTCGGAAACATTTCCAAGATGGAATACCAACTTTCCTCGCTCCGTAGCACTGTGACCTGTTCCATCAGCCTTTTCCAAATATGGATTCATCATCCAGAAATCAATAAACTCATAATTCTGAGCTTGAAAATCACTGTTCTGCATATACCTTGTAATCCCTGCCCATCTGGATTCTGGATCATTTAAAATTATTTCCCTTTCGTCGCTAATTGTATATCCACGTGACAAATCGTTCACTTCAGCAGAATCCAACCTTCCTTGTCTCGAATCAAAATTGTATGGACCTCTTCTGTCAGGATAATAGGTCATGTCAAATGTGTAGATATCTGGAAATTGTCCAGCAGCCAATGTTCTATTAAATAATTCATTTTGATCCACAGCTCTACCATAAGAATGACCATCGTTTGATCCTCTTTCTCCTCTATCAATGACATACCAATTTAGCAGGGCCCTGTTGGCGTTTACTTTTAAATTATCTACTTCAAATGACTCCGGCAATATTTCAGGTAGTCCACTCATTACATCAATTTCATCTCTACCTACAGTTGTCGGCACACTTGATAGACTCCATCTGTTTGTCTGTGTTCCAAGTGGAACATTTGTAATGGCCCCTTCAAAATCATCGATATTTACAACACCTGTTTCATCATCTGAAAGTTCAATAACTTTTGGATGACCAGGTTTCAAAGCTGCAACCTCTGCTGTGAATAAAATATTTGAAGGTGCATTTGTACTATAAATGGGAAGCTTGTCAACAAGCTTTGTAAGCCATGGCGCATCTTTATTATAATCAAAGTCTAAACCAAAAATTCTATTGTTGATTGGGTCATCCCCAATATTTACTTTTTGTGTAAATGGCCGCTCAAAAAGCCTCAAGTATGTGGCTCCAATATTGGCATGATCCCCAAGCTCGTAATCAGCCCGCAATCCTATCATTGTTTTTTGCTGTATGGAAAACAAAGATGAATCCTCATAGGAGATATCCAACGGCACTCCCTGCTGGAGATAGGCCTCATTCAATATCCTCAATCTTCCTACTCCATAATCAACTTCGTAGTCAACTCCTTCTACCAACAATTGAGAACCTGCTCTTACACGGAGGGATCCAGGTGGAAGATTCCATGCCCCCAAAGAAATTTCAGATGAGATATCTGATTTATATTCACCCATCATGACAAACTTATTAAACTCAAGATTTTCTTGTGCCTGAAATAAGGTACTGTCATAAAGTTGTTGATATACAAACTGATCGATGGTTGCTTCTGGAACGTCTAGGCGAGTCAATGCAGAGTCCAAGGCATTTCCAAACGGTTCTAGTTTTGGAAAAATGATACTTCCATTTCTTGGTATCACCGTTACACCTGGCACAAAATCAAAAACACCATCTGGCTGTTTGTCATTTCTGGAATTTAGCCGATCCAGATTAAACATGTTAAGCAGGGGTAGACTATTCGTTTGCGGAAGCGGAATATATTTTTTCAGTGATCCATCATTAAGGTCATCCTCAAAAAAAATGTCAAAAGAAAAATCTCGTGGATTCAATTGATTTGTACGTAATGCATATACATTCTTCATCATCAAATCCCAAGTTGGGTGACTTGGTACCTGCTCTGTATTCTTCAATAGCTTTACATAAATCACAGACTCTGATTGTACCTCTCCTTCTTCTGTTACACTTGACACGGTACTCTCTTCTGATAATTCACCAACAGAATAAAGTGTATCACAGTTGTAGGTGTAATAGTAATCGTAAGCAACACCCAAAACTTGGTTAGGCTTTAGTCTGATATTTAGTGAGATAAAACCTAACTCCGCATTAAATGAATATTCACTTGGAGATAAAAGTCTTCCTCTAAATCGTTCAAAATCTTCTGTTTCTTTCAAGCCATAAAGTGATTCCAATCTACGCTTGTTGTTGTCGTTTAATCTAGTCTCATCATCAACGATTAAATCTCCTGGATCTGCTTCACCATCACTACCATAGTAAAGTGTGTTTGCTCTGTTGTCAGGTAAGATTCGACCCTCTCTATCTTCTAGAATACTGAGTGGATTCATGAGTGGATCTACATTTGGGTTTGTTTGGTTGTTTAATGTAAATCTTTCTGGGTCTCCTTCTCCTAAATCCGTGATTGCCGCAATTCTTGTACTATTTTCTTGAAATTCAGGTCTGTCATTTGAAATCCAAACTTGAATTCGATTGACTCTAAAAGCTGTATTTAGGTAGGGTAAGTTTTCTAGTGTTTCTTCGTAATTATCTCTGTGGTAATGTGATATAAAAAAGTGTCTATTCTCATCATACTCATCTGGTCTTATTTCAAATTCCTGGACCTGTGCACCATTTTGAATTTGTAGATTTTCAGTAGATGATTTCTGCTCTGCTGCCAAAGCGGTCAATCTAAGATGACCAAATTGAACTTCAGTTTTTAATCCGAACAATTGTTGTGCTCCTTGGATCAGGTTACTTCTGAGTGGAAAACTTACATTACCTGCTTCAATCTTCTTGATGATATCATCCTCATTAAATTCTTCAGAATCGTAAGCAAGTTTTATCTTTTGATCAAAGTCAAAGGTAGATTGAGTATTGAAGTTGAAATTCAAATCCATCTTGTCTCCAATTCCTCCATCAACATTCATCTGAATCACGGGATCAAAATCTAACCAGATATACTGGTGTTGCTGATCCGCAAAAATGTTTGGATTTCCGTTATACTGATATTGAATAGGAAGAATGGTCAAATCGATATTTCCTTGCGGCTTAATCGTTACTCCCTCTCCACCAAACAATCTGTCCACGATATCGTCCTTGATGTCGACTCTAGAAATTGGATCAATAATTCCACTTTTACTTTTATATTCGTCGCCTACACCTGCAAGTTTGTTGAAGTATCTCTTTTCTTCATACTTCGACCTCCATTCTAGGTATTCCGAGAATGACATGGTCACTGGAGTCTTGTAGTACTCTTCTCCAATTTTTTCAAAAATAACGTAGGTGTTGGATGTTGGGTCGTACTCAACCTTCTGTTCAATATTTGAAGGTTTTATATCAAAAGGGTTGGTATTGGGGTCTGTTAAAAAATCACCAAGTCTATCCTCAAGTGGAATAGTATCCGTTGCTATCTGGATTATCTCAAAATTGAGTGTTTCTTCAGGCCCTTTTGTAAATGCAAACAAGTTGCTCGTCCCTACAATCACCATCGTGATTATCAGTAGTTTCTTAGTTAAATTCATTGCTATTTTCTGAATCGTGTTTGTCTATTTTGTGATATGCGAGAAGCATAAGTGTTTATAACGGTTTGTGGGGTAAAAAAGGTATGTATTACGATAATTGTTTTAGTACTTCTTTTATAAGTATTTCAACCCTAGAATCACTAGGCATATTGCCCATTACTATATCGATTTTCTTCACTATTTGCTGCTTATTGAATCCTAACGACATGAGTGCAGAAATAGCCTCTTCTCTTACGCTGTTTTCAGGTAACATGTCAGGCATTTTTACGTTGTCGAGTTTGCTCACTTTATCCTGCAGATCCAATATCACTCTTTTCGCAGTTTTTGGCCCAATCCCCTTCACTTTCTTAAACGCAGCCACATTATCAACTAATATTGCACTCGAAACCTCAGAAGGGGTCATGGATGAAAGCACGACTCTTGCTGTGTTCGGCCCGATTCCAGAGACCGAAAGCAACAAATTAAACATGTGCTTTTCTTCCTCACTGAAGAAACCATATAGGCTCAAAACATCCTCTTTTACATACAAATGAGTGTATAACTTGACCTTTTCCAATGCCTCAATATTGGCATAGGTGTTCAAGGTTATATGCAATAGGTAACCCACTCCATTTACATCGAGATACACATGGGTTGGATTCTTATGACTTAACTTTCCTTCTATATAGGCGTACATAGTTCAATTTATAGTTCAAAGTTAAGATTTATAAGGACATATTATTGATAATTGTAATATGTTCTATCCAATACTATCCGTATTTTGCGCAAAAATTCTATAAATCGATATGAATAACATTTTAATACTGGGTTCAGGAGGTAGAGAACATGCTTTGGCTTGGAAAATCTGTCAATCAGATCTTTGCAATGATTTATATGTGGGGCCAGGAAATGGAGGAAGCTCATCGGTTGCTGAAAATGTAAGTTTAGACCTATCAGACTTTCGTCAAATAGCTCAATTTTGCCAAGAAAATCATGTCAATTACGTCATTGTCGGCCCTGAACAGCCTTTGGTTGATGGAATTGTAGACTATTTTGCCCAAAATCACCCCGAAATCAGAGTATTTGGACCAGATAAACACGCCTCCAAGTTGGAAGGGTCAAAAGATTTTGCCAACAAGTTCATGGAGAAATACAAGATTCCAACAGCTGGATATAAAACTTTTGATGGAACCCAAGTTGAACAAGGGGTAGAGTACATCAAAAATTCTAAGAGTCCATATGTCTTAAAGGCAGATGGGCTTGCAGCTGGGAAAGGTGTTTTGATTATTGAAGATCAAGCAGAGGCCATAATGGCACTTAAGGATATGCTCGCAGGCAAATTTGGGGACGCCTCCTCGAGAGTAGTGATTGAGGAATTCCTTGACGGAATCGAATTTTCAGTTTTCGTATTGACTAACGGTAAGGAGTATGTGATTCTTCCAGAAGCCAAAGATTATAAAAGAATAGGAGAAGGAGACACAGGATTAAACACTGGTGGAATGGGTGCCGTTTCTCCTGTGCCATTTGTCGATAAAGCCTTGATGGAAAAAGTCAAGAAAAGGGTGATCGAACCGACCATTAAAGGCTTCAATCAAGAGAAGATGAACTATACTGGTTTTGTTTTCATCGGATTAATCTTGGTTGACAATGAGCCCTATGTCATCGAATACAATTGTAGGATGGGAGACCCAGAAACAGAGGTTGTAATCCCAAGATTAGATTCTGATCTGATGGAATTAATTGTGGCTGCTTTTGATGGTGATTTATCTAAAAAGGAAGTTAAATTTACCGACAAATCTGCGACCACTGTAATGATGGTTTCAGGTGGTTATCCAGAAAAGTATGAGAAGGGAAAATCCATATGCCTTCCGGCAAATTTGGATGGCAGCATAGTCTTCCAAGCAGGCACAAAAATGACAGAAGATGGTTTGAAAACAAATGGAGGAAGAGTCCTAGCAGTGACCTCATTTCATGATGATTTTAAGCAAGCTGTTTCTAAATCTTTAATCCTTGCGGACAAGATAAGTTTTGATAAAAAATTCTACAGAACTGATATTGGATTTGATCTCTAAATGAAGTATTCAAGTCAAGAAATATTCGAAATTACAAAACCTGAATTGCTGAATAAATCATTGATAATCAATGATATAAGAGCAGTAGAATACGATACTCGTAAGATTTTCGACGGTTCTGATGCTTTGTTTGTTGCCTTTGATGGCAATACAACAGATGGTCATCAATACATTGCAAGCGCCTATACAAAAGGAGTAAGAAATTTTATAATCACAAACATAGAATTAGATTATTCCAACTATAAAAATGCTAACTTTTTTATCGTTGAAAATGCTTATCAAGCCATTCAAAAAATAGCAGCCAATCACAGAAATAAATTTGATCTACAAGTTATTTCTATTACAGGCAGCAATGGAAAAACAATTGTAAAAGAGTGGCTTGCACAATGTCTTTCAAGGACAAAAAATGTCATAAAAAGCCCTGTAAGTTTTAACTCACAATTGGGTGTTGCACTTAGTCTTTTGCTGATTGAAGAAAACCATGAATTTGCAATCATTGAGGCGGGTATTTCTACACTAGATGAAATGCAAAACTTAGCAGAAATCATTCGCCCTGATATTGGAGTGCTGACTAATATTGGAGATGCACACAGTGCTGGATTTGAAAGTTTGCATGAAAAGTTAGGTGAAAAGCTAAAGCTATTTGCGCAAAGCGATAAAATTGTAACTAGTTTTAATCAAGACAACATCAGATCATTAATAAATAATATTTATAAGTATAAAGAAATCCTATCCTGGTCTTCTGAAAATCAAGAAGCATTTTATAAGGTCAATTTTGAAAAGTACTCCGATCATACTATTATTGGTATAAGCTCTGAGCAAAAAAGCTATGAGTTTAAAGCACCTTTTACAGATGATGCCTCACTGGAAAACATCATGCAGGTCATTTCAGTTTTACTAGAACTAGATATAGATGAAACTGAAATACAAGCTGCCATTTTTAGTCTAGACAATCTACCAATGCGTCTCGAACTGAAAGAAGGCATCAATAATTGCTTGGTCCTTGATGATAGTTATTCCTTTGATATTGATTCCTTGAAAATCGGAATCCGAGAACTCAACAACAATGCAAATGATAGGGCTAAGTCCATCATTATCAGTGATTTAGATAAGCAAAATTCAAGCAAAGATTCATACAATAAGATTGCCAAAATACTTGAGCAGGTCCAACTAAAAAGATTGATACTTATCGGAGATCAACTTTCTAAAGTACTGTCAGAAATTTCTCCTAAAACGAATTTCCAATCATACCCAGATATTGATTCCTTGATTGATGATTTACCTACAATCAATTTTGATACTGAAATAGTCTTGATAAAAGGAGCAAGACATTTTTCATTAGACAAGATTTCGAATAGAATAAACGCAAGGCAGAATAAAACGATCTTAGAAATAGATCTGTTTGCACTTTCAGAAAATATTGACTTCTATAGAAAGTCAATTCCTAAAGAAACTGGATTGATGGCTGTGCTCAAGGCTTCGGCCTATGGAAGTGGCTCCCAACAATTGACCAGTGTCATCAACAATAAGAATATTGATATCCTTGCCGTAGCCATTATTGAGGAAGCTATTGAAATGAGGGATAGTGGTGTGAGCAAGCCGATTTTGATTTTCAACCCGCATGCAGATAGTCTAAACTTAATTTCAGAATATGATTTTGAAATAGAATTGTCAAACAAAACCATGGCAGAAGCCTTGCTTGGTTTTGTCAATAGTACTAATGCCAAAATCAAGATTCACTTGAAGTTGGATACTGGAATGAATCGATTGGGTTTCAAGGAAAAGGATTTCCCTTACTTAAGTCGGGTGCTACAAAATGAAAATATAATTGTCAAAGCTATTTTTTCTCACCTTGCTGCTAGCGATGATCCAAGTGAGGATTCGTTTACAAAACAACAGATAGAATTGTTTGATAATTGGTATCAAAAATTAACGACTCAATATGATTTGAAACCACTAAAGCACATTCTTAATTCTAGTGGTTCTCTCCGATTTCCTAACGCTCAATTTGATTTCGTAAGAATAGGTTTGGGTTTATATGGTTTGGATTTAGCCAATTCTAGCAATGGACGATTGACTAAAGTACACAGTCTAAAATCTTTTATTGTCCAAATAAAGGAAGTTGAAGCGGGAGCAACTGTCGGTTATGGCAACAAGTTGAAGCTTAAAAAAGCAGCCAGAATTGCCATTATTGGTATTGGATATGCTGATGGTTTTATGCGTAAAGCGGGGGCAAAAGCCTACCCAGTTGTCATAAAAGGTCAAGAAGCGCCATTGATTGGAAGTGTCTGCATGGATCTATGCATGGCAGATATTTCTGAGCTCGAAGGCGTCCAAGAGGGTGATGAAGTTTTAATATTTGGTAAAAACCACCCAATCGAGGGGCTTTCAGCCGCTTGTGAGACGATTCCTTATGAAATTTTAACAAGGGTCGCGCCAAGAGTTAAACGTGTATACATTCAATAAATTCAGGCCTAGATTCGTTGGATTTTTTTAAATTTGTGCTCCCTTATAGGGCAGTTTTAAAGTTTAATAAAATCTCAAATGGTAAGAATTACACTATTAATCGTTTCAGCCTTCATTTTTTCTGTCAATACAGCGATAGGACAATCCGATCAAGTTCTATTTACTGTAAATGATCACGATGTCACTGTTTCTGAATTTGACTACATATACAATAAGAACAATGGTGAGGAAGCAGATTATTCTAAAGAAAGTTTAGAGGAATATTTAGATCTATATACTAAGTTCAAACTCAAAGTTGAAAAGGCCAAAGATATGGGCTTGGATACGGTCAAGCGTTTGCAAAATGAACTTGAAGGATATAGAAAGCAACTCGCAAGTAGTTATCTGGTAGACAAAGAAGTTTCAGAAAAATTAATCGACGAAGTTATAGAAAGAAGCGCTACGGACGTAGAAGTGAGTCACATCTTTGTGGCTAGCCCATCGAGTTCTTCTATTCAAAAAAGGGAAGCGGCCTTGGAAAAAATCAACACCATCTATGGTGAACTTGAGAGAGGAAAATCCTTTTCTGAAATGGCTAAAAAGTTTTCTGAAGATAAAAGATCAGCAATCAAAGGCGGAGCACTCGGTTTCTATGTGGCGATGTTGCCTGCTGGATTTTATGAATTTGAAAATGCCATGTACACAACTCCAATAGGAGAATATTCAAAACCAATAAAGTCTAAACTTGGACATCACATAATAAAGGTAACGTCTAAAAGACCTGCAAGAGGACAAATGGAAGTTTCACATATCCTTATTAAGAAGGCGCAAAAACCTTCTACAGCAAAGATTGATTCTTTGTATAAAGAGCTAGAGAAAGGAAAGGATTTTGGAAAACTTGCTACCGAATATTCAGAAGATCCAAACACAAATACAAAAGCTGGATATCTCGGATTCTTTGGAATCAACAAATTTGACAAGGCATTTGAAGATGCTGCATTCAAACTAAAAAGTGACGGAGACTATTCTTCTCCAGTTGAAACACAATTTGGATACCATATTATCAAAAGACACTCTATGAAAGTAGAAGATGATCTTGCTAAAAGAAGAAGAAAAATTCAAGGTAGTATAACCAAAGATGAAAGATTTGCGGCAGCGAAAAAAGGCTTGGTCAAAAAGATTATCGAAGAAGTAGATTTGCAGCAGAATAAACTTGCTCTTGCCAAATTTACTTCTACGCTGGATGAAGAATTCTATTCTTACAAATGGAAGGTGCCAGAAAATATAGAAGATATCGATCTTCTGAAAATCGGAGATGACTACACCAAAAAACTTAGGGACTTTGCAGAATATTGCAAGAAAGATACAAAGAGTAGATTGAGATATAATAAATCTACTCCTTTGGATGAATCAGTAAATGATCTTTATGAAAGATATCTTGATGAAAGAATGTTGGCATATGAAGAGTCAAATCTTGCCAACAAATATCCAGAATTCAAATCATTGATGAGAGAATATGAAGAAGGAATTCTACTTTTTGAAGCTACAAAAATGGAAGTTTGGGATAAAGCAAGCCAAGATACAGTTGGGCTTGAAAAATTTTACATGGAAAATAAGGACAACTATATGTGGGGAGAAAGACTTGAAGTAGAAGATGTTGTCATCAATACCGACGATAAAAAAGAACTAGCTAAAATCCTTAAGAAAGTTAAAAAGAGTGATGTGGCTAGTTTGATGAATAGTTATAACAAGGATGGTAATGAGGTAATCTCAGTAGAAACAAGAATAGTTCAGAAGGAAAGCAAAGATGCTGATAAGCTTCCTTGGGGAAAAGTTGGCGCAATCACAGATGTGCAGTCAAAGGATGCAGTACACACATTTACAAAAGTGAAAAGGGTGATTCCTAACACAAACAAAACACTAAAAGAAGCAAGAGGGTATATCATTGCAGATTATCAAGATCTTTTGGAAAAGAACTGGATAGTCGAATTGAAAAAGAGTTTCAAAGTAGACTTGAATGAGGATGTATTTAATTCCTTGATTAAAAAATAGCTTACGTGAAAAGCATTCTGCTGTACTTACTTTTGGTTCTTTCAGTTGTTGCTTGCGACTCAAAGATTGATGAGTCTAAAACGCTCATTGTAAAAGTTGCTGGAGAGAAATTGTACCTCGAAGATTTTCAAGAAATGATTCCTCCTAACTCTAGCTCTGTAGATAGTACGGAAATTGTAAACCATCACGTGGATAAGTGGATTAAGGAAGCACTTTTTATAAATGAGGCTAGAAAGAAAATTGATCAAGCGGAAATAGATGCCTTAGTCGATGATTATAGGAATTCTTTGTTGGCACATAACTATGAAACCTATATAATTCAAAGTAATCTAGATACAGTAATATCTGATAGCGAAGTTGATAGCTACTTTGATGCAAACCGAGCAGATTTTATTTTGGCGGAACCTGCTTATCTTATGTACATGATACTTATTCCATACAAGGATAAAAGCAGCTATGTAGATAAATGGAAAGCTGATAGTTGGGAAGAGATTGAGGAAAGTTGTAAAGAAAATAGGTATTGGCATCATCTAAGCGATAGTCTATGGGTTACTAATAAAAGTTTAAAAAACTATCTTCCAGAATCTATTGCCGAGGAAGTTAGTTTTAAAAAAGGATACTATAAATCTTTGAAACGGGATAGCATGTATTACATGATCGAAGTAAAAAGTAAATTGAAGCCTGGACAAGAAGCGCCAAGAACAGTGGTGCAAAGACAAATTGAAAAGTTAATACTTCATAAACGAACAAGAAGTTTGCTGGAAAGTGAGAAAACAAAACTTTATGAAAATGCAATTTCAAAGAGTTCTGTCGTTACCTATTCAGATAAATAGATAATTAACATGATGAATAAAATAATATTAGTTGCACTATTTCTCCTTCCCAACTTAATCTGGGGACAAGAGAAAATAAGCATTGACAAAGTTGTTGCAAAGGTAGGAGGGGAGATTATATTGCTTTCAGATGTAGAATCTCAGTTTGCTTATGCTCAATCTCAAGCGCAAAGCGCAGAATTTGGTCGATGTGAAATAATCGAAGCAATAATAGGACAGAAACTTATTGTTCATCAAGCAAAACTGGATAGTATTATTGTTACAGATGCAGAAGTTGATGCACAGATTGAATTTAGAATCAGCAGTGTATTAAGACAAATGGGTGGAGATGAGGAAAGATTTGAAGAGTATTATCAAATGACTGTGGAAGAGATGTCTGCAAACTTGAGAGAGGATATGGTTTCTCAACTCCTCGCTGAAAGAATGCAACAACAGATTTTGACGGAAGTCGAAATAACACCACTAGAAGTACAAGAGTTTTTCAATATCATACCTAAAGATAGTTTGCCTTTCCTAAGTGCAGAAGTTGAGGTCGCTGAAATTGTTGCAGCACCCAAAGTAAATGAAATCGAAAGATTGAAAGCCTTGCAAGAAATTTTGGAAATTAGAAAGAAGATTGTAAGTGGCGATGAAGACTTTGCAAGCTTAGCAAAAAAGTTCTCCGATGATCCGGGCTCTGGAGCACAAGGTGGAGAATTAGGATATGCAGAAAGAGGATCTTATGTTCCAGAATTTGAAGCAGAAGCATACCAATTAGATATCAATGAACTTTCTGAGCCTGTAGAAACAGAATATGGTTTTCACTTGATTGAGTTGATAGAAAGACGAGGTAACAAAATTAAACTAAGACATATCTTAATCTCACCAGAGATTACTAATGACGACATTGATTTGGCAAAAGCTGAACTTGATACGGTAAAAGCTAAATTGGAAAGAGGTGAATTAGAATGGAATAAGGCAGTTTCTAAATACTCGCTCAAAACGGCCCAGAGTTATAACAACGGAGGTAGACTGCAAAACCCTAATACAGGTAAAACATTTTTCCAGACATCAGAGTTACCTCCTGAAATATATTTTGCAACTGAGGATATGGAAGTAGGTGATATTTCTGTACCATTGGAATACCAAAACCCAAGAGGACAAACAGAGTTTAGAATTATAAAGTTGATGACAAGAACCAAACCTCATAAAGTGAGCTTGGAGCAAGATTATGCTAAAATTCAACAATTGGCAAAAGAGAATAAAAAGAATCAATACTTTGGTGAATGGGTCACCGAAAAACTAGATGAAACTTTTATAAAATTGGACGAGAGCTATATGGAATGTCCTTCGCTAGAAAGATACTTGAAGTAGGGGGAAAAAAAGACCGGTTCGAACCCCCCGATGAACCGGTCCAAAGAAGAACTTAATCACTTAAGTACTCTCCTTCTGTAATCTGAACAGTTACAATTGTGCGAATACCTTGCCAAAAAAACTCTAAAGTGTAAGTGATTTTAAGACTTTCCAAAGCTCTGTTCCAATTGACAGAATAGCAGATGTTTATATATATGTTTTTTCTGATTTAATATTAAAATCTTATCCTCCTGACATTTAATTGTCAATAAATAGGGACTCTGTGTTCCTAATTGTACTCCTTTTTAGCCAATTAATTGATTATGAAGACTTCAAACGTAGTTTATCTTATTCTATTGATTTCCTTGGCTCTCAGTATATCAAACTGCAGAGACACTGAAGCTATTGGTATGCCAAATCAGCCAGGAGAGACTTTGGATATACCTGTGGATAAATTGACATCTATTCAAGCATCCGCTCAACGAACTGGTGATCCAGCCTTGGGTAGAGATTATTTACTAAATGGAGATTACGTGGATAGTGGTATACCCTTGCAGATATTTTTAGATGTATACGCAAACCCAGCTTATGACTTGGAAAGGACTGGGCTAAATGAGGGAGTTGACCATCGATTTAATGCCTTTATAAGTGATAATGGAACAGAACTCGCTGCGCCGAATTGTTTTCAATGCCATGCCTCTGTGTTAGATAATGAATTGATCATTGGTCTTGGAAATATAGATGCAGATTTCACCATTGATCAATCAAATACAAATAACCTAGTTGATATATTGGTTGGCAGCACCTATGGAACCAATTCACTTGAGTACGAAGCATACGAGCCTTTTTCTCAAGCAGCAAAAGCTACTGGTCCCAATATCGTCACTGAAACAGTAGGAGCCAATCCTGCTGATAAAATTGCGGCCTTACTTGCAGCACATAGAGATCCAGTAAGTTTAGAATGGATCGATGAAGATCAATTGGGAGTTCCAAGTGAAGTTGTTCCAACCGATGTCCCACCTTGGTGGCACTTGAAGAAAAAGAATTCCATGTTTTACACTTCAGTAGGAAGGGGGGATTTTGCAAGAATAAGTATGGCCTCAAGTATCCTTACTTTAAAGGATACCATAAAAGCCAGAGAAGTCGATGATCAATTTGCAGATGTAATAGCATATATAAATTCTCTTGAAGCACCACTTTATACTTCACCATTAAATAACAGTTTACTTGATGAAGGTGAGAATCTATTTCTCACACATTGTAGCGGCTGCCATGGTACTTATGGTGACAATGAGTCCTATCCAAACATATTGGTGGACCTGGATCTTATACAAACCGATAGTATGCTGATTTCCGCAAATTTTGGATTTCCAAAATTTACAGAATGGTACAATGATTCTTGGTTTGGCCAAGAACCTAATGCAGCACAATTGGTAAGTCAAAAAGGCTATGTTGCCCCTCCACTTGATGGTCTTTGGGCTACAGCTCCATATCTACACAATGGATCAGTGCCAGATGTAAGAAGCTTATTGGATAGTGAAAGTCGACCAGATATTTGGAAGAAAATTCCCAATGAATACAATCACGAAAATGTTGGCTGGTCATATGAGCAATTGGATAATAAGATAGACAAGCAAACCTATGATAGCTCAATACCAGGGTATGGTAATTCAGGACATACCTTTGGAGATCATCTTAATAATAATGAAAGAAATGCCTTACTAGAATACCTTAAAACTATTTAGGGTCAAAAAGTCAGTTTTTAATGCCAGCATTTCAGCAGATTATGTCAGAATTTACAAAGAACTAGTCAATCTGACACAAAGTATAGGATGGTATTAATATTGATTAAAGGAGATTATAGTTTACAAGGGATTTAAGATTATACTAAAACAATAAAATATGCAAAAAGGAACAATTAATGTACAAGCGGAAAATATTTTTCCGATCATTAAAAAGTTTTTATACAGTGATCAGGAGATATTTTTGAGAGAATTAGTCTCAAATGCAATTGATGCAACAAGTAAAATTAAAACACTTTCTTCTAGAGGTGAATATAAAGGGGAGTTGGGTGATTTAACAATCGACATTATTCTGGATACAGATAATAATACTTTAACCATAAAGGATAGAGGTATTGGTATGACCAGTGCAGAGGTTGAAAAATATTTGAACCAAGTAGCATTTTCTTCTGCAGAGGATTTTCTGAAGAAATACAAAGACGACACCAATATCATTGGACATTTTGGTCTGGGATTTTATTCGGCTTTTATGGTGGCTGATTCGGTAGACGTAATCACCAAATCTTACAAGAAAAGTAAAGGAGTGAAGTGGAGTTGTAAAGGAGATCCTGCTTTTACAATGGATGATGATGATAAAAAAGAAAGAGGAACTGAAATAGTACTTCACATCTCTGATGACAGCAAGGAGTTTCTTGATAAAAATAGAATCCAAGGTCTTTTAGATAAGTATGGAAAGTTCTTGCCAGTCCCAATTCGATTTGGAACCAAAACGGAGTACTATTTTGAAGGAGAAGGGGAGGATAGAATTCAAAAAACAAAAGAGGTTGAAAATATAATTAACAATCCAAACCCACTTTGGAAGAAGAAGCCAGGTAAGATAAAAGATGAGCAGTATAAGGAGTTTTACAAGGAACTATATCCTTCCTCTGACGAACCAATGTTTTGGATTCACCTTAATATTGATTTTCCATTTAATCTGACAGGTATATTGTATTTCCCTAAACTTGGAAACAACCTTGAGATACAGAAGAATAAAATTCAACTGTACTCCAATCAGGTGTATGTGACAGATGATGTAAAAGAAATCGTTCCAGAATTCTTATTACTACTTCACGGGGTTATTGATTCACCTGACATTCCATTGAATGTTTCTAGATCATACTTACAAAGTGATTCCAATGTGAGAAAAATCTCAAGTTATATCACAAAGAAGGTGGCGGATAAACTAAAGTCACTATACAAAAAGGACGAAGGCGGTTTTAAAGAAAAGTGGAATGACATTGGTGTATTTGTAAAATATGGAATGCTTTCGGATGAGAAATTTTATGATAAAGGAAAGAATTTCGCATTGTTCAACAACACCAAAGGAGAGCACTTTCTAATTGATGAATACATGGAGAAGATTGCTGCAAAGCAGACAAATAAATATGATAAAAAAGTTGTAATCTATACGCACGATGAGAAAGCACACCACAGTTATATCCAATCAGCGGAAGCAAAAGGTTACGATGTAGTATTGTTTAATCATGTGATAGATAACCATTTTATTCAACACCTTGAACAAAAGCTTGAGAATGTCTCTTTTGCAAGAGTTGATGCAGATACAGTTGATAAATTAATTGAAAAGGATGGAGAGGAGAAGTCTGTTCTGGATGAGAAACAAATTGAAAAAGTAAAAGGAATCTTTACTTCCGCAGTGGGAGAACAGCCAGGATTGAATATAGAATTGCGTCCTCTAAGCGAAAATGATCATCCTGTGATGATTACCAAGCCCGAGTTTATGAGAAGAATGCAAGATATGCAGGCGATTCAAGGGATGAACCATATGTTTCCAGAAACCTATAATGTGATTGTTAATAGTAATCACAGTTTGGTATCTGAAAAACTTTTGAAAATGAGAGATGCAGGCAAGAAAGAAGACTTTGCCAATTATCTTATTATGTTAGCCAAGCTCAACCAAAACATGTTGAATGGAGAGCAGATGTCAGACTTTATAGATAAGAGTTTGGATTTTATGAAATAGAACTGAAACTATAAAACTTGAAAAGGAGGTTTGTGTTACGCAAGTCTCCTTTTTTTATATCATACTGGACTATTACTCCCTATCAGTTACTTAACTTCCTTATATGTCAACAAAAATTTTTACAATGCTTCAAACCATATAAACACATATATTTACTTCATACTTGAGAATGTAAAATGTACGTTTCACTTCAAACAGCAAAGGCTATTATAAGTGGGCCCTACATGTCTAGCCTCGACAGTTCTCCCGTAAAACATAGTCTGGCGTAACGATTAATTACATTGAACAATTTTACCAATATTTTTAAAGCAGACACAGTTTATTGAACTATCCCAATCTATCAATGGAAGTAATGCCTTAATTTGTATACTTAGCTTCACTAATTGCTGTCTTTTTATTTATATCTCAATCAAGCTATCTCCAACACTCACAATTCCCTCCTCAAGACATACTGCATTCATACCAAAATAAATCTTGTTGGCCTTTCTTCTGTAGCTAGCTAAAGTCTTCAGCGGCTCTTTTCCAGCAACTCCCAAGTCTTGATCAATTGTGATCACCTGGCATCTTGCACAGGGTTTGATCATTCTAAATTTGAGACCACTCAAGGTAAATTTATCTATCTCATCTTCTTGATGTTCGTATGCTGAATCCACTATTATATTGGCTCTAAATCTGTCCATTGGAACAGGAGTTGCCAACTTTGTATTTAAGTGATCAAGACTTGCAGTGCCTAAAACCAAATATGGATAACCATCTGCAAAACTTAGTTGTGTGTTTCTTGGAGCTTTGATCAATGATTTTTTACGTCTTGTTTCCTTATTCATCTTGACCAGCTTACAATCTTGCTTAAGTAAATCTGAAAACCACTCATGAGCAGTTGCACTTACCTCAATTGCATTAACCTCATGATTCCATACTTTTGTATCTAAAGGTAAGCCTTCCTCTTGACTAAGGTCGAGCCTTAATTTTTCATCATGAAAACTTATATCTAAGTTATTTTCATCGATTACACATCTAAACAAAGCCATTTCTTTAATTCCTCTTTGCGATAAGAATACACCATCCTTATCCACCAACATGTACCTTCTGTCATGCTCAAAACCTCGTTCCATAGCTTTTGCATTAGCAACTTCAATCCCTCCCAATCCTTTAATAGGGTATACGACCAATTGTTTTATTCTCATTTGTCAGTTTTGATGAATATAAAATCTGAAGAACTTGGTAATAGCCTTTGTAAAAATGAGAAAGTAGAAATGAATTTAAAATACAAAGACATACCTATTGATTGGGTCTGCTGCGATTTTAAATCATAATGATGCTCTACCTGAAAGTTTAGCTTCTGTCCCATTTTGATGAGCTCTTTTGGAATCAAGACATCTTCTGGGATTTCCGGTCGTTGTCTATTTACATAATTAAAATGCATTTTGTAAAATAACTTAGAGCAAGTTGGTTCATATAAAAATACACATTTGCCGGAAGGCTTCAAAACTCTATAAATCTCCTGCAAGCTTTCTTCTAATTTCACAAAGTGATGGGCCGCTGCATAGCAAAAAACCAAATCAAATTTGTTGTCCTCAAAAGTTAGGTTATAACTTTTGCATGCCACAGCTCCGTCAAGTTCTACATTGAAAACCTCCTCCCAATATTTTACGGATTTTACCGCATATGGGCTAATATCAGTTACCGTGATGGCGGCATTGGGAATAATCCACCTTTTCATAAAGGCAGATGCCCATCCTTGTCCAGCGCCTAACTCTAGTACACTTGCAGCATTGGCAAAGTGCGGTAGGTGATTGTTTATTTTAGTATTTAAGGTCTTTAGATGTTCAGTTTTGTTAAGAAAATTGGCCAAGCTAAATGAATCAGGATTCTCGTGCTGACTATTTTTCCAAAATTCGATTTCTATTTTTTCTTTTTCTTTTAAATCCATGGGAGAGGAGTAGTTGGTAACTAAAACTCTGTGCATGTAAACTTATTATTATTGGCACACAATTAATATTAATATTGCAATTCTTATTTATATTTGAACTTTAATTAACTAATAAATAATTTCCAATGAGTAAATTCGATGAATGCTTAGAAACCTATGAGAAGGAATTTAAAAAGCTTAAGATAAAAACTGACGCTAAACTTCTTAGAGCTGTTGCAAAAGCATGTGGCCCATCTTTGTACCGAGCTGATGCATCAAAAGTTTCTTCTAGTGATCCTGAAGAATTAAACAGAGTAAAGAAAAATTTCTTAATCAAAAAATTAGGTCTTAAAGATGGTCCTAAATTGGATGAAGGAATCGCCTCTGTAGTAAAAATTATGGGAGCAAAAAATAGAAACAAATACAGAGCTATGTTTTACTACCTATTGGTAAAGCATTTTAGAAAAGCTAGTGTATTCAAATAACCAATGGAGAAATAAAAAACCCTCGAAAATGCTTTCGGGGGTTTTTCTTGGGGTTTACTTTGCGGTTTCTAATGAATTCAGATAGGTCAATAGCAACACAAAGCAAGTGATTGCAAAAATGATCATAGCATTAGGTTCTAAGTGTTAATAATGATTTTTGGTAAATGGGACATGAATCTATATTTACAAAGACCATACCCATTATATAAGTAAGATAGGTAATATTTAAATATAAAGCAATACACTTATATTACTCATTCATGGATTTCCATTAGTAATTTTATATGATTTAAGAGAAATTGGGGAAAACTAACACGAAAGGCATAAAAACTTATGATGAAACACTTGACTTTTTATATAGTCAGTTGCCAATGTTTCAGAATACTGGAGTAATTTCTTCTAAGATTGATTTGAGAAAAATTATAGCTCTTTGTAATTGGCTTGATAACCCCCAGAAGAAATTTAGAACCATTCATATTGCTGGCACAAATGGAAAGGGTAGCATTTCTCATTTATTAGCTGCTATTCTTTCACTTCATGGCCTCAAAGTTGGGCTTTATACTTCTCCACATTACAAAGATTTTCGCGAACGAATCAAGATTGACGGGAAGTTGGTTTCTAAGTCCCTCGTCACTCGTTTCGTTCAAAAGTTTGAAAACGATTACCAAGATAAAATCAACCCTTCCTTTTTCGAATTGACAGTCGCTATGGCATTTGAGGCTTTCTCTCAGGAGCAAGTAGACATAGCTATTATTGAAACAGGTCTTGGCGGCAAACTCGATTCTACCAACGTCATCAATCCTGAACTTTCGATAATCAGTAATATAAGTTTTGATCATCAGGCCTTTCTGGGTAATACGCTTAAGTCAATTGCCAAAAGCAAGGCAGGAATCATCAAAAAAAATACGCCGGTATTGATTGGAGAGTATCAAAAAGAAGTTTGGGATGTTTTTGCCAAAGAAGCAAAGAAACAAAATGCAAAAATTCATAAAGCTGATCGTCTAGTAAAGCTAGAGCCCAATTCCACTTCCGTAAATGTGACACGTCGATTAAATAACTATAAACTTAAATTTGATTGGCTTGCTCAATATCAATTGCAAAATTTAAAAACAAGCTTGGCTGCTAGCCATCTGTTGGATAACATTCTAAAGGATTTTGACTTTGATGAGAAAAAAATAAAAACATCACTTCCAGCTCAGTTAAAATTTTGGAAGTACATGGGTCGAATGCAAGTGCTTCAGAACAAACCCAAAGTAATTATTGACAGTGCTCACAATGTTGCTGGAATTAAAGAATGGAGAAAGATGATAGATGCACAAAAATTCAAGCAACTACATATCGTCCTTGGAGTTGTAAAAGACAAAGATCTCTCAAAGATTCTCAGCTATTTACCGACCGACGCTAAGTATTATTTTGTACAAGCAAAAATTCCTCGTGCCCTAAATAAAGAAATACTACAAGAAGCTGCTGTGGGTTTCAAGCTATTTGGAAAAACTTATAAATCAGTAGGAAATGGCCTCGGTGCCGCCAAACGATCTGCAGCCAAGAATGACCTCATAACAGTAATTGGTAGTATCTTTGTATTAGCTGAAATAGTCTAACAACAATTTTTATCAATAGCTGTTAAATATACATGTCCAAAAAGAAAATCGTTTTTGCCATCGCCGGATCCAGTGGATCAATCTACGCCAAGCGGCTAGCAGACAAGTTATCGGTCTACGACAATATAGAAGTAGGAGTAGTCATGAGCGAAAACGCCATAGTCAATTGGGAAATCGAAATTGGAAAATTTGAAAAAGAAAATTTCCCATTTAAGATATACGGAAAGCGAGATTTCTACGCTCCTTTTGCCTCTGGTTCTGCAGGCTACACCTGCATGGTTGTCATCCCATGCTCGATGGGCATCCTCGGTAGAATAGCACACGGGGTTTCTGACGATCTTATGACTCGCGCAGCAGATGTGATCCTCAAAGAAAGACGAAAATTGATATTGGTTGCCAGAGAAACACCTCTCAGCCTCATCCACATAGAAAATATGAAACTTCTCGCCCAAGCGGGAGCACTTATCTTACCTGCAGTACCCTCATTCTACTCCAAGCCTACAACCATCGAAGAATTGGTTGACACCGTCGTCGATCGCGTTATCGACCATTTGGATTTGGATCAGGATACGTATCGGTGGAGTGAGTGAGTAATAAAGTTAATTATCGCTCTAAATATAGAAAACCTAAGCTAAGTTTAGGTGGTATAAAAAGAAATGATCAAATTGTCAAAATCATCTGTTTAGGATATATACTTATAAGTTAGATTTGAACTAAAAATTTTCATAATGCGTCTAATGACAATATTTTTCTTGCTCTTTACTTCACATATCATCTACTCTCAAGTAGTCGATATTCCCGATCCAAATTTTTTGATAGCACTATT
>Ga0114956_1000040_pt1 | contig 62672 bp, 56 predicted proteins | sample MaitaG_FD_87304 | JGI IMG/M metagenome (GOLD analysis project Ga0114956, IMG submission 87304) | Marine algal microbial communities from Maine, USA - Maine_Asex2 metaG | ecosystem: Host-associated > Algae > Red algae > Unclassified | place: Maine, USA | collected 2015-01-05 | reverse complement strand
TGCAAGCGCTCACTACGACAAGTTCCTTTTTCGCCTCGTTCCTCGGCGAATAGCGCCCTCTCTTGTCTGGTCGCCTTGCCAGCAGGGCTCGTTCCTCGCCCTACCGGCGCAGCTCCTTAGCGTCGAAGGGAAATCCGCTCGGCCGGACATCGACTCGGCACATGTCCTTGCCATCGACGGTATGACTCTGCGTCGTAACATTTGCAACCGCAGCGGCACCGAAAGCGTTCTTGAGCTTGTCGTTGATAGCGAGCGCATTAGCGCGCACTGCTCGTTCGATACCGAGATCCACAACACGGGTGTCTCACCTCGAGCGCACGCGTGCATTTCCATGCCTGCTAGGCGGTTCCGAGGCCAGAACACCTGCAACACTCGACGCTGATGGATGACCGCAACGAAGCGACAACCAGCGCTGTCGCCCGAGCCCGCGTGCTTGGCGGGCGGCTTCGTACGCAGGCAGGTGGTGTCGGCGAGCGGCTGCGGCGCAGCACCGAACCGCTGACCTCTGCTCCCCCAGCTGCGGACTTGCTGCCGCGATCTGGCGCCGACGACAAGGCGGCTGCGGCGATTCTGCACCGAGACGATCCGCTCGGCTCGGCGACACCCCTGTTGCCGGGCGTCGCCATCGACCCCGACACCGTCGTGCTCGCTTCGCTGTTGATGGCAGCCAGCATTGCCACCCAAGCGCTCAACGACGATGCTGCCGAGCGAATGACCGCCGCGGTCCGTGCGGCGCACAACTCGATGACCGCCACGCTCGACCTCGCCGACGTCAGCCCCGAAGGCACCTTGCGACTCATGATCGCCGGCTGGGACGACAGCCAGCGCACCACCTTGCTGATCGAGCTCGCGCTCACCAACCCGTTCGCCCCGTACGAGCACGACTGGCCCGAGCTTCATCGCCACCAAGCGCTCGCCCACGTTGCCGAAGCAATTGATCTGAGTGCCGCCGCCGCGACCCGCGTCATCACGACCTTCCAGGACGCCACCCGCGCCCACCGAAACATCTCCATCTGGCGAGCCAGCGCCTACGGCGTCGCAGGTGCAGCGATTGTCGGCGGCGCCGGGTTCCTCGCTGCCCCCGTGGCCGGGGCCGCGCTCGGCTCGGCGGCAGGGCTCTCCGGCGCAGCCGCTGCCTCGCACGGGCTGGCGCTCCTCGGCGGACTCGGTGCAGCACCCACCATGGCCGCAGGAACCTGGCTCGTCGCACAAGCAGGCGCGGTGACCGGCGCCCTCGGCGCCGTGTCGGGATCGGCGTTGTTCCAACTCGGCGCCGCGCAAACCCAATCCGAACTCATCAAGCTGCAGGTCGCAGCGAAGCTCGTGCTCGTCGACCTGCAACACAACAGCGCCGCCGCTCAGCTTGTTGCCGAGCGATTAGACGAGCGCGTGCAGGCTCTCGAAGCCCGCCTCGAAATCGAACTCGCCCTCAACTCCCCGACCTCGGACCGCATCCAGACCCTGCGCCGCAACGTCCAAGCACTCAGCGACGCCCACGACTATGTCGAAGACCACATCGGCGACGATGACGGCCGAGTGCGCGTCGACCTTGCCAGCCTCGATCGTCACATCGCGTCAATGATCTCGACCCTCGCCAAGGGGGATGCCTGGCAGCTCCTCGACGGCGACGACCGCGCGGCGATCGAAGCCACGCTGCAAGCCCGCTTTCGCATCAAGGCAAACCTCGACCGATACGACTCGATCACCGCCGTAACGATCGGCGTCGCGGCCGGAATCGTCGACTCGTTACTCGTCGCGACTCCCGCAACCAGCACGCTCACCGCTGCACTTCGGGACATGGCGGCCTCGCCGAACAACTGGCTCAGCAATCACGCCCCTGTCCCCTTCGACCAGTCGATCGGCGATGGCTTCACGCCGAACAATCACCGAGCGTTGACGCCAGGACATGACCCTCTGGTCGGGTTGATCTGGGGGACGCTCGACATCCTGGGCGCGACGATGACCCGCAGCTCGATCGACGGCGGGTTCCAGATCGCCGAGGTAGAAGGCGGTGCGGCGACCTCGTCGCTTCTCGACGCGCTTGGCATCGAGATTGCGCACTTGTTGTCCGACATCTGCACGCCGGCTGGCTTGCCGTTGCCCGGTTGGGCGGCCGTGGTCGGTTCCGAGACGGCGGCCACAGCAGCGACCACGATGTACACCCGCGGCTACGACACGTGGCATGCCTTGCCGATGAGCGTTCCGGTTGCCTCGGTCGAACTGCTCACCGCCGTCTGGGCCTCGAAGCGTTCGTATGCGACCGACGACCCGCGGCTCGACGCCATCCGGCTCATCGCCCACGGCGTGGCCGCGTCGGCCGACCTCGTGCAGCTCGTCATGACCGGCGGCAACCCACTCGTCATCAACTACGTGCAATGGCTGACGCTGGCCCGTCGGATCGCATCGGTCGCAGCGACTCAGGCCTCGGCCAACGTGACGGCAAATCTGATCGACGACCTCGATGCCAACCGGGCAATCCTCAACCGAGGCTGGACCGCGCTGCTCGGCTGAAGAAACCGGTTGACGGGAGTCGAACGTATGTTCTACTGTTTCCCCATGGCGGTGAACCTTCTCAGCGGGCCGGACACGAATGCCGACCTCGCGCGCTGCGACATCGAGAGCCTCGATGTGGTCGGGCTGAAGGATGTCTTGCGCCGCTGTTCAATCGAGCGGTCGCGAATCGCTGCAGTCGAGCATCGGGCCGCGCGGGCGTTGCGGCAATTGATGAACGATTCCCGTGCCGCAAACGCGGCGATGGCCGAGGCCCAGGGCTGTTCCAAACAGCAGGCGCGGGCAACGGCCGAGACCGCTCGGCGGCTGGCTGACCTCGACGCGGCGCAGCAGGCGCTGGCCGACGGCGACATCTCCCCCGAGCACGCCCGGCAACTTGCGAAGGCGGCGAAAGAGCATCGCTCAGCCGCCACCGCTGAACAGGCCGAACTTGTTGCCGCGGCCCAAACCCAGAATGCCGACGAGTTCTCCAACACGATCCGAAAGTGGATTACCGATCACGACGCCGACGACGGCCAGACCCGTCTCGATCACCAGCGAGCCCGGCGGAAAGGGTCCACGTACGTGCGCGACGTCGACGGCATGGGCGTCATCTGTGCCGAACACGACCCCCTCACGCACGCCGCGCTGTCCGCGATCATCTCAAAGTGGGCCGACGCGCTCTGGCGCGATGAAGACCCGAAGAACCGGCGCAGCTCACCGCAACGCATCGCCGACGCAATCGAGAACCTGATCCGCTACGCCGACACAGCCCGCTCTGGTGGTGCAACGCCGGCGGTTGGCGCCGTACCGGGCGGGCCGCCGGTCACGATCGTCGTGGTCGCGGCATACGACGCCATCTCCAAACAGATGACGGCCGAGCTTCCCGACGGAACGACCATTCCAATTCAAGAGTTCGTGAAGCTCGCCGTCAAAGCCAACATCCTCCCGGCCATCTTCGACAGCAACGGCCAGCCGCTGTGGGTTGGCCGCAGCCGACGGTTGCCAACCCGAGCGCAGCGACTTGTGGCTATCGCCCGAGACCGCGGCTGCGGCGTCAAAGGCTGCCGCACTCCACATCAATGGACTCAGCTGCATCACATCATCTGGTGGAGCCTCAACGGGCCGACCGACATCGACAATCTCGTGTCACTCTGCTCGTACCACCATCACTTGGTGCACGACGAGCAGTTCACGCTCAGCAAGGCCACCGATAACGAATGGAACCTCGACCCTCCGTGACGAGCGCGGCGGCGATTGCGCAGCCGGCAACGGCCATCGCAGGCGAGTTACGGGGGTGGCTTTCGCCAGTGCCACCAAAACGAGAAAGTGCGCTGGCATCAACCTCGGCCGAGCGCGGCGTGACCGATCTAGTCGGGGCGACTGCGCGTTATCCCATCTGACCCCGCCACCGCAGCGACAACGGCGCGCAGGTGGGTGGGGCCGATGCCGCAGCAGCCGCCGATCATCGTCGCGCCTGCCTGCTGCCACACCGGGATGTAGGCCGTGTACTCAGCCGGTGAGATGGCTCCTTCGAAGATCATGTCACCGGCGACACCCTGCGACGCATGGGCGTACGCCCCCAACGGCCCGTCCCAGCGGGTGCGAATGTCAGCCAAGCTCGGCTCGGTGAGTCGCACATCGGTATGCATGAGGCACATCGCGTCGACTCGGTCGTAACCCTTGGCAATGTCCACGGCGTCGACGAGGCGGCCACCCTCGGTTAGCTCGATCTCCGGTCCAAGCAGCTCGATGTCGTGACCCGGCTCCGGCCCGACCGTGAAGCCAACCCACACCGGCAGATCGACCGTCGACACCGCATCGAGCGTCGCTGTCATGCGCGGAATGTCGACCATCATCTCCAAGCTCAACATCTCCGCGCCCGCATCTTGCAGGATCTGCGCCTGCTCGATCGTGTTGTCATGAAGGGCAGCGAGCGCCGGCCGGTCACCCGAGAAGCTCCAGTTGCTAATGCCGCCAGCCACAACCACGTGATCGGCCGCCGCACCAGCCGCCGTGCGCGCCTCGAGCGCAAGCTCCACCGCCCGCCGGTTGTACGCCTCAAAATCACCGCCCACGCCCGCGTCGTCCAGCACATTACGGCCTGTCGCGAACGTGTTCGACGCCACCAGGTCAGCCCCAATCGCGATGTACTCGCTATGCACCTGACGCACGACGTCAGGGTGGCTCAGCGCCGCTCCGCCGCTCCACCCGTTCGGCAATGCGGGGGCACCGCGCCGCAAACATTCGGTGCCCGTTGCTCCGTCGATCACGATCGGCTCACCGGCCCTCGCCCGCTCGATAAGCCTCGCATACCGGCCCATGACTTCCCCCTCATCTAGATAGCCGTGCTGCCGCAGCGCCCCAACAAGCGCTTCGCACCTTAGACGAGAGGCCTAAATCAAGTGCTCCTTTTGCGCCAACCGACCGAGTCGGTCCACCCAGCGGCCAGCGACCTACAGCGCAGCAGCAAGAGCGCCGACGTCCGGCTGACCAGCTAGGCGCCGGCGCACCCGAGTGTCAATCTGTCGCACGTTGGCGGGGCTCAAGCTGAACATCGCCGACACCGTGTGGGCCGGCGACCGATCACCGAGGTGTTTCTGCACCTGGTACTCGAGATGCACCTCGCGATCCCGCTCATTGGCGACGACATCGACAGCTCGAAGCCAATCGGCGATCTCCCCGTGCACCACGGCCAACTCGCGCAGGTCAATGTCGCTGCTATCCAAGTCGTTGTCACACGAGCGCATGACATGAAAGCGTGGTTCAAACTCAACACTTGGATGACCTATCCAAGCAACCACCTCAGCCCGGATTGACGCATAGGCCCACACCCAGGGCAATGCTCCATCACTTCGCCAACCGGCGGCACGGTCGAACAGCACCAGCGCTGCCCCCTGCACGAGATAATCGACCTCGGCCCGGCGGCTGGCCACGTCGCGCCGGCCGACCGCATGCAAGATGCTGCACACCGACTTCGCCAAGCTCTCGTAGTAGGACGCCAAGAGCTCGAACGGCGCGGCACCGTCGCCAGCCGCCATCCGTTTCATCAGCTCGACAAGATGATCCCGATCAATCTGAATACTCACAATTTCCCCAACTGCACCCGTCGTTCGCGTTGCGCCAACTCACACGATGCGCGAATGGGTGTGACCATTTCGTAACCGCTGGTCGTAGCCGCTCATGAGGGTTTCTGCGGCGCGACGAAAAGGTGTTGTGAGCACAGGTCTGCTATCACAAAGAACTGTGAAACCGAGTCAGTTCTGGCGTCCAAGCCGTGGTTTGTCCTTAGCGCTACTGACCTTCGCCGCCCTCGCCTTGGCCGCCTCAATCGTCTTATTCGTGACCCACGAGGCAGATGTCATCATCGGCGCAATCTGCAACGACGGCTGGCTAAGTGACTCTGCGGTCCAAGGCCGTTGTTCCGGCCACGACGGCGTCGCGACGGATCGGGTCATCGACACCCTGGCGGGCAAACAAGTGCCCGGCTGGATGAATTGGATCCGTTGGCCGGTGCTCTCCAGCGGAGTGCTGGCAGGCATCTACGGGGCCATCGGCCTCATCGCGTCACCAGAAGTTGGAAGCCGGCGTCGTCGGCCGGGCATCGACCTTGGTGAACGGGATCTTGGCTTCGTTGACCTCATCATCGAGGTCGCGGCCAACGACAGCGGCCGTCAGGTGACGGTCAGAACGCCGCTCGGCCAGCGAGCCTCGGTTCCCTTCACCTTCGCCGGGCTGAGTGACCGCGGCGCCGACCACCTAGCCAAGCTCCTGAGCAAACGACACGACCGTGGGCTCGACTCAGCCCAAGCTAACGCTGTCAAACATCTTGGCACCGACCTCTTCGCTGCGCTCTTCCCCGCCAAGCTCGAAACGCTCTACCGCGACGCCCTTGACGACGTTCGCAAGAACAATATGTCGCTACGCATCTCGCTTCAGCTCGATGAAGCGACCGCCGACCTCCCGTGGGAATACCTCTATGACTCCAAACGCGGTACGTTCCTCGCACTATCTGAAGAGACGTCGGTGATTCGCCTCCTCGCCACGCCTGATGCAACTCGACCACAGTCGCCGATCGGGCGCGTCCGCGTGCTCGCGATGGGCGCAACGCCCTCGACGTTGCCGATTCTCGACATCGAAGCCGACCTCGCCGGCATTGCCACCGACTTGGAGGGAAGCGTCCAGGCCGGCGATACCCAGCTACGGATCATGGCCGACGGTACGCTCGCTGATCTACGACGCGCTCTCGACGAATTCGAGCCGCACATCTTCTATTTCGCCGGACACGGTTCTTGGAGCAACGACGCCGACGACGGCGTCATCATGGTCAGAACCGAGAGCGGCCGCCCCCATAGCGTCACCGGGAAAGATCTCGGCGTCTTACTCAACCGTTCCGGACTCCGCCTGGTCATCTTCAACAGCTGCGAGGCCGCCCGCACTTCACAACACGACCGCTTTGCCGGCGTCGCGGCCAGCCTGGTCGCCCAGGGAGTACCTGCCGCTCTTGGCATGCAGTTTCGCGTCGAAGATCGAGCTGCAGCGCGATTCGGCCGCATCTTCCTCGCGCAACTCATCGCCCGCCGGTCGATCGATGACGGACTCACCGCAGCGCGGGCCACAGTCTTTGCGAGCCCGAACGACGTCGAGTGGGGAACGCCGGTGCTGACGTCGCGCGTCCCGCTCGATCAAGTCCTCCCTAGGGCACCAGCATGCCCCGCACAACTACTGAAGGCGACCTCCAGAGATCGCCCGGCGTGACCCACCGCCCATCGCTTCCGATCGCGTCGGGCGGTGATCCCGGAACTACGTAACCCGCCACCGCCCGGGCGATAACTCGCAGGAACTCGCCCAACTGGTCCGGTTTCATCGTCGACCCAGCAGCATGCCGCTCGGTGACCTCGGTAAGCGCTAGTAGGTCGAGCATCGTCGCGTCTGCACAGGCCATCTCAATCTCGTCGGACGGGTCAGCAAAGAACGCGTCGACCGAGTCGACGCGAACCGGCCAGGCCGATCCGCGTCGCCACCGATCGTGGACGATGCTGCACCCGGCGCCAACCTGGTCGTAGGCCACCTGCACGAAGGCCGAACACGTCAACGACGCCGTTCCTTCATGCTCCATTCGGTCTTTGCAGGACGCTGCCGCTTCGGCCAAGGCTCGACGCACGCGGTCGCGACGACCTCGGAAGATGCCTCGCTCGGTCGCTGCAATCACGCCAGCCAACAACAAGTCGTCCCACGGATACACATGGCCCTCAATGATCTGCTCGCTCATCCAGTCGTTCGCGGCGCGGATGCAAGCGTCAGACACGTCGAGGCGGGCGGCGCCATAGCTGTCATAGGCAGTCATGAAGTCCTGAAGCCGACGATGTTGGAATCGTTCGCCGAAGGTTTCGACCACTACTTGCTCGCCTGACTGGTTCGTGCGAAGCGAACCAACGTGACGCCAAGGCTCGTCGGCGGCCTTCCCGAGCCATGCCAGCGGTCCGCCTGCACGCGCACAAAAAACCAAGTCACCATCTCGGAGATCGTCGACAGTCCACCTGCCAGGCTCAAAATGTCTCTGCGACGGGGGCCATTCGGTCATCGCCTTATTGTCATCCACTACTGTGACAGCAACAACAACCACCACCACCAGCCTCGGTAGTACGTTCGTTACCTGATGATCATTCGAGTACTCGATGTTGTCGGCGTTGCTCACCTTGGGCAACTAACGGCCCTCTCGCCGTCTCAACAACGGGTTATAGCAATACTGACCGCCGCCGGGCCCTCCGGGCTATCGGCCGACCGGTTCGCCGATGAGCTCTGGCCCGACGACCTTCCCGCCGGCTGGTTGGCCTCAGTTCGGATGGCCATCTCGCGTATGCGCCGAGCGGTCCCCCCTGGATCGATTTCCACCGGCAATCGACGGTACGCGCTCGACGTCACGACCGACGAGGTCGACGCTTGGCGGCTACTCGACGTCAACTCGCTTGACCTACCGGCGATAGCTCCGGAAACAATCTCGCTCCTGCTTGCCGGCACGCCCTTTCGAAGCATGGACCCATCGCCACTTTTGGACGCCAGCAAAGAACAGATCATCGCAGCCCGCATCCGACTGCTCGATCGACTCAGCAACGAGACGACGGCCGACGCGCAGCTTCTCGAATCAGCTCGATCGCTATCGGCGAACGAACCGTTCCGCGAAGACCTCCTCGCTGCGGTTGCGAGACTCCACGCCAGCGCAGGGTGGGATACCCATGCAAGTCGTCTGATCGATGCTGGTATCGCCCGCCTCGAGGCAGAACTCGGCCTTCCGGCCAGCGAGAACCTTCGACAGCTCGCACGCGACCTCAGAGGTCGGGCCACGACGTCGATCACCAGCCGCTCCTCGATCTCGGCGCCAGATGTCGCCCACGTGACCCAACGCACTATCGGAAACTATCGACCGCCTGCACGCAGCGCAGACCTCGACCGCGCGCTCCTGTTCGGTGACGCGGTCTCCAAGCTCACCACCACTGGCGTTGTTATCAGCGGCGCATCAGGTACCGGAAAGACCGTGCTTGCCCAACAGGTCGCACGAGACGCCTACACCCGCGGTAATCACATTGTCTGGATCACTGCGCGCCGAAACGAGGCTGCCGCATACGGACCACTACTGGCAGCGATGCCAATGCTGCGATCCGACTTCGCGCCGCTGCTCGCCGATGGTGGCAACGCCTTCGAACGCACTCGGTGTTGGACCGCGGCGATCCAGACGTTGCGCTCCGCGCTGCCCGAACAACCGATCGTGTTCGTTGTCGACGACGCCCAGTGGCTCGATAGCCACTCACAACGATTCGTCGAGTTCCTCGCTGGCGGACAGGCGGCGAACGCATTGCATCTTGTCGTCGTCGGCCGCAACGACGAATCGACACCGACATGGCCCGACTTCGCAGTCGCCCTCGATCGATCGGGGCTGGGCACCGTCATCCTCCGGGACTTCGACCACTCCGAACTCGTCGAGCTGATCGGCACTCACCACCCACAATCGACGTCACGCCAACGTCGTGACCTCGCTCGCTATCTCACGACGAACAAGGCTGCTCTGCCGGTGATAGCCGTCGAAGTCATCAAGGTCACCGACACCGTCACGCTGACTAGTTTGCCCTCGTCGCTGCTCGGCGACCCAACGACCGGTTTGACCGAGACCGTCTGGGTGGGAGCAGTGTCTGAGTCGACATGTCGCTTCGCTGCGGCGGCCGCCCTCCTCGGCGTGACATTCCGCATTGGCGACGTCGCCCGGCTCTTGGACATCGAGCTGGAAGAAGCAGCGAAGGCGGTCGACAATCTGCTCGACGCCGATGTTGTCAGTGCCGAACAGCGACTTGACGAGTTCAGCTTCAAGCACGTGCTCGTACAAGCTGCCTTCGAAACGACGCTGGACCGAACCCGGAGCCGTGAACTCCATCGCGGTGCCGCCGAACTCGCCGATCACGATGGCGACATCCACCGTCGCGCCCGCCACCTCTACGCCGCCGGAATCACTGCGGACAATGCAACAGTGGTCAAGACGCTTGCTGCTTCGGCGCGAGATTACCAGCAACGGGGCCTGTTCCGCGAGGCCATCGGAACGTTCTCGATGCTCGAACGAGCCGCAGCAACTCCCTTGGACTGCGACGTGCTGCTCGACTTCGCGAACGCGCTAGATCGCGGCGGCAGCGACGATTTCCGCATTCGTCAGCAAGCGTTCGATACGGCTAGCGCGGCGGGCGAGCACGATCTCACGGTTGTGATCGCCCTGGGCGGTTCGACCGACACCGAGTCGGCCAACGGCGACGAGCGCCGGGTCGACATGCTCATGGCAGTTGCTACCGATCGCGTCACGCGCCCGGCACTTCGCATGCGAGACATCGCTCTGGTCCGCGAGCTTGGGCTGCTCGGCCACCACCAAGAGGCACTCAACATCGCAATGGGCTTGGGGGCCAGCGCGAATTCGCCGGACGAGGCTCTTGCCGCGTGGCTGGCGGCTTGGCCGTCACGCGCAGGACGGCCACCGGACGACTGGGATCCGCTACCGCCCGATACGCACCTCTCATACGATCCCGCTCTACGGTCGCATCTGCTCCAAGTGAGGTGTGTGCAAGCACTCACGGTTGGCGATCACGCGGAGGCACTGACTCAGCTCCAACAATTTTCGGTCGACACCGGCACTCAGGAGAGTGCCCTTCGATCATGGTACAGATTGCTACTCAACGCACTCGTCGCCTTCCTCGACGGGAATTGGTCCCAGCATGACGACCTCGCGTCGCAGGCCTTTCTCCACGCGAGCCAGCACGGTATCTCCCAGGCTTTCAGCACCCACGCAGCTCAGGCATTCGCAGAGTTCTGGGTGCAGGGTTCATGCGGAACACTGCTACCCCTGCTCGAATCAGCAGCGCCCGATGTGCAGAACTCATTGCTGGCTGAAGCAGCGTTGGCGACCTCCCTCGCGGCAACGCCCAGCCGACACGGCGACGCTGTCGCCGCAATGACCGAGGTAGCAAAACGAATCACGGCGAGCGAGTCACCCTTCGCCCCATCAGCCGCGGCCCTACTTGCAAGCGCCGTCGGCGACACAACCGATGGCGCCATCACCAAATCTCTGCGGGAAGTCCTCGATCCGTTTCTCGGCTTGGCGGTGATCGTCGGAGGCGGTGTCGCTCACCTCGGCCCAGCAAGTCGAGCGCTCGCGTTTCTTTCCACCGAGCGACGAGACAAGATCGCGCTACTGAAACAATCGGTCACCGAGTCAGATGCGTGGAACCTTCGGACCTGGTCGGTGAAATGCCGCCTGGACCTCGCGATCGCCAGCGGCGACTGCGATCTCATAGCCGAGGCCGCGAACCTGGCGGAACCCAGCGATCTCGCCACCCGGCTCAGCGACCACTTCGCCGACGCCGCTCGCTGAGTCCGAATGCTGTCACAGCGAGAGCCGACAGGAAGATATCGACGCTCTTCGCACCAACGCCCGGACCCGCCTATTCCTGAGCTACGACTACCGCGACGCAGATGAAGTCGAGCGGTTCGTTTTTCAATTTCGAAGTGTGTTCGCTGCAATCGACACGGTCGGCGTAACCGATGGCGACGTGGCCACGATTGGCGCAGACCTCTCCGGACTGGCAACGAAGATCCGCAGCCAATATCTCGGCGATGCCGACGCCACTGTCGTGCTCGTCGGCCGATCGACCTGGACTCGCCGGTTCGTCGACTGGGAGATCGCCGCAACGTTAGCCGGTGGGCCCGACGGGCGAAGAGCACTGCTGGGTCTCGCTCTGCCCAGCCTCGCAGAGCAGACGGCACGCTTGCCCGATCGGCTCGCAGCCAACCTCGGCGTTCAGGAGTGGCCGGGCTATGCGGTGATGACCGACTACCCCTCCAACCCATCACAGCTAGCTCACGACATCGACCGAGCACTCAGCCGGCGCCGGTGGCACACCCCCTCGGATCAGTCCTTTAGCCCGCTAGTACGCCGTGACCTGACAGATCGAACCACATTGCGGTAGCTGCGTTGTCACAGCAGTTCCCTACAACACCGCAGCCAAAGCAACGAGGAACCGCATGTCTGATCTTCCCCCGCCCACCCCAGTGCAACCCCAGGTCGTTTATGTCGAGGCCCCAAAGAAGAAACGCGGCATCTTCAAGAAACTGTTACTCGGTTTCGGTGCACTCATGGCTCTTATCGTCATCATTGCCGTCGTCGCCGGCAGTCCCGAAGCCGACACCGATGTCGTCGGTACGAGTGCCACTAGCGAATCAGAAAGCTCGGCGTCCTCCTCGTCTTCATCTTCATCATCGGCAGCAGACGCCGATCCGTCCCGCGTAGCTATCACGTACACGCAAATCATCAACGACATCGAAGGCATGACCGACGCCCAATTCGACAAGTACGCCGACGCTGCCAAGAACAACAATCGAGCCGACCGGTGGACCGCCACGGTGCTCGAAGTCGACGATCAGGTATTGGGTAGTGAGTACTTCGCGCACCTCACAATCAACCCAGGCGACCCGTTCGACGACGAAGAGATCAGCATCGATATCGCCGAGGACGTCGCTCTTGGCCTCAACCTCGGTGATGAGATCGTCTTCTCCGGCGACGTCAAAGACTTCACCAATTTTCTCAACCTCCCGACCGTGTACCTCAACAACGTCACGATTCATAGCCAGCAAGCCGGCTAACCGGGTGGGGCTCATGGTTTATGGTGTCGGACGGATTCGATCTTTCGGATGTGAGGAACGAGATGAGGCTGTTGGGGCTGGGGTGGTCGAAACTCCCTGCGCGAGTGAAGATCGCTGGCGTGGTATCGCTCGTGATCATCGTCGCCGTACTTGGAGGAAACGACGGGCGGAGCGATGTCGTCCCCGTCCAAACAGGACGCTCGAGCTTCCTGCAGCCTGCACAAACTCCTCTGGAAACACCGACGCTTCGTGCGGCGACGGCAACATCCGTGCGAGCTACGGCGCCTGCGGTTGCTGCCACTGCGACCCTTGTGCCAGCGACCGCCACGCCCGCCCCGCCGACGCCCGTCCCGCCAACCGGCACCCCCATCCCACCGACACCCACTCCGCCGACCGTCACCCCCATCCCACCTCCAGCCCCGGTGCCGGACGCTCCACCTGTCGAAGACTGCACGCCCGGCTATTCGCCGTGCATACCGCCGGGCTCTGACGTCGATTGCGCTGGCGGCAGCGGCAATGGCCCTCGTTACACGGGCCGAGTCACGGTCACCGGCTCCGACCCTTACGACCTGGACCGAGACGGCAACGGCGTCGGCTGCCAGTAGTCCGCCAACTGGCAATTCCTCGAACTCGTTCGGCTTCTGTCACACCGGAGGCTGACAACAATTTGATATGGCGGCGACAACCGATGACGCCATGCACTCCTCAACAAGAAGGACAGGTCATGCGTGACGCTCACGCCAACCAAGCGCGTCGAGACAGAACCCCTATAGGACATCTTTCCCCGCCGAAAGTCGCCACGCTCTTCCTCCTTGGGGTCACGTTCGCACTAGCGGCCGCAGCGTGTGGCGATGCAAACGCCGGCGCGATCGAGCTATCGACCCTCCAAGCCGAACATGCCGATGAGATCGACACGGTTCGTGAGGCAGCCGCTGCTGAACACGCGGCGACCGAAGCCAAGATGTCGGTGCACATCTCTGATCTCGAAGCCGCACTCGCAGACCTCGAAGAACGCGAGGCCAGTGCCTCTGCCGACCTTGCTACCACGAGGAACGAGAACAAGAGTGTCTTGGCGAAGCTAACCGCCTCAGACCGCGCCCTCGCTGCGGCAGAGGAGCGCGCTGATGAGGCCGAGAAACTGATCGCAGAGCTTTTGACAAAGTACGACGCAGAGATTCGCGCCGAAGCGCAGGTTGCGTGGAAAGCGGAGATCGAACGCGCGTGTATCGAGGCGGGCGATGGCCCGCTCACGATTGGCAACTATGTGAACCACACCGATGAACTGGCAGCGATCGGCACCAAAGCGGAGCTGACCGATCTTGTGGTCGATTGCGCGGAGCCAATCCGAAGCCAGAGCGAAGAACAGCGATTGCGCGCAGAGTGCAGCACGGGGTCGGCCGACCAAGTAACGAAAGATCCAGAGGCCCAGGCTGGCAACTGTTTCGTGATGTTCGTCATCCCATGGCAATGGGACAGCCGAACTGGCGAGTGCAACTTCTTAGGAAGTTGGGAGGGTTCGAACCTCGGAACCCAGAAGTACAAGTACGACGGTGATGGGATCTTCCGAGCGCCTGCCGACGTTTGTGATCGCGATCTCGCTGACGCAGACCAAGACGATCTTGTCCAGGTTTGGGCGACGCTGACGGGTAGTTATCGCTACGACACCGCGGCGGGCGGCACCAACGAGATTCCCGACTTCACAATCCGCAAGCTAGCTCTTGTTGCCAAGGCCTGAACGGGCCACTCTTGTGCGCGGATGCGGGCGGAATCTGCCGGCCCAGGGCGAGCCCCTTCCAGCCGGATCGATCACGAGGTCGAGCCGCCGGTTAGACCCAAACGTTCAGCCATCAGCTCGGCAAGCATGGTCGTCGGTAAGTGAGTGTTTGTATCGGGGATGGTGGGGAAGATTGATGCATCACATACCGAAAGGCGCTCGTAGCCGATCACGCTTCCCCGCTCGTCGACGACCGTTCCCATCGCACAACTGCTCGACGCGTGAACGTAGTCGCCGCACCGCGCTCGCAGCCACGTGGCGATCGCATCGTCGGTCGCGAGCGATGCGGCGGGCGTTCCCTGGTCGTCGATAAACACTTGCTCGACGATCTCGGCGAAGGCCGGCCGAGCCAGCACATCGAGCGTAAACCGGACCCCGGCCGTCAGCGCGACGACGTCTCGCTCATCGCTCAACAGCGCGAAATCGACAACCGGCTGGCCTTCGGCGTTGACCATCACCGTTCCGGCTTGCCCAACTGGCGTCATGAGCGCTACGAGCAGCGCTCCAAGACCAGCTGTTTCAGGCTCAATGCCAACTGAGTTCAGCGGCAGCAGCTGCACGACGTTGCCGGCGATCACGACATGCAGGTGCGACCCCACCGCCAGGCCGTGCCGATCCTGCTCAACGCCCTCACGCAACTGCAACGTGAGCACTGCCGATGGGTGATCTTGCAATCCGGTGCCAACGCCCGGCGTGTCGATGCCCGATCGCAGCAGGATGGTCGGCGAGTGAATCGCGCCCGCCGCGACGACAACCCGGTCGGCAGCCAAGAAGCTGCCGTCCGCCAGACGCACCCCCGTCGCCGCCCGCCCCGCGAGCGTGATGACGTCGACTGCGGCATCGGCTCGCACGGTCAGATTCGGCCGATCCAACACCGGCCACAAGTACGCCTCCGCCGAAGGCACCCTCGCCCGGCCCACCCGAGTCAGGTCCGCGGCGACCGCTCGCGAATCAGCAGCCAGCAACGCCCGATCAACGGCCCCAAGTTCGTCGGCGCTCGCAACCTCGGTCGGAATCGCAACCCGCTCCCACGCCGCATCGGCATCGTGCCAGCCCCACGACCGATACAGCTCGGCGCTGCCCCGCAGCCCGACCATCGCGTTCACGACGCTGGACCCACCGATGCCTCTGCCCCGCTGGTAGAGCGTCCGCTCTCCGCCGATCGTGCGACTCGCCACAAGGTCGGCATGAGTTCGCCCCGGCTCGCCAAGCGCGGCGAAGAAGCTCGGGCCGCTCACTCCAGCCGGCACCGCGCCAGCAACAAGCTCCGGCCCGTCATCGAGCAACGTGACCTGACGGCTCGAATCTGCCGACAGTCGATTCGCGAGAACACACCCCGCCGACCCGGCCCCGACGATCACCCAGTGCTCAACCACAACCCAACTATTGCCGCCCCAGCACCGACGTGCCACGACATCGGCACCCGACCGTGGCGCGGCCTACGATCTCGCCGTGTCCGATCCACTGCTGGAACCATTCGACCTCAAGCACCTGCACCTCCGAAACCGCATCTTCTCATCAGCCCACGAGCCGGCGTATTCCGAGAACGGCATGCCGACCGAGCGCTATCGGCTCTACCACGAGGAGAAAGCCAAAGGCGGCGTTGCCCTCACGATGACGGCCGGATCCGCCGTCGTCGCCGAGGACAGTCCACCCGCATTTGGGAACCTCCATGCCTACGACGATGCGATCGTTCCATGGATCCAGCAGCTGACTGACGGTGTCCACGAACACGGCGCCGCGTGCATGATTCAGCTGACCCATCTTGGCCGCCGCACCAGTTGGTCCCACGACGATTGGCTGCCGGTCGTCGCCCCGTCGCCGCTCCGCGAACCAGCGCACCGGTCGATCCCGAAGGAAGCCGAAGACTGGGACATCGAGCGACTCGTCGCGAAATTCGCCGACGCGGCGGAACGGATGCAGGCCGGCGGCATGGACGGCATCGAGCTCGAATCGTACGGCCACCTCTTCGACGCGTTCTGGTCGCCGGCCATGAACCATCGCACCGACGAGTGGGGCGCAACGGCCGACGACCGACTCCGGTTCCCGCTGATGGTCCTGCAGGCCATTCGCGACCGCGTCGGCGCCGAGTTCATCGTCGGCTTGCGCATGGCGATCGACGAGACCGTGCCGAACGGGATCGACACCCCAGCCGGTCTCAACATTCTCGCCCGCCTTGAACGCGACGGTTTGATCGACTTCGTCAACGTCATCCGAGGTGCGACGGCCACCGACGTTCTGCTGAGCGAGGTCATCCCGATCCACGGCATGCCGGCTGCCCCGCACCTCGACTTCGCCGGCATGGTCCGCTCGAAAACGAACCTTCCGGTCCTGCACGCGTCGAAGATCGACGACGTCGCAACGGCGCGCCACGCGATCACCGAAGGCCGCGTCGACCTCGTCGGCATGACGCGGGCGCAAATCGCCGACCCCCACATCGTGCGCAAGATCGCCGAAGGGCGGGAAGCCGAGATCCGCCCCTGCGTCGGCGCAACGTACTGCCTTGATCGCATCTACGAAGCCGGCGAGGCTCTGTGCCTTCACAACGCGGCCACCAGTCGCGAGGCGACGATGCCCCATGAGATTCCTCAGGCTGATCGCACTCGCAAGGTCGTCGTGGTCGGCGCCGGGCCGGCCGGTCTCGAAGCCGCCCGGGTCGCCGGCGAGCGGGGCCACGATGTCATCGTGCTCGAAGCGATGCCACAGGCTGGCGGACAAATCGTGCTCGCCGCCCGTCACCCACGTCGCGTCGACCTGATCGGCATCGTCGACTGGCGGGTCGCCGAACTCAAACGCCTCGGGGTCGACGTTCGCTACGACACCATCGCCGAAGCCACCGACGTTGAAGACCTCGAACCGGATGTCGTAATCATCGCAACCGGCGGCCTTCCGCAACTGCCACCGCTCGAAGAAGGCGACGACCGCGTCGTGACCAGCTGGGACATCTTCAGCGGCGACGCAACACCCACGGGCCGGGTGCTGTTCTACGACGACCACGGCCGCCACTCCGCACTCGGGGCCGCCGAAATGATCGCCCGCTCCGGCGCCGAACTCGAGATCGTCACCCCCGAACGCATCCTTGGCGCCGACATCGGGGGCATGAACCACGTCCCCTATGCCCGGGCGTTCAACGAAACCGACACCCGCATCACCCTGAACCAGCGAGTCATGGCGGTCCGCCCCGAGGTCGGCGTGTTGTGTGTCGAGATCGGCAGCGATCACTCGACCCATCGCAGCGTGCGTCACGTCGATTCAGTGGTCGTCGACCACGGCACCCTGCCCCAGGCCGACCTGTACTTCGACCTCAAGCCGCGATCGACGAACCTCGGCGCCGTCGACTACGGCGCCCTCCTCGACGGCCGCCCCCAGAACCTCGAACGCAAACCGGACGGCGCCTTCCAGCTCTTCCGCATCGGTGATGCTGTCGCAGGCCGCAACATCCACGCCGCCATCTTCGACGCCCTCCGACTCGTGAAGGATCTGTGAACCAATTGGACCTGGCGCCGCGGCGGCGGCTTTACTCCCGCAGCTGACGCGGTACCCTAAACAGGAGACCGCCAATGACGCCGGCCTAGCCAACAACACGAAGCTAGCGAATCGGGGGTTCAAAAATGAAGATTGAAGACGTCATTGCATCGGATCGATCAGTGATCACGGTGGCACCACGAGAGACGATCCGCGACGCGGTCGATCTACTCGAAGAACACGGCATCGGTGCGGTCGTCGTGACCAGCGACGGCCGGTCGATCGACGGCATCATCTCCGAACGCGACATCGTTCGGAACTTGGTCCGCGAACAAGAAGGCACCTTGCGTCTGCGGGTCGAAGACCTCATGACCGAGAACGTGTCGACCTGCGCGCTAAGTGACTCGGTCGATAGCGCGATGGAAACGATGACGGCCGGACACTTCCGACATCTACCCGTTGTCGACGCCCACGGCCATATCTACAACATCGTCAGCCTCGGTGACCTCGTGCGCGCCCGGCTCGATGAACTCGAAGCGCAAAACCGTCAGCTCCGCCAGATGGTGAGCGGTTAGCCCACCTCCGTGACGAGGCACTAACTCTCCAGCAGTACAAGGTTCTCGGCCGCGTCTTCGTTGCCGGCCTCGGCGGCTACGGTCCACCAGCTCGCGGCCGAGTCATCGCCGGTGCGCCGCCCCTGCGCGCTGCGCACCGCGCCAAGGTTGACCATGGCATCGACGTGCCCGAGTTCCGACGCGGCCAACCACCAGGTCTCTGCCGAATCGGGCCCAACGATTCGATCCTGTTCGTGGCGAAGCAGACCAAGGTTGTACATCGACTCGGGATGGCCGGCCTTCGAACCCTCGACCCACCAGCGCTCAGCCGAATACGACCCGACGAGCTGACCCTGCTGGTAACACAACAAGCCCAAGTTGCACATCGCCTCGACATTGCCGTCGGCGGCGGCCTGTTGCCATCGTTGCGCCTGTTCGACCGTCACTTCCCCAACGGGTGTCTCCTCTGTCACGCGTTCGGCGTCGCGGCTCGCTCGTTCAGATTGACCTCGGTCGCCATGTAAGTAGCCATCGAGTCATCCATCGCCGCAAGCCACGGCGTGTGATGCGACGGCGACGGCGTGCCGGTAACCGCCGACGCGAAACTCGAATTGCGGTACGACAAGATGTCGTGTTCCTTGTCGTGTTCCCAGTCGACAAACATCTTCACCGTCGCGTCGATATCGAACGGCGGGTAGTCGACCACGGCGGCAAGATCTCGGCAATAGTCGGCCTGGAAGTCGATCTCTTGATACGGGTCCGCGAGCGCTTCTTCCCGTGCAACCCACTCGCCGATCTCTGTCGCCATAGCCGCAGCATCCGGCAGCGGCGCCGTTCCCATCACAACATCGCGAGCGAACCACGCCTGCAGGTCGAACATCGAGAACGTGTAGTACTGATCCTGCATCCCCAGGTACATGAGCTTCGGGTTCGCTTCCCACACAACGCCCTTGTAAAGCCCGGGTGGGTAAAGACGATTGCCGGTCTTCAGTCGCAGGCTGTCGTCAACGAACGGAAAGCTGTGGAGGTACCCGGTACACATCACGATCGCGTCGGCGTCGACGGAGCTGCCGTCGCTGAACGACACGGTGCTTCCCGAGATCGTTGTGATCAACGGGACCTCTTTCATCCCCGCCGGCCAGCTGAAGCCCATGGCCCCACTGCGGTAGCTGATCGTGACCGAGGCCGCCCCGTACTTGTGACACTGCAGCGAGATGTCTTCGGCCGAATAGCTGCCGCCAACGATCACCACGTGCTTGTCTTTGAACTCGAGCGCATCGCGGAAATCGTGGCCATGCATCACCCGACCGGTGAACGACTCGATGCCATCGAACGTCGGAACGTGCGGCACAGAGAAGTGGCCGTTTGCGACGACGACCCAGTCGAACATCTCGGTCTCGGTGCGGTCGTCGTCGATGTTGCGAACGGTGACCGAGAACTGCCCAGCCGATTCGTCCCACACCACGTTTCGAACCGGCGTGCTGAATCGAATCTTGTCGCGCACCCCCGCGGCCGTGGCCCGGCCGATGATGTAGTCGTACAACACCTCTCGTGGTGGGAACGAGGGAATCGGCTGGCCGAAGTGTTCGTCGAAGCTGTAGTCGGCGAATTCGAGGCATTCCTTCGGGCCGTTCGACCACAGGTAGCGATACATGCTGCCGTGGACCGGCTCACCGTTCTCGTCGGTGCCGGTGCGCCACGTGTAGTTCCACAGGCCACCCCAGTCGTCCTGCTTCTCAAAGCACACAACCTCGGGCACCGACGCCCCGGCAGCCTCGGCCTGTTGGAACGCTCGCAGCAAGCCAAGCCCGCATGGTCCAGCGCCGATTATTGCGACCCGATCAGCCACGTTCGATCCCCCTTGATTTGTCCCCATTAGTGCAAGGGCAGACTACACCCCTGCGGGTGCTGGCTCTAATAGGAGGAAAATTGCGCTGGCGACAACGACCCGGCTATTCGAGCGCGTTCGCGAGACGTTCGAGAGTCGCCTCCATGCCCGCGCGGTTGTGTTCCTTGCGATCGGCGACGCCTGAGATACTGGCACCAGCGTCGATGATCACCTGCGAGCGAAGGTCATGCCACTTCTCGGTCACCCGAGAACCACCATCGATTGGTTCGATCGCATAACCCCACGTGGCGAATACTTCGCCGGTACTGCCCGCCACGCAGTCGAAGACGAACCGCTCGTCGGCGACGAGCTCGGTGATCCTCGCCGGGACCGACCACTCCTTGTCGCCATTGCGGTTGTGACCTGTAAACATCGCTCCAACCGTCGGCGAGTCAAACCCCTCGTTCCACTCGGCCTCGTACGTCTCGGGCGACCACTCGCCCATGCGAGTGATATCGGTGAGGGCGGCGAACACCGTCGACGGCGAGGCGGCTATGTCGCGAGATACGGAGACATCTGGAGTCATGGTCGAACCCTACTGATCGTCGACCGAGGATTGGTAGCGGGTCAGTAACTGACCCACTACCCGAGGATTAGCTCCAGGGATAGGGCGAGTTACTGACCGGGTGGAGCTTGCCTTCGGCGTAGCGGCTGTACGCGAACGGCGCCAACAGATCCTGAGGCGTACCGGTGATCTGCTTTGCGACCAACGCGCCGACCCCGATCATCTTGTAACCGTGATTCGAGTCACCGATGATGAACACGTTCTCGCTGAACGAGTCGAAGATCGGAAAGCTGTCGGGGCTGAAGCTACCGATGCCGCCCGAGGGTTCATCGCTCATCAGATGCGACTTGCCGACAAACCGCTTCTGACAATGCGCCAACGCGGCCGCCCATGTCTTGTGGAACGCCTCGTCGACGACGAAGTCGGGACTCGCCGGTCCGTACGGGTCGACGGCGACATCGGCCGCATCTTTGTCGACGATGTACGGCATGTATCCGCCCTGGATGCCACCGAAGTGGAAGTCCGGTTTGTAATAAATACCCCACGGGCCTTCGACGATCAGGTTGCCCTCATCGTCGTGGAGGTCGGCATCGGTGTCGATATGGATCACCGGCGGCATATTGCCGTCGTTGTCGACAAGGAACCCGGGATCGACGCCGAGCGTGCCTTCTTGCAACGCCCAGTAAATCCAGGTCGGTCGTTCGTACACCGTGCCGTCGGGACCGAGGATGCTGGTGGTGGTCGGCAAATCGAGCATCGACCAGAAACTCTGGACCCATGGCCCGACGGCGACGACGACCTGGTCACAACTGACGGTGCCCTGGTCGGTCTCGACCGCGGTAACCGCTCCCCCAGCGTTGCCGGTCGTCAGACCAGTGACCTCGATACCGGAGATGACCTGCACACCCTCGGCTTCGACCTTCGCCAGCAGACCCTTGAGGGACTGCATGTTGTTCGCGTAGCCCCCCTGCTTCTCGTGCAACACGCTCGTGATGCCCTGGGCCTGCCAGTCATGAAAGATGCCCTTCATGTACTGGTCGCTCTCGGCGGCACCTTCGATGAACGCGCTCTGATAGCCGATCGCCTGCTGCTGCTCGAAGATCGACGCGACGTCGGCGTGCATACCCTCGTGGCTGATCTGCATATACCCGACCGGATGGTACGAGTACGCCTCCATGTCGCTCTCCCACACACTGACCGAGTGCGCCATCAGTTCACGCATCGCGGGTTGGAAGTAGTTGTTGCGAACGACACCACAGGCGATGCCCGACGCTCCAGCACCGACGCCGGTCTTGTCGACCACGATGATGTCGGCACCAGAACCTTTGCCGCTCGCTTTGAGCTCGCGAGCAAGGTGCATGGCCGTCGAGAGACCATGGATGCCGCTGCCGATGATGACGTAGGGCGAAGAAGCCGGAAGTCCAGCCATGACGCACCCCTCTCAAAATGTGTGTGAGTTTGCTCGGTTGGTAGAAACGGGTTCGGGCCAGAGCCCGCGTGTCAACGGCTCTAGTGAGCTGGAGCGGTCCAGCCTTCGAGCACCGGCGCACTGTAGTTGCCGCCGACGCTGCGGGACTCGTCAACCCAGGGGCCAAGTTCGACCTGCGGGAACTTGCAGTGTTTCTCCTTCAACGTGATGCCATAGGAGTTGCCGTCGATGAGATGCCGCATTAGCACCTTGCGAGCGATCTCGTCTTCGCGGCCCGCTGGAATGTCGAAGTAGATCTTCAGGAACGAGTTCGAGTACCGGTCGAACACGGCCGGGATGCCGTCTTCAACGAGCAACGTGATGTCCTCGAGCCAGTTGATGTCGGGCCCTGGTGTCAGTTCCATGAGGTCGAGATCTTCGACGAGCGACATGTCTTCCTGGTAGGGGAAGCGCCGTCCGGCCAGAACCTCAGCGTCGATCCCGACGGTACGTTTGCCTTGCTCTTCGCCTTGACTGGCGGTGGCGGTTGCTGTTCCGTTCGTCGACATGTCAGCTTCCCTTCTGCTGAGCGATGAGCTCTTTGATTTCGGCGAGCGTGCGCTCTTCGGTAACACCGGGGATGTAGTTCGTGCCGGCGAGCGGCACCTTGGCCATCGCCGACGCTTCGTAGGTGAGCGCCGCGAGGTCCTCTGGCTCGAGGCTGTGGATGTCGGTCTTGCCGCAGGCCCGGGCGAGCATCTGGACTTCCATCGTGAGCGTGATGAGGAAGTTGTAAACCCGCATTGCGGCTTCATCGACGTCGAGGCGCTTGCGCAGCTCGATGTCTTGGGTGGCAACGCCGACCGGGCAGCGACCGGTGTGGCAGTGGTAGCACTCGCCGGCAGGCACGCCGATCGTGCCCTCGTAGTCGGTGACGCCAGGGATCTCCTTGTTGCAGTTCAGCGCCATGAGCGCCGCAGTGCCGATCGCGCAGGCCGTCGCACCGAGTGCGATGCACTTCGCGACGTCGCCGCCGTTGCGAATACCGCCCGCGACAACTAGGTCGACCTCGTCGGCAAGGCCGACGTCTTCGAGCGCCCGACGGGCTTCGGGGATCGCGGCCATGAGCGGAATGCCGGTCTCTTCGGTGGCGACGTGGGGACCAGCCCCGGTGCCGCCCTCGGCTCCGTCGAGGTAGATCGAGTCGGGACCACACTTGGCGGCCATACGAACATCGTCGTACACGCGGGACGAACCGAGCTTGAGCTGGATCGGCACCTGGTAGTCGGTCGCTTCGCGGATCTCCTGGATCTTGAGTGACAGATCGTCGGGGCCGAGCCAGTCGGGGTGACGGGCCGGTGACCGCTGGTCGATGCCCGCAGGCAGCGATCGCATCTCGGCGACCTGTTCGGTGACCTTCTGTCCCATGAGGTGGCCACCGAGGCCGACCTTGCAACCCTGGCCGATGAAGAACTCGACCGCGTCGGCGAGCATGAGGTGGTGCGGGTTGAAGCCGTAACGGCTTTGGATGACTTGGTAGAACCACTTCGTCGACAGGTCTCGTTCGGGCGGAATCATGCCGCCCTCGCCGGAGCAGGTCGCCGTGCCGGCCATCGACGCACCCTTGGCCAACGCCGATTTCGCTTCGATCGACAACGAGCCAAAGCTCATGCCGGTGATGTAGACGGGGATATCAAGCTCAAGCGGGTTCTTCGCGAAGCGGCCGCCGATGACGGTCTTCGTCTCGCACTTCTCGCGGTATCCCTCGATCACGAATCGGGTGAGGGTTCCGGGCAGGAAGACCAGCTCGTCCCAGTGCGGGATCTTCTTGAACATCGAGAAGCCCCGCATGCGGTAGCGACCGAGTTCTGCCTTCACGTGTATGTCGTTGATGACCGTCGGCGTGAAGATCTGGCTCTGACCGAGCCGGTCGGTGTTCTTGTTCGTCACCGAAACCGGTACGTCGGCGCCCTTGATGTCCGATGGGCTGATCGTGTCCGAGCCCGCACTTGTTAGATCGATATCAGTCATTGGTTCCCCCTCAGAGAACGAGCTTGCGCTCGGACGGCTCAAGTGCGTCGTAGTTGTGCAGTTGTTTGCCGCAAACGAACTTCTGCAGCTCGGGTGGTGTGCCCAGGTTGTGGACCGCGAACTTACGGTTGACGTACTCGGTATCGGAGTCGTCCCATTCGCCGAGCACACAGTCGACACCAAGCGACGCAACGGTGCCGCCGACATAAATCTTGCCGTCGTACATCGAGTCGCCAAGACCATGGCCCGCGTCGCCGCAGATGATCTGCGCGCCGCGCTGCATCATGAAACCGGTGTTGATACCGACACTGCCCATGACGAGGATGAGGCCGCCTTTCTGATCGATACCCGTGCGGGCACCGACATCGCCTTTGATGACGAGGTCGCCACCACGAATCGCGGCACCGGTGAGTGAACCAGCACCCCGTTCGACCGTCACGACGCCCGACATCATGTTCTCGCCACAGCTCCAGCCGACCCGACCGTTGATCTGCACTTCGGGCCCGTCGATGATGCCACAGGCGAACCAGCCCGGGCTGCCTTCGAAGGTGATCTTGCAACGCTTGAGGATGCCGACGGCGAGCGAGTGCTTCGAGCCCGGGTTCACGATCGTGACGTCGTCGATGCCTTGTTCGTACACGAGCCGCTTGAGCAGCATGTTGATCTGACGGGTCGTCAGGTCGGTCGCATCGAACTGCGCCTTGTCGCCATCGATCTCGGCGACGTCGCCGACGGTGGCATCGGGCTCGACGAGCCCGCGAGCGTCGTACTCGACGCCGCTCTTCGTTCCTACACCTGCCATACCAGAACCTCTCGCTCGTACGGATCACGGGTTTCGACTTCGCGCTCGACGAGCGCCCGGATTGCGATTTCCTCGGTCGCGACTGCGACGAGGTCGTCGGACTCGAACAGCACCAGGGGTTTGGCCGCCATCTCGTCCTTCGCGACACCGAGCTGATCCCCGGTCACGCACAGGTACGTGAACACGCCATCGAGGTCATCGAGACTTTCTTTCATCGCGGTCTCAAGCGACATGCCGCTCGACATCTTCTGCGCGAGGTACACGGCGATGATCTCCGAGTCGCACTCGGACTGCAGCCGGTGACCGGCCCGCTCAAGACGCCGCCGCCACTGGTGGTAGTTCGTGAGCTGGCCGTTGTGCACGACGGCGACGTCGGCGAACGGATAGGCCCAGTAAGGATGAGCACTGGCGAGGTCGACGTCGCTCTCGGTCGCCATACGCACGTGGCCGATGCCGTGGGTGCCGGTGAAACCGGGCAGCCGGTACTGATCACCGACGGTGTCGGCATCGCCGAGATCTTTGATGATCTCGAGCGAGTTGCCGAGCGACAGCACCTCACACCCTGGAACGTCTTCGAGATAGTCGGCCAGCGGCTTCAGTTCGCCGCTGTAGCGCACGGTCGCCCGGAACGCGTAACCCGTCTCACTGTTCATCGTCGCGACATCGGCGCCGATCTTCGCAAGTCGGCTTTCGACCTCGGCCCGATTCTTTTCGAGCCGTTCGTCAAGACCGAAGCCACCTTCGTTCGGTTCCGCTAGGACGAAACGAATCACGACGAGGTCGTCCTTTGGGCCGTAGAGCGCGAAACCGGTCGAGTCCGGACCTCGGTGCTTCATCGACTGCAGCATCTTGGTCATCTCGGCCCCAAGATCGGCCGCACCGTCGCGGTGAATGATGCCAGCTATCCCACACATATCACTTTCTCCTTCTCGTCCTTCGCTCTACGGCAAGATGTCGAGGTATTCCTCGACGTCCCAGTCGGTCACCGTGGCCATAAAGCGCTCCCACTCGTCACGCTTGTAGTGCTCGAAGACGGTCCACATTTCGCCCGGCAACGCGCTCTTGATGACCTCGTCGTGACTGAGTTCGACCAAGGCCTCGCCGAGGCTCATCGGGATCTTCTTGACGTCCTTGCCCGAATCCATCGCTTCGTAGATGTTGCGCTCTTCGGGTGGCCCGGGGTCGAGATTTTCGGTCAGGCCGTGATCCATTGCTTTGATCAGTCCGGCCATCGACAAGTAAGGATTGACCGCCGAATCGACCGAGCGGTATTCGAACCGGCCGGGGGCGGAAATTCGCAGTGCGGTGGTGCGGTTCTGGAAACCCCAGTCGGCAAAGACCGGCGCCCAGAACCCGGTGTCCCACAGGCGGCGGTACGAGTTCACCGTCGGTGAGCCGAGGCACGTGAGGGCGGGAAGGTGAGCAATGATGCCGCCAATCGCCTTCATACCGACCGGACCCGGCATCTGCGGATCGTCGCCTTCGGGCAGGAACCGGTTGTTCCCCGCGTCGTCCCACAACGAGATGTTGTGGTGACAACCGTTGGCCGACACCCCCATGAACGGCTTTGGCATGAAGCAGGGAAAGGCCCCGAGTTCGCGACCGACCTGCTTACAGATCTGCCGGTAGGTGCTGAGCCGATCGGCGGTCAGTTCGGCCCGATCGAAGTTGAAGTTGAGTTCGAGCTGACCGGGCGCATCTTCGTGATCGCCCTGGATCATGTCGAGACCCATGGCCTCGCCGTACTCGACGACCTTGTGGATCAGCGGTTGGAGTTCGGCGAACTGATCGATGTGATAACAGTTCGGCTTTGTCAGGCCTTCGACCGTCGGCTTGCCGTTCCCGTCGACCTTCAGCCACATCATCTCGGGTTCGCAACCGGCCCGAAGATGGAGCCCATGCTTCGCTTCGAACTCGGCGTGGATTCGCTGCAGGTTGCCTCGGCAGTCCGAGGTCAGAAACGCACCGCCGTCGACCTTTTCTTCCCGACCTCGAAACAAGGTGCAGAAGACGCGTGCGGTCTTTTTGTCCCAGGGCAGCGGCATGAAGGTCTCGACCTCTGCAACACCGACAAGCTCTTTGGCCTCGGGGCCGTAGCCGATGTACTCACCGTGGCGATCGGTGAAGAGGTTGGCGGTCGAGCCGTACACGAGCTGGAAACCCTTGCGGGCGATCGTGCTGAAGTGTTTGGCCGGAATGCCCTTGCCCATGATCCGACCGGTAACGGAGATGAACTGGCAGTACAGGTACTGGATACCGTCGGCCTCGATGCGCTTTTCGACCTCGCGGATCTGCGCCTCACGCCCGTCGGCGTGAATGAATCGTTCGATGTCGGTCGTTAAGTCGATGCTGACACCACTGTCGACTGTTGTTGTCATCGGTCCCCCTGGATGATGCGTGTTGTAGCTGACGCCCAGGCCCCCCGGACGTCATCGAAACATACACTACAGGTAAACAACCTTCCAACTCAGGAAAACCCGCCTCGGACGCAGACCAACTGAGCGGAGCGACCCATTTGGGTGATGCTAAGGTCGTCGGCCAAGCCACACACAACCCAAACCCAGGGGAACAATCATGCTGCCCAGCTTGTTCATCCGCCGAGCGCGGCACCGTCGCCCGTCCAACTATCGCGAGGATCTTCAACGCCCGCCTCGACCAAAGGCGAGCCGACTGCTGGCCGTTGCGGCCATGCTCACCGTGCTGCTGACCGCGGCACCGACGGTGCCCGCCGCCGTCGCCCAGAACGGCAATGTCGACTTCGGGCCCGACTGGCAGAACTGGTCCTGGGAGACCACCGCGACCCCCGGCCCCGACAACCTCGCCGTGCAATTCGACCGGCAGTGGGCTGGTCTTCAGTTCGCGACGCCAGACGCAACCATCGACCCCGTGTCGCTGACGACTCGGATCTACGGACAAAGCGAGCTATCGGTTCGGTGCTCCGCCCTGAACGAGGGCGAGCAATCCGTTGAAGTTCAGCGGATCACAACGGTGCCGAGCGGCACCACCTTCCAGATCGACATGACCAGCTGCCCGGCCAACACGGCGATGATCGCCTTCCAAGTCGCAAGCCCAACATTCGACACCCTTCAATTCCAATCGGCTGCAGTATGTGAAGCAAACGGCCAATGTTCGGCGATGCTCACCGGCGGCTCCGGCCCGACGTTCAGCTGTTCCTCCGACGCCGGGGTGTTGACGTGGAACGACGATGGCGCGGCGAAGTACTGGGTCTACAAGTCGGTCGACAACGGCTCGTCGTACACGTGGCTCGGCCGCACCTCGGGCTCCCCCGCCCCCACCACCTTCACCGACGTCGCCCCCGTCGTCGGCGCCCGCTACCAAGTCCACTACCTCGGACTCCCCCGGGTCGACTGCACCATCAGCAACGAACCCTCGGGTGGGTCGCCGTTCCAGTGCGCATCCGATGCCGGTGCGCTTTCCTGGAGTGACGATGGTGCATCGAAGTACTGGGTCTACAAGTCGGTCGACGACGGCTCGTCGTACAACTGGATCGGCCGCACCCAAGGTTCGCCCGCACCCACCAACTTCACCGACGTCGCCCCCGTCGTCGGCGCCCGCTACCAAGTCCACTATCAAGGCCTCCCGCGGGTCGACTGCACCATCACCAACGAACCATCCGGCGGCAACGGTGCCTTCGAATGCACCGTCGCCAACAGCGTGCTGACCTGGTCTGACCACGGTGCATCCAGATACTGGGTGTACCGCTCGACCGACGGAGGCGCTTCCTTCAGCTGGCTCGGCCGCACTGCAGGTTCGCCAGCCGCGACCACGTTCACCGATCAGGCCCCGGTCGCCGGGGCGCAATACCAGGTTCATTACCAGGGCATCCCACGGGTCGGCTGCGCGGGATCAGGTGGGACCGATGCCGACGCCCACCTCCAGCGCATTCTCGACAACCCGACCCGCAACACGATCTTCGACGACAACCCCTTCCGCGACGTCCCAATGGATCAGCTGCAGGTCAGCGACCTCACCGTCAACGGCGATCTGTACAACGAAGGCCTGCTCGACACCAGCGACAGCGGCTACTTCCGGGTGAAGTGTGAGTTCAGCCACTTCGCCTATGACGACCCGATCGTGATCCCGAATCAGCCGAACCGAACCCACCTCCACATGTTCTTCGGCAACACCGAAGCAAACGCGTTCAGCACGTTCGAGTCGCTGAGCAACAGTGGCACTGGCACCTGCAACGGCGAAGACCTCAACCGCACCGCCTACTGGGTGCCGGCGCTACTCGACAATTCAGGTAACGCCCTGATCCCGTTCGAGATGATGGTCTATTACAAGAACGACTTGTTCCGGTACAACGGCGCCAACGAACTCGTCAGCCCCTTCCCCGACAACCTCCGCTTGGTGGTCGGCAATGCGATGGCAACCGCACCACAGACTGCGCGGTCCGGTGGGCCCGGTTCGCTGCCACTCGTACAGTTTGCGTGCGGCCCGGCCTACGGCTCTGAGGACAGCTTCGGTCCCCTCATCCCGGACTGCTACGGCACCGGCAACGGCGCCTACGGACCCAACGGGCGGGCACTCGAGATGAAGATCGCGTTCCCGCAGTGCTACAACCCCGACTCGGAAACGTACTTGGCTGACGGCAGCCACATGAGTTACTCCGAAGGCGGGTACTACGGCATCAGGTGCCCGGACTCGCACCCGATGGACGTGTCGTCGATCATGTACCGCATCTTCTACAGCCCCGATGACTACAACGGCTCGCTTACCGACATGCATCTCAGCTCCGACGTCCGCCTCGACGGCCAGATCCTTCCCGGCGGCACCACTGCCCACGGTGACTGGTTCGGCGCCTGGCACCCGGCGGCCATGAACCTGTGGGTCGAGAATTGCAACAACACCCAGGCTGATTGCGAGATCGGTCTACTCGGCCGGGACCCACTGATTTCGTTGGTCCCTCGCAAAGAAAACGGCATCGGCTCGGGTTATCTGGCCCGCCCCTGGGATTTGCTCGAACTGTGCCCGACAAAGACGTTTGACGCCGCCGACCCGCTGCGGTCGGTCGCCAACTGTCGCACTCAGTAGCGCGTAACTAGAGGAACTGGCCGAGGTCGGCCGCTATCTCCTCAGGCGTGACCTGGGGTTCGTAGCGGGCGACCACCGATCCGTCGCGGCCAACCAGAAACTTGGTGAAGTTCCAGGCGATGTCGGAGGAGTCGCCTTCGCCCGGTTGTTGCTCACGAAGGAAGGCGTAAAGGGGCGCTGAACCGTCGCCGTTAACCTCGATCTTTTCGAACATCGGGAACGTCACGCTGTAGTTGGAGGTTGCGAACTCGAGGATCTCAGCGTTGCTGCCCGGTTCCTGACCGCCGAACTGGTTGCAAGGGAAGGCCAACACGTTAAGTCCGGCGGCCGCGTTCTCGTCATGAAGGGTACGCAGACCTGCGTACTGAGGGGTAAGGCCTCACTTGCTGGCGACGTTGACCACCAACGAGACCTGGTCTCGGAACGTGCTGAAAGCGACGGACTCGCCGGTGATGTCATTCATTTCAAAATCGAAGAAGCTGCTCATGGTCGCCGATGTTAGCGGCGGTCGATCAGCCCGACTCCAGGTCGTGTTGGACGTACAACGCTAGGGAGCCGCGCCGGTAGGTGACCATCCACCGATCGTCTTGTTGTCCCGCTCCTGATATCGGGTGCATTCAACTCGACGACAAACGGTGGAGGTACTTGGTCATCACGAAACGCGCGGACCGCTACCGCTGGAGCCCCAACACAACACCTACTGGCTGAAATCCTTAGACCAACCCGAGCTGAGCTTTTCGATCCGCAGACCAGCTCGTGATCAGCTTGTCGGCGGTGAGACCAAGAAACGCAACGCATAGACCGGCGATCGTTCCCGTACCGATGTCGAGGTTCGTGAGCGACAGCAGCAATGGTGTGCCGAGGCCCTCGATGCCGCCGATGAATGCGCCGATGATCACCATGAACAGCGCGTAGAGAATCGTCTGATTGAGGCCTAGCAAGATCTCGGGAAGCGCCAATGGAAGTTTGACCTTGCGCAGCACCTGCAATGGCGTACATCCGCTGGTCTTTGCTGCTTCGATTTTGTCTTCGGGAACCCCACGAAGGCCGAGCACCGTGTACCGCAACGCCGGTACCGTCGGGTAGATGATCATCGCCGTCAACACCGCGGCGGGACCGACACGGAACAACATGATCACCGGCAGCAGGTAGATGAACGACGGCATTGTCTGGAAGGTGTCGAGGATCACTTCCATGAACGCGACGCGTCGCTCGCTCCCGGCGGTCCAGATTCCGGCCAACACCCCGACCGTCATCGAGATCGCGACGGCGGCGACCACGAGGTAGGTGGCTTGCATCGACTCGTACCAGAACCCCGACAGCGCGATCGCCAACGGAAACGCGGCCGCCGTCAACGCCAGGCGCGGACCCTTCAGGGCCCAACCGATACCGGCGATCAACAAGACGCCGGCGATCCACGGAGTCGCCTGAAACGCGTCACGCATCGGCAGCAGAAAGTTCAGGAGCAAGAAGTTCTTGACCGACTCGACCGGGAGGTTTAGCTGCGTCCATTCGAGCGCCCGTTCGGTGTAGTCGGCGAACGAGGTCGTCCAGTTCTCGGGATACACGCCAATGGCATCGCCGAGCTTCGCGGCGATGAAGGAACCAATGACGGCGAAGACCGCAAGGTAGGCGAAACGAAACCGCTCGATGTGCGGCACCTCTTCGCGGTGCTCGGGCTCGCGATTGGCCCACGCCTGACTTAGCCGGTCGAGCACGATCGCCATAAGCACGACGGCGATTCCGACCTCCAATCCCTCGCCGATCCGCAAACTGCCGAGTTTGCCCTTGAGGTTGAGGCCCAGACCGTTCGTTCCAATGAATGACGCAATCACGACCATGCCAAGGCAGCCCATGACGACCTGATTGACGCCGACCATGAGCGCGCGTCGAGCCGACGGCAACTCGACCTGCCACAACATTTGGCGTGGTGTTGCCCCCGACATCTTCCCGGCCTCGATGATCTCTGACGGGATCCCACGCAATCCGAGGATCGTGAGTCGAGCCATCGGCGGAAACGCGAACACGATTGTGGCGATCACACCGGCCTTGTTTGATAACCCAACGAAGACGACGACCGGCAGCAGATACGAGAAGTGAGGGAAGGCCTGCAAGACGTTGAGGAACGGGATTAGTAGCCGCTCGAACCAGGGTTTCTTCGCGGCGAGCAGACCAAGCCCGAAGCCGAGCAGCCCGGCGATCGGCACCGCGACCGACACGACGGCGAACGTCAACATCGCGTCTTCCCACAACCCGAACATCGCGTAGTAGACGAAGCTGCCACTGGTCAGTGCCGCGAGTTTCCAGCCCTTGAGGTACCAGCCGAGCACGGCACCGAGCGCAGCTAGCATCACCCATGACATCGGCCCGATCGTCAGTGAATCTTTGCCGGTCAGCAGCAGACCCTCCATGAAGTCGAGCGGATAATCGAGCAAGGCCGCCAGCCAGCGCGTGACGTCGCGGAAGTTAAACAGACCCAGGATTTTCTCGTCCTTGAGATAGTCGGTGATCGAGTTGATCCATTCCGGAAGGTTCGGAACGATGCCCTCGGGCATTTCGCGCGCCCAATCGGGGAATGCACCGGGGACGAACCGGCGCATGAGTTGCACGGCGAGAAACGGCACGAGCGCGAGGAAGAACCGGCCGCCGGTTGTCTTCCAGAACGGCTCACGGTCGACGTCGACCGGACCAATCGCCGCGTCGCGAGGGTCGACGGTTGTCACTCCTGGGCTCCGAAGAGCGCGGCAATGATGTCGTCGCGGCCAATCGTTCCAGCCGGGGCACCATCGGCGTCGAGCACCGAATGTTCGGCTTCGCCGGCCAGGACGATCGGCGCGACTTCGACGAGCTTCGACGATGCATGCACTGGCTGGCCGGTCGGTTCAGCACCATTCGGCGCGCGCATGATCGCGCCGACACTCAGTAGCTTCTCGCGGGAGACGTCTTGGGTGAATTTCTCGACGTACTCGGTCGCCGGGTTCGTGATGAGCTCCTCGGCGGTGCCGACCTGCACGATCTGGCCCTCGAACATGATCGCAATACGATCGGCAAGTCGAATCGCCTCGTCGAAGTCGTGGGTGATGAACACAATCGTCTTGTGCAGTTGCTCTTGCAGCCGCAAGAACTCGTCTTGCATCTCCCGGCGGATCAGCGGGTCGAGGGCCGAGAACGGCTCATCGAGCAACCACACGTCGGGTTCAACGGCGAGCGAGCGGCCAATACCAACCCGCTGCTGCTGGCCGCCCGAGAGCTCACGCGGGTAGTAGTTATCTCGCCCGGCGAGGCCGACGAGATCCAGGATCTCGCGACCCTTCGCCCGCCGAGTCGCCTTGTCGACCCCTTGGACTTCGAGGGGGAACACAACGTTGTCGAGCACGGTGCGATGCGGGAAGAGGGCAAAGTGCTGGAAGACCATGCCCATCTTGTGCCGACGAATCTCGATGAGTTCTTTGTCGGATGCCGACAGCAAGCTCCGGCCCTCGAACAAGATGTCACCAGCGGTCGGCTCGACGAGCCGCGACAAGCAACGAACGAGCGTCGACTTGCCGGAACCGCTGAGGCCCATCAGCACGAGGATCTCGCCGTCATATACGTCGACGCTCACGTCGCGCACCGCCGGGATGAAGCCGCCATCGGCTATCGCTTCAGTCGACGGGTCACCGTTGTGGCGATCAAGAAACGCCTTCGGGTTCGAACCAAAGAGCTTCCAGACGCTCTCGCACGTGATCTTTACTTCCGACATCTTCCTCCGTCGTCCCCCTGAACGCAGAACCGGCTGCAGACCGAAAAGGTCTGCAGCCAGTCCACTACGTCGTAGCCCGTGCTGCCGGAACGTCGCCCCGAGGACGGTCGCCGGCAGTCAACCTGTTGCGTGCGATCAACTTGCGAGCCACTCCTGGACCCGGTCGTCGTTGTCGGCCAGCCACTTGGCGGCGTTGTCCTCGACCGACATCTTGTCGATATCGCCCTGGGCCGCCATCTGGGCAAGGTCGAGGTTCGTGAAGTTGATGCTCGTCAGCACGTCGTAGGCGTGGGGCCACTTGGCCTCAAAGCCTTCCCAGGTGCCGATCTTCAGGTAGGCACCCTTCGGATTACCGCAGTCGTAGGTGGCATCGGGGTTGCTGCCCCATGCCGGGTCATCGTGACAACCCTCTTCGTAATCGGGGAACTCGACGAAGCCACCCTCATAAACCGCGTCGACGAAGTTCGGCGTCCAATTGAAGCTCATGATCGGCGTACCGTTCGCAACAGCCGAATCGAGTTCGGCCCAGATTGCATCGGCCGAACCGGCGTTCACGACGGTGACCGGTAGGTCCAGTGCCGCGATGCGCTCGGGATCCTTCTTCTGCCACTCGACCGGACCGCCGAGGTACCGAGCGTTGTCACCGGTCTCTGGTGTCGTTAGTGCGGCGATGCAGTCGGCTTCGAGCAGGGCTTCCCAATTCGGGAGACCGGGGCATGCTTCGCCGGCGGCCTTGTTGTACCACCACTCTTCACGAGTCTTCGTGTCGTGGGTGGCGGCGTCGATAACGCAACCCTTCGCCACGTTCTCCTCGAACGGCACACCGAACGATGACTCCCAGACCTCGTGCACGAGCGACACATCGCCCTGACACATGGCTTCATACACCGGGGCCCCGGAGTCCGACGAGATGTACTCGACGTTCGAACCGGCCATCGTCAGAATCTGACCGACAACCTCGGCGCCGACGATCTGGCTGGTCCAGTTGTGAATCGGGATGATGATCGGATCTTCGGAATCAGCCGATGCGTCGCCGGTGTCGGCGGCTTGTTCGGCCGACTCGGTCGCAATTTCGGCCGTATCGCTGCCGCACGCGGTCGCTAAAAGTGCGACGGCTGCGAGAGCCAATAAGAGTCTTCTATACATGGTCCCCCCTCGAGGATGATGAAGGGATGGTGGTACGCATCCCTCAAATTGGGTTCGTTTCCCCCTGAACCGAACCACCCGCGACAGTAGTGGTCTATTTACTCCAGTTCAAACCGCGTTTCGACGCCGAGGCTGTTCACCGACCTGATTTGTCAATTCTCCCGCCTGCGGATTAGCTCTCGGTGGGCACAAAAACAAAGCGATCAACGGCATCACCCGGCCGAGCGCCGGCGATGCCCAGGTCGACGGCTCCGAGCGGTGGACGACCGTCGGTCCGCGACAAAACGACCGAGCCGCCAACCGTGCAAACAAAAACTGCCGAGTTCGTCGCCCAAGCGATCGGGCTAGCCCACGCACAATTGTTCGGTACCGCTTCGCCGGTTGCCACCGACCGGATGGCGGTGCCGCCGTCATCAACTTGGGAGTAGACGAATCGACCATCGAGCGACAGACGGGCGCCGTAACTCGTCTGGACTTCCTGGGCGAGGTCGGCGTAGACCGACTGTCGTTTTTCGCCGGTGTGCGTGTCGTACCAGACTCGCTCACACACCCGCTGGTTGTTGCACTCCTTGACGATCAAGTCGTTGTGCCCAGTCGCGATGAGCACGCCATATGGCGAGAACAGTCGCCAGGCATTGATGTCGGCATCGGTCAGCCGGAAGAGGTCGCCGCCGATTCCGGCGACCAGCTCGGGCGTTGGAAAGTAGATCTCACGGTCGCGGAACATTGTGCGCTGCACTACTCCCCCGAGGTCGACCTCCTTCCAGAGAAACTCGGCGTCGGACGGCCGCTCTTTGGGGTTTGGCCGGCGCAACCACACCCGATCGTCCTTGGTCGAGAAGCGGACCCGATCGGCAAGACCAAGCGCCTCCCACCCAGACTCGGCACCCGGCTCGGCGGCGAGCGATCGCGCCCAGGCTTGGGTTTCACCGACGACGACGATTGCGCCGCCGACCGCGGTCGGGTCTTCATCGACGAGGGGCTCGGGCGGATCCCAACTCAAGTGCTCCCCCGTCGTCAGGTCGAGCAGCGTGATGTTGCTCGGGGCCGACACAATGACGAGCACCTCTGGCGGCAGCTCGGCGTCTTGCAGATCCGACGCCACCAGCGGCGCGACGATGGCTGGCGGATACTGGGGAGCCGCATTGCCGACTTCAACCTCGGCTGCATCGATTCCGTCTGCTTCCGGCTCAGTGTCTGAAGCATCACCGAGCGGGACCACGGTCGGCGGCTCATCTGGCATTGGCGTCGGTGTCGCCGGCTCACGCGCTTGCTGTGACGATGCGCCGGAAAGGCCAGGCAATACGAGTGCAGCTAGCACGACAACCGCAGCAAGCCCAACGAGGAGGAATGACAGCCGCCGTCGACCTGATGCGTCGTCCTGATCTGTGGATCCAGCCTCGTCCTGAAATCGGGCGGGGCTCGAACTATCGCCGGACAGGTCGACGAGGTCGACGAGGTCGATCGTCTGCACCGACCTCGACTGACCGCAATCGGGGCAGAACTTCGCGTCGGTGCTGAACTCGTGCCCACAGACTCCGCAGCTGCCCATCAGCGGCACCGTAGTTGACCAACGATGTGGTGAGCCGGTCTTGTGTGCCGTTAGCTCTCGGCGCTGACCGCGATGCCAAACTCGTCGCCGGCATCGAGCAGAGCGTCGAACAAGTACTGGCCGAAGGATCGGTCGCATGCGATCAGGTACGACCGCACGCCGGCCTCGTCGGCCCGCATCAGGTCACAACTCACGAGCGCCACCGATGCGGCGGTTGCCGCGCCTTCCGGCGTCATTGCATCGGACCAGTCGATCCCGCAGACCTTCTCCATCATCTTCGGCCCCTGCGCACCGGTGACACGGAACATGCAGCGGCTATGGGTCAGATCGACGACGCTGACGTGACCCGACGTGTCGAGCCCGCCGACGACCGCGTGAGCATCGTCGTGACCGCCGAGCACGAACCACTCATCGGGACGAATACCGACGACGCGGGCCGTTCCTTGCAGCCGGCTGGAGCCAAACGGCGCAGCGAGCTGCTGGGCGGCCGACGACGAGGGATCGGCGCGAACCGACAGCTTCGTCATCGTCGAATAGTCGGCGATCGTCAGATCGGCGTTCACCGACGCGGCCGGGTAGGTCTTGGTGATCGGCCCCCGAAAGAGGATCGCGGCATTGGATGTTGCATCAGACACGGAGGCGTTCTCCCTCGGGATCGAAATGGGCATGATGTTCCATCACCCGGGCGGTGATGCGTTCGCCGCTGACGAGAACGATCGTTAGCGTCGTTCCCGGCTCGGCGGCCTCGGAGTCGACCTGGCCGAGGCAGATCGAACGTTCGAGTGTCGGTGAGTAGCGAGATGAGGTGATGCGTCCGATGATCTCGTTCGTACCGGCTCGCACGATCTGCGCCGCTTCTTCCGGCACGATCTTTGGATCGGTCGTTTGGATGGCGACCAGGTGGGGCAAGTCTTCGTCGAGTGACCAGACGAGGTCCGGCTTTCCAGCGAAGTCTTCCTTGTCGGTCTTGACGAGCGCCGAGAGCCCGGTGGTCGGCGCCTTCGTGAGGCCGTCGGTGTCTTGACCGACGATGAAGTGACCCTTTTCGAGCCGCATGATGCGCTGGGCTTCGATGCCAAAGGCAGCGACGCCGAGGTCGTTGCCGATCTCCATCAGCTGCTCCCAGACGTACAGGCCGAAGCCGGACGGAACGTGGATCTCGAACGACAGCTCGCCGGTGAAACCGATGCGCCACATGATGCAGTTCGCAACGCCGGCGACCGTGCCGGTGCGGACCTGCATGTACTTGAACGCCTCGGGGTCGAGGTCGACATCGGTAACCAAACGGCTCAACAGCTCACGAGACTTTGGCCCCGCGATGTTGATGCTGGTGAAACCCGTCGTCACCGGCGTGACGTGCACCTGCCAGTCAGGGTGTTCGGTCTGGAGCCAGTTCTCGGCCCATTCCCACACGCTGCCGGCACCAGAGCTCGTCGTCGTCATCAGGTAGTGGTCTTCGCCAAGGCGGCCGGTGACGCCATCGTCCATGACGACACCGTCTTCGGCACACATGAGGCCGTAACGAACCGAGCCGATCGCGAGCTTGCTCCACTTGTTCGTGTAGAGGTGGTTCAACAGCTTCGAGACATCAGGGCCCTGCAAGTCGAGCTTGCCGAGCGGCGTGACGTCGATGATGCCGACGTTCTTGCGGACGTTACGAACTTCACCCTGCGGGTTGCCGTAGTGGTCCGGACGCAACCACTGGCCGGCGTGCAGAAACGTCGCCTTGTTCGCTTCGTGCCACGGATGAATCGACGACACCCGGCTCGGCGCAAAGTTGCGACCGGCGAGTGCGCCGAGCGTGGTTGGCGCATAGGGAGGACGCCACACAGTTGTGCCGACTTCCTCGATCGTCTGACCGCGGGCCTCGGCGAGCACTGCAACGGTGTTCACCGTTTCGAGCTTGCCCTGGGCCGGACCCATCGTTGCGGTCGTATAGCGCTTGAGAAGCTCAACCGAGTCGTAGCCCTCATGGGCGGCCATGACCATGCCCTTGGAGTCGACATCTTCGCTGTAGTCGACCATGCCATGGGTCGTCGAACGGAACAGCTCGACGTGAGCATCGCGACCGAGCGGCGTTCGAATGTCGGCCGGGAAGGCGGGCTCGGCACCGACGACCGCGGCGGCACGCGTGGTGTGGGCCTGCAGCCGATGCGCGGTCGCGGTCGCCCGGTTCGCGGCGAGCGCGCCGGTCGCGCGGCCGTGGGCGACGATCTCGTCGAGCGAACCATCGCCGGCGATGCCGCCGGTCGGCAGCACCGTGTCGGGTGGTTCGCCCGGGAAGAAGCGGGCCACGTCCGGGTCATAGACCGGCCGATCGCCAGCCATGTTCAGCAACGACGTTGGCGCGGTCCAGCCGATTGCCGTGATCAGCAGGTCGGCCGAAACCGTGCTGCCGTCGCCGAGTACGACCTCTTCGATCTCGCCTGCCGATCCGCGTGTCTCGGTGATGTTCTCGCCCTTCCGGGCGTCGACGACGCGGGCCACGATGATGCCAGCACTTTCGAGCGCCGCAGCGGTGGCATCGCCCTCGGGGTTGGCCGTAAACACGACAGCCTTCTCGCCCGGAGCGACGGCGTACATGTTGACGAGGCGTCGGGCCGCTGATGACAGCAGCACGCCGGGGCGGTCGTTCCCTTTGAACACGTAGGGCCGTTCGATGAGGCCGGGTGCCACGACGAGAACCTTGGCCCGTGCTTTGATCAGTCGTTCGACCGCAACCGGGTGGCTGCGTTGCACAACACTGACCCAGTTGTCGACGTAACGACCGGTGACGGTCGAGTCGACCAAGACCTCGATGTTGTCGTGGGAGGCAACCGTTGCCCGCAGCTCTTCGAGTCGGGCGAGATCGGATGCCGTCCCCCATCGGAGGTGGCCACCGAGCTGATGCTCATGCTCCACGAGCATGACCGACGAACCAGCTTCGGCCGCGCCGATCGCGGCGGCCATACCAGCGGGTCCGCCGCCAGCGATGACGACATCGGGGTGGGCGTAACGTTTGTCGTGGTAGCCCGGCGTCGAGGTGTAGTCGACCGTGCCGCCGGGAGCGAAGCGCTTCAGCACCTGCTGGTAGGCAGGCCAAAGTCGCTGCGGCTTCATGAACGTCTTGTAGTAGAAGCCCGGCGTCAGGAACTTGCCGACCAAACCGTTTGCGGCCTTGACGTCGTAGTCAAGCGATGGCCAGACATTCTGCGGGTCGACCTTCATACCGCCTTGCAGCAGACGATGACCCGAGCGCACGTTCGGCTCGTCGCCGACCTGCAGCGCAGCGTTCGGATCCCAAAAGTCTGCGGTCAGCAGGCCTCGGGGCCGGTGGTACTTCATGCTGCGGGAAATGATCTTGTTGCCGTTGGCGGCGATGGCAGAGGCGATCGTGTCGCCATCAAAGCCGGTGGCCGGTTTCCCGTTCCAGGTGAAACGAAGGGGCTTCGAACGGTCGATGACCTCACCCGATTGTTCAGACAGACGGCGTGGCGAGGTGCTCATGCTGCACCGCCTTTCTTGTTGCCCGGCAAGGGCGGATCACGGAACTCGTTGGTGGCGGTATGGCGTTCAAGCGCGAAGAACTTTCGGCAGCCAGCTCGGCAGTACCAGGTTTCCTTCACCCAGTCGGCGGGGTTGTCGCGCAGGTAGAGGTAGTTATGCCACTCGGTCGACGTGACCGTCGATGGGTCGGGACGCTTCAGCGACGCTCCAACGTGACGGAAATCGGATTCATTACGTGGCCCGCAGTTGGGGCAAGGAACGACAATCATCAGTGACCCACCGCCGCCGCGCCCTTTTCGCCGACGAGCATGCCGTCGTCGAACCGGGAAAGTCGGAACGGTTCCAGCAGCTTCGGCGTGCGCTGCGTGGCAATGGCCTCGGCCATCTGTTCACCGGAGGCGGGGCCAGCCTTGAAGCCGTAGGTCCCCCAACCAACCGCGTTCATAAAGCCCTCGACTTCACAGAAGCCCATGATCGGCGAATAGTCCGGCGTCATATCGCACAGACCAGCCCACGAACGGAGCAAACGCATCTTCGAAACGCCGGGCATCAGTTCGAGGATGTGGCCAGCGAGGCTCTCGGTGAAGCTGAGCGTGCCTCGGATCGAATACGTCGGCACCGGGTCGACGGCGGCGCCGAACACGAACTCGCCTCGATCGGTCTGGCTGACGTACACGTGCAGCGTGCCGCTCACCACGACAGCTGGCAGGAAGACTTTGACCGGTTCGGTCACCGCGGCCTGCAGCGTGTGGGTCGTAATCGGCAGCGTGACGCCGGCCATGCCCGAGATCAGCGATGCCCAACCCGCGGTGGCATTCACGACGATCGGAGCCGAGATGTCGCCGCGGTTCGTCTTAACGCCGGTGACTTTGCCGCCGTCGCCTTTGCCGTTCGGGCCTGCGCCACCTTCGACGATGATGTCGAGCACCTCGGTCTTCTGGTGCATTTCGACGCCGAGGTGATCGGCGCCGCGGGCGTAGCCCCAGTTGACGGCGTCGTGGCGGACGATGCCGCCCGGCGGGTGGTAGAGCGCACCGGTAATCGGGTGCGGCGGGTTGTGCGAGATGTCAAGGCTGGGGACGATCTCCTTGATCTCCTCGGGCGTGATGACGCTCGAGTCGATGTTCTGCAGCTTGTTGACCTCGGCCCGCCAGTTCATCGTCCGCAGCGCAGCGTCGCTGTGGGCGAGGGTGAGGTGACCGCGCTTCGAGAACATGATGTTCATGTTCAGGTCGACTGACAGGTCGTTGTACAGCGACAACGACCGATCGTAGAAGGCCACACCTTCCGGCGTCAGGTAGTTCGACCGGACGATGGCGGTGTTGCGGCCCGAGCCGCCGCCGCCGAGGTAACCCTTGTCGAGCACGGCCACGTTCGTGATGCCGTGGTTGGTCGCGAGGTAGTAGGCACAAGCAAGGCCGTGGACACCGCCGCCGATGATGACGACGTCGTACGACTTCTTCAGCGGCAGGTCACGCCAGACTCGTTGCCACTCTTGGTCGCGGGCACCTTTCCAAAGCAGATCGGCTGCCGAATAGCGCGCGGGTTTCGACTTCGCCCCGCCGGAACCCCCATTCGACCGACCTGCACCCGTCGCGGCCAGAAGGCCCGACGAGAGCAAATTCTTCACACTGGTCATCTCACAACAGTGTTCTCGGCAGCGCAATCCGTCAAGTATCAATCCGACCGCTATTAGTATCGCTTACCTATGAATACGCTCCCCCCGTTCACCCTCCGACGACTTTGGTACTTCATTGCCGTGGCCGAGGAGCTGCACTTCGGGAGGGCCGCGAAACGGCTGCACATGCAGCAGCCGCCACTGAGCCAACAGATCAGCCAGCTCGAAAGCGACCTCGATATCGCCCTCCTCGAACGCACGACCCGGAGTGTTCGCCTGACACCACCCGGCGAAGCATTTCTTGTCGAAGCTCGACGCGTTCTTGCTGCAGCGGAAGCGACCGAGCGGGTGTTGCGCGACTTCAGTTCAGACGGCGGAGTGCTGCGACTGGGTTTCGTCGACTCCGCGGCCTACCACGTCATGCCCGATTTTCTCCAGACGTATCGCCAGCGCTGGCCCCGCATCAGCTACGACCTCCGCACGATGTCATCCGACGAACAATTCGCGGCGCTCCGTGCCGGCGAGATCGATCTCGGCATCAGCCGAGCCACGAGTCATGGACCGCCAATCCGGTCGATCGAGTTCCTGAACGAACCGCTCTACCTCGCCGTCGGCGGCAGTCACCGACTCGCTGGGGCACAAACGACGACCCTGTCGCAGCTTGGCGACGACCGGTTTATCGGCTTTGACCGACGCGTCTCCCCGACCCTCCATGCCGAGCTCGTCGCCAAGTTCGACACCGTCGACGTGGCGTATGACCCCGCGGTCGAAGCGACCGAGTATGCAACAATTCTTGGTCTCGTGGCCGCCGACGAAGGCGTTGCCATCGTGCCCGACGGGGTTCGATCGCTCCAGCCGCCGAACCTCAGCTACCTCCGCTTGCGCGACACGACAGCGACGCTTCCGCTCATGTTGGTTGCGAACACCAACTCGACCTTGCGCATGGTCGACCGAGCGTTTGCGCTCATCGAGGAGATGTATCGAACAGGCCGCGGGGCGCCGTCAAGCTAAATCGCAGCGCCGCCGAAGCGGCGTCAGGCGCGGAGCTCGGCCCCGTGCTGAGCGACAACGGCATCGATACAGGCCGTTCGCAACGTGCCGGTCTCTTCGTCGGTCAGCGTGTGATCAGGGGCCTGGAAACGAAGGGTGTACGCGAGGCTGCGCCGATCGGCACCGAGACGCTCGGCGTCGCGGAACACATCGAACAAACGCAGATCGGACAGCAGGTCGCCTCCAGCATCCCAGAGGCTGTCGGTTACCGCTGAGGCCGCGACGTCGTCTGCGACGACGAACGCCAAGTCGACATCGGATGATGGGAAACGGCTCACTCGCCGATACGGGCGGGCGCCGTGTTCGACCTCGAGCATCGCCGTCAGGTCCAGTTCGAGCCACCCCACCCGTTGGTCGACATCGAACGCGGCTACCGCATCGGGGTCGACTTCGCCGACCGAACCGACCGGCACACCGGCGAAACTCACCGTTGCGCCGCGAGTCGGATGGACTCCGGGAACTTCGGCTGCCGTCAGTTCCGGCGCGGGCAGCCCAATCGAGTCGGCGAGCACGCTTAACAACTCGACCGCTTCGTGGGCGTCGTTACCAGCGAGCATCACGGCGAGATGTTCGCGCTCGTTCGGCAGGTCCTGGCCGGCCGCGGCTTCCAGATACACGTGACCGATCTCGAAGAGCCGAACGCCCAAGATGCGGTGTGATTCGTTGAAAGCAACCGCCTTGAGCAGGCCCGGCATGAGCGAGGTGCGCATCATGGACTCTTCGGTCACGAGTGGATTCGTGATCGTGATGGCCTCGTCGGGGAGACCAGCCTTCGCGAGATCATCAGGGGCGAGGAACGGAAGAGGCATGGCCTCGTTGAGGCCATAGCCGATCAAGGCCTGGCGAAGCAGACGCCGATCGTGTTGGCGCGGTGTGAGCGCGCCCGACCGGGGCGACTGCGGCACCGTGCGGGCGATGTTCGCGTAGCCGTGCATGCGGCCGACTTCTTCGATCAGGTCGATCTCGGTCGAACTGTCGGGCCGAAACGATGGAATGGTGACGTCGTGGTCCATCGCATCGTCAACGGCAACCGGGGTGACCCCGAAGCCAATGTTGCTGAGGTGGCCCGCGATGTCGTCGGCGCTCAGATCAGTGCCGAGGATTGCGTTAACACGCGCCGAACGAAGACGAACCAGCGCGGTCGTCGGCAAGTTCCCGACTTCGTCGATCATGCCGGGCGCGAGATCGACGCCTGCGAGTTCCGCGAACCGGCGCATTGCCAGGTCGGCAATCTCCGGGTCGGCACCCCGTTCGAAGCGAGCCGACGCTTCGCTGCGCAGGCCAAGCCGTCGCGCCATGCGGGCAATACTCGGCGGGTCCCACCACGCCATTTCGAGCAGCACGTTGCTGGTCGACTCGCTGATTTCGGTCGACGCACCGCCCATGACCCCGGCGATACTCACCGGCGTGTCGTCCTCATCGGTGATGATGCCATCGCCTTCGAAGAGCTCGCGCTCGGCGCCGTCGAGGGTCACGATCTTCTCGCCAGCCCGGGCCCGGCGCACAATGAGTGCGCCGTCGGGCACCTTGTCGAGATCGAAGGTGTGGTTCGGCTGCCCCAGTTCGAGCATCACATAGTTCGAGAGATCGACCAGGCTGTTGATCGGCCGCATGCCGAGGGCCCGGAGTCGGTTGGCGACCTTGCGGTCGGATTCGCCGACCGTCACGCCTCGTAACACGCGAGCCGTAAACCGACCGCAGAGATCGGGATCGTCGATCGTGACCTTCACGACGTCGAGCGCCGACGTGCCACTCTCGGCGACGGTCGGCTGCGGCACCGTGAAGGGGACCTTGAGCCATGCCGATAGATCGCGGGCCACGCCCATGATCGACATGGCATCGGGGCGGTTCGGATTCACTTCGAGGTCGTACAGCACATCGGCTTCGACCCCGAGCGCTTCGTAGATCGGCGTGCCAAGGGCGGGCGCTCCGCTGAGCAACATGATGCCGTCGTGGTCGTCACCAAAACCGATCTCGGCACCGGAACAACACATGCCATTCGACCATTCGCCGCGCATCTTGCGGCGCCCGATTTCCATACCGTTCGGCATCACCGTACCGATCGTCGCGAACGGGATGATGTCGCCGACCGACATGTTGAACGCGCCACAGCAGACCTGCAGCGCTTCGCCGTCACCAGCATCGACGTCGACGATCTGAATCTTGTCGGCGTTCGGGTGCGGGCGCAGGTCGAGCACCTTGGCGACCACGACACCGCCAAGGCCCTGGCCAATCAGCTCAATGTCTTCGACCGCAAGCCCAAGCGCGCTGAGATCTTCGCCCAGCTCGACCGGGTCGCCTGCGATATCGGGCGCGAACTCTTGTAGCCACGAGAGGAGAACTTTCAAAACTGCTCCAAGAAACGCAAATCGTTGGTATAGAACTCGCGCAGGTCGTCGACGCCGTGGCGCATCAGGGCCAGGCGGTCGATGCCGAAGCCGAACGCGAAGCCGCTCCATTCTTCGGGGTCGATGCCGACATTCGTGAGCACGTTCGGATGGACCATGCCGCACCCGCCGAGCTCGAGCCACGTGCCGTTTGGCATGAGGACATCAAACTCCGCCGATGGTTCGGTGAACGGGAAGTACGACGGACGCAACCGAGATGTGAACGAACCACCGAAGTAGGCCGTCACGAACGCTTCGATCGTGCCGGCAAGGTCGCCCAGCGTCACGCCGCGATCGATGACGAGACCCTCGATTTGATGGAACACCGGCATGTGGGTTGCGTCGGCCGTGTCGCGGCGGAACACCCGCCCTGGCGACACGGTGTAGATCGGCGGCTCGGTGGTTTGCATCGTGCGCACCTGCACCGGCGAGGTGTGAGTGCGGAGCAACACGCTTTCGGGATTGCCGACGTTCACGTACAACGTGTCGAAGAGGTCGCGGGCCGTGTGACCAGCGGGGAAGTTTAGGGCTTCGAAGTTGTACCAGTCGGACTCGATCTCGGGCCCCTCGGACACCGAGTAGCCCATGCCGACGAAGACGTCTTCGAGTCGCTCCCATGCCTGCGTCACCAGGTGCGCGCTACCGCGACGGCGGGTTGAGATCACTTCGCTGAGGTCAAGGCGTTCGGTTGCGAGCTGAGCTCGGCGGGCGACGCGCTGCTGGGCATCGGCGAACGCATCGATCACGGCTTGTGCGCTTTGGTTGAAGCCACCGAGCAACTTGCCGGCCTCACTGCGTTCAGAGCCGTCGAGTTCGCCGATCTGCTTCTTGAAACCGCCGGAGCGACCTCGCGCGGCTTTCGCTGCGGCGAGCGACTCTTCAAGTTGCTCACCCGACATGGCGTCGAGGTCCGCGGCCGCCGGGACAGCCGGCAGTTCGGCGCTCAGCGCGTCAATGTCAGCACGGAAGGAATCGATCGAGGTCATACGGCAATCTCTAAGGAATGGTGGTCTGGGAACAGGAGGCAGAGAAGAGTTTACGGGCCGCTCAGCGCAGCGCCGGAGCGATACCCGAACGCCGTTGGCGCTGGGTCTCGTAGCAAAGAATCGCCGCCGCCATCGCCACATTGAGTGATTCAACCGGCCCCGGCATCGGGATCGAGACCAGCTCGTCCATGAGGTCCTCGACCTCAGCCGACAACCCGTGGGCTTCGCCGCCCATGACGATGGCCACCGGTCGAGTGAAGTCGACGTCGTCGCACGGCGCAGTTGCCCGCCCGCTGGTTCCAACACACTTCAGGCCGCGGTCCTGCAGCGCCTTCACCGCAGTTGCAACATCGCTGCAGACAAAGACCGGCGCCCGAAACAATGCACCTGCGGTCGACCGCACGGTCTTCGGATTGAAGACGTCGGCGGCTTGACCAGCAACCACGAGGGCGTCAGCACCTGACGCGACTGCCGACCGAATCAGCGTGCCGAGGTTCCCGGGGTCATTCACATCGACCGCGAGAAGCACGAATCCAACATCGGTGCCGAGTTCGTCGATTGGCGCGGTACGACCGCTTGCGATCGCAACGACGGGTTGCGGCGATGACGTCGAGCTGACCCGTTCGAGCACGCCGGAGTCGAGCTGGAACACCTCGGTTCCGGCGGCCTCGACGAGCCCGATCAGTTCGAACAACGCCTCGGCGCGGCCAACGTGATCGAGGGCGTCACCGTCGATGAACACCGCAACGAGCCGCACGTCGGCCGCGAGCGCTTCGCCCACCAGCTTGATGCCTTCGATCACGTACAACCCAGAGTCGGTACGGGCCCGACGCGAACGGGCGAGTGAGCGAAGCTCACCCACCCGAGCGTTGCGATGTGACAGCCGTTTCATGGCCGTTGTCTCGTGGCCATCGATGAAGCCGGCGAACCGAAAGCGTCGAGTTAGGCGTCGGCCATATCGGCGGCAGCGGCACCATCGTCCGACGCGGGCAACGCGGCGAGCGCAGCCTCGACAAGGGCGTCGAATGCGGTCGGATCGGTCACGGCGAGGTCGGCAAGGACCTTGCGGTCAACGGCGATTTCGGCCGCCTTCAGACCAGCGATGAAGCGGCTGTAGTTGGTGCCACGTTCACGGCATGCCGCGTTGATCCGCTGGATCCAGAGACGACGGAACTCGCCCTTGCGAGCACGACGGTCACGGAAGGCATAGTTGCCCGAGTGCATGACCTGTTCGTTTGCGGCGCGGTAGGAACGGCTCTTGTTGCCGTAGTAACCACTGGCCTTCTTCAGGACCTTCTTGCGACGCTTCTTTGAGTGCACGGAGCGCTTGACGCGGGCCATGGGACTTCCTTTCTCTTCCGTCGATCCGGAGCGGTGGATCGACGTGCTTCAGGGGTTGCGGACATGGGGCCATCCGTGAGGGGACGGCCGGTAATCGACGGTGGCTAGATACCCAACTGCTTGCGCACCGTTGGGGTGTCGGCCTTGGAGACGAGGGCCGATCGACGCAGCTGGCGCGTCCGCTTCGGTGAGGTCTTTTCCATGATGTGGCTCTTGTTTGCCTGACGACGTTTGATCTTGCCGCTGCCAGTCTGCTTAAAGCGCTTGGCGGCGCCTTTGTGAGTCTTCATTTTCGGCATGGGAATTTCCTTCGGGGGGAACGATTGATTGGGAGGGCAAGCGGCGGCGTTGCCGACCGGCCGGGGGTCCGGACTCGGCGGCAACGCGCTCGGGGCGCCGGCTTTGCGGGCGGCGCCAACCGCGTTTGGGCTTCGCCATGCAGCGTGATGTGACTCGCGGTCAAGACCGCAGGGCTGCAGTGCGTTTCGTGATTCAGTTGCTGGGATTTCAGCCTTGCGAGCTGACTAGATTGCGGACTCTTCCGTGGCCATCGGCGCTGCAGCGACTGCGGCGTCGGCGACTTCAAGTGCTGCTTCAGGCGCTGCCGGGGGCGGGACCTCGGCCGGAGCCTCGGGTACCGCGGGCGGCGTCTCGGCGACCGGTGCGTCAGCAACGGGCGCTTCAACAGCTGCAGTCTCTTCGGGCACCGGCTCGGCCGCGGCTTTCGCCGCTGCCTTTTCTGCCGCCGCTTTCAGGGCCTGCTTTTCCTTATCGGGTACGAGCACCATGATCATGTTGCGGCCATCGAGCTTGGGGTACGCCTCGATCTTCGACACATCGTCGCCGATCTCAGCAATTTCGTCCAGGATCTTGCGACCAAGGTCGGGATGCTGCATCTCGCGGCCCCGGAACATGATCGTGATCTTGACCCGGTTACCTTCCTCGAGGAACTGCACGACCTTCCGAGTCTTGGTTTCGAAGTCGCCGCGCCCGATCTTGGGGCGGTACTTCATCTCCTTGACCTGAACGTGCGTACTCTTCTTTTTCGACTCTTTGGCGCGCTGGGCGGTCTCGTACTTGAACTTGCCGTAGTCCATGATGCGACACACGGGCGGGTTCGCCTTCTCGGCTACCTCGACAAGGTCAAGATCGAGTTGGCGAGCCATTTGGAGCGCTTCTGGCAACGGCTTAACACCGATTTGTTCACCGTCTGGCGAAACGAGGCGAACCTCGCGTGCCCGAATGCGATCGTTGATTCGGGGTTCGGAATTAGACGGCGCAGCTATGACTGATCACTCACGTAGGTGACGATTCCTCCTCTTGGGTGGTTTGGACCGAGAGCTCAGCCCGACCCTGAGGAAGAATGAACAATGTCCCGAAAAAGCCGCCAAACGAACCGTTGGACGGGAATTTCGGAGCGCCTGCCGCTCTACCTCAGACCCACGCCGCATCGCCTAGAGCGATGGTGGCGCGTAGCCGGGTGGGGTCCAGTCGATGTGCAGATTTCTCTCTGACACCCGGACCCGCTTCTGAAACAATCTCGCATAGAGTACCAGCGTCTGACCCGTCCTGCGATTTTTTCTGCAGCCGCGATTTCCTGCCCCTTTTCCGGAGACGCATGTCCTTAGAAGTAACCACGGTCACTGATCACTCGGTGACGGTCCACGATGACGATCGAGTCATCCATCTCGACGAACTGGAACCCAACACAGAAATCGAGATCGAAGGGCTCAGCACCCGGACCCTGAACCGGCCCGGAACTGACCTGCTCGCGACGGTTTGCACGATCAACGATGTGCACTTTGGTGAACGCGAAGTTGGCAACCTCAACGGCGACCCCGACTTCACGGGTGTGGTGCTTTCGAGCAATGACGAGGAAACCCCGTACGTCGACGTGATGAATTCCGCCGCCGTGGCGGAGATGCGGGCGCTGAAGGCCGACGCCTACATTGTTAAAGGTGATCTGACCTGCAACGGCACGACCGCAGAGTTCCAAGAATTCCTCGACTGCTACGAGAAGTTAGCCGACAAGCTCACCTACGTGCGCGGCAACCACGATGCGTACGGCGGCGAGACCTTTGCGGCGACCCCGCACCAAGTGGTCCTTGTACCCGGACTTCTCATCGCCGTGCTCGACACCGTCATCCCGGGTCGCACACCCGGCCAGCTGGTCGACGACCAACTCGATTGGCTTGACAGCCTTGCGGCGAAGTCCGATCGGCCGGTGCTCGTACTCGGCCACCATCCGGTCGCCTGGCACGGCGAAGACGACTTCAACATGGACCAACGGAGCTCGAAATCACTCGTTGAGATCATCGATCGGCGAAGCGCCATCATTGGTTACGCCGCCGGCCACACCCACCGCAACCAGGTGAACCACACGCCCGCCGGCGTGCCCTTGATCGAGGTTGCGTCGGTCAAGGACTATCCCGGTGGGTGGACGTCCTATCGCGTCTTCGAAGAGGGCGTCGTCCAGAGTTTTCATCGAGTCTCGACGCCCGAAGCGCTCGCCTGGACCAACCAAACGCGCCAATTGTTTGACGGTCATTACCCGGCGTACTCCTTCGGCGCATTGCATGACCGGTGTCTGGTCCTTCCAACGCGTTAGTTTGGGATCATGAACAGCAGTCTGTGGACGCCCGGCGGCGAGCACGAAGTACCACGCGAGTCCGCCGATACCAAACCAACTGAGCCAGCTACCCCAGCAAGCGACGGTCCGTCGATGCCTGGGGCGCCAGCGTTCGACGATCTCACGCCCGAACAACAAGCCCAAGCCGAGGCGATGGCGCAAGAGCTCGCCGAAACTCGGGCCCGAATCGCGGAGGCCCCGGCCTCAACCGTCGTCGCCAACCACGTGATGGGGCTCTATGAACTTGCCGCGATTCACCTCAGCCAGGATCCCGCAAACCTCGTCGAGGCCAAAGTCGCCATCGACGCGATGGGAGCGGTGATCGAAGCGCTCGATGGTCGGCTCGGCGAGAACGAAGGCACGCTCAAGGAAGCGGTCACCCAGGTCCGCGTCGCCTTCGTACAACTTGCCGAGGACGAGAAGTCGTCCACGTAGGCGGACGCGGCCAACAGCGAGCGATCACATAGCAGGCACGCAGCTAACGGCGAGTCGTCTACGTAGGTGGACGCGCCACCAGCGAGCGATCACGGACACCACATGTGCTTGGATGGTGTCCATGGCTAAGCCGAAACCAGACGCGGCCCTGGTCGCGGGGTTGGCGAACGTTCCCCTGTTCGCCGAATGCACGAAAGCGAAGTTGCGCAACATCGCCGTGCGCGGCAAGGTCATGCCAAAGCGGCAAGGCACCACAATCGTCACCGAAGACTCGACCGGCGTCGCCTTCTTCTCAATCCTGTCGCGTTGCACGCAGCATCTGCTGAACGCTTCGCTACGCAGGAGCGAACAACGCCACCGTCTCGGCCTTCGGCCTCAAGCGTTGCACGCAGCATCTGCTGAACGCTTCGCGACGCAGGAGCGAACAACGCCACCGTCTCGGCCTTCGGCCTCAAGCGTTGCACGCAGCATCTGCTGAACGCTTCGCGACGCAAGAGCGAACAATGTCAGGGCCGGACTTCGATGCGGAGGTCGTGGCCAACGCGCAGCGTTTCGACGATGCGGCCGCGCCAGACGTCGTCGGTGGTTGCGGCGCCTTTGCCGGTGAAGATTCCGAGTGAATCGTCGCCGCCGAACAAGGTCGGGGCCAGGTACACGATGTAGGAATCGACAAGGCCAGCCCGATGGAAGGAGCCAGCGACATGTGGCCCGCCTTCGACAAGTAGCTGCAGCACACCTTCGCGACCGAGCTGATCGAGCAACTCGCCGAGATCGCCGGCCATTTCGGTACACGGTTGGACCCGGGCATCGGCCGGGACCTTGCCGAGCACGATGCGGCGAGGCTGCACATCGGCGACCGGAACGCCATCGGGTGGCACGAAGTCTCGAACGTTGAGGCGCGGGTTGTCGGCTCGAATGGTTCCGGCGCCGACGAGCACTGCGTCGGACAACGCTCGAAGACGATGGACGTCGGCGCGAGCGACCTCGCCCGTGATCCACTTGCTCGTTCCATCTGGTGCCGCCGTTCGCCCGTCGAGGCTCGCGGCAAGTTTCACCACAACGAACGGACGACCGGTTCGGCGCTGATGCAGATACGGCTCAAGCTGACGCTTGATCTGCCCGCTACCAATTCCGACGTCGACCCGAATGCCGGCGGCCCGAAGGCGCTCGATGCCCTGACCCTTGACTTGGGGGTCGGGGTCTTCGACGCCGATGACGACCCGCTCGATTCCGGCGGCAATGATCGCTTCCGTGCACGGACCGGTTCGACCGTGATGTCCACACGGTTCGAGCGTCGAGAACAATTCGGCGCCCTGGGTGGCGTCGCCCGCAGCAGCAATCGCTTTGACTTCGGCGTGGGCGCCCCCCGGCGGTTCGGTTGCGCCTTCAAACACCTGAGCACCATTCACGACAACGGCTCCGACCCACGGATTCGGCGCGCTGGTGAATCGAGCGGTCTCGGCGACCCGAATTGCTCGGCCCATGAAGTCGGCGTCGTTTCGTTCTCCCACGAGCGGTGCCTAGTGCTCGGTGGGCGCGGCGCCCATAAGTCGGATGGCGTGCGGAATCACGTCGAGTACCGCTTCGACCGTTTCGGCCGCGCCCTTGGGCGAACCAGGCGCGTTCAGAATGAGGGCAGTACCTCGGGTACCGGCGATGCTGCGTGAAAGCCGACCAAGTGGGTTGACCAGCCGCATCGCTTCGGCGATGCCTGGCGCCTCGCGCTCGAGGACCTCGCGGGTCCCTTCCGGCGTGAGGTCACGCGGACCGAAACCGGTGCCGCCCGTTGTCACGATCACGCCGGTGAAGTCGGCGGCCATTTCGACGAGGGCAGCCCGTACGTTCTCGACGCCATCGGCGACGACTCGCTGCTCGGCAATGTCGTAGCCGGCGGCTTCAAAAAGTTCGGCGAGCGCGGCTCCCGAACGGTCTTCGCGGGTTCCAGCGACGACGCCGTCAGAGACGGTCAAGACCTTGGCAGCGAGGTCGCTCGTGTCAGTATCGGCCATCGCCTGCGACCCTATCGCCGTCGCCATCTGAACATCGACATCCCATCGGTGTCGTGGTCGTGCGGAAGCACGATCACGCCGCTCCCCCACGGTCGCCACCGGTCGGCGTCGGGGTTCGGAAGCGTTTCGAACTCGCCGAGTGCTTCGACGACCGGGGCTGCGGTGACGACGTCGGTCGTTTCGGCAGCAAGGATGGTGCACACGCTATAGACGAGCATGCCGCCGGGAGCCACCAGCGTTGCCGCTTCTCGCAACAACTCGATCTGTAGTTCGGCCAGGCGTTCCGGCGCTTCGGGCTCAAGTCGCCAGCGAGCATCGGCACGCCGGCGCAGCACCCCAATGCCCGAGCACGGAGCATCGACCAATACCCGGTCGAAGGTTGCGCGTTGGAACGGCGCAGCGCTGGCGTCGGCAACCACCACATGGAGGGTGTCGGATTGCAGCCGTTGCGCGTTCGCCTGGACAAGTCCGGCACGGCTCCTTCGTCGGTCTCCGGCGATGACGGTCGCTCCGGTCGCCGCGAGCGCGGTCGCCTTCCCACCTGGCGCCGCACAAACATCGACCACCCGATGGTTCACCTCGGCTTCGACCGCATCGACCACCCACTGTGAACCGATGTCCTGCACGTAGCCGTCGGGTCGTTCGCTGACCGATGGCGCGACGTTCATTCGAGCGAGCATGGCGACCGTGTCGTCGGCGCCATGTTCCGCGGTGAGACGATCGATGATCCATTGCGGATAACTCAACCACGTCGCGTCATCGGGCCACTCGACCTTCGTGTCGCTGACCCGGCGCAGAATCGCGTTCACAAACCCCCGCACCTTCTTCGGAGCGATCTCGACCGTTGCATCGACCGCGGCGTGCGGTGGTGTTTCGAGGAAGTGCAACTGATAGGCACCGAGCCGCAACAACACCCGCACCTCGGGGTCGACCTCTCGGAGGAGGAATCGTTCGACCAAGTGATCGCACGCCGCCATCATGCGAGTCGTGCCGTAGACGAGTTCGGTAGCGAAGCGGCGATCGCGGTCGCTCAACGTCGAGTTGTCGAGCATCGGCGACAACACGAGGTTGGCGTAGGCGCCCTTCTCTGCGATACGACAGAGCGCTTCGTAGGCGAGCCGGCGCGCGGCGATACCCGGATCGTCGAAGACGGCTGGAAGCGACTCGTCCGTCATGCGCCGAAAACATCTTGGTCGGTCAAGCGAGCGCCATTGACCCAGGACGCCGCCTCGGTCGCGGCCTTGCCCTCCGGCTGCACCGTGACGAGACGGAGCATGCCCTCGCCGGTGCCGACGAGCGTCGTGTTGATGTGCCCGGGCTCGAGCGCCGTCGGTTCGCCGCCCTCATCATTAGCTACCGCTGGCTCGGGGTGCGCATCGATGATTCGCAGGCGCTTGCCGCGCAGCGTTGTATGTGCGCCGCCGAGACGAATGATGCGATGAATCTGTTCAGCGGACCCAGACCAGTCGATTCGCCGATCGTCGCTGCCGAGCTTGGCCGCCCACGTGATGTCGCCAGTCTGCGGCCGAGGTTCACCAAGGCCCTCGCGCAACCCCTCGACCAGCATCGTCGATGCCGCGGCAACCATGGTCTCGCGCAGCTCGTCGAGGGTCGTCGTCGACTCGATCGCCACGTCGACCTCTCGGTAGACCCCACCCGTGTCGAGCGACTCTTCGAGCGCCATCAACGCGACTGCGGTCACATCATCGCCGGCGAGGATGGCCCGTTCGAGCGGAGCGGCCCCTCGCCATCGAGGAAGCTTCGAGAAATGAATGTTCACCATGGGTACCTCAGCGAGCACCGGGGGTCGGATGAGGTGTCCGAACGCGACGACGACACCAAGGTCGATCGCTTCGACCGCGTGTGCTTCGAGAACCGAATCGACACTGTCGCTCACCGGGATGCCGAGCTTCATGGCCGCCTTCTTCACCGGCGTTGGCATCAATTCCTTGCCCCTGCCCCGACGGGTGTCTTTGTTCGTGACGACGAGTGCGATCTCGAAGCCGGCTTCGTGTAAGGCGTACAGCGGCGGTACCGCGATCGCTGGAGTGCCGAGGTACACCAGCCGACGAACCTCGGCCGGCGGTTGCCTCACGGGAGTCGAAGGTCCCCGGTTGGGCCGCACGCCTCGACGCTGTCGAGGGCTCGCTCGCGCAGGATCTTCTTTGCTTCCTTGCGCTGGTCGTCGTTGAGATGTTCAAGCAACAGCACACCGTCGAGATGGTCAACCTCGTGCTGAATGAGCCGAGCGAACAGTTCATCAGCTTCGAACGAAATCTCATTGCCCTCAAGATCGATGGCCACGACATGGATCGTCTTCGGGCGAATAATCTCCCACGACAAGCCTGGAATAGACAGGCAGCCTTCTTCGAACGCCCATTCGCCATCACCTTCGACGATGATCGGGTTGATCAACACGCCAGGGCCATCGAAGGGCTGGGTCTCGCCGTCTTCGGGCTCGCCGAGGTCATAGACAAAGAACCGTTGTTTCACGCCAACCTGGGGGGCGGCAAGACCGATGCCGGGCGCCCCGTACATCGTCGTCAGCATGTCGTCGTGCAGCCGAATGAACCGGCCATCAATGTCGGTAACGTCGGCCGCTTTGGTCTTCAGAACCGGGTCGCCGAATGTACGAATTGAGTGCGGTGACATGCCTCTCAGGTTAGTGGCTCGCCCCTCCAACCAGTCGACACGCAATCGACCGCGTCAAGCTACGGTCGACCCATGATCGAACCGGCCACCAGTGGCGGCCCCGAGCACTATTTCTCCGACGAGCCAACGGTTGCGTCGGAACGATCGACCGTCCGGCTCACGCTCCCCGACTTCACCACGAACTTGGTGACTGACCGAGGCGTCTTCAGCGGTCGTCGAGTCGACCCGGGTACGAAGTTGCTGCTGCTCGAGGCTGGGGTGGCACCTGACGGAGCATCGACAATGCTCGACGTCGGCTGCGGGTACGGCCCGATCGCTCTGACCCTTGCGCATCGCAATCCGGCGGCGCAGGTCTGGGCCATCGACACGAACTCGCGGGCCCGCGATCTTTGTGCCAAGAACGCGAAACAACTCGGCTTCGATCATGTCACGACCACAGCCCCTGCCGATGTTCCCGCCGATCTCCGTTTCGATTACATCTGTAGCAATCCACCGATTCGGATCGGCAAAGGAGCGCTGCACGACCTGCTGACGACATGGTTGTCTCGGCTCACCGCGACCGGCGTCGCTCATCTCGTCGTGCAAAAACATCTCGGCAGCGATTCGCTCGCCACCTGGCTCGGCCGGCAGGGCTGGCCGACGACTCGCGTGTCGTCTCGAGCCGGGTATCGCATTCTCGAATGTCGACCATCGACGGAGCAACCGGCGTGAAGCAGCTCGGCGGTACCGACATGAAACGCCTCCATCGCGAGTGGCGGCGACGCACCGATGGTCGACTCACGTTGTTACTCGACGGCATTGCAAGCCCGTTCAATCTGGGCGCCGTCTTTCGCACCGCGGCGGCCTATCGAGTCGACCATCTCTGGATTGCGGCGAGCCAGATCGACCCCACCAACTCGAAGGCGGGGCGCACCGCGCTCGGATCGGACCGCTACGTTCCGTGGTCGTCAACCGAGACGGTCGAGGAAGCGATCGCAGAAATTGCCAAAGCCGGTGATCGTCTCGTCGGGGTCGAACTTGCCGATGGCGCGGTACCCATGCACGAAGCAGCCATCGAGGGCCCGACCTGCCTCGCGATCGGCCACGAAGACCGCGGACTCTCGAAGACCGCGCTCGCGGCCTGCGACTCGGTCGTCTTCCTCCCTCAGCTCGGCAAGATCGGATCGCTGAATCTGGCGTCGGCCACCGCTATCGCAATTTGGGAAGTCCGTCGCCACAACTGGCAGGGTCAGTCGAACGATGCCAGGTGACCCACGATCAGCTCGATGACCGCCGCTGGCGCCTGGTGATGCAACAGGTGGCCAACCCCCTGTAGCAGCACACAACGGCAGCCCGCCGGTCCGACCGATCGAGCGGTACTGGTGGCCATGTTGTCGGTGCCGTACTCGTCCTCGGTCCCCTGCACGATCAGTGTCGGCGCCGAGATGCTGGCCAGACGCTCACGGATATCCCACAGGCGGAACTGATCGCTGACCCAGACGCCGCTCCACGCTTCGAAGACGGCGGCAGCGTCAGCGTGAAACCGGCCGAGACCGGCGACGATTCGATCCGACTTCGCGCGCATGGCCGAAATCGCATCGACGCAGACCTCCTCAACATGGCTGTGAGCTGCGAGCGCGACGACGCCACACACGGCATGTGGCTGCTTCGCTGCGGCGAGCAGGGCGATCGACCCACCGTCGGAGTGTCCGACAAGAAGCGGCGGCGCTCCGCCAAGCTGATCGATGAACTCAAGCAGAGCGTCGGCCTGTTCGGTCATCCAATCGGCTGGCCAGGGCCCCGATGGAACGGGCGTCGAGGTGCCGTGGCCCGGGCGGTCATAGGCGATGACGGTCGCATCGGCGGCGGCAGCGAGGTCGGCCGGCAGATTGCGCCACTGATCGATCGACCCGAGTCCATCGTGCAGCAGGAGTATGGGCACCCGGCCTGAACCCCACGTTGCGGTGTCGAGGGTTGCCCCATCGAGCATGACCCTGCGACGCTCGCCTTTACTCGGTTCCCCAGCGCTTCGTTCGGCGTCCACAGACAGAAAGCGTAGAACCGTTCAGACGCCAGGCGGGTCAACCTCAATCCGAAGTCGACCGTCGGGCCGCTTCACCTCAGCGAGTCGATCGGCCAACGTGGCGACATCGGCGGACCGCAGCAACCACGAACCGTCAGACGGCCCGTGGATCTCGACCCCAAGCGGCGTGCCAAACCGTGCGATGAAGGCGTCTGCCGCTTGGCCGCTCACCATCGCCTGCGCGCCGAACGGTGGCCAGTTCATGAGTTTTCGGCGGTCCCGATCGGCCTCGGCCGCGAGCGACGGATTGGCAGTTTGCGCGGCCCGGAGCACGACATGATCCGGTGAACGAGTCTGCACGATCAGTCGACCCCCGCCGGCCCGAGTGCCGACGAGCCGAGCGGCCCGAGCGAGAAGCCCCAACGCTTGTTCTGCGGCGCGCTGGCGAAGGGCAAGGAGTTCCTGGTCGATATCGAGGAAGACGATTGTGTCGAAGCGAGCACCAGTGTGCAGGAGCGCCTCGGTGCCAACGGCGACGCGAGCATCGACGGAACCGTGCGTCGACGTTGCCGTCATCTCGGTTACCGGTTCACCGACCAGCGCCTCAAGTTCCTCGCGTGCCCGGCTCACACCCATGCGCAAATTCTTCAACTTCATGCCGCCACACGACTGGCAGATGACCGGTCGCGTCGCAGCACACCGCCGACAGATCAACTCGTCATCATCGAGGCGAACCGATGCCTCGCACCGGTCGCAGGCCACGACTTCGCCGCATGTATTACACGCGAGGAGTTGAGCCCTTCCCTTTCGATTCAGAATGCAGGCAATACGGCGATCACCCCGCAGTTCGGTGACGAGTCGGTCCGAGAACAGGCCAAGGCGCCCCGGCTGTTCGTCGCGCCGGTCGATCAGCTCGACCGTGGGCCAGCCGGCGAACTCTTCGGCTCGGGTCGGCGCGATCAACGGCAGTCGCTCCTGCGCATCGACGGTCGGCGTCGGCGACACGAGCACACACGGCACGCCCCAATCACCCGCTCGCTTTAGCGCGACGTCGCGGGCATGCCAGGTCGGGGTGCGCTCTTCCTGCATGGCATCGTCGTGCTCGTCGAGGACCACGACCGAACCGGGTTCGTGCACCGTCGCCAATGCCGCTGAGCGAGTACCAACAACGGCCGCGCCAGCTGCGGCCCGCGCCCAATCGTCGGGCAGAAGCGCCGTCGACACGCGAGTGCGACGCAGCCGTGCCGCGAGCTGTCGGGCCATCGCCACGCTCGGCGCGATGAACAGCGGGTTTCCAAACGCAAGTGCAGCTTCAACGACCGGCCACCGGTCGGCGGCTGGCGCGATTCGAACGATGGCGCCTGCATCGGCGAACGCAGGATCGACCCAGCTCGCGGGCCGCTCCGCCTCGACGACGACCCGTTGACGAGGCGGCAGGCTGGCTATATTCCGCGGCGGCGACGCAGCTCGCAGCACCTTCGTGGCCGAGCTGGCCCATCGATGTGCAATCCACTCGGCAAGTTCGAATACTTCGGCATTCGGACCGTGGCCCGACAGCTTCGCCAACGGCAGCAGTTCAACGCCGGCTGGCGGCTCGACGTCGAGACCGATGACCCACCCACCGATGCGTCGCCCATGCAGTTGGATGCGCACCCGGCTGCCGATGGCGAGCGCGGCAGAACGACCATCATGTTCCCACTCGGCGGGAACGAGATAGTCGAACTGGTTGGTGATCGCCGGCACATCGGGCACGACCCGAACGACTCGGCGGTCGCTCAACGCACCGGTGTCCTGGCCGGCCGATGAACGCGGCGTCGGCTGATGTCCTTACAGTCCGAGCGCGGACTTCAGGTCGGCGGCCCGGTCGGTGTTCTCCCAGGAGAAGCCGCTGCCTTCGCGACCGAAGTGACCGTACGCGGCCGTCTGCTTGTAGACCGGGCGCTTGAGGTCGAGATCACGCACGATGGCGCCGGGGCGGAGGTCGAAGACCTCTTTGACGGCGGTGGCGATGGCGACTGGGTCGACCTTCTCGGTGCCGAACGTCTCGACCATGATCGACATCGGGCGGGACACGCCGATGGCGTAGGCGACCTGGACTTCACAGCGATCGGCGGCACCCGCCGCGACCACGTTCTTGGCAACCCAGCGGGTTGCGTACGCCGCTGAGCGGTCGACCTTGGATGGGTCCTTGCCGGAGAAGGCACCGCCACCGTGACGGCCCATGCCGCCATAGGTGTCGACGATGATCTTGCGTCCGGTGAGACCGGCGTCGCCTACGGGACCACCGATGACGAAGTTGCCCGTCGGGTTGACGTGGACGTTGTAGTCGTCGTCGGCGAACTGGGCCGGGATGACGGGCTTGATGACCTGCTCGATGAGGTCGGGTCGGATCATCGAATCGCGATCGATGCCATCGTTGTGCTGCGTCGAGACCACGACCTCGGTGAGGCGAACCGGCGTGTAGCCGTCGTACTCGAACGTGACCTGGGTCTTGCCGTCAGGGCGAAGGTAGGGAACGGTGCCCGCCTTGCGAACCTCGGCGAGGCGCTCGGCCATGCGATGCGCAAGGTGAATCGGCAGCGGCATGAGCACGTCGGTCTCGGTGCACGCGAAGCCGAACATCATGCCCTGATCGCCGGCGCCCTGCTTGTCGAGCTCGTCTTCCTCGCTCTTTTCGCCGCTGCGCAGCTCCTCAGACGTCGTGACGCCCTGGCTGATATCGGGCGACTGCTCATCGATCGAGACGAGCACGCCACAGACGTTGCCGTCATAGCCGAAGTCACCACGGTCGTAACCGATGCCCTTGATCGTTTCGCGAGCGACACTCGGGATGTCGACATAGGCCTCGGTGGTGATTTCGCCACCGATCATGCACAGCCCGGTCGTCACGAAGGTCTCGCAAGCGACTCGGCTGTTTGGATCCTCGGCCAGAAGGGCGTCGAGGATCGAGTCAGAGATCTGGTCAGCCATCTTGTCGGGATGGCCCTCCGTGACCGACTCGGACGTGAAGGTATAGCGACTCATTGCGGTGTTCTCCAGATTCAGGTGAAACGAGTGTTCAGATGGCTGCGTCCCGGGCTTCTGCCACAGCGCGCAGCACCGCTTTTGCGATGTCGCGTTTGGAGGACAGCCCAACGCTATCGCCCCGGCCATCGGTCGACAGAATTGTGACGGCATTTGTGTCGTGACCAAAGCCGACCGCCGGGGCCGAAACGTCGTTCGCAACCAACAAATCAGCGCCCTTGCGCTTGAGTTTGGCTGCGGCGTTTTCGAGCAAGTTGTCGGTCTCGGCCGCGAACCCGACGAGGATCTGACCCGCTCGCTTGTCGGCACCTAGTGCGGCGAGGATGTCGTCGGTGCGTTCGAGTTCGATTGTCGGCACCCCGTCACCCTTCTTGATCTTGCGATCCGCGACGGCGGCCGGGCGGAAGTCGGCGACCGCTGCGGCCATGATGATGACATCGGCGGCGCTGCGCACGGCGAAGACCGCATCGCGCATCTCGGCTGCCGTCGTCACCATCGTGCGTTCAATGCCCGCGACGATCGGACGATCGATCGTGGTGATCAGCGAGACCTTCGCCCCTTGGGCGGCGGCCTCGTGAGCGAGCGCGTACCCCTGCTTGCCCGACGATCGGTTGCCGATGTAACGCACCGGGTCGATCGCTTCACGCGTGCCACCAGCGGTCACGACAACGTGGGTGCCGCTGAGCGGCCCGGACCCAAGCGCTTGCAGCACACCGGCGACGATCGCATCGGGTGAGGCAAGCCGGCCCGCACCGACGTCGCCACCGGCGAGACGCCCCGCTTCGGGCGGCACGATCAACACGCCGCGGCGAGCAAGCGTCGCGAGGTTCTCTTGCACCGATGGGTGCTCCCACATCTCGGTGTGCATCGCCGGAGCGATGACGACCGGCGCGCGCGTTGCGATCAACGTGGCGGTCAGCAGGTCATCGGAAATCCCGGCCGCGTAGGCGCCGATGAGGCGAGCGGTGGCCGGCGCCACAACGATCACATCGGCGTTCTGACCAAGCCGAGTATGAGGAATTGGGCTTTCGTCGTCCCACAGCGACGTGTGGACCGACTCAGATGCCAGCGCCGTGAACGTGACCTCGCCGACGAAGCGAGTGGCCGACTCGGTCAGGATCGGGGCAACGTGGGCGCCACCATCGACGAGCTGACGGACAACTTGGATCGCCTTGTACGCGGCGATGCCGCCACACACGCCGATGACCACATTGCGGCCAGCGGCAGCCGCCGCTGGCGAAATCGGGTGGTCGGGCTCGTTAATCACGACCGTGGTGCTCGAGCGAACGCTAGCTAGTGGTCGTCGCCCTTGGCGTCGGCGGCTGGCTCTGGTTCTTCGACCAATGGGACGGCGACAATCTTCCCGGCGGCGATCTCTTCGAACGAGATCGACAATGGCTTACGGGCGATCGATGTCACCTGCGGGGGCACGGAACGGCCGAGGCCCTCGCCGAGCTGGCCGAAGTAGGCGTTGATCTCACGGGCTCGCATGGCAGCGAGGGTCACGAGCTTGAACTTGGAGCCGGTGGCCTCGAGGAGTTCCTCGACCGGCGTGGCAACCATGGAATCTTGTTCTATAGCCATTAGTGGCTCCCGTGTGTGAAAGGTAAAACCGAGCCCTTCATCTTAGGGCAGCCGGTTCGAAAACCGGTGATGGGTCCCGGTGATACTGGCTACACGAGCGTCCAGTCGACGGGCGGTCGCCCCGCTGCGAGTAGCGCATCGTTGGTGCGCGAGAACGGGCGACTACCGAGGAAGCCCCGATGAGCCGACAATGGCGACGGATGTGGCGATTCGATGATCACGTGCCGACTCGTATCGATCAGCGACTTCTTCGCCCGGGCGAACGATCCCCAGAGCAGAAAGACGACGGTCTCCGGTTTCGCGTTTACCGCACCAATGATCGCGTCGGTGAACGTCTCCCACCCCTGCTTGCGGTGGCTTGCCGCCTCATGCGCCCGAACCGTCAAGACCGCGTTCAGCAACAACACACCGCTGCGAGCCCACGATTCGAGATTTCCGTGCGTCGGCGGCTCGATGCCCAGATCACTTTGCAGTTCCTTGTAGATGTTCTGCAATGACGGCGGAACGCGAATGCCGTGGCGCACCGAGAAACACAAACCGTGAGCTTGGTTCGGTCCGTGATACGGATCCTGTCCGAGAATCAACACTCGGGTGTCGGCATACGGCGTCAGATGGAGCGCTGCGAAGACTTCCTCGGCCGGCGGGTACACCTCGTGTAGGGCTCGTTCGGCCGCAACGAAACGTTGCACCTCGGCCCAATACGGCTTCTCCAGTTCGGCCTTGAGTATTGGATTCCAGTCGGTCTTCGTCATTTCGCTCGCCTGCGGCTCGCTTCATTCTCGGAGTTGCTCGCTGGTGCTCACAACATCCCCGCGAGAACGATCGTAGATCAACCAGGGGCTCGCTTCATTCTCGGAGTTGCTCGCTGGCGCTCACAACATCCC
>Ga0114956_1000039_pt1 | contig 63732 bp, 53 predicted proteins | sample MaitaG_FD_87304 | JGI IMG/M metagenome (GOLD analysis project Ga0114956, IMG submission 87304) | Marine algal microbial communities from Maine, USA - Maine_Asex2 metaG | ecosystem: Host-associated > Algae > Red algae > Unclassified | place: Maine, USA | collected 2015-01-05 | reverse complement strand
CTTTCATCATTAAGGGTGTTTCAAATGGCGTTGCTGTTTGAAATACAACGCCCAAGCTTTCGCCGTCTGCATCGAAAGCCTCCACGTGATTCGTAATATTCTTATATTCCCCACGGTGCTCCTCATCCTTGCTGCTGTATTTGAGTAGCACTCCATGGAACTGTTTGATGTGATTTTCACCCAAGGCTACCGACGCAAAATTTTCGAATACAAAATCCATCGCATTGGCATAGCCCACCACCTCCTGCTCATCCCGACTCGTGAAGCTTTGGATCTCCAACTTTGAGAGCAGTTTTTCTACTTGCTCGTCGGTTAGTTTTGCGCCCTCAATACGAGTGCAGGACCCTATACTTTCAATCGTGGCAACGCGCTTCAAACTACTCAACCGGTCGGGCGCCAGATCTTGAGTCGCTTGCCACTTTCCCTTGAATTCATCAAGTTCACTGATGAACTTCAAGGTTTCTGCTGTTATGTGAATGCTCTGGTATTGCAGCATGAGTGGCGTTGGGTATCCATTTATACCCATTTGCATCCAATTACACGCGATATGCAGACGCATTTACACGTCCAAGTTCATCTAGTTTGACTTTACTGTCACGGCAAGCGTGAGCCGCTGTAGTCCGTCCACCTGAAATATTAGGATTCAGCGATTCTGTCTGCGTTCGTGACAAGGCACCCTTGCGAAGGCATATCGACGAGCATACGTCGAGCAAGGGCAACGCGGGCACGGACGCAGACAGAAGCGCCCGAAGGGAACCCCCAGCCACCACCCTGACTGCGTTGCGTTCGTTCGACGTATGCTCACTCTAGGCCTAGGCGGTCCCGAGAGATCCAGAAAAATGAGTACAGCAGGGACCGCCTCCGGTACTTAGATGCAGCTATAGAAACAGCGAAGCGGTTCTGGGTGGGGCCGCCCAGGCCGAAATTTTATGCAACGCTGGGATTAAGTTTCCAACTTTATGACCACGCCACAGCTGTTGTACGAATAGAGTCTCCTTTTCACTCCACAGTGACTGATTTAGCGAGGTTTCTAGGCTGATCCACATCCGTGCCCTTGATGATCGCCACGTGATACGACAACAGTTGTAGCGGTAACGTGTAGACGATCGGTGCGATAAGGGGATCGCAATGAGGTACTTCCAGCACGGTCATGGTGGTGTCGCTGGCAAAGTGTGCGTCCTTGTCAGCGAAGACATACATCAGACCGCCGCGCGCGCGCACCTCTTCCACATTGGACTTCAGTTTTTCGACCAACTCGTTGTTGGGCGCTACTACAATCACCGGCATATCGGCATCAATAAGCGCCAATGGACCATGCTTGAGCTCGCCTGCGGCATACGCTTCGGCATGTATGTAGGAGATCTCCTTGAGCTTGAGCGCACCTTCCATCGCAATAGGGTATTGGTCACCACGCCCCAGAAAAAGACTGTGGTTCTTGTCTGCAAAATCTTCCGCCATTCCTTGTATGGCTTCATCCATGCTCAGCACCTGATCCAGCTTGGCAGGCAGACTTTGCAGAGCTGAAACAATCTGCAATTCCTTCTCGGCGCTCATGCCCTTATGGTGACCTACAGCTGCCGCTAACATCAACAACGCTGAAAGCTGCACGGTAAACGCTTTGGTAGAGGCAACACCGATTTCAGCGCCGGCCCTCATCAGATAGGTCATGTCTGACTCACGAGTCAACGATGAACCCGCCACGTTACAGATGGTCAGACTGGTCATGTAGCCCTGCTTCTGCGCAAGCCTCAGTGCGGCCAGCGTATCGGCTGTTTCGCCAGATTGAGAAATGGTGACCAGCAGACTGTTGGGTCTGACATGGGAATTTCTATAACGATACTCAGAGGCAATTTCCACATTACAGGAAACGCCACCGAAGTCTTCGAACCAGTAGCGGGCCGTCATGCCGGCATGGTAGCTGGTGCCGCAGGCGATGATTTGCACATGCTCTACCTTCTTGAGCAACTCGCTGGCATTCTCACCAAAGGCTGAATCAAGCACCTTGCCTTGCGCCATGCGCTCATCCAGTGTGCGCTGAATAGCAACCGGTTGCTCGTAGATTTCCTTCTGCATGTAGTGACGATAGTTGCCCTTGTCACTGGCATCATTCGATAATGTGGACTCTTCAACCGCTCGCTCGACAGCGTTACCATCGACATCCACTATGGTTACCTGATCACGGGTGATCATGGCAACGTCACCTTCTTCCAGATAGGCAAAACGACGAGTGACAGGCAATAGCGCGAGCTGGTCAGAGGCAATGAAATGCTCACCAACACCGTAGCCAATGACCAACGGGCTACCTGAGCGTGCGACGATCAATTGCTCCGGCTGAGTCTTGTCCATGATGACTGTGCCGTAGGCACCTTCTAGCTGGGGCACGGTTTTCTGTACTGCAGCAAAAAGACTATCTGCTGACTTCAGTTCGTGGTCGACCAGATGAGCGATAACTTCCGTATCGGTATCTGATGTGAATTCGTAGCCCAGAGCTTTCAGGCGTTCACGCAATTCCGCATGATTCTCTATGATGCCATTGTGGACCACGGCAATGCGTTCTACTGACACATGGGGATGTGCGTTGGCCTCGTTCGGCTCTCCATGGGTAGCCCAGCGTGTATGCGCAATGCCTGTACCACCTGGCATGCCGAACTCACCCACAGCTTCCACAAGCTGATTGACCTTGCCCACACGGCGTAGCCGGTTCAGCTTGCCGTCCGTATCGACGGTTGCAATACCCGCTGAGTCATACCCCCGGTATTCAAGGCTCTGCAACCCCATCAGCAGAATGCCAGCAATATCCCGCTGCGCTACCGCACCAACTATTCCACACATAGTGTCGTCCTGATATTTATCATTTTAGCTGGCTGATCAACGCGGCTCATGATGAATCGCTCATCACTCACCACAATTTATCAGGCGCAGTGTTTAGGATTTTTTCTTGACCGGGCGAACCCAGTTTTCTATTTCTGTCTGCTTTGCACGAGTCAGCGTCAGTTTATCTGCCGATGCACGACGCGTTATGGTGGAACCCGCACCCACTGTTGCTCCAGCGCTAACTACAACCGGGGCAACCAATGCGGTGTTGGAACCAATGAATGCACCATCTTCGATGGTAGTCTGGTGCTTGTTCGCTCCATCGTAATTGCAAGTGATCGTGCCAGCGCCTACGTTGACCTGCTTGCCCAGCACGGCATCACCGACATAACTCAAATGATTGATCTTGCTACCGCTACCGATGCGGGCGTTCTTTGTCTCAACAAAATTACCAATTCGAATCCCGTCATCAGTCACCGTGCCCGGACGAAGTCTAGCGAACGGTCCGACAGTGGCGTTACTACCGACCTCAGCCTTTTCGAGTACGCAGTTTGCCAATATCGTGGTGCCGTCTGCAACACGGCTGCCCGATATCAGGCAATTGGGACCTACATGAACATTGCTGCCCAGCACGCAATCGCCTTCAAATATACAGTTAGCATCTATGACCACATCCGTGCCCGTTGCCAAAGTGCCGCGAATATCGATCCTTGCCGGATCGGCTAGTGTTACGCCCGTCGCCATCAGTGCCTGAGCAAGATGAGCCTGGTGCAAACGTTCGAGTCGAGCTAACTGTGAACGACTGTTGACTCCATCGACTTCCCAGGCGTCTTGTGGATGTACCGCCGTTACCGCCAGACCTTCCTTGACAGCAAGTTCATGGATATCAGTCAGGTAATACTCACCCTGAGCGTTCTTGTTGCTGATACGACTGAGCAATGAACGCAGGCTGCCTCCCTTGATGGACACAACGCCCGCGTTGACTTCACGAATGCCCAGCTGGTCTTGAGTAGCATCTTTTTGCTCCACTACACCAACCACTGCGCCGCCTTCTCTGAGTATGCGGCCATAACCGGTGGGATCTTCCATCATCAATGTCAGCAAGCCGATGCTTTTGTCACTGCAGACATCCAGTAGCGCCTGATAGGTTGATGCGCGAGTCAGTGGTACATCACCGTAAGTGATCAGAACAGTGTCATCGTCCTCAATCGCGTCCATACCTTCGCGTACTGCGTGACCCGTACCCAGTTGTTCAGACTGGAGTGCCCAATGGACCGGGTGAGTAATCGTCTGTTTGACCTGCTCGGCCTCATGACCCACGACAACCGTAATACTGGCCGGGTCAAGTGTTGCACCGGTATCCAGGACGTGAGCAAGAAGTGGCTTACCGGCAAGGCAATGCAACACCTTGGGCATCGCAGATTTCATGCGTGTACCTTTACCAGCTGCGAGTACGATCAGTCGAACGGCCATGTGGAGTCCCGGACATCAAATTCAAACATTATCCCACTGAATAGCGGACGTAGTGGCATATTGATTGAATGTAAATGACACACCCGCCAGTGATGTATCTTTAAAACAAGACCTCACTCACACACAGGCAACACCAGACTCAAGTCTGTTATCCGTGTAAACAGGGATTACCTACCCGCCAATTTTCTGGCAACCCCTGAGATTCAAACAGCGTCAGGTTATCAGGCACAACAAGCTGGTTACAGTGAACCGGCAGAATACTGGCGATCCGCGCAATAGTAACGGTATAAGCCTTTGTGCATAGCCACTGAATCACAGACGCTACGCTATTTCACAACCCGGTATGAACACAGGATGCTGGCACCGGATACCTACTGAGCCAGATAGCAACACTCTATGGTTTTTGACAGGAGTCTGCTGCCTGTTGGCAGGCCGTTGCAATAATCGAAGATAGTTGTGCCAGACCCTGTTCAAACAGCTCAACCGGTGCATGGCTGAAGTTCAATCGTAAATGACCCTTAGCTTGAGTTGAATCAATAAAAAAAGGCTCCCCGGGCATGAAGGCGACACCTGCGTCAATAGCATCCGGTAAAAGCAGACGCGTATCGATCGGTACCGGTGTTTTTAAGGTAAGCCAGTAGAAAAGACCACCCACCGGCACCTCCCAGGTAGCCAGTGAGTCGAAATACTGATGCAGTAGCGAGTTGAAACTATCCCTCTTGGCTCTATAACTCACTCTGGCCTCCTGCAAGCGCAAAGAGTCTAACGGATCATTGACCAGAGTGAGTAACAGACTTTGCGATATACGATTACTGTGCAGATCTGCCGCCTGTTTCAGTTTTAACAAATGTGGATATAGATTCGCCGAACACGTTAGGTAGCCGAGCCGTAAACCCGGTGCAATAGTTTTGGAAAACGACGACTGATAAACCCAGGATGTACGCCGTAGCATGGAGCATACGGGTTGTCTGTCACACGACTCATAATACAACTCCCTGTATGGGTCATCTTCAAAAAGCAATATCTCTTCATCATCACACAGCGTTGCAAGTGTTCGTCTCTGAGTACTGGTATAGACCGTGGAAGAGGGATTCTGAAATGTCGGGTTTATGTACAACAACTCCGAATCAAGCACATCCTCAAGCGTTACACCCGGTACCTCACTTTGCAAGGCATCAATGGAAAACGGCACATATTGAGCACCAAATAACGTGAACACCTGTAACGCAGCAAGATACGTAGGTGACTCCACTGCGACACGCGTACCTTGCTCCACAATGAGCTTGGCAACCAGATCAATACCCTGCTGAGAACCGGATACGATCAACACCCGGTTTTCATCAACATCAAACCCTCGTTGCTGCAAGTCGTTGGCGACGTACTTGCGAAGCGCTTGATCTCCCTCAGAGGCTCCGTATTGCAAGGACGCCGAGTCGATGGATACAGAATCTATAGACGGTAATGCGTCGGTCGCCGGTAGTCCGCCTGCAAACGAGATCATGCCGGGCTGACTTGCAACGGCCAGAATGTCTCGAACAGGAGATGCCTGCAACCTGTCCATACGGCGGGCCAGCTTCTGCGTCATGGTTTCATACCGGGTTACAAGGAGTCTCTATCAGTAGAAATTTATCAGGTCAACATTGCTGACTTATTGACAGATTATCGTCAATTGCCTATTGTGTCAACATGATTGACTTAAATTCCAAGCGCGATAACAAAGAAGCGATAGAGTTGTTGTACAGAGGCTATCGTGCCTTTACCGATCAGGCAGATCGCTTACTGGAGAAACGAGGACTCAATCGAGCACACCACCGCATACTGTATTTTGTGGGGCGTTCTCCCGATGGATCTGTAGCAGAACTGCTCGACGCGCTGGCTATTTCCAAGCAGGCTTTGAACGTACCACTACGTCAATTGATCAGCATGGAACTGATCAGCAGTAAAAGGTCTGGAACGGATGCAAGAGTCAAGATGCTACGACTAACCAGCTCGGGTAAAACTCTGGAGTCGCGCTTGACTCAGGCACAGGCCACGTTGTTAGACGGCGTGTTCAAACAATCCGGTCCCGTTGCTGAGCAAGCGTGGCATGACGTCATGCATATTCTGGTGCAAGTTCATGAAGTCTCATGATGCAAATGCACCCAGTCGGGCCGACTCTCACCTGTCCTGATTCAGCGACCTTTCGTTAACGCTTGTGCTCCAATCAGGGTTCAGGGTATTTTCGTTAACTCACAGAACAGCGAGACAGATAACGTGAGCACAGCATGCACCGACCCCGTAGCCCTTGGACTGTGGCATCCGATTGCAGCCATCGAGGATATAAAACCTGCACTGAATCACACAACCACACTGTTAGGCAACACGCTCAATTACAGCAAATGCCAGAATAATGAAGTGACACTCTGGCTGGACGCGTCTAACACTGCACCTGCTCCAGAACTACCGGTGACACTCGCGTATGGCTATATCTGGACATGTCTCGGCGAACCCACCGGCCCACTATTCGATTTACCGGAATATGCAGAGCCTGATAGGCGCAATGTCTGTGCAGCCACGGTCGGTGTTCGCGTATCCGCACCTAGAGCCGTAGAAAACTTTCTGGATATGGGGCACTTCCCTTTTGTCCACACCGGAATCCTCGGGGCTCAACCCCATACAGAGGTGCGCGAATACACAGTCACACTCGATGAACAGCGTGATGAAATACTCTCGACAGAATGCGAGTTTTTTCAGCCCCAGGCGGCCGCAGGTTCGTCTACCGGAGCGATGTCTGACTATACCTACCGCGTGCCACATCCTTATTGCGCCATCTTGTACAAGTCCTGCCCGATAGACACATCCAGACTCGATGTCATCGCGCTTTTTCTACAACCTGTCGACGAAGAGACTATCAGGGCACACGCTTTGGTCAGCGTTATTGATAACACGAGCTCTGATCTGGATATTCGCATGTTCCAGCAGACCATCTTCGGTCAGGACAAACCCATACTGGAAAATCAGTATCCTAAACGCCTGCCACTGGACCCGCGCGCAGAAACCCCCATAAGAGCGGACAAATCGGCTATTGTCTACCGGCGCTGGCTTAGAGCGAAAGGCTTGCAATACGGTGTTATACCCGCCGCTGCATAACGACCGAACTGCGCTTTTAGTCACACTTTTTTTCTAATCAACGCTAAACCGGCTATGCCCTATCTTGGTGCCGCATGATCGACATTGAAGCAATCAGAAAACACTGGCATCCCATCGCAGCCAGTAACGATCTGCCATTGAGGCATGTCTTCCACGCGCAAGTGCTCGGACGTGAACTTGCCGTTTGGCGAGCCGATGACGGCAACGTCAATGCGTGGGAAAACCGTTGCCTGCACCGTGGCGTGCGCTTGTCGATAGGTGTCAACGATGGCACCGAGCTAGTCTGCCAGTACCATGGCTGGCGTTACGCCAACCGCACAGCCGGCTGCACCTACATCCCGGCTCACCCCGCTGATGCACCTGCACGCACCATTTGCAACAACACCTACCCGGTAAAAGAAAAGCATGGGTTGATCTGGTGTACAGAGCTCCCCGCTACTACTGAACCGCTGACACTGGAAACGGCAGATAAACACATTTTTACACCGTTGTTTGCACCTTCGGTAAACGCTACGCTGGCTCAGACTGCGAATGGACTGATGACACATTTTTCTGTCGCGACACTCGCCGGTGTTAATCCGGTAAATAAGCCTCTACGCCGTATCAATGACTTCACTTTATCGGCAACCCGCTTGCCGGATGAAGTTGATCATCTTGTTCTGTACCTGCAACCTGCCAACGCAGGGCGTACCATTGTGCGCGGTGCAATCGCTACAAAAAATGCACTGCAAGGTATCGATAAAATACGCCTGCTAAAACACTACAGCGTTGCATTGAATACCTGTAGACGCAAGATCGAATCCATTGTTGTACAACAGCCAGCACCGACAGACTGGCAGCCAATGATCAAACGGGTCAGTGAAGTCAATTCGACAATGCCCGAACAAACGGTGCTGACAAGCCACAGCACGCTGAGGCTTCAAGTTACGCGCATTGATCAAGTCGCAGACGCTATCAAAAGCTTCCGACTGGAATCGATTAGCGGACAACTACCCAGCGCACAGCCCGGTGCTCATATCGATATCCACCTGCCCAACGGTTTAACCCGACAGTACTCACTGATCAACGGACCCGGCCAAACTGACCACTACGCCATAGCTGTCAAACGCGTCACTGATTCCACCGGTGGCTCAGAAGTGCTTCATACCACCCTGAAACCCGGTGACGTCATCGCCAGCTCCGCACCCCGCAATAACTTCTCACTACGTCGGGACGCTGTACACACGCACCTGATCGCCGGGGGCATTGGTATCACGCCTTTGTTATCAATGGCCCGTGCCATGAGCCATGCGAAATTGCCTTTTACACTTCACTACTTCGTGACCAATGTCGCCGATATTGTTTTCAAGAGCGAACTGGAACAGTTGCGCGGCAACATCCATTTTCACACCGGCTTATCGACAACGCTTACGCAGGAAAAGCTTCAAGATATTCTGCGCGATCCTCTGGCACACCATCACGTTTACCTGTGTGGCCCGGCGGGCATGCTGTCGGCAGCCATACAAACGGCTCAAGACAATCACTGGTCAGATGCACACGTTCATTTTGAATACTTCAAGAACACGACACAACGGGATACTTCCAGCAGCTTCACGGTGGAACTGGCACGCTCGGGTCTGACACTTGCGGTGCCAACGGGAAAAAGTCTGCTGGAGATTTTAAGAGAGAACACCGTATCGGTTCCTTCGTCCTGTGAACAGGGTACCTGCGGCACTTGCCGGGTTTCCGTTCTTGAAGGCACGCCAGATCATCAAGATGTCTATCTTAGTGATACTGACAAGGCGCGCAATCATTGCCTGATGAGTTGTGTGTCCAGAGCGAAGTCCGACAAGCTGGTACTGGACTTGTAATGTCGTCAATAACACTCTACGACTACGAGCTTTCAGGCAACTGCTACAAGATACGCCTGCTATTGAGCATACTCGGCATTGACTATCAAAAACAGGCTGTCGAATTTTATCCAGCAGCGGAACACAAGTCTGATAGCTTTCTGGCCATCAACCCACTTGGCCAGTTACCGGTTCTTGTAGACGGGGAGCTCAACGTGAGTGATTCACACGCCATACTCGTGTACCTGGCGGCCGATTATGACAAAACCGGACACTGGTACCCGGTGAGAAATGCGACACGCCTTGCACAGGTAACACAGTGGATGTGCTTTGCCGACGCACTGACAGGCTCGGCATCCGCCGCAAGACTCGTGGACGGCTTCTTCTACAAACTTGATGGGGAAGCCTGTCGTCGTGAAGCACACAGGCTTCTGCGCATACTCGATGAACATCTGTGGTTCAACGAACAGCAAGCTAATCAATGGATCGTGCCCGGTGAGCACCCCACTATTGCCGACATCGCATGCTTTGCCTATACGATACTCTCTGAAGAAGGGGGCATCTCACGAATGGATTACGGCGCTATCCGACGCTGGACTGACCACGTCAAACGCATACCCGGCTTTATCGTGATGCCAGGCGTTTTTCCGGCTGGGCCGGCCGTATGACACCGCTACTCGAGCTGCGTGGCATTACCAAAGTCTATCCGTCAGTGATTGCCAATGATCGCATAGACCTGAGTATCGAGCCCGGTGAGATCCACGCGGTGCTCGGCGAGAACGGTGCCGGCAAGTCCACACTGATGAAACTGATTTACGGTGTCAGCCAACCGGATAGTGGCGAGATGCTCTGGCAGGGAAAGCCTGTTGATATTAGAAGCCCTGCGCAGGCTCGCAGCTTGGGTATCGGCATGGTGTTTCAGCACTTCTCCCTGTTTGAATCACTCAGTGTGGCACAAAATATTTCACTGGCAATACCGGGCTCCATCAAACAACTCTCAGAACAGATAGAAGCAACTGGCGAGAGTTTTGGTCTTCCTGTTGCCGCCGATACACTGGTGCATTCCCTGTCTGTGGGCGAACGACAACGCGTCGAGATCATTCGCTGCATCCTGCAACAGCCCAGACTACTCATCATGGACGAACCCACCTCGGTGCTTCCACCGCAAGGTGTACAACAACTGTTCGGCACCCTTCGAGCATTGCAGGAACAGGGCTGTAGCATTCTGTACATCAGCCACAAGCTTGATGAAATTCGGCAGCTGTGTGATAACGCCACCGTACTGCGAGCAGGCAAGGTCGTGGCTACCGCACGCCCGGCTGAACAAAGCAATGAATCACTGGCGCATATGATGATCGGGCGGCACATAGCAGCGCCGGTTCACACGCCGGCAAAGCCTGTTAGCCAGATACGGCTATCCATTAAAGATCTAAACCATGTACCACTAGATCCTTTCGGTACTACGCTCAAGAATATCGGTCTTGACGTATTCGCCGGTGAGATTGTCGGTATTGCCGGCGTCTCCGGTAACGGTCAGAAGGAGCTGATGAGACTGGTCTCGGGCGAGGATTTGCATCGCGCTCCGGAGACTGGTGTTATCACTATTGATGATGCAAGCGTCAATACACTCAACCCCATGCAACGACGTCGTAAAGGTCTTGGGTTTGTTCCAGAAGAGCGGCTGGGGCGAGGTGCGGTGCCTGATCTGTCGTTGTCGCTCAACGGATTACTTACCGCTTACCAACACGGCTTGACTCGTTTGGGCATGATCCGCTTTGGCGCAACCAGAGCATTCGCAAGGCAGTGCATCAACGATCACGATGTACGATGTGGTGGTACGGTTTCACTGGCTGGCAGCCTGTCTGGTGGCAATCTGCAGAAGTTTATTGTCGGTCGTGAAATAGCCCTCAAACCGACTCTGCTGGTTCTTTCACAGCCCACCTGGGGGCTGGATGTGGGGGCTGCTAACAACATCCGAAACGCTCTGTTGAGTCTGCGCGACGAAGGCGCAGCAGTGCTTGTCGTGTCTGAAGAACTTGAAGAATTGTTTGACATCACTGATCGATTACACGTGATCTATGACGGACATCTTTCCCCTTCACTGGATACACGCGACACCACATCCATGCGAGTTGGCGAATGGATGGCCGGTGAATTTCTGCAAGAGGAAAACAGCTTGTGTTGAACTATCGGCTGGTCCCTAGAACAGAACCTTCACTTAAAGCCCAGCTGCTGATTCCATTGGCTGCTGTTGCATTGACACTACTGGCGGGTACGCTGCTGTTCAGCCTGCTCGGCAAACCACCTCTGGCGGCGTTCTATGCCTTTTTTATAGAACCGTTAACCACACGTTACGGCATAGGCGAGGTTCTACTCAAGGCCGGCCCTCTCATGTTAATTGCACAAGGACTTGCCATCGGGTTTCGGGCACGCGTCTGGAACATAGGTGCTGAGGGCCAGCTGCTGGTAGGTGCTATTACTGCCGGCGCACTGGCAATACATGTCGACAGTGTTGATTCAGTCTGGCTACTGCCCACAATGGTTATCGCAGGAACCGTAGCAGGCGCTTTGTGGGCGGGCATTGCGGCCTGGCTCAGAACCAGCTACAACGCCAATGAAATTCTGGTGACCTTCATGCTGTCCAGCATTGCATTGCAACTACTCTACTTTCTTGTGAGTGGCCCATTGCGAGACCCCATGGGCATGAGCTTTCCTCAGTCAGCATTGTTCAGTGATGCGGCTATGTTCCAGCCGTTGATCGAAGGTACACGGGTCAATACATCGCTGTATCTTGCGCTGGCAGCGTCTGTTGCGGCGTGGGTATTTGTGCAGCGCAGCTTGCCCGGTTATAAACTGCTGGTCGGTGGTCAAGCACCACAAGCGGCGCGCTACGCAGGTTTCTCCGATAAAAAGGCTGTCTGGACGGGACTACTAATCGGCGGTGCTGCAGCAGGCATGGCGGGTGTGGGTGAGGTTGCAGGACCTTTAGGGCTTCTGCAGCGCAGCATTTCACCGGGATACGGCTTTGCTGCCATCATCGTGGCCTTTCTCGGTGGCTTGCACCCAATCGGCATCGTGTTTGCTGCACTACTGATGGCCTTGATCTATGTGGGCGGAGATATGTCATTGGTCTCTGTCGGTCTGCCTAATTCCTCCACACAATTGTTTCAGGGCATGTTGCTGGTGTTCTATCTGGCCTGCTATGTGTTTTCCAGTCATCGGCTGCAACGTATTGACAGCATCGCCACTCTCGCTCATAGCTCGGAAAAAACAATCACCACCGACCCGTCTTCCTCAGACATTGAGGGAGTTCGCTGATGTATGACTCTCTGGTATTTTTGTTGGCAGGTACGTTAGCTGCCGCAACTCCGCTACTGTTTGCCGCAATGGGTGAGGCCGTTGTCGAGAAATCGGGCGTGTTGAACCTCAGCATCGAAGGCATGATGGCTGTGGGCGCCGCTACAGGTTTTGTGGTGGCCACGGTCAGTGGATCTTATGTCGCAGGTTTTGCCATAGCCGCTTTCGCCAGTGCTGCACTGTCCTTGCTGTTTGCAGCCCTGGTGCTGAACTTCCGGGCGAATCAGGTAGCCGCGGGGTTGGCCATTGGCATACTGGGACTTGGTACATCGGTATTAATCGGCAAGCAGTATGAAGGCAAGACCATCATTGCCTTGCAAGACAGCTCCTTCGGTCCTTTGAGTGAGATACCCTTGATTGGCGAGATCTTATTTTCGCACGACATCATGGTGTACGTCGGCATGATCATGGTTGTGGCAACCTGGTGGTTCCTGTCGCACTCAAAAACGGGTCTGATTGTGCGCGCTGTCGGTGAATCACCCCAGGCTGCGAATGCCATTGGCTATCCCGTCATTCTGATTCGCTACATGGCCATCGTGTTCGGCGGTGCGATGTCTGGCATAGGCGGCGCTTACCTCACTCTTGGCTACACGCCACTCTGGGCTGAAGGGCTTGTGGCGGGTCGAGGCTGGATAGTGGTTGCGCTAGTGGTGTTTGGCATGTGGCGTCCGCTGCGCATTGCACTCGGTGCTTACCTGTTTGGCGCAGTGTCGTTACTCGAGCTGTTCATACAGGGGCAAGGATTTGCCATCCCGTCGCAACTGATGTCCGCCCTGCCCTACATCATAACCATCATCATTCTGGCGATGATATCCAGGGATTCTCGACTCATTACGTTGAATCATCCTGCCTCACTCGGGCAAACGTTCTATCGCGATGCCTGATTAATCCGGATTTCCGATTGTATTTCGTATTTCGTATTTCGTATTTCGTATTTCGTATTTCGTATTTCGTATTTCGTATTTCGTATTTCGTAAAATAGTTTTCTCACCAAACCTCTACCGTATCAACAGGAGATACCTCAATGAAAAAGTGGACTGCAATACTCGGCAGCTTGATGGTCAGCATCGCCGCGCTCTCTGCCCCTGCACAAGCGCAGGACGCCTTCAAGATCGGCTACATCTATCCCTCTCCCGCGGGAGACGTAGGCTGGGCACATGAACTGGACAGAGGCCGCCAAGCCATTGAAGAGGCCTTTGGCAACAAGGTTGAAAGTGTTGTGGTAGAAAATATTCCGGATGGACCTGATGCCGCCCGAATCATGAACCAGATGGCAGCCGCTCAAGGTGTCGACATGCTGATGCTTGGCTCATTCGGCTACATGAACGATGGCTTGAAGCTGGCTAAGAAATTCCCCGACCTCAGTATCATTCATGCCAGTGGCTACAAGCTGGCCGACAACCTCGGCAACTTCCAGACACGCAACTACGAGAGCGCCTATGTAGCCGGTATGGGCGCAGGCTACGTTACCAAGACCAATACCATTGGTATGGTGGCCGCTTACGCCATCCCGGAAGTTGTCGGCATCATCAACGCATTCACGCTTGGTGCACAAAGCACAAACCCTGACATCAACGTAAAAGTTGTCTGGTTGAACTCGTGGTTCGATCCGAGCAAGGCCCAGGAATCTGCGCGCTCTCTGATAGCGCAACAATCAGATGTTATCTTTTCGATCTATCAGGACACACCATCGGTGGTGACTGTTGCTGAAGAAGAAGGTGTCTATGTAGTGAACACCAGTTCAGACATGAAAACCTATGCACCCAATCATCTGCTGGTCTCCATGCAGATCAGCTGGGCTGACTACTTTATCGAGCAAGTACAGGCGGCCATGGACGGTACGTTCAAGGGCAGTGCGTTCTGGGGTGGCATGGCCGACAATGCGGTCAGCGTGGAGTCATGGAGCGATGACCTGAGCGAAGAACAACGAGCCGCTCTGGACGCCAAGGTAGCCGATATCGCTGCTGGCAACTTCCACCCGTTTACCGGTCCCATCATGGATCAGGCTGGGGATGAGAAAATAGCTGAAGGTGACACTCTGGCAGACGGTGATCTTCTGGGTATCAACTGGCTTGTAACCGGTGTTGAAACCAACCTGCCCAAGTAAGCTCGCCAAACCAGTTTTGCAGGAGCCTGTGGCAGTGCTAAATACCGCAGGCGTCTTCAAGATGGCACGACATGACATCACATGAACAACAACGATCAATGGTTCCTGGGTTTATTCCTGCACACGCCCCTCCGGGGGGGAATGGAGGCACTGGACCAGACCTTGATCTCGGTGTCATCCGACGGCGGTATTACCGCCGTCATTCATCAAAACTCAACACACTATGCACAGGCGCTGATCACTGCCCAGAATTCCAGCAGGCTTACCCGACTGAACAACAATCAGATCTGTATCCCGGGACTTGTAGATCTACACGTGCATGCGCCACAGTGGCCTCAATTGGGAAAAGCTCTACACTTGCCTCTTCAGGACTGGCTACAGAAGCACACCTTCCCGCTTGAGGCCCGTTATCACGACATTGAATATGCCGAACAGGTATACACCTCGCTGGTCAGTACCCTGCTGGGACACGGCACAACAACCGCCATGTATTTCGCCACCATTCATGAGGAAGCAACGACAAAGCTGGCCGAGATCTGCCTGACACTGGGGCAACGCGCGTTTGTGGGTCGTGTTGCCATGGACGATATCGGCCAGTGTCCTGACTACTACCGTGACACTGATGCCATTGCCGCACTGGATGCGAGCCGCAGAAGCATTGACGCTATACGGCAATTGCCCGGCAATACTACGCAACGCGTGAAGCCTGTCATCACTCCAAGGTTCATACCGAGCTGTACAAATGAACTATTAGAAGGTCTGGGCGAAATGGCAATACAGCACGACTGTCATGTGCAGACGCACTGTTCTGAAAGCGATTGGGAGCATGATTATGTTCTGCAACGATTATCCAAAACTGATACGCAAGCGTTAGCAGACTTCGGTTTGCTCAGCAGGCACACCGTACTGGCACACTCTAATTTCATGACCGACGCCGACATGCAGCTGGTACAACTCAGCGGTGCAGGCATAGCACATTGTCCACTCTCCAACAGCTACTTCGCTGACAGTGTGTTTCCATTGCGACGCGCTCTGGATAAATCGCTACGCGTTGGTTTGGGTACCGACATCGCCGGTGGGCATAGTGCATCGTTGTTCAACACGTGCCAACATGCCGTGAGTTCATCACGCATGCTTGAGGCAGGCGTTGACACTACTATAGGGCCAGAAATGCGGCAAATTCCGGATTCTAGAATCAATTTTCTGGAAGCCTTCTATCTAGCAACAACAGGTGGTGCCGATGTTCTGGATAGCCCCACGGGTAGCTTTAATGTCGGCAAACAATTCGATGCCGTGCTCTTACAGCTCGACAACCCACAGAACAAACTAAACGAATTTGCCGAGGCAGACAATTGGGAAGATCTGCTGGGGCGCGTTGTCTACAACACTCAAGTTTGTAACATCGCTCAGGTATGGGTAGATGGAAAAATTGTGCATAGCTACCCCAGCAATGTTTAGGACTAAGACACTTCGTGCGTTTCAGATTATTCAGATGAGACATTTCTAACATTGTGTATTCATCTAAAGCCTACTGCCAGGGTACAACCTCCAGCTACCTTCCCGACTTTCAAGAAATGGCTCAACACCAATGTTGACAGCCACTACGTTGACGCACTCATGCTGCCCGGGAGAGCGTGAACCAAACTCCCGGGCACTTCTTAGTTATCTTGAAACTAACGTCAATCGCAATAAACTGCACAGTCAAGATGAAGCATCGAACAAAAGATCTAAATCGGCCGGATATATGCCAGCACTCTTATTGTGCTACTGGTTCCATCAAATTGCCTGAATAAATTATTTACTACTATCTCCTCTCCCGGCATCAGATCCTCCAAAGGTACTCTTAAGGCCGACCCGATTGCATAACCCTGATCATCAAGAGCAATGGCTTCAACTGAAAACAGTTCAAGCGATTCACTGTGATTGTTTACAACAGTAACCGATACCGTTCCATCAATTGCCACGCTATAGGTCAAAGGGAGCATTGAAGCATCAGCTCGCTCATAGCGGTTACTGGAACTCAGGGATTCGGCTCTGACCGCTGCAACATCACTGAACAGTTCATCTCGTCTGGATACGATATACCCCAGACTTCCGGGGTTAAGGCAAGACATGAAATAGTTCGACGAAAATGTACCAAGACCAGCTTCGCCATCAAGAAGCCCGAACTCAAGCGAATCACCAGCGTCGAGTTTAAGTCCAGCAGTTGAAAATGCTTCAATCTCGTTGAGAGTTATTGCGCATCGAAACTCTGAGCTGGTGTTTTCAACAACAGCGATAAAGTCTGCTGTGTCATCGCCATCTGTATCGAGTAGTGATGTCACCGATATCAGTTCCAGTCCTGGATCACTTTGCCCCACCTGAACTGCCAGCGGCTTAACCAGCTCGGTATTGAGACGAGATCCCGAGCCGAAGGTGGGCCCTGTGAGCAACGCAGTTGTTCGAGTATCCGGATAAAAATTACCACCGGCTATATCAGCTGGTCCCGAGTTCACTCCTGGTGTCGGAGTAGGTGTGATGACTACGGGCTCATCATCAGGTACCACGTCATCTGCAGGTGGTTGATTGAGCGGTTGCGATGTATCCACTTCAACATTTCTAGGATCGCAGGTCAGACTTATAAACTCGATCACTGGGGCTAGATCAAACGCTAGCAGCGTGTTTACGCATTCCTCGTTCAGACCCGCGTATGGGCCGCTCTGAACAATGGCACCGTTTAAGCCGCCATCCTCATCGTCATCAAATCCAAAGCCGACCCCATCATTCTGAAACGAGCTGAGGCTTTCACCACCACCACCACTACCACCACAAGCGGAAAGTGTTAGTGCTGCAAAGGCTATAGCAAGCGGCTGAACCGAGCGCTTGAGCTGCTGTAACCTTGATTTTGGCAACCCATTTTCTAAATGCGTTACTCGACTAGCGAGGATGTGTTCAGGTAACAAGGGAGACTCCTTTCAATGGTGTATTTCGTCGCAGACGTGTGGGCGTATTGATGATGTTTCTGGTTATCTATCAAACTCCTTGAAGCAGCTTACAACACGTCAAACGTTAAACGCTAGCTAAAGTACTGTCATTCAACGAACCACTCACGTGTTCGAGCATTACATCGCAGTCTTATGTTTACCCAAGTGTAGTGTTCAGGTATTTGTCGGCACTAAAATACACGGCTTTTTATTGCAGGCACAAAAAAGCCCGGTAATTACCAGAGTAATTGCCAGGCTGTATTCGTCAAACTTCGTCAATAGTTACAGTGCTCCGATTATCTCGCCACCTGTTCTATTAACGTCCAATCTTAAGCAACCACATACCTACCTGGTTTACATCACTTACGCAATTTCTTGATCAGTTGTAGCTGAGCAGAAGCCTCCGCCAGTTGCAACTGAACCGCCTTGAAGTCGATTTCACCCGGCGTACTGCCAGCAAGCGCCGCTTCGGCTTCATCTTTGACCTTTTGAGCTGCGGCTTCGTCAATCTCTTCAGCCCGCAAAACGGTGTCTGCCATGATGGTCACAACGTACGGTTGCACTTCCATGATGCCACCGGATACATAGATATCCAGTTCCTCAGCGTCGCCGGGTGTCTTTACCCGAATTTCGCCTGGCTTTATGCGCGTGATGAATGGCGTATGGCCCGGTGCAATACCAACTTCACCCATTTGTGCAGAAGCTGAGACAAGAGTAGCTTCGCCACTCCAGATCTCTTTCTCAGCACTGACTATCTCGACTCGGAGAGAGGCAGCCATGATTATGCCGCGTCCTTCGCTTTGGCATTCTCGAGCACTTCTTCGATTGTGCCCTGCATATAGAAAGCTTGCTCTGGAAGATGGTCATAGTCACCAGCGACGATGCCGTTGAAAGCATAAATGGTATCTTTCAATGAAACATACTTACCTGGCGAACCAGTGAAGACTTCAGCAACAAAGAATGGCTGAGACAAGTAACGCTGCACCTTACGAGCACGCGAAACGACGAGCTTGTCTTCTTCTGATAATTCGTCCATACCCAGAATCGCGATGATGTCACGCAGTTCCTTATATCGCTGCAAGGAATTCTGCACGCCACGAGCACAGTCGTAATGCTCTTGACCCACAACCAATGGGTCCAGCTGACGCGAAGTTGAATCCAGTGGATCTACCGCCGGATAGATACCCAGCTCAGCGATGTTTCGGGACAGTACGACGGTGGCATCAAGGTGAGCAAACGTTGTTGCCGGAGAGGGATCAGTCAAGTCATCCGCTGGTACATATACGGCCTGGATTGATGTGATTGAACCCGTCTTGGTCGATGTGATCCGCTCCTGAAGCGCACCCATCTCTTGTGCAAGTGTTGGCTGGTAGCCTACCGCTGATGGCATACGACCCAGCAGTGCTGATACTTCGGTTCCCGCCAGTGTGTAACGGTAAATGTTGTCAATAAACATCAGTACGTCACGGCCTTCGTCACGGAAGAATTCCGCCATGGTCAGACCTGTCAAAGCTACCCGTAAACGGTTGCCTGGAGGCTCGTTCATCTGACCGTATACCAGCGATACCTTGTCGAGAACGTTTGAGTCCTTCATCTCGTGGTAGAAATCATTTCCTTCGCGCGTTCGCTCACCCACGCCTGCGAACACGGAGAAACCGGAGTGCTCAGCAGCGATATTACGAATCAGTTCCATCATGTTAACCGTCTTGCCAACACCGGCACCACCGAACAGACCAACCTTACCGCCTTTGGCAAACGGGCAAAGCAAGTCGATTACCTTGATGCCTGTTTCCAGAAGCTCAGTAGAGCCTGATTGCTCAGCATAAGTTGGTGGCTCTCTGTGGATCGGCATGCGATCTTCAGTAGCAATGGGCCCCGCTTCGTCGATAGGCTGACCGAGGACATTCATAATACGCCCGAGCGTGGCCTCACCTACTGGAACCGAGATTGGCGCACCGGAGTTTGTGACTGTTATGCCACGCTTAAGTCCCTCAGAGCTACCCATAGCGATAGTTCGAACGATACCGTCACCGAGCTGTCCCTGTACTTCAAGGACCGTCTCACTATTTTCAACGTTCAGTGCATCGTAAACCTTCGGAACAGATTTGCGTGGAAATTCCACGTCGATTACCGCGCCGATAATTTCGACTATTGTTCCTGTACTCATTTCTTGTATCCCGCCTGTAGTTTGTTCTGTGGTCGGATCTAGACAGCAGCTGCGCCGCCGACGATCTCGGAAATCTCTTGAGTGATAGCTGCCTGCCGAGCCTTGTTGTACACAAGCTGCAGATCATCTATCAGCTCACCCGCGTTATCGGTTGCACTCTTCATGGCGATCATGCGTGCAGCCATTTCGCAGGCGATATTCTCAACCACTGCCTGATAAACCAGTGATTCCATGTACCGCTCCATCACGTGATCCAGAACATCAACAGCGTCTGGCTCATAGATGTAGTCCCAACCGTAATCGGACTTGCTTTCGATGTTCGCTACTGCCGGAAGAAGCTGGGTAACGCCAGGCTTCTGCGTCATGGTGTTGACGAATTCGTTCTCCACCACATACAGCCTGTCTATCTCACCGGACTCATACTTCTCTAGCATGATTCGTATGGAACCCAACAGAGTCGACAGCTCAGGTGCATCACCTAGATCGATTGTACTGCCGACAACATTAGCGCCAATCCGACGGAAAAAAGCTAGTGCCTTCTTACCAATCGTGCAAACATCGATCTCGATACCCTGTTCGTTCCATTGTTTCATGGAGTTCACAGCGGCTTTAAAGATGTTCGTGTTTAAACCACCACACAACCCTCTGTCAGTGGAGACAACGATATATCCCACACGCTTCGGATCTGGACGATCTATCAGGTAAGGGTGCTTGTACTCGACGTTAGCCGATGCTACGTGACCCACCACTTCCCTCAGCTTGAGGGAATAAGGCCGGTTCGCTGCCATGCGATCCTGAGCCTTGCGCATTTTTGACGCCGCCACCATCTCCATGGCCTTGGTGATCTTTTGAGTATTCTGGATACTCTTGATCTGCGTTCGTATTTCCTTACCGGAAGCCATGGTCGCTTACCAGCTTCCGTTAGCCTTGAAACCTTCAAGACCCTTTGTGAAAGCAGCCTGAATGTCGCCGTTCCAGTCACCGGACTGATCGACCTGGTTCAAAAGATCCTGGTGGTTTGACTTGAAGTAATCATGCATGGCTGCTTCAAAATCAACGATCTTGTTGACTGGAACATCATCGAGGAAACCTTCGTTAGCCGCATACAGAGAGACACCCATCTCACCGATAGAAAGAGGAGCGTACTGCTTCTGCTTCATCAATTCTGTCACGCGTTGGCCGCGCTCAAGCTGATTACGCGTCAGTTCGTCAAGGTCGGATGCGAACTGAGCAAAGGCGGCTAGTTCGCGGTACTGAGCCAATGCCAATCGAATACCACCGCCGAGCTTCTTGATGATCTTAGTCTGTGCAGCACCACCTACTCGTGATACTGACAGTCCAGCGTTGATCGCTGGCCGGATGCCGGCGTTGAACAGATCCGTCTCAAGAAAAATCTGGCCATCAGTGATCGAGATAACGTTGGTGGGTACGAAAGCAGACACGTCACCCGCTTGCGTTTCAATGATAGGCAGAGCGGTCAGTGAACCGGTTTTGCCTTTTACTTCACCGTTGGTGAACTTCTCTACGTAGTTTGCGTTTACCCGTGAAGCACGCTCAAGCAGACGGGAGTGAAGATAGAAAACGTCACCAGGATAAGCTTCACGACCCGGCGGACGACGCAGCAGCAATGACACCTGACGGTAGGCCCAAGCCTGCTTAGTCAGATCGTCATAGACGATTAGCGCATCTTCACCACGATCACGGAAGTACTCACCCATTGTGCAACCCGCGTAAGGCGCAACAAACTGCATGGCCGCTGAGTCAGCGGCACCAGCCGCCACGATAATCGTGTTTTCAAGCGCACCGTGCTCTTCGAGTTTGGCGACCACGTTCGCGATAGTAGACTGCTTCTGACCGATAGCGACGTAGACGCATTTAATGCCAGTATTTTTCTGGTTGATGATCGCATCAATCGCGACAGCCGTCTTTCCCGTCTGGCGATCACCGATGATCAGTTCGCGCTGACCACGTCCAACCGGGACCATCGCATCGATTGCTTTCAATCCCGTTTGAACAGGCTCGTCAACCGACTGGCGATCGATTACGCCCGGAGCAATTTTTTCGATTGGAGATGTCATGGTGGCGTTGATCGGGCCCTTGCCATCAATAGGTTCACCGAGTGCGTTAACTACGCGACCCATCAACTCATTACCAACAGGCACTTCAAGAACCTTACCTGTGCAACGAACCTTGTCACCCTCTGTCAGATTTTCGTAGTTACCCAACACAACCGCACCGACCGAGTCACGCTCGAGATTCAATGCGAGTCCGAAAAGGCCATCGTCGAATGCGATCATCTCGCCGGATAGTGCATCTGTGAGACCGTGTATTCGCACGATACCGTCATTCAGGCTGACGATAGTACCTTCGGTTCTGACGTTGGCAGCCGTATCAGTGCTACCGATTTTCTCGCGGATCAGGTCACTGATCTCGGATGGATTCAGTTGTTGCATGTGTCTATGTAATCTCTTGAAATCTGTAGGGTCTAGTCAGCGTGCGTCAATTGCCAGTCTTCCGGCGTCTGGCGCCTCAGCTGGCGACGGATTGTTCCAGTGCTGCAAGTCGGCCGCGAATGGATCCGTCAATAACCAGATCGCCCGCATGTATGATCGCGCCACCAATGAGGTCGGAATCAACCTCGTTGGTTATCTTCACCTTGCACGACAGCCTTTTGCTCAGTGCATCCACAATTTTAGAAGTCTGATCATCGGTCAGAGCATAGGCACTGATCACATGAGCTTCCTCTTCGCCTTCTGCTTCGCGTCGCAACTGCTCGTATTGTTCATGAATGTCAGGCAGTGAGCCCAGACGATCATTTTCTGCCAGTAGCTTTAACAGGCTCAGACTGTCGTCATCAAGACCGTCCGACACCTGAGCGATGAGATCAGCTTTTGCCTGTGCAGTGACGCCAGGCTCAGCTAGCCGGGTACGTATTGCTTCGTCTTTGACCACAGCAGCCCAGTAGCCCAGTCGACTGGACCATTGGTCGTAGCCACCACGCTCTGACGCCAGCTCGAAAATTGCTCGCGCATAGGGTCTAGCTGTTGTCGATTCAGATGCCATGTGTCATAACTGCCTGTCGTTGCCGCTTTCCGGTGACGGTTGTCGCCACCCGGAAACAACTGGTGCCTCCGGGTAAGCGGTTTTTTAGTCTTATGCTGGTGGTTGTTCGATCTAAATCTGCTTGACGAGGTCGTCTATGACCGCGTTGTGCTTGTTCTGATCAACTTCGCTGCCGAGAATGCGCCGTGCACCCTCGACTGCCAGAGAGCCAACCTGCTTACGCAGACCTTCTCTCGCTCCAACCACTTCCTGGTCAATCTCTGCCTGGGCACTGAGCTTGAGTCTCTCACCTTCGGAACGCGCAGCGTCTTTGGATGATTCAACCAGCTCATTACCACGCTTCTGTGCTTGTGCCACTATTTCTGCAGCCTGCGCTTTGGCGTCCTGAAGCAATGTAGCCGCTTCAGCTTCCGCCTCTTCACGTTTCTGGCTGCTTTTCTCCGCGTCTGCCAAACCGCCAGCAATCATTGCCTGCCTTTCTCGCAGACCATTGATAATTGGCGGCCAGACGTACTTCATGCAGAAGAGGACAAACACGGCAAACGAGATAGCCTGGCCGAGCAATGTCAGGTTAAGGTTCATATGCCTTGCCTCGTGTGTTAGTCAGGAGTCTGATCAGCCCGCAATCTGGCCAACGAACGGGTTTGCAAATACGAAGAACAGTGCGATACCAACACCGATCATCGGGATCGCATCCAGCAGGCCAGCGACGATGAACATTTTCACCTGAAGCATAGGCACCATTTCTGGTTGACGGGCAGCACCTTCGAGAAAACGACCACCGAGAAGTGCAAAGCCGATAGCAGTACCCAGAGCGGCCAGGCCGATCATGATTGCGACAGCGATGGCGGTTGAGGCTACGACAGTTTCCATGAGAACTCCAATGAGATTAAAAGGTTAAGGGATAAGAAAAAAGTTAACGAAAGCTAAGGTTAATGGTGCTCGTGCGCCATAGCCATATAAACAATGGTCAGCATCATGAATATAAATGCCTGAAGCGTGATGACCAGTATGTGGAAAATTGCCCAAGGCACAGACAACGCCCACTGAGCCCAGAAAGGCAGCAGTGCAATCAGGATGAAGATGAGTTCACCTGCGTACATGTTGCCGAACAGCCGTAACGCCAACGATATAGGCTTGGATATCAGACTCACCCCTTCTAGAAGGAAGTTGACTGGTACAAGCACTGCCTGCAGGACAGGATTCTTGCTACCGAAAGGCATCAGGGTAAGTTCCTTGACGAAACCCATCCCACCTTTGACCTTGATGCTGTAGTAAATCATCAAGGCAAAAACTGACAGTGACAGTCCCATAGTGACATTGACGTCGGTGCTGGGTACTATCTTCAGATAAGGGAGACCCATGGCCTCGCCTAACCTGGGTATGAAGTCGACTGGTACCAGATCCATCAGGTTCATCAGGAATATCCAGACGAAGATGGTCAGTGCCATCGGCGCAATGACCGGGTTGTTGGCGTGGAAAGTATCCTTGACGTTGGTATCGACGAATTCAACGATGACTTCAACTGAGGCCTGTAACAGACCGGGAACACCGGTCGTAAAACTATCAGCTGCTTTTTTGAATAGCCAGATGAAAAAGGCACCCAGAACAATAGAGAAGAACATAGAGTCGATATTTATCGACCAGAACCCCATCTCTATTGCTTCCGTACCGCTGTGCGCGATGCCCAGACCGTTGTCTGGGTGGTATCCGAACACCAGATTCTGCAAATGGTGCTGGATATACTCTGTCGATGTCGGTGCGTCGCTACTAGCCATGGTCTCAACAATTAATTAGTGCAATAACGTGATTACCGCTGATAACGGCACCTGATGTCTTCAACTACAACCTGAATTAGCGAAGAATCCGGATTGTCGTGCCTTGCGTCCCACTATACGTCTGTGATGCCTTGTCGGTCCTGCCTGGAATCCTGAGCACACCACTAACGACCTGTCTCTGCGCTGTCGCGTGATGCGAATAGCGGCACAATCCAGTTCATCATCAGTACACCAATGTACCCTAGAAATACCGCCGGGGCATTCAAGGGTCTCAGGCTTACAAACACTATCGAAAACAAACATGCCGTAATAATCAGCTTCCCAGTCACTCCTGAATAAAAGGAGCGAACAATAAGCTGTGCATTCCTGGCCCGCCGGTATCGGAACGCCCGGAATGCGAAATAACAGCTTGGCAACCAGGCGGTCAAACCTCCCGCGAGAGCACCAAACACCGCACTACTACCCCAGAAACTGCCAATAAGTCCTGCCAGAATCGCCGCTGCAAATTGTCCAGCGAGCAGCAGCTTGATAATACGCAAACGCTGTTCGTGCTGCCGCATGGCGAAATGGTGTAGAACCGGTTGTAGAACTGGGCCTGGATGACAATTTGACGCCGATCCAACACGCGAAGTATATCAGCGTTTTTTGCCGTAGAAAGGTTAACTGCCTATTTTTTGAGAATAGCCTTTTTTCCAAGTCAGCGTTTAACTCTGTGAACCCGACCTGCCTGACTGTATTTTAATTCAAAATCTTCAGGAATATTCGCGTTTCAATCAGCTGAACTATCGCATCACTACCTATTTTATGTGCGCCAGAATTCCCTGCAACTCGGCTACAGAAGAGTAGCTGATTTCCAGTTTTCCAGCGCCTGATTCACGATGCTGTATGCGCACAGAAGCCCCCAATGTCTCTCCCAGTTTCTGACTCAATCTTTCTATGTCAGGGTCAACAATGGTTGGCTTCTTATCAACCGGCGCTGGCGTCTCCTCGGTGAGTTCGCGCACCAGTTTCTCTACCGCACGCACGGTAAGACCCTCGTCAATAGCCTGGCGAGCGATAGACAGCTGTTTGTCCTGCGGCGCGCCGAGAATGGCTCTCGCGTGACCCATGTCCAGCTCACCTTTGTCGACCAGCAGTTTTACTTCGTCATGTAATTCCAGCAATCGCAACAGATTGCTGACAGAGGCACGTGAACGACCAACCGAATCGGCAACCGCCTTGTGCGTCATGCCAAACTCGTCACACAGCCGTTCGAATGCAGCGGCCTCTTCCAGCGGGTTCAGATCCTTGCGCTGGATATTTTCGATGATGGCAACTGCTGCGACTGACTGATCAGCCATTTCTCGCACGATAGCGGGGATTTCGGTCAGACCCGCCAGCTTGGCCGCTCGCCAGCGACGCTCGCCTGCCACCAGTTCATAGGCACCCGCAAACCTGCGTACCAGCACGGGTTGAATCATGCCTTGTTCTTTTATGGAGTCTGCCAGTTCCTGCAAAAGCTCCTGATCAAACAGCCGGCGTGGTTGATAGGTTCCTCGACGGATTTGCTCGACACCGATAACCTGCAATTGATCAGCGGATTCTGATGGGTTCGATTCTGACTCAGCCGATTGAACTTCAGCACTCGCAGGCGACGCCGAGGCAAGTGTTAGATCCACAACTGGCGTAACCTCAGATGTAGGTGTTTGTGTCTGTGAACGGCTTGCATCCTGCGTCTGCACTACAGATGCGGTTGCAGGTTCCTCCTTTTTCGTATTGACTGTGGACGCTCGCTCGCGGGAAGCACCACCGAGTAGTGCATCCAGGTTCCTGCCCATGCGGGCTCGTTTAGCCATTTACTGATTCCGTGTCCGATTCTGTCGGCTTGTCATGGGGCGATTCTTCAACCTGTGGCTCATCAGCAGAGTGAGTCAAATTAGCAGAGTGAGTCAAATTATCAGCCTCGCTGTTTTGAGGGGAGGACTGCTCGACACTGTCATGTTGTTCGTCGGCAGGAGCGTCCGTATGCGCGTCTACATCCTCTGCATTCACATCGGGATCTGCAGCAACCGGTGCTGGCACGGGATTGCTCGCTCGAGACCTCTGCCGGAGTATTTCACCCGCCAACGCCAGATAGGCAAGAGCTCCACGGGATGTACGATCGTATTGCATGATCGAAATGCCATGGCTCGGTGCTTCAGCCAGCCGTACATTACGGGGTACTACCGTACGAAACACCTGCTCTCCAAAATGTTGTATCAACTGCCCGGACACTTCCACGCCCAGACGGTTGCGCCCGTCATACATTGTTCGCAACAGACCCTCAATGGCCAGATCAGGGTTGACGGATTCTCGCACCCCTTCGATGGTTTCCAGTAAGGCCGATAAACCCTCAAGGGCATAATATTCACACTGAATGGGCACCAGCACGCTATCTGCAGTCACAAAGGCGTTCAGTGTGAGAATGTTCAGGGAGGGCGGGCAATCGATCAGGATGTAATCGTATTGATCCCGTATTTCCGCTACCGCGTTGTGCAAGCGACGTTCGCGCTGATCCACGCTCATCAGCTCGACCTCAGCTACGGTCAGATCGGCATTGGCTGGCAGCACGTCACAACCATTTTCCGGGGAGCTCTGGCGTGCTTCACTGATGGGCATGCCGTCGACCAGTACTTCAAAGATGCTTTTCTCTACGTCGTACTTATCGACACCACAGCCCATTGTTGCATTGCCCTGTGGATCGAGATCGATCAACAGAACTTTCTTCTGCATGCTGGCAAGCGCGGCGGATAAATTCACCGTCGTGGTGGTTTTTCCCACCCCGCCTTTCTGGTTGGCTATGGCGATGACGCGACTCATCCGAGCAGTGTAATCCATTATTCCGGTTGCCGCCGACACACGGCGACATGTCGAGCCGATTCTGTGCCGGGCATCTCCACCTCAACCAACTCTTCCAGCACGTATTGTGGTCCTACCTCTGGCGGCATCCGCTCGGCTACACCTAGCATCACAGCCACTCGACCAGACTCTGCACACAAAGGATAGGCGATGGACAGAAATTGCTGAGGCGCGGTGAAAGCTCTAGACGTAACAAACTGTGCTGTTTCGGTTACAGACTCCACACGCTGATGGACCAGCCTGACGTTTGCAATGCCCAGCTCCAGCAAGACCTGCTGCTGAAAACGGGCTTTTTTGCCGTTGGACTCCACCGATATGAATTGTAGATCCGGCCTGATGATAGCCAGAGGTAACACGGGCAACCCCGCACCAGAACCGATATCCATGACATCGACACCGTGTGTTGTGGCCGCGGGGGAGGTGGGCAACCAGCGGTTCATCATGACGCTGTCGAGCAGATGTCGATCCAGCATCGTGGCTGGATCACGAACCGAGGTCAGGTTGTAAACACGATTCCATTTAGACAGCAAGTCTAGATAACTCAACAGGATGACGTGTCGATCAGGTGCGATAGCCGGCATACCCTGTTTAACCAACACAGCAATACCCAGATGGAACTGCTCTAGTGGCGTGACTTTCACAGACAGCAGACCAGCTTCAGGCACTTTGCCGCATTGGGTGTTTCTTCAAATGCACCAGCAGTAGCGAAATTGCAGCAGGCGTCATGCCGGAAATGCGCGACGCCTGACCGATCGTGTCGGGGCGACTCTCTGACAACTTCTGACGCACCTCATTGGACAAGCCCTGCACATTCGCATAGTCGAGAGAATCCGGCAGACCAATTTCCTGCTGAGTCAGTGTCTTGTCTATGTCTACCTGCTGACGATCAAGGTAGCCTGCGTATTTTGCCTGTATCTCTACCTGTTCCACGACCGCTGCGTCTTCCAATGCTGCACCTTTTTCAACGATGGTCAGCACCGCACCCAGACTGATCTCGGGCATCTTGAGCAAATCGCTGACACGCTTTTCACGCGTGAAGGATTTACCGGAGTGCTCTGCCAATGCCGTCGCCTCTGGCGTATCCGGCCTGACCCACAGGGTTTGGATATGCTGCTTCAACGAGTCAATGGCTGCTGATTTTCGGGTAAAACTTGCCCAGCGAGCATCGTTCACCAGCGCAAGATCACGCCCGATTTCAGTCAGTCGCAAATCTGCGTTGTCCTCACGCAGCTTGAGTCGGTATTCGGCGCGACTGGTAAACATTCTGTAGGGCTCGCGCGTACCTCGAGTTATCAGGTCATCGATCAGCACACCGATGTAAGCCTCATCCCGGCGTGGCGTCCAGGGCTCCAGACCGGCAACCCGACGCGACGCATTAAGACCGGCAACGAGTCCTTGCGCTGCAGCCTCTTCGTAACCGGTGGTGCCATTTATCTGCCCAGCGAAATACAGCCCACTGATGGATTTGGTTTCCAGCGATGCGCGTAATCCACGTGGATCAAAATAGTCATATTCGATGGCATAGCCTGGTCGAGTGATGTGAGCATTCTCGAACCCGCGAATCGAACGCACGTACTCCACCTGCACATCAAATGGCAGGCTTGTCGATATGCCGTTAGGGTATATCTCGTGAGTGTCCAGCCCCTCAGGCTCGATGAATATCTGGTGCGAGTCCTTATCGGCAAAGCGCACAACCTTGTCTTCAATTGACGGACAGTATCGAGGCCCCACGCCTTCTATATCGCCCGAAAACAAGGGTGACCGGTGCAGCGACTGCTGAATAATCTGATGGGTTCGTGCATTGGTTTCAGTAATGTGGCAACGCACCTGTGCCGGGTGATCCGCCTCGCTTCCCAGATACGAAAAGACAGGCCGCGGGGTATCCCCGGGCTGTGCCTGCAAACTGGAGTAATCAATTGATCGACCATCTATACGTGGTGGAGTGCCTGTCTTTAGCCTGCCTGTATCAAAAGGCATCTCGCGCAGTCTTGCTGCAAGAGTCATGGCTGGCGGGTCTCCCGCCCTGCCCGCTGACTGATTCGCCTCACCCACGTGTATTTTGCCGGCGAGGAACGTACCCACCGTCAGTACGACTGTTTTAGCCATGAATCGCACACCAAGCTGTGTGACTACTCCACTGACGTGCGCCTCTGCCGATCCACTCTGCGAATCTGGCGTCAGTATCAGATCGTCTACAGCCTGTTGAAACAGTGTCAGATTTTCCTGATTTTCCAGAATCTGTCGAATGGCCGAACGATAGAGCTGTCGGTCGGCTTGCGCCCGGGTTGCCCTGACGGCGGGTCCCTTGCGCGAATTAAGGGTACGGAAATGTATACCCGCCTTATCAGCGGCGATCCCCATAGCGCCCCCCAGCGCATCAATCTCCTTGACCAGATGACCCTTGCCGATACCACCGATCGCCGGATTGCAGCTCATTTGGCCCAGGGTATCGATGTTGTGAGTAAGCAGCAGTGTCTGACTACCTGAGCGCGCAGCGGCCAGTGCTGCCTCGGTGCCTGCATGCCCGCCACCCACGATGATCACATCGAACTCTGTCGGAAACTGCATGGATAGACTCACAGCCTGAAGGCAAGTACGGGGCGGTGCCCATTATAAAGCGTATAGCTCAAATTTATTGGGATGCGGGTATCTGTAGCACGATATATCGCAGGCCTAGCCATATTGGCCTGTAGTCGACCTGCAAATCGGTGTGTGCAGTCACTGGATGGCCCTGATAAAGCCCATACAGACCCGCTGAGTACATCGCCATCAGGCTCAAGGCCTGATTCTGGGTTAGATATTCTCTAATAAATATATATTGTTGTAGTGGTAAATATTTATAGTTTTACTAATTGCATAGTATTACCGATGATAGCGACTTGAACAAGCCAATAGTACGCAACTAGCAATGCATAACGGTGAAGCTGGTAGCCACGACGGATGATAACAAGCAGTTTTTTACAAAGCGTTTTCTTCTCTGACTTTTCACTGGATGATGCCGCGCCTGCTCGGGATAGAGCAACCCCGGCAAGCCCTGGAAAACCGTTTTCTCATGCCGCGGAACTACGTGGCAAAACCCTTTCTATTCACCCTTTCAAGACGACATAAGAGATTTAATATGTTCAAGAAAACATTAATTGCAATGAGCATAGCGACGGCCGCAACAAACGCTTACGCCATCGATCTGACTCAATACACTGAGCCCAACACGGCTTTTGATGAGGCCTATGTTGACTTCAGTGCAACCGCCAATTCAGGTAATCAGGATCAGGCCAGCTACGATGCTTTCCTGAACGGTTTCTACAACAAGCGAAAGAGCACAGAAAAGCAAGTGTGGAACTACGTTGTTGATGGTAACGCCGACATATCACGCGGTCCCAGCGAAGGTGATGGATCTGTCAGTGACTTCGGTTTTGGAGTAGGTGCAAGCACTGATGTGTACTTCAGTGAGACACGCGAAAAGTTGTTCTATTTCGGCGCTGGCTCATTCGCACATCAAGACTCTGCCGTGGACGACAACATCGGGATTACCGTTGGAATTGGCTACGGGCGAGTCTGGAACGCAACGCCGTTGGCTAAAGCTATCCGCATTCAAGAGGCATTAGGTGTTTACGGATTATTGGCCAAAGACATGTCAGACGATGAGCTGCTGACGCTCGCCTCTGTTATCGGTCGTGAGGAAGAGTACCGTACGATCCACGGTGCAGATGAATTCAAGGGACCGTGGTACACGGATCTGGAAGCTGTCATGCTCGAAGCTGGCGTGCTCAACGCCTCACAGATGACTGCACTGGCTACGGTAAAGCTTGATGATATCCTTTTTGATGAGCCGATCAGTGCGCGGCGTCACGGATGGCTAGTACGCGGTGGTGCTGGTTTCCAGTCCAGCGATTTTTCAGGTATCACCGACAACGACCCGAAACTGTTATTCCAACTTGAATACGCGAAGCCTTATGGGTTGCGCGGCCAACTTATCGAGACGGCTACTTATGAGCCAGTGTTTGGTGATAACACGGTGCATATACTGACAAACCGAATAGCATACAGCTATGAGATTTCTGATCGTATTGACTGGATCAACAGTTGGGAACTGGGTTTGCAACAGGCCGATGATGATGCAGACACAAGGTTCATCTCAAACACATTGACCTCATCGCTGGGTTATCACTTGACCAACAAACTGGACTTGGGACTAATACTGGCAGCGGTGGACACCAGCGATCGGCCTAACCTGAATGACACAAACGACGACGTTGCCCTCTCAGCAATATTGGGTCTGAAGTACCGCGTCAAATAGCAAATCCCTGCGAGGATATTGGGCGGCAGTTACCTGCCGCCATTTTTTTAATCCTGCGAAGATCTGCGTCTTCATACTGCAACATCAGATCCGCCTGATTTGTTTTCAGGGCGATTCAGTCGCCAACACTATGGGGCAACTCAATGGATATCGAACTGTTCCGTACTTTTCTCGAAGTAGAGCGGCTCAGGCACTTCAGAAAGGCTGCTGACGAATTGTTCATCACTCAGGCTGCTGTCAGCTCGCGTATCAAGCTGCTTGAGCAAACTCTTGGCGCTCCTCTGTTCATACGCCAGCGACGACAGATTGACCTCACTCCCGAAGGGCACCGTTTCAAGCGCTACGCAGAACGCCTGATTGCCGAGTGGCGTAAGGCCAGGCACGATGTATCGCTGGGTGAGTCAGTGTCACAGCTGGCCGTGGGTGGCACCATAAGAGTGTGGGATGCTGGCATGCAGGAGTGGGTGCATGATGTTCATCGCAAGTATCCTGATCTGGCACTTATTCTCGAATATCACACGCCAGAAACGCTGGTTAGACGATTGCTTGACGGGCAACTTGATCTTGGCTTCATCATGGAGCCACCGCAACTGGATGTACTCGACATTGTCGAGGTCGCTGAACTTGAGCTTGTCCTGGTATCGAAAAACCCAAAAAGCAACGTTGATGAGGCACTGGGCGATGGATACATCATGGTCGACTGGGGCCTGAGCTTTGCCTTGCAGCACCGACGGCGACACCCGGATGCCCATGAGCCTGCACTAAGGATGTCCAATGCCTCAGTTGCTCTGGACTTCATACTGGAATTCGGTGGCGCCGCGTATCTTGCCAGTCGCGAAATAACCGAAGAAATTGCCAATACTGAACTGTTTGTGGTCAAAGGAGCGAAGCCTGTGAACAGGACTATTTACGCTATCCACCCGGTACGCACCGATAGACTTGAGTTGATTCAAGAAACCGTCGGCGAGTTCAAGTATCGCGTCTCTCTGCCAAAAAGACCCCGACGGCGCAGATCGGGTTCATGAAAGAAACTATCCCGTGCAGTTGCACAACATTGTACTCTCCCACCTTATTTTGTAACGGATAAAACGGTGAGAGAACCCTTTGAGCTCGACGGTAATATGGTCAACCCCGGCGAGCGTCGCATGATAAACCTGCCCATCCCGAATCTGAGTTCGCAGACTCCGATGAGCATGCCAGTGCATGTCGTACACGGCAAACAGGCAGGCCCCGTTCTGTTTATCAGTGCTGCCATACACGGTGATGAACTCAACGGTATCGAAATTATCAGACACGTTCTCGCGAGCCGTAGTATCCGAAGCCTCAAGGGCACTCTTATCGCGGTACCAGTAGTCAATGCCTACGGTCTGATTCAGGGCAGCCGCTACCTGCCCGACCGGCGTGATCTGAACAGAACCTTTCCAGGCTCGGAAACTGGCTCACTGGCATCCCGACTTGCACATCAATTCATCGAAAAAATCGTGTCGGTGTCTACGCACGGAATCGATCTCCATACCGGTTCCGGCCATAGAACCAATCTGCCACAGATTCGAGCCAACCTTGATGATCCGGAAACATGTCGTCTTGCTGAATGCTTTGGCGCACCGGTGATGCTCAATTCTTCGCTGCGCGATGGATCACTGAGAGCTGCGGCCAACACATTGGGTGTGCCTACCCTGCTCTATGAGGCGGGCGAGGCAATGCGCTACAACGACATCGCTATTCGAGCGGGTGTCTCTGGCATCATTAACGTCATGCGAGAGCTCGGTATGCTTCGATCTGTAAAGAAAACCGCCAAAGTTCGTACACTACCTTTCGTAGCCCGTAGTAGCCGCTGGATACGAGCACATGAAAGCGGTATGTTCAGAGCTAGCGTCAAACTGGGTGATCAGGTGAGCCGTGGTGACGTTATCGGCTACATCGCTGAAGCGTCTGACGGTGCGCGGCATGAGATTCTATCAACCTATGAAGGCATCATCATTGGCGGCCTGGAATTACCCATCGTTCACGAAGGCGACGCGCTGCTCCACATCGCCAGATTCAAGGCCGATGCTGATGACGTTGCCAACCACGTGGAGAGCTTTCATCAAGATCACACGCCAGATCCCGATGACTAACATGGACGCGTATTAAGTACTGCCCAGTACCGAACCTGCCACAGTGGTGAAAAACACGGGGCGGCTGCAAACCATTACCATGACGGCTTACCATTTACGTAACAGAACCTACAGCGCTTAATTCTGTGTCAAGTTCAGCAACAAAAGAAATTAGACCTACGCGTAGTGAAGATCTACCGGCGTGGCGAACTCTGGCGAGGCTAGCACCCTTTCTGGACCCCTATCGTAGCCGCGTCATGCTGGCGGGTGCAGCACTGCTGGTTGCTGCAGCTGCCACGCTAGCCATCCCCATGGCCTTTCGCAGACTGATAGATCAGGGTTTCTCACTACCGGGTACATCTGTAGCCGGTATTACCGGCACTGACGTCGATCACGTATTTTTGTTGCTATTTGCCGTAGCGCTGGTACTGGCTGCATCGACAGCCATACGCTATTACTGTGTATCCTGGCTCGGAGACCGTATAACAGCCGATCTGCGCAACGCGGTATTCAAGCAGGTGTTGTCACAGGACCCGGTGTTTTTCGAAACACTGCGTACCGGCGAAGTCCAGTCTCGCTTGTCCAGCGACACCACGCTCATTCAATCTCTCATAGGTTCCAGCATTTCTCTGGGTCTGCGTAATGCATTGCTATTTGCAGGTGCGCTACTGATGATGATCTGGTCCAGTCCACAGTTGGCCAGCATCATAGTCGGGCTGCTAGTCGCTGTTGTGCTGCCCATACTGGTTGTTGGCAGACGCGTCCGAAAACTATCACGGGACAGTCAGGACCGGCTTGCCGATACCGGCGCTCTAGCGAACGAGACACTCAATGCCATGCAGACGGTACAGAGCTATGTTCGCCAGGATATGGAATCCGCCCGGTACTCAAACGCCACTAACGAGGCCTTCAACAGTGCTATCCGCCGTAACCGGAACCGCTCCTACCTAACGGCACTCGCTATCACTCTGGTATTTGGATCCATTGTTTTTGTTCTTTGGCTGGGCGCTCAGGCGGTTATAGACGGACGCATGTCGCCTGGCTTGTTAACTCAATTCATGCTGTATGCAGCACTAGTGGGCGGCTCTACCGGGGCACTTGCCGAGGTACTGGGGGATGTACAGAGAGCTGCAGGCGCAACCGAGCGATTGCTGGAACTGATGGACGCTGAACCTGTTATAAAATCGGGTTCGCAGAAACGCAAAATCACTCAGACATCGCAGCCAAGTGCCGGATCACTGGTTGTATTTAATTCGGTCAACTTCAATTATCCTAGCCGACCTGATGAGCTCGCACTGGCCGATCTGTCGTTCACATTGCAGCCTGGTGAAACAGTTGCGCTGGTTGGACCTTCAGGGGCTGGGAAGACAACCGTACTTCAGCTGTTGTTACGATTCTACGATCCGCAAACAGGTTCCATACAACTCGATGACACGCCTATTGAAACACTCGATCTGGGCTCATTGCGTGAAGCTATCGGCTTTGTATCTCAAGACAGTGTCGTATTCTCTGATAGCGTGGCAGCCAACCTTCGTTACGGGAAACTAGATGCGAGTGATGCGGAAGTAAAAGAGGCTGCCCGAGACGCTCAGGCTCTGGAATTCATTGAACGACTACCAGAAGGCTTCGATACCTACCTGGGCGAAAAAGGCGTGCGCTTATCCGGTGGACAGCGGCAAAGGCTCTCTATTGCGCGCGCACTATTGAAAAACCCCCCGTTGTTATTGCTTGATGAAGCGACCAGTGCTCTTGATGCTGAAAGCGAACGTAAAGTTCAGGTGGCACTGGACAGAGCAATGAGCGGACGGACTACATTAGTCATAGCGCACAGGCTAGCCACCATCATCAACGCAGACAAAATTCTGGTGCTTGATCAAGGTCGTGTGGTGGAAGCAGGGACCCATCAGGAACTGATCAATGGCGGGAAACTGTACGCCCGGCTAGCCGCCATGCAATTTGGCGCTGAAAAAGAGGGCTGAGCAGCAACACACAAGGTCGCCTGTAGCTGAACCCGAAGACGCTTGCCAGCACTACTTGCCGATACAAAAATCCGAAAATATTCTTCCCAGCAAGTCTTCACTGTCAAATCGTCCGCTTATCTGATCAAGTGACTGCTGGGCGAGGCGTAATTCTTCAGCGGCCAGCTCCGGCATGCTTGCCTCTCTGAGCCTGGCCAATGCTGCATCGGTTGAAACACGCGCAGAACGCAACGCATCTAGGTGTCGACGTCTTGCACTATAGACACCTTCAACGGCGCTATCGTGCCCGGCCATTGATAGTAAATGGCTTTTGAGCTGATCCATGCCGTCTCTTGACTTGGCCGAAATTGCCACCGTTGCGCCAAATTCTGCAATCAGCCTGCCCAGTGCCTCATCACTTTGTGTATCACGCTTGTTTATAACTACCGTGTGTGAAATGTCGTCAGGTAATTCAATTTCCGGCATCACCGGATTACTTGCATCTATCAGCATCAACACATGATCGGCACTGTTAATCTGCTCGCGTGCGCGTCGTATGCCCTCTTGTTCAATCAGGTCATCCGTGGCTCTGAGCCCGGCTGTATCGACGATATGAAGTGGTACGCCCTCGATACCGATTTGCTCGCGCAATACATCTCGCGTGGTTCCTTCGATATCTGTCACGATGGCAGACTCTGTACCGGCCAGCGCGTTTAGTAAACTGGATTTACCGGCGTTGGCAGCGCCTGCCAACACGATCGTCAAGCCGTCTCTCAATCGCTGACCTTGCTCAGCACGACTCAGCAGTGAGTCGAATTGTTCAATCAGAGCCGCTGTCCGTTGCTGCAAGTGTGGCTCTGCGAGAAAATCTATATCCTCCTCACTAAAATCCAGAGCAGCTTCCAGCCATACACGCAGCGCTATAAGCTCTTCTTGAATAACATCCACATGCCGCGAAAAGTCACCAGACATTGAACGCACGGCAGCTTGTGCGGCAGCGACACTACTGCTATTTATCAGGTCACTGATCGCTTCGGCCTGCGCCAGGTCAAGCTTGTCGTTGAAGAATGCCCTTTCTGAAAATTCTCCCGGCCTGGCCGGACGCGCACCGAGTTGCACGACCCTTCTCAGCAGCATATCCAGAACGACGGGGCCACCGTGTCCCTGTAGTTCCACCACATGCTCGCCCGTCATTGAATGAGGTGCAGCGAAAAACAGCGCTATGCCTTTATCTATAGACTGCTCTCCCTCATCGAGAAAGCATAGGTAGTGAGCGTGCCGAGGAGTGAGATCTTGCCGGCAGATTCCACGCGCTATCTCAGGAGCCAGTGGTCCACTAATCCTGACTATGCCAATACCGGCACGCCCCGCCCCACTGGCAATGGCGGCTATCGTGTCTGTACGCTGGTTAGTCATCGCCAACATCACAGATAAGGCGGGAAGCGCAACCAACCCCGGGTTGGCAGGCACCTTTTTTGTAGCAAGCTACGTCTTGTTTCCCTTGTCGGCAATGACATGTCGAGTGATGTAGTACTGCTGCGCTATGGACAACGTGTTGTTCACAACCCAGTAAAGCACTAGACCTGCCGGGAAAAAAGCGAAAAACACACCGAAGATCAATGGCAGAAACTGGAAGACCTTGGCCTGAATCGGGTCTACCGGTGCAGGATTGAGTTTCTGCTGAAAATACATGGTAGCCGCCATAATGACCGGCAGAATGAAGTACGGGTCGCGCAGCGACAGATCCTGAATCCAGAGCATAAACGGCGCCTGCCGGAGTTCCACACTTTCCAGCAAGGCCCAGTAGAGTGCGATAAATACCGGTATCTGGATTATCATGGGCAGACATCCACCCAGCGGGTTCACTTTTTCTTTCTTGTACAGCTCCATCGTGGCCTGACCCATCTTGGCTCGGTCATCACCGTGACGCTCTTTAAGAGAAGCAAGCTTGGGTTGAAGCAGCTTCATTCTAGCCATCGACTTATAGCTGGCCTCCGAGAGTTTGTAGAAAACCGCCTTGATACAGAACGTGGTGAAAATAATCGCCCAGCCCCAATTCCCCACAAAACCATGAATGGTTTTCAGCAGCCAGAATAATGGCTGGGCGATAATCGTCAACCAGCCGAAATCAACCGTCAGCTCAAGATGTGGTGCGGCAGCAGAAAGCTTGTCCTGAATTTTCGGCCCAATAAAAGCCTTGCTGGAAAACGTGCCTTGTCCACCCGCTGGTACAACCTGGCTGGATGACACCATACCAATGAGGTAACGGTTTTCCTGTGCCAGATAACGGCTGTAAGCTGTGTTCTGCTCAAGAGCCTGAGGAATCCAGGCAGCCGCGAAATAATGCTGAATCATAGCAACCCAACCGTCAGTAACACTGACGTTCAGGTCTTCATCTTCCATGTCGCCAAATTTCACCTTGGTGTAGCGATCTTCCTCGTTACTGACCACGGCTCCAATGTAAGTGTTAACGAACTGTTGTTTTTCGTCTTTTGTGCCTGGCTTGCGTTTGAGCTGCCGGTACTGGTTAACCGTCCAATCAGCACCGGAACCATTCTGGATGACATAGTCGACCGCCACCTCGTAACTGGATCTTTGGAAAGTCAGTGTTTTAGTCACCGTTATACCGGTACCAGACTCCCAGACAAAAGGGACCGCAACTGACGCTTCACCGTCTGCAAGTGCATAGCTTTCAGCGCCGGGAGTCATTAATTCACGATGGGTGGGTGCGGGTTCGTTGGCACGTGCCTGCAAACCGGACTCTGCAACCAGATAGTGAAGAGGATCGTCGCTAACAAGGATAAACGGCGTATCGGGTTGCTCTACCGACACGGGGTAATCCAGCAGGTTTACACCTGTGATAGTGGCCCCCAGACTACTTATCCGGATATCCAGCACATCTGTTCTCACAGATACCTCAGTTGCATCGACACCTTGAGTGATTGCCGGGGCAGTTGCGCCGGCAACCGCAGCTGGCATATCTGCAGCATTGGTGGCAGAGGTTCCTGTCGTCAATGTACCGACCGCAGGTGTTGCTCCTGGCACGTCAGTAGAGGTTTGCTCGGCTACCACCGGAAGGTGGTAATCCTGCATCCAGGTCTGATAGATGATCAGACTCAAGAATCCAAACGCGAGATAAAGCAGCAGTCGTTGGGTTTCCATTAACTCTTCGTGTGTTCGGTAGGCTGGGTGGTATTGGATGCTTCGCTGCATTCATCGGGCTGGGAACTCAAAGTCCGCGATGGATGTGGCACTAGCGGTACTGGGTCATAACCACCTGGATTAAAAGGATGACAGCGACAGATGCGCCTGGCAGCCAGCCAGCTACCGCGCACTGTTCCGTACGATTCGATTGCTTCGACTGCATAGCTTGAACAACTGGGTATAAAACGGCAACGTGGAGGCAGCATCGGGCTGACCCAACGTCTGTAAAACTCGATCAGACGGAGCATGCTGCATTATCGCCTGTTTTAATGTCGTTTGCTCGGCAAAGCGGTAGATTATGCGATTTCGATGACAAAACTATCGTTTAATCGCCACACCGATTATCTTCAGCATGAGTGAGTCGATGGAGCGTCTAAGCAGTACTTTCTCTGCAGATACTGCAGCGTCTCGATTCATCACCACTAGTTCATGCCCCGCCAATGCGTGCCGGTGATGACGGAAAGACTCGCGCGCTACACGTTTTATTCTATTTCGATCAACGGCTCGTTTCGCCCGCTTTTTCGCTATCGCCAGGCCAAGCCGTGCATCTAACGCTTCATCGCGCCTGACCAGGACAGTCCAGTAACGATCTGAATAACGCTGGCTCTTCTTGAAAACCCCGGAATAATCGCTCGCTGTGAGCAATCTACCTGCGCGGGGAAAGTCGAAGTTCGCTGTTGCGGTATAACGACCAGTTTCCTCATCGATGCTCACGGAACTACGACGCGACTCACTACAGCGTCTACCAGATGAGCACCGAAACCGGCGGTGGACATCAAGCGCTTAGGCGGGCTCTACCTTTACGACGACGCGCTGCCAATACTGCTCTACCACCGCGAGTCGCTGTGCGAGCACGGAAACCATGAGCGCGAGCACGCTTGATTTTACTAGGTTGGTATGTTCTTTTCATTTTAGCTGTACTCAATTGCAGCACTGAGGGCTGCGCGTGATTGTATCGAACCCACAATTGTAAGCTGATGTCTTTAGATCGTCAACCTTAGAGGTGCAAACAGATCACCGTTATCGGCGCGTTGTAAAGTCGGATACTTGGTCGTGAAACAACAGCAAAAATATAAGTCGTGAATTCAAGCTTATTCGTTGATCAAACGCCCAATATTGGCGTAGAGTTCTCTACCCCCCAAACGCCCACCGAATGTCTGTCCTTGTTTCTGGCTGACACTCGGTGCTGGTACCAAATCGGAGAACCTGCTGTTGAGATCACCACTATGGGATCGCTGTCTTTCGCAGCTAGAGACCGAACTTTCGGACCAGCAGCTAAATACGTGGATAAGGCCTCTTCAGGCTCATGACTACGCTGATGAACTAAGGGTTCTGGCACCTAACCGGTTTGTGCTGGATATGGTCCAAGGCAGCTTTCTGGCTAGAATTCAGGAAATCGCCAGTGCCTTTGTAGCCCCGCAGAACGTGGTGGTAAAACTGATCATCGGTTCCGAATTGTTGCATGCTGACGACAATATTACGTTATCCGATTCCGAACAGGATCATCCCGGCGGCCAGAAATCTCGGCCAGGTGGTGTATCGAGAGCCCCATTACATTCGCAAATCGCTAAGAGTGTTGCAGCTCACCATTCCAACCTTAAACCGGAATTCAGTTTCAACACATTAGTAGAAGGAAAAAGCAATCAGTTAGGCAGAGCCGCTGCGCTACAGATAGGGGGGCGACCAGGAACCGCTTATAACCCTTATCTTATCTATGGAGCTTCCGGCTTGGGAAAGACCCATCTGATGCAAGCCATCGGAAATGAAATCATCGCCAATAAACCAGATGCAAGGGTGTCTTACATCAATTCAGAACGGTATGTCGCCGAGATGGTCAGTGCGCTACAGCACGGTAAGATGAATGAATTCAAAGCTTTTTATCGTGGCCTGGATGCGCTCCTGATAGATGACGTTCAGTTTTTTGCTGGCAAGGATCAGACACAGGAAGAGTTCTTTCATAACTTCAATGCGCTGTTGGAAGGTGACCAACAAATCGTTCTTACCTGCGATCGATACCCCAAAGAAGTGAACGGTCTGGAAGATCGCCTGAAAACCCGCTTCGGTTGGGGGCTATCGGTTGCTATCGAACCACCCGAGCTTGAAATGCGTGTTGCCATTCTCAACAGCAAAGCTGAACAGAGCGGCATCACATTGCCAACTGAGGTCAGCTTCTTTATAGCGAAACGGATTCGTAGCAATGTACGCGAACTTGAAGGGGCCTTGAAACGCGTCATTGCCACGTCTCAGCTAATAGGCACCCCTATCACCATTGATTTTACCCGGGAGGCACTGTCCGATCTGCTTGCCGTACAAGCCAAGTCAGTCACAATAGAGAATATCCAGAAAACGGTGGCCGAGTACTATAATATCCGGTTGTCGGACCTGTCTAGCAAGTCTCGATCTCGTTCAGTAGCACGCCCTCGACAAATCGCCATGGCGCTTGCCAAAGAACTTACCAGTAAGAGTTTGCCTGAAATTGGTAAAGCCTTTGGTGGACGCGACCATACAACAGTGCTCCACGCCTGCCGCAAGGTCATCGAACTCAAGGAATCTGACGACAGTATCAGTGAGGACTACAGCAATCTTATGAGAACGCTGTCCAGTTGATGTCTACCGTATTATCGACCTGTATTTGTACTTTATACCCGTCTGTATAAGTCTGTGAATAACTGATGCTCAAGCTGTGTCTGTTTTAGAGGTGCTAAAGTTATCCACAATCCACGCACAGCTAACAGGGTATTTGCAGGTTGTTTTATACAGACCTCAAAAAATGGTTAACATATTGTTTTATATAAGAATTAACGGGTTATACACAGGTTTGTTGTTCAGTAATAGTAGTCATAAATAAACATATATATAAACAAACTTTTTTAGCTGCCATGAAATTCAGTGCTCAACGAGAAACTTTGCTGACGCCCTTGCAACATGTTGTAGGCGCTGTCGAGCGAAGACAAACCTCCCCTATTCTCGGCAACGTCCTCATGGTTGCTGAAGATGGCTACCTGACCTTGAGCGCAACTGATTCAGAAATAGAGATGCAGGCACGTGTGGAAATGCACGTGGACCAAGCAGGATCAACGACTGTCCCCGCACGAAAACTATTGGAAATTTGCAAGCACCTTCCCGATTCTGCTCGCGTAGATTTCTCACATTCTGGCGACAAAGTGATATTCAAATCGGGTAGAAGTAAATTTACGCTAGCCACCCTACCCTCAGCTGAATTTCCTGCCGTCAAGGAATTGGATTCACCACAGCGAGTGACCCTGACAGCTGACGTATTACATCAATGCATTCGCAACACAGCCTTTTCGATGGCACAACAGGATGTAAGGTTTTATCTGAATGGAATGTTGCTAGAGATCGGTGCTGACAGACTTTCCTGTGTCGCTACTGATGGACATCGACTAGCCTATTCACAATGTGTAACCGACGCAGAACCAGAGACACCAGTCAGAGCTATTCTCCCCAGAAAAAGTGTCAACGAATTACAGCGATTACTGGCCAGTGTTGAAAACACGACAGTCGTTACATTGCTGGTTACCCCTCAACACTTGCAGATCCAAGTTGGGGGTGTACGGCTGAGTACCAAACTTATCGATGGTAGATTTCCAGATTACAATCGCGTGATTCCCATCGATGGAAATAAAGAACTGCTGATTGATTGCCAAACGTTGAAACAGTCACTGACCCGTGCATCTGTATTGTCAAACGAAAAATACAGGGGTGTTCGTATAGCGTTACAAACCGGAGTGTTGACTATTTCCAGTAATAATCCGGATCAGGAAGAAGCAATTGATGAACTAGAGGTCGATTATGCAGGAGACGGTACCGAAATTGGTTTCAACGTGACGTATCTGCTGGATGTGCTCAATTCTCTGGAATCCGAAAACGCACGAATCCTGATAAAGGACGGCAATAGTAGTGCGCTCATCACGCCCGAAAATACTAGCGACAGTAAATATGTCGTTATGCCAATGCGTCTGTGAATCTAACGCAACTTGAAATTGAAAATTTCAGAAACCTGGAAAAATTATCGATTTCGCCTCACGCCTCTCTAAACCTGATTACCGGTGATAACGGCTCAGGTAAAAGCTCCATTCTTGAAGCCGTACAATGTCTTTCTACCGGACACTCATTCAGGACACGACAAGCGAGGGAATTGATTCGCCGTCCTGAATCAGCATTCACGCTAACCGCTCAGTTTACTGATCCATCTACTGCGCGAGACCATCGAGCTGGACTTCTCAGGCAACGCGATGGAAAAATGGATCTACGATTGGATTTTGAAACTATCAACAGTTTGTCTGAGGTAACCAGACTCCTTCCCGTTAAGTCACTTACCCCTGATAGCCACAAGCTGGTTCAGGACGGTCCCGAGGAGCGACGCCAGTTTCTGGATTGGGGAGTGTTCCACATGGAACATTCGTTTTTCAACACGTGGAAGCAATTAAAGAGATCACTGTCGCAACGTAACCAGTTGCTTAGAGATGGTTTTTCCACCGAAGAGTTAAAATCGTGGGAATCTCTGTTCGTCGAAGCTGCTGAGAAAATTAACGCTCTTCGCACTGACTATGTTGGTGCGTTACAGATCGCGTTAACAGCACGAATGCAACAACTCGGCGCATTGTTCCACGTGGAACTTAGCTATCGCCGTGGTTGGACTGGTGATTTTGAGCTGCAGGAGCTCATGAGCCGTAACCTGGAATATCACCGGCGCATGAAAACCACAACAGATGGACCTCATAGAGCGGAAATGGGTATGACCGTGGATGGAGTTTCGGTGAAGCAGTTATTATCAAGAGGTCAACAGAAGGTACTGGTTTATCTGTTGCATTTAGCCCAACTGGACTTGCTGAACACTAGAACTCAACGCAGAGCCATAGTCCTCTGTGATGATCTGACATCGGAGTTGGACGTAGAAAATTCCCGACGACTGATAGAACAGTTGGTTGGAATGAATAGCCAGATCTTTGTATCCGGAGTAGATTTAGGTGTTCTGGAGCAGCACCCAAACCGTAGGTTCCACATGAAACACGGAGTTGTTCAAAACGTACTATAATTGGTGGGTTACGCTAAGCAGATAGGCACAATGAGCGATTCACCCAGTTACGACTCGTCTAATATCAAGGTCCTCAAGGGACTTGATGCCGTACGCAAACGACCCGGCATGTACATCGGTGATACCGATGACGGTACCGGGTTGCACCACATGGTGTTTGAAGTGGTGGATAACTCCATCGATGAAGCATTAGCAGGACACTGCAGTGCCATCAACGTCATCATACATACCGATGAATCGGTAAGTGTTTCCGATGATGGCCGAGGAATCCCTGTTGATATCCACAAAGAAGAGGGCAAGTCTGCTGCGGAAGTCATCATGACCGTTTTGCATGCAGGCGGTAAATTTGACGATAACTCCTACAAGGTCTCTGGTGGCTTACATGGAGTAGGCGTGTCAGTAGTCAATGCGCTGAGCGAGTGGCTGACGTTGACGATTCATCGCGATGGTCACGTACATACTCAGGAATACCGAGACAGTAAGCCTGTCACCGATCTGAAAACAGGTGAAGCTACGGAACTGACAGGTTCCATGATCCATTTCAAGCCTAGTGCGGATACATTTACCAATATCCGGTTCCAATACGACATTCTCTCCAAGCGGCTCAGAGAGCTGTCCTTCCTGAACAGCGGTGTGCGAATAATACTGACTGACCAGCGTACTGATCAAACAGATACTTTCGAGTACGAAGGTGGCATACGGGCCTTTGTCGAGCATCTGAACCGGAAGAAACCGTCCATTCATTCCACGGTTATCCACACCTTAGGAAGCAAGGATGACGTTGCTGTGGAAGTGGCGCTTCAGTGGACGGAGACTTATCAAGAAAATATATTCTGTTTTACCAACAACATTCCACAACGAGATGGCGGAACCCATTTAGCTGGCTTCCGCTCAGCGATGACGCGAACACTGAATCAGTACATGGAAAACAGTGGTGTCAGTACCAAAGCCAAGGTATCCGCTACCGGTGACGATGCCAGGGAAGGGCTAACCGCTGTTTTATCGGTCAAAGTACCTGATCCCAAATTCTCCTCACAGACGAAGGACAAACTCGTCTCGTCAGAGGTAAAAGGCATAGTCGAGTCAGTGCTCGGTGAATTCATGCATGACTTTCTACAAGAAAATCCTACTGAAGCCAGAGAGATCACAGCCAAGATCATTGATGCTGCGCGAGCCAGAGAAGCGGCACGTAAGGCACGAGAAATGACGCGTCGAAAAGGTGCGCTCGATATTGCAGGTTTACCGGGTAAATTAGCTGATTGTCAGGAAAAAGATCCAGCAAAATCAGAGATTTACCTCGTAGAGGGTGACTCAGCCGGAGGGTCTGCGAAGCAGGGTAGGGATCGTCGTAGACAAGCAATACTGCCCCTCAAGGGTAAGATTCTTAATGTCGAAAAAGCACGCTTTGACAAGATGCTGCAAAGCGCCGAAGTTGGCACACTCATAACAGCGCTGGGTTGTGGAATCGGTCGCGACGAATTTGACGTGGACAAGTTGCGTTATCACTACATTGTGATCATGACGGATGCCGACGTGGATGGATCGCACATCCGGACACTGTTGCTCACGTTCTTCTATCGACAAATGCCTGAGCTGATCCGTCGAGGTCATATCTATATCGCACAGCCCCCGCTGTACAAGGTCAAAAAAGGCAAGCAGGAGCGTTACGTAAAAGATGATGCGGAGCTGACTGCCTACCTGCTTCAGTTGGCACTGGACGGAGCACGTCTGCATGTCAACAGCGACGCACCTACAATCAGTGATACCGGTTTCGAGTCATTGGCTCAGGAATACATGAGCATCGGGTTGCAGATGAATCGAATGGAACGTCGTTTCAACCGGGATGTGCTTGAGGCGATGATCAATCAGGCACCGCTTTCCAATGAGGATCTGAGCGATGAAGCGAAGGTCAGTGCTTATGGTCATGAGCTTGTCGAGACGCTGAACAAGGCTTTGTCAGCAACGTCGCAGTACACGCCGTCATCGACAGAAACAGAAGGCCTGTACGGAGTAAAACTCCTGCGACGAGTTCACGGAAACGATAAGGAAATACAGCTCGATCCCGGATTCTTCAGATCGCCGGATTACAGAAATTTGGCGAGCCTAGCAGACAAGCTGGTTGGCATGCTGGGAGAGGGTGCATATGTTGCCCGAGGCGACAGGGAGATGCCGGTTACAACATTCAAGGAGGCAATGGACTGGTTGATTTCAGAATCCAAGCGTGGTTTGACTATCCAGAGATACAAGGGTCTTGGTGAAATGAATCCAGAGCAGCTATGGGAAACAACGATGGATCCGGAAGCCAGGCGTATGCTTCAGGTCAGCATAGAAGATGCAATAGCAGCAGATGATGTTTTTGATACGTTGATGGGGGATCAGGTAGAACCCAGACGAGAGTTCATCGAGAAGAATGCCTTGTCGGTATCAAACCTCGACGTCTAGAAGGCTGTTTGCTTGATCGAAAAGTAAGTAGTCATGAACGCTTTTCACCTATCCACCGTACCCTTGTGTCTACCCCCAACGTGTGTTGTTCGCGATGACTGAATTACTAATTCAACGACCGGATTTTACCGCTATCCAGGTCGATAAGATTGAGGGGCAGCTGGACGCTGTGCTGGCAAATTGCCGTGCAGTTGTAGCGTTGGTATCTTCGGTCAGTCAACCTTCATGGAATACCGTGATGCAGCCGCTGGCTGAAGCACATAACGCACTTGGATTGTTCTGGTCTCCGATCAGTCACCTGAATTCAGTGATGAACAATGATGAGCTAAGAGAAGTCCACAAACGTTGCTTACCGAAGCTGCGTGCTTATTACACTGAACTGGGACAGAATTCAGCGTTGTATAATACAACTCTGGAGTTGTCGAGAAGTGATGAATACGCTCAGATGTCGGAAGAGCGACGTCAGGAAATACTGCATGAGTTGCGAGACTTCGAACTGGGTGGTGTGTCTCTGGATGAAGCTGCAAAAAAACGTTTCGGTGAGATCGCTCTGGAGCTTTCCAGGATAACCTCTGAATTTTCAGACGCTGTGCTGGATGCGACGAACGCATGGGAGAAGCATCTGATATCAGCGGAAGAGTTGCGTGGTTTACCTGATTCAGCCATAGCGGCTGCGCGACAACGGGCTGAGTCTCGGGATAGAGCAGGGTATCTGCTTAATCTGGAATTTCCGTGTTACTTGGCTATCATGATGTTTGCCGATGACAGAACGCTGCGTGAAGAGATTTACACAGCGTTCGCTACACGAGCTTCAGACCAAGGTCCACAGTCCGGGCAGTTCGACAATACTGACCGAATACACTCGTTGTTAGCGTTGCGGGCTGAAAAAGCTCAATTGCTGGGCTATGAGTCCTATGCACACCTGTCTGTCGTTCCCAAAATGGTAGAAACACCTCAACTGGTGCTCGATTTTCTGGAAGATCTCGCCGTTAAGGCTGTTCCGCAGGCCAAGGCTGAGTTCGAGGATCTGTGCGCTTTTGCAAAAGACAACCTCGGTCTAGATGAGCTGTTTGCATGGGATGTTGCCTACGCCAGCGACCGGCAAAAGAAGCGGTTGCATGACGTATCAGATGAGGAGCTCAAACCGTATTTTCCTGCTAGCAAAGCCATCCCCGGCATGTTTGCCGTCGTGGGCAGGCTATTTGGATTAACGATCGCACCGATTGAGAACGTTGACGTTTATCATCCAGACGTCAGACTTTACGGAATAACTGATGCTCAGGGCAGGCCGCGTGGCGAGTTCTACCTGGATAATTACGCGAGGGAGAACAAGCGTGGCGGTGCCTGGATGGATGTTTGTGCTACTCGGCAGCGAGTGGGTACTGCGGTGCAACAGCCTATCGCCTACCTGACGTGTAATCTGACACCACCGGTTGGCGATGACCCAGCGCTGTTGACTCATACGGAAGTCACGACATTGTTCCACGAGTTTGGTCATGGACTGCATCACATGCTGACCCGCGTGGAGTCAGCAGGCGTTTCCGGTATAAACGGTGTGGAGTGGGACGCGGTCGAGTTGCCCAGTCAGTTTCTGGAAAACTGGTGCTGGGAGAGGGAGTCGATTGATCTGATTAGTGGCCACTATCAGACGGGTATGTCACTACCGGATGATTTGCTGGATAAAATGCGCAATGCGCGTAATTTTCAATCAGCGATGCAGCTGGTCAGACAGCTGGAATTTTCGTTGTTTGATATGCAACTGCATCTAGCCTCAACAGCTGACAAGCCTGTCAATGTTCAAGCTACGCTGGACGCCATCCGAAAAAGAGTGGCGGTCGTGCCAGCGCCAGTTTTTAATCGCTTTCAACATAGTTTTTCGCATATCTTTGCTGGGGGGTACAGTGCAGGATATTTCAGTTATAAATGGGCTGAAGTACTCTCTGCAGACGCGTTTTCAAAGTTCGAGGAAGATGGGATATTCAACGAAGCAACCGGCCGATCATTCTTGGAAAACGTGCTAGAGGTCGGGGGATCGCGAGACGCGATGAGTTCTTTCAAGGCATTCAGGGGTAGAGAGCCCCAGGTCGACGCCTTGCTTCGTCACACAGGACTGGCGGCGTAACCCGGAACAGATTATGAAATACCGGGATTTGAGAGACTTCATGAAAGGTCTTGAGGACAGAGGCGAGCTCAAACGTGTAAGCGCCAACGTTGATCCGAATCTTGAGATCACTGAGGTGTGCGACAGAACCCTGCGCAACAAGGGTCCGGCCCTGCTGTTCGAAAACCCGACGGGTTCTGACATACCGCTACTGGGCAATCTTTTTGGTACGCCTGAACGGGTTGCCTATGGTATGGGTGAAGACTCGGTGGAAGCTTTGCGCGAGGTAGGCAAATTATTAGCCTTCTTGAAAGAGCCTGATCCACCTAAAGGACTTAAGGAGGCCTGGAACACGCTGCCGGTGTTCAAGAAGGTACTGGATATGGCTCCCAAGACAACTCGCTCAGCTGCGTGTCAGCAGCATGAGTGGGATACCGTTGATTTGTCGCGCCTGCCTATTCAGACGTGTTGGCCAGGTGATGCCGGTCCTCTGATTACATGGGGTCTGGTGATTACTAAGGGGCCGCACAAGAAACGGCAAAACATGGGCATCTATCGACAACAGGTCATAGGGCCGAACAAGACGATCATGCGCTGGCTGAGTCACCGGGGCGGCGCACTGGATTTCCGCGAATGGCAACAATCCAACCCAGGCGAGCCTTTCCCGGTGGCGGTTGTTCTGGGTGCTGATCCTGCCACCATACTGGCTGCCGTCACGCCTATACCGGACACGCTTTCCGAGCATGCATTCGCCGGTTTGCTCAGGGGTGAACGAACTTTGCTCACAACAGCTAAGCTTTCTGATTTGCAGGTGCCAGCCTCTGCTGAATTCGTGCTGGAAGGCTATCTGTATCCGGATGACACAGCGCCTGAAGGACCGTTCGGCGATCACACTGGCTATTACAACGAGGTGGACGAATTTCCGGTATTTACAATTGAAAAAGTCACGCATCGCACCGATCCCATCTATCATTCCACGTACACCGGACGCCCACCTGACGAGCCGGCCATTCTGGGCGTAGCGCTCAATGAGGTGTTCGTGCCGATCCTGCAGAAGCAGTTTCCGGAGATCGTGGATTTTTATCTGCCGCCGGAAGGCTGTTCCTATCGCATGGCCGTGGTCAGTATGAAGAAGCAATATCCAGGGCATGCGAAGCGGGTAATGATGGGTGTCTGGTCGTTTTTGCGACAGTTCATGTATACCAAGTTTGTCATTGTGGTGGATGACGACGTCGATGCTCGCTCATGGGAAGATGTCATCTGGGCGATAACAACTCGGATGGATCCGATCCGTGACACTACCTTGATCGATAATACACCCATCGACTATCTTGATTTTGCATCGCCGGTGTCTGGATTGGGGTCGAAAATGGGTATGGACGCTACCAACAAGATGCCGGGTGAAACAAACAGGGAATGGGGCGAGCCTATTACCATGAGCCCGTCGGTCAAGCAGCGTGTTGATGACATGTGGTCTAGTCTGGGTCTGTAATTTTCAGGTTCCAACCTGAAGCAGACTGACGTACTATGTGAACCGGTTCAATGTTCTCAGGATGTATATGGAAGTCTCGGCAGGTTGGGTGCAACAGCGACAATCTGGAATAGGCTTCAATGAGCTGAGTTCGATGGTTTCCGAACTCATGGCCAGATTTGAGCGTCAGAGCACCGCGCAAGCTTTGCATGATCCATCCTGGTCACCCGACTGGGTTTCGCCCACAACGCGCACGCGTGTCATACGCCATGGCAGTAGTGCATCGCTGCACAGTGTGCTTATACAAGCACCTGACGCTATCTCTGCTGAGTACGAAGTGCTATACCGAGGCGCAAGAGTATTTTCCTGGTGCGAGTATCTGTGGCCTCAGCTGAGGGAACAAAATCGGGATCTACAAACCGGCATGCACTACATGCCGCAGGATTGCCTTGATGAGCTGATGGATTTTCACGTCCGTCACGGCACTCATTGGCTGAACTGTTATCAGCGCAAGCTAAGTTTCGACCGGGCTATCGAGGTCGATAAAGTTGGCGTAATGGCTCAGGCGGATTGTATTGAGCTCTGGTAGCCGTGCTGCCATTTCTCTGGCAGGCAGGGGTTTGGACAAGTGATATCCCTGATAGCCCTCGCACCCTTCTGCTGCCAGTAACGGCAATACTTCGCCGTCTTCAACACCTTCTGCTATCACACGAATGCCTAGAGTTCTGGCCAGCGCGATGATGCTTTTGACCACGGTAACAGCGTGCGGGAACCGGTGGATGTCAGCGATAAACGATCGATCAATCTTGAGATGATCCAGTGGCAACTGGCTTAAATAGGCTAGCGACGAATACCCGGTCCCAAAGTCATCCAGTGAAATCTGGATACCCAGGTTTTTCAGATGATTGATGATATCGGTTTCGATCGTCTGAACCAGCGCTGACTCGGTAATTTCAAGAATCAGACTGTCTGGTCTCATCGAATGCTTGTTCAATATGGCTTCAACACGTTGCGCGAAATGCGGCATACCGAGTTGACGTGCTGACACATTGACCGACATGGTGGTGGCTGGACTGATCAGACCTTTGCGTAACCAAATGCGATGTTGTCCGCACGCCTGACTGATAGCCCATTCGCCCAGCTCACCAATCAGCCCGGTTTCTTCCAGCACGTCGATAAACACACTCGGGCTGATGTGTTCCCCTGAGTCCTGGGGCCAGCGTAGCAGGGCTTCAAAACCGAGAAGTTTACCCTCCTTGATAAGCAGTTGAGGTTGATAGAAGAGTTCGAAGTCCTGACGGTCTACGGCTCGGCGCAAGCTGGTGATGAGCACGGAGCGATCACGTTGGGCCTGATCCAGTTCAGCGGTGAAAAACACATGCCTTGAGCGTCCGGACAATTTGGCTCGATAGAGCGCCACGTCTGCCTGCTTGATCAGGGTACTTGCGTCGATATCAAGTGTCTTCTGATCGCCAGTTGCCAATGAGATGCCGATGCTTGCCGACACATAGACCTCTTCCATCTGCAGCAGGAACGGCTGCTTAAGCGCATGCACGATGCCGTCTGCAACGATACTGGCATCCTGATAGTGTTCCAGCGAACACAAGGTCACGGTAAACTCGTCTCCCCCCAGGCGTGCAACCGCATCATCGTCTCTGACCGTCTGGCGAATTCTATAGGCCACCTGTTGCAGCAACTCATCGCCAGCATCGTGGCCTAGCGTATCGTTAACGGCTTTGAAGCCATCAAGATCGATGAACAGCAAGGCAATGACGCCTAACGGTTTGCGCTGCTGCAGTGACAGAGTGAGGTGTTCCAGAAAACTGTTTCGGTTAGGCAAACCTGTTAATGCGTCATGGTGAGCAATCTGCTGGAGTCGTTTTTCAGCGATGTATTGCTCGGTGATATCCATCACGACAACCAGACCACCCGTCAGCAACTTGAGAGAGTTGATCAGGCCTGTCGCACTGATGCTGACCCAGACCGGATGATTGTCTTGTGATACCAGCTTCGATACTCCGCGATAGGTGTCACCCCGGTTCAGCGCGCTGCGCATATCCATGAGCGTCTGGGCACGATCATCTCCATGAAGTGCTTCTATCCAGCCACTACCTTCATTTTTTTCCAGCGACTGGCCGCTTAACTGACACCACATGTCGTTGGCGTAGTCGCAAGTCCATTCTTCGTCCAGTTTGATGATGCCCACCGGGGCAAGCTTGGTCAAAGTCTTGTATTGAACAACCGTATTCTGTAATTCACGGGCAGAATGAATACGGTCACTGATATCGTTAACGATGAGTGTCGTGAAGAGCTGCTCATCGATACGGGTATGGAACACGGCCATTTCCACAGCGAAATTCTGACCATCGGTATTCAAGGCCTGAACATTCATCAGGTTCAGGGGGCGGGCATCGTTTACCCGCAATGTACTGTGATAGTCGGCCGCATGCTCACGTATCTGCTCCATCACTGTCGCAGGCAGAAATACACTGGCAGAAGACCCCAGCGCACGACTGGCAGCAACCCCGAACATTTTTTCACAGGCCGGATTGAATGCGGTTACCCGCGCGTGTTCATCGAGCGTCATGACACCATCAAAGGTGGCATCGAGCAGGGTAACCAGTTGGCGACTAGTCTGACCTATATCGGCAATGACATTGTTAATGCCTTTGTTAACGATGCTGTTCAGGTGTACGCGGATAAATGCATCCAGCATTGATTGCAGACGATTGACCAGAATCAGGTCAAATCGAAAGCGGGCATTGGCTACAAACAACAATGCCTGAACCTGATCGTCTTCACGTAACGGCAGTAACGCATAGGAGCGTATACGGGGATGGCAGCTGGGCAGGTTGGCCGTGAGCATACTCGCGGAGTCGTTAGAGAAAACAGCTTTTCTGTTTTCGCTGACTTCGCGTAAGAGTTCATCGCTCTGGCGATTTAACAGCGTGTCATGCTGTCTTGAAATAGTACCATCGGGCTCAATCGACACCACCGCATCGAGCGTTACCAGCTCATCAGCCTCCAGACGCAAGACACAACCGTAGTGAGCCTCGGTAAGTCCCAGAGCCTCGATAATCAATTCTTCGCCCAGCTCGCGCAGTGACAGACCACGTGCAACTCGATCACCGACACGTTCCAGAAAACGATTCTGGATATTGTCTACAGCTAATCGGACTTCATGATCAGCCCGTCTGTCAGTGCCCACTTCGCTCACTGGAATCTGCTTTCCTCGGCCTGTTCACTGACGCATCGACGGTATGGGATGCAGCTACTGCACAGTCAGTTGTTACCTTTGGCAACACTCTGATATACAACAGGTTAGTGTAGTGCAAGGATGGCGTTGTGCAGAAAGGTACGACGTAATGCGGCAATCGTTCGTCATGACGCAGCAGTCGGATTTCTGACGCTTGTTTGCAGGCTACTGAATAATCATTGAGTTTTCATCGAGTTGATAGCCAGGCGCGTAGCGCTGTCAGTTGACCTTCATCACCGGCCGGTATCGCTATCAGAGGTGCACGAGTAAAGCCGATTGATGCTGCCAGCTCGCTGCAACGCTGACTGTTGACCAGGAGTCTGGAGCGCAGCAAGGTGGGTTCATGATCACGAGCCAGAGTCATCAAATTCAGCAAAGTCTCGTTGCTGCCAATGCTAACGAGATCCGGTGGCTGTTTTTCAAACGTTTCAGTGATGGATACGCTTGACACGATTGGCAACGTTCGGCGATACACATCGTGTGTACTCACTGTCCAGCCCAGGGGCCGCAGTTGTTCGGCGATTAGCGATCGACCATCAACGCCTTTAACAATCAACAGTGATTGCGCAGGCAGACTCTCGAGCTGGCGCACGCAGGATTCACTATTAAATGGCGCGAGTGGCTGTAAACTCAACGGCTGATTAAACGTTGATAACAGATTCGCTGTGGCCTTGCCTATGGCATGTACCTGTACTCCGAACCACGGAAAGGGATGCTGTTCATGTGCGTGAAGCACGGCATTTTGGCTGGTAAACAGCACGATTTCTGCCTCGTCCACGAGTGGTCCTAGCAATTTCCCGGCGTCAAACGCTTCAATAGCCAGACACGGTATATGGCTCACTTTGAATTCAAGTTTCCTGCATTCGTGGGCGAATGAAATCTGTTGGCCCAATGGCCTGGTGATCAGGATATGTGGTGGAAGTTCAGGCATAGGTCCAGTATGAGGCTTTGTGAGACGTGGTTGTAGTGAACATCCGCGCGCTCTGGCTGATGAATCAGTACACTATCGGCTTTCCTGCAATGCTGTCGAGTTCGGCACTTCATGACTAAAAAAAATTCACCCGGTTCGATCTCCGATGCGGGTATTAAAGCTGTCGAGTCTCAGTCAAACACTCAGTGGGGGGGACGATTTTCAGAATCCACTGATGAATTCGTACAGGCATTCACAGCGTCTGTCATGTTTGATCAACGCCTGTATCGTCAGGATATCGCAGGCTCTCGTGCGCATGCCACCATGCTCCTGCGTGTCGGTGTAATCACTGATAAGGACCACGCAGACATACAGTCGGGTTTGAACAATATAGAGGCTGACATTGAAGCGGGTCACTTTGAATGGTCGATAGCGCTGGAAGATGTGCACATGAACATCGAAGCGGCCTTGACTGCGCGAATTGGTGATGCCGGCAAACGACTGCACACGGGCAGATCCCGAAACGATCAGGTGGCCACGGATATACGGCTTTACCTGCGAGATGCCTGTGATACCACCGCGCAGGAGTATCGTCGACTACTACAGGGTTTGCTGAATCTGGCAGACACCCATGCCAGCACCATCATGCCAGGGTTTACACACTTGCAAACCGCACAGCCGGTCACGTTTGGTCACCACGTCTTGGCATGGTTCGAAATGATATTGCGCGATCTGGACCGGCTTTCCGATACGCGAAGGCGGATTAATCAGATGCCACTGGGTGCGGCGGCATTGGCAGGGACCTCCTACCCGATCGATCGACAGATCACTTGTGAGTTACTGGGGTTTGATGGTGTCTGCGAGAACTCGCTGGATGCTGTCAGTGACCGCGATTTTGCCATCGAGTTTTGCTCTAACACCGCCATATCGCTCATGCACTTATCTAGAATTGCAGAGGAGCTGGTGCTATGGATGTCTGCGCAGTTCAGTTTTATCGATCTACCAGATCGCTTTTGCACAGGCTCGTCTATCATGCCGCAAAAGAAAAATCCGGATGTACCAGAACTTGTGCGTGGCAAAACAGGTAGAGCTTATGGCAATCTTATGTCCCTGTTAACACTGATGAAGAGCCAGCCACTGGCCTACAACAAGGACAATCAGGAAGACAAGGAACCCCTGTTTGATTCCGTCGATACGTTGTTCGGATGCCTGCGTGCGTTCGCCGATATGCTGCCGGCCATTGAGGTGCGCAAGGAATCCATGCGACTGGCAGCCAAGTCCGGTTTTTCAACGGCCACCGACCTGGCTGATTACCTGGTACGCAAGGGTCTGGCATTTCGTGATGCGCACGAAGTCGTGGGTTTGGCTGTGGCTTACGGCGTGAAGAACGAGCAGGATCTGGCAGACATGCCGTTATCCGTTCTTCAGGTTTTCAGCGAACACATTGGCGAGGATGTATTCGATGTGTTGACTCTGGAAGGCTCTGTTGCCGCGCGTAATCACATCGGGGGTACTGCCCCAGAAGCTGTAACCGCAGCGGTTCAACGAGCACGACTGCGGCTGGAGCAGGTCTACATGCCGAATTGACGCTTGAACCAGGTGGATACATCAACTACTTCGTCGGCACTGACGCTATGGGCAATGGCATACGAATGCCACTCAAGGTTTACATTGTGTGCCTGCAGCGCATCTCGCGACTGTTCGGCGTAGCGGATCTGGATGACGTCATCAGCCTCACCATGTGCCATGAAAATCGGTACTGACAGCCTGTCTTCGGTGATGAGTGGAATGGCATCATCCTGAATGGGCATGTAGGTCGACAGCGCCAGAATGCCCCCCAGTTTGTGCTTGCCGGTCAGCCCAGCGTACAGAGCGATAGCGCCACCTTGCGAAAATCCGGCTAGCGTAATGCGGCTGGCCGGAATACCACGTTCAATCTCATTATCGATGAGATCACTGATCAGAGAGGCAGACTCCTTGATACCAGCGCTGTCTTGCTGACGACTGCCAAAATCCAGTGAGTTGATATCGTACCAGCCACGCATGGCAGCACCACCGTTGACGCTGATAGGCCGAACCGGTGCATGTGGAAACAGAAACCGCACGCCTGGGCGTTGTAACAACTGCAGTTCGGGCACGATGGGTTCGAAATCGTGTCCGCTAGCACCTAGGCCGTGCAGCCAGATCACCGCGTATTCGCAGTGTTCAGCGGTGGTTATCTCGATGCAATCGAGCAGTTTCTGAGACATGAGAGGTGAGAGGTCAAGCTATGGCGTTATCGCGGTGCGAGTATACTCCAAAGCCCGAACGTCGAGAGTGCTCGCTATCGTGTTGAAACTGCCCGCAAACGTGCCTGGCTTACTGCTGCTGGCAAGTCTCGCCGCAAGTGTTCTGAGCGGTTGTGGCAATAAAGGTGAACTGTTTCTCATTCCTGACTCGGTCACTGAGCAGGAACTTCAGCAGCTGGAACAGAATCTGAGTGGTCCCGACGCTTTGTTGGTCGATCCCGCAACTATCGGTACGGATGGCAGTTCGTCTGAAGACGACACTGATGAATCCAAAAAGTCTGACAATACCAATAATAAGAACGCACATTCCAGTAACTGATTATGTACAACCTGCATTCATGAACGCTTTCCATCGACAAAACGGCTCGCTGATGAGCGACCAGAAGAGCCTGACGTCCCTCGCTGAAGAATTCGGCACACCCCTCTACGTTTACAACCGTCGTGCAATAGAGACGGCGTGGACCGAGTTTGCCACAGCTCTGGAGGGTCATCCGCACCTGATTTGCTATGCCGTCAAAGCCAACAGCAATCTGGCGGTACTCAATACGCTTGCGCGACTGGGCTCCGGATTCGATATTGTCTCTGTCGGGGAACTAAAGCGCGTACTGGCGGCGGGTGGAAAACCTGAAAAAATCGTTTTCTCTGGAGTGGGAAAAAGTGAAAGGGAGATGGTAGCCGGGCTAGAGGCAGGCATACGCTGCTTCAATGTCGAATCAATATCGGAGCTCGAGCGACTCGCGACGGTGGCAGCTGCCCATGGCGCGACTGCCCAGATATCATTACGTATCAATCCGGATGTCGATGCGCAGACTCACCCCTACATCTCCACAGGGCTGAAGGAAAACAAGTTTGGTATTGGTATGGCAGATGCCATGACGACCTATCGACGTGCTGCAGCATTGCCCTCCATTGATGTGCAAGGCATAGATTGTCACATTGGATCGCAGCTAACTCGATTGGAACCCTATGCAGATGCGTTTGCACTACTGGTCAAAATGGTGGACTCGCTTGCGAGTGAGGGCATAACGTTATCGCACATAGACGTGGGTGGTGGGCAGGGCATTCAATACAGCGCTGATGAAGAATCGATGGATATTGCCTCCTGGGCGAACTGCATTCGCAGCGCTGTCGGTGATCGCAATCTGGAAATACTGGTAGAGCCGGGTCGTTATATCGTTGGCCAGGCGGGTGTCTTGCTGACGCGGGTCGAGTACTTGAAGAGTAACGAAGAGCGTCATTTTGCGGTAGTTGATGCTGCCATGAACGACCTTATCCGACCAGCGCTTTACAGCGCATGGCAGGATATTGAAGCCGTCGAGACGCTTGAAAGACCACAGAATATCTACGATGTTGTGGGTCCAATCTGCGAATCTGCAGACTTTTTGGGTAAACAACGTTCACTGGCTATTGCTGAGAAAGACCTTCTTTGCATCCGCTCGTCGGGTGCGTATGCATCTGTAATGAGTTCAAATTACAATACTCGACCACGAGCTGCAGAGGTCATGGTGGACGGCGAAAATGCATTTCTGGTGCGTGCCAGAGAAGAAACCGAAGCATTATTTGCAAATGAATTCATACTGCCATGAGGCCTGTTTCGTTCACCAAGATGCACGGTCTGGGCAACGACTTCATGGTGGTTGACAACCTTGCAGAACACATCCGGTTCAGCACTGAAGACATCCGCAAACTCTCCGACAGACACACGGGAATCGGCTTTGATCAACTGCTGGTTGTCAGCCGTGCGTCAGTACCTGATGCGGAGTTTGACTACCGGATTTACAACTCTGACGGCAATGAGGTAGAGCACTGTGGAAACGGTGCTCGCTGTTTCGCAAGGTTTGTTCACGACAAGCAGTTGAGCACTAGCCGTTCGATAAGAGTCAACACCCTCAATGGCGTTATTACCCTTGTTTTACAGAACAATAATGATGTGACAGTTCGTATGGGAGTGCCTGTTTTTGAACCTTCTGCCATACCGTTTGTGGCTGACGCCCAACAGGCTTTCTACTCACTGGAAGTTGCTGGACAGATACTACAGGTAGGTGCAGCTGGCATAGGAAACCCACATGTACTGTTGCAGGTTGATGATGTCGAAACGGCGGCTGTCGAGCACCTCGGTCCACTGCTGGAAAGCCACCCCAGATTTCCGAACCGGGTGAATGTCAGCTTCATGCAGATCATCAATCGACAACACATTCGGCTACGCGTTTTTGAACGTGGCGTCGGTGAGACCCGGGCCTGTGGTTCGGGTGCCTGTGCGGCGGTTGCCATCGCTAATCGACAAGGTTTACTTGACAAGACGGCCACTGTGACCTTACCCGGTGGAGATTTGAAACTTTACTGGCCTGATGAAAATACATCGATTGAAATGACGGGCCCATGTTCTACAGTCTTTGAGGGACACACGAGAATGTAGAGAAAAAATGCAACCCGAACAAAACGATCTGGGCAACGAGCTCACCGATAAAGCCGTGCTTGGATTTCTGATGACGAACCCGGAGTTCTTCGTCAACAATCAGGAAATTCTTCCAAGGCTGCGTATACCGCACGACGCAGGCAAAGCGGTTTCGCTGATTGAAAAGCAGGTATCCGTGTTACGCGGGAAATGCGGCACACTGGAAAACAGTTTGCGAGATCTGATAGCTGTGGCTCGCGAGAACGAGAATCTGCATCAGCGATTGCATGTGCTTATTCAGGAAATCATATCTGCACCGAAGCTTGAACATATTGTCAGCCTGACCCGCAGCAGCTTGTGCGAGAATTTCAACGCCGATGATGTACATCTTTTGCTGGTTGCCAACACGGTAGCTGCAAAGACCCGAAACAAGGCAGCTGCGGCGGGTGACGTGAAACCACCCGCCAGACGACGTAAGGCTCGAGCGATTGAAGGGTTGACCGTAGTGGCAGCTGAAAGTCCGTGTCTGGAGCTGTTTGCTGAGCTTTTCGACTCAGGCGAGACACTGTGTGGTTTGCCCAGTGCCGAGAACATCGGTTGTTTTGTCGGTCAGAACAGCGCCAATATCGCCTCGGCAGCACTGATTCCGTTGGTCTACAAGGACAAGCTGGGCGTTGTCATGCTGACCAGTCGCGATGAGTCGCGTTTTGCCACTGGCAAGGGTGTCATGTTTCTTAATCAGTTGGGCGAGTTACTAAGCAGAAGACTACACAGCTATGGCGCCATAACCCCTTCGCTGATCCAATGAGTGCTTTCCAGCAGGAGATCGATGACTACCTAGAGGACTTACGGGTGGCGCGAAGGTGTTCGCCGCACACGGTCAGTAACTACGCCCGTGATCTCAGAGCGATTGCCCGGTCTGCCGCCATGCGGGAAATCGATAGCTGGCAGAGCATGCTGGGTAACGATGTGCGCGCTATCATTGCACAACAACACCGTGACGGCATAGCGGGGCGATCGCTGGCCAGACGCTTGTCTGCGTTGCGAGGTCTGTACAATTATCTGATTGCTCTGGGACGATGTGAGCTGAACCCGGCACAGGATATTCTAGCGCCGAAAGACAAGAAGGCACTGCCGGCAACACTGGACCCCGAAGAGGTCAGCCGCTTGCTGGCGCAGAACCTCAACGACCCCATGATCTGTCGAGATCTAGCTATGTTCGAGCTGATGTATTCGTCCGGATTACGACTGGCAGAACTGGTCAGCATTGATCTGGTCGATCTTGACTTGAGCGTGGGACAGGTGCGCGTCACCGGTAAAGGCGGGAAAGTGCGTGATCTGCCGGTCGGCGAGCATGCGGTGGGCGCGATAAACAAGTGGCTGGGTTACCGCCGCAGCCTTCCGGGAGCCGATGACAGAGCGGTTTTTCTGAGTTCGCGTGGAAAACGTATAGCGCCCAGAACCGTTCAGATGAGATTGAAGAAACTGGCAGAGTCCCAGGGACTGGATCGGGATTGTTATCCCCACATGCTACGACATTCTTTTGCCAGCCATCTTCTGGAAAGTAGCGGTGATCTTCGCGCTGTGCAAGAGCTGCTGGGGCATGCCGATATCAGTACAACGCAGATCTACACCCATCTGGACTTTCAGCATCTGGCACAGGTCTATGACGAGTCACACCCACGAGCCAGGCACGAACGTGTTATCGAGGAGAGCTGACGAGCCGGAACCAGTGTCTGCGTAACGGACCGAGCGCCATCTAAACCGGTGGCTAGTTACCTGATGTTGAGGTATCTACCAGGGAGTACTGGCTGAAAAGCCCATTGCTTTGTAGATTCTTGTCCAGTTGGACCTTGCGCGATCGCCCTCCCTGAGTGGCCGTGAGTCGGTCACCAGACTGGTAGAGGTAGGGTGGCATCAGCATGGTCTGCAGCACACTGCGCTGAACCTTGCAGGCAACGATCAGTGCGTTTTCACCGACACCTATGTCGCGTGCTATATCGTCTGCTGTTATGTCTGAGACCGACGTTGGTTCCGCCTCGTTAGCCGGATCGAGTTCGTTACGCAGAACGCGCACCGGCAACACGCTTCGGGCGATAAATTCTATTCCCATGCAGATGCCTGTTTCGCCTTGGGCCCGCACCCAGCGGATTATGCCCAGAGAGGCGTCTATTTTACTGCTCTCTGCTGCTGAAGGACTTCGCAAGGCGGTATTGGGTTCTGTCACACTGATCAGCTCACCCACCTGAACCAGACCTGGTCGACACAGAGTATTCTGTATGCAGATTCCCTGTAAGGACAAGTTGGTGACTATCCAGCCAGAGGCCTCATTATTAGGAGTATCCGCAGGCTTGTACAGCAAATGCGCACACACCTCTTTATGCCCGAAAACCACTCGCTGAGAGGTTGATGTTATCCGGCGTGCCGAGCGACGGCGGCGTGTCCGTGATAGTGCAATGCGCAGCCTGGCAAGTGACTGGCGTTCGAGCGTATCGTTTCCCGGAACGCTGCCGGATTTTGTGCGTATGCGCGCCGAGTAGGTGTCGATGCGTTTCAGGACACGCGCTATGCTGAACCAGCGCATGTGAGATGCATTGCCGCCCGGCAGGCTCAGCGTGGGCTCAGGAGGCGAACCCAGCGCAAGATTAATGGCATAGTGGTAGATATCCGACCCCATCGCGTCTTTATCTCGTTGTATCTGGACATCAGGAACACACGTCTTGATGAAGCTCAGTAACAGGGGGAGCTGTCTGACGCGTTGCTGTGCCAGATCCGAGATGCACACCAGCAGGATGAATCGGTAGTGATCCTGTAATGAGGGTAGTTCAGGATTTTGCCTCGCTGACAGGAGCTGATGTTTGTCTGCTAATGCGTAGAGCTGGTGTGCATCTTTGACCAGAGCAGTCGGGATGGAGCGATAGGCATGGGCGAGTGCCTCGGTTTGGCGGGCAAGCGCTTGCATGGCACGGCGTGCATCGTCGGCCATCGGTGGCTGGCTTTCTGACAAAAGGATTTTGAAGGAGAAAGCTTCTTCACGCAGGAGTGATTCAGCAAGCCTTGCATTGCGAGAGAATTCACGCGACAGAGGCAATGGCTGCGCTTGCGTCATTTCGGCAAGGTGGACGTGTAACTCTCTGAGTACTGGAATAAAACAGCTCAGAACTGCGCGCCTCCGATGCGGGTCGTTGTGCAGGCGGTTGCTGTGTTTCAGACCCCGGTAAATTTCGCGGGCATCAGCCTCAGATTCCAGCGGGCGCAACGACGCCAGCCAGTGTGCGACACCGTCGGGATTCACTGGAAAGCTACCGGTATCGGCTACGGTGCGCTGAGGAACTGTCAATTGCATGGCGAGAGGCTACCACAGCACAGCGCACAGTATTCATGGCACCGTATGACCGATCAGCAGGTACACTTGCACGTCTTGCAGAAGGGGGTAGAAGTTGTGGAACAGTTCCGCGGAACCACGATTTGTTCAGTGCGTCGAGGTAACCAGGTGGTCATAGGAGGCGACGGCCAGGTTAGCATGGGCAACGTTATCATGAAGGGCAATGCCAGAAAGGTAAGGCGACTTTACAAAGACAAGGTGTTGGCAGGTTTTGCGGGCGGTACGGCGGATGCGTTTACGCTGTTTGAACGTTTCGAAGCCAAGCTGGAAGCTCATGGCGGCCAACTCACTCGCGCAGCAGTAGAGCTGGCCAAGGACTGGCGCACAGATCGAATGCTGAGACGTCTGGAAGCTCTGCTGGCGGTTGCCGACGATTCGGCCTCGCTGGTTATAACCGGTAATGGCGATGTCATCGAGCCGGAAGGTGGTCTGATATCCATCGGTTCGGGTGGCGACTTTGCCAAAGCGGCTGCCAGAGCCTTGCTTGAACACACTGAGCTGGATGCAGAGACGATTGTTCGGCACAGTCTTGAAACGGCTGCTGATATCTGCATCTATACCAACAACAACCTAACCATCGAAACACTGAACTTCGACCAGTAACCCACGACATCGTCATCGTTCATGACGGCGTACTCCAGCACTGCGAAGCTTAGCAACTGACAGAACACGAGACCGTATCCACAGCCATGTCGAACATGACACCCCGAGAAATTGTTCAGGAACTCGATAAGCACATCATCGGGCAGGCTGCTGCCAAGCGTGCTGTTGCCATAGCCTTGCGTAATCGCTGGCGTCGTCAGCAGCTCGATGAGGCGCTGAAAAATGAAATCACACCCAAAAATATACTGATGATCGGTCCAACCGGCGTGGGCAAGACAGAGATTGCCCGACGTCTGGCAAAGCTTGCCAATGCGCCGTTCATTAAAGTTGAGGCCACCAAATTTACCGAGGTAGGTTACGTAGGTCGGGATGTGGAGTCCATCATCCGTGATCTGGCTGATGTGGCACTCAAGGAAACCCGCGAGCAGGCCATGCAGAAGTTGCGCAACCGTGCAGAGGATGCTGCTGAAGAGCGTGTACTGGATGCACTGTTGCCACCTGCCAAGAGTATTGGCGCAAGCGTCAGTGCGACACCCGAGAATTCCACACGTCAGAAATTTCGTAAAAAACTGCGTGAAGGCGATCTGGATGACAAGGAAATAGAAATTGATGTGAGCAGCCAGCCAGCTGGCGTGGAAATCATGGCTCCTCCCGGTATGGAGGAAATGTCTCAGCAGTTGCAGGGCATGTTCCAGAATCTGGGTGGCGAG
>Ga0114956_1000037_pt1 | contig 64503 bp, 69 predicted proteins | sample MaitaG_FD_87304 | JGI IMG/M metagenome (GOLD analysis project Ga0114956, IMG submission 87304) | Marine algal microbial communities from Maine, USA - Maine_Asex2 metaG | ecosystem: Host-associated > Algae > Red algae > Unclassified | place: Maine, USA | collected 2015-01-05 | reverse complement strand
CGACGATGACCGGGACGACGAAGACGAGCTAGACGACGACCTCGATGACGACGAAGACGATGACGACGACTTCGATGACGAGGATGAAGACGAAGACGGTCCTGACGACGACGGTCCCGACGACGAGCTAGACGACGACGAGCTAGACGATTACGACGAGCTAGACGACGACGACCTGGACTTCGATGACGACGACCTCGATGATGACCGCGACGACGAAGACGACGAGCTAGACGACGACCTCGATGATGACCGCGACGACGAAGACGACGAGCTAGACGACGACCTCGACGATGACCGCGACGACGAAGACGACGAGCTAGACGACGACGAAAACGAAGGCGACGGAGACCTCGACGACGATCACACTGACCTTGGTGAGGTTGACGATGTCGTGCGGGGCGAGGACACGCGGGCGCGCTCGGTAGATCCGGCCGCCTCGTCCTTCCTGCGCAGAATCGATAAAGATCGGCCCGCGAACCCCAACGTGTTCGGCGACCTTGCTGGCGCGCCTGTCGACAAGTCCGACGTGCCGATCGAGATCGACAGCGGCATCTTCAGCGCCGCTGCCGAAGATCATCAGCGATCACGAGCGGTCGACTGGATAACGGTGGCCTACTTCGTCGTTGCCGCTATCTGTTTCGCGTTAGTGATCTACTTCTACATCACAAGCTGAAACGACGGTCGAGCAGCGGGTGATCGCTCGGTCGCTACTGCGCTCCAGCGCAGATCCCGGTTTGACCCTTGGCGGCGAGAACTCGCACAACCCGATCATCGAGAAGAGCTGCAAACCCGACATCTTCGTTGGCCTTGGCGACCAGGTAGTCGAGCGCGGGGCCATGATCGGCAAGCGAGCCAAGGATCACAACATCGGCACCCGCCCGAATCGAAAGCTCGACGGCTTCAAGCGTGCCATAGCCGTCAATGATCGCGCCCATGTTCAACGCATCAGTGAAGACCAGCCCATCAAAGCCGATCTGTTCTTTCAAGAGACCGTTGATGACGTCTGGCGACAGACTCGTCGGCAGATCTCCGGTGAATCCTGGCACCGACAGGTGCCCGATCATGACCCCGGCGTTTGGGCGAGCGCCGTTGCCGACCAGGTCGGCGTAGGGCACGAGATCAGTCGCCCAAAGTTCGTCGAGTGTTGGCACGACGGGCAACCCAAGGTGCGAGTCGCCCGACGCCCGGCCGTGACCGGGGAAATGCTTGAAGACAGGCGTGATGCCGCCTTCGAAAAGTCCGTCGGCCATGGCACCTCCGTACGCGGTCACCACTGCGGGATCGTCACTGAATGACCGGCTTGCGATGCCCGGCGCGGCCCCAACATCGACGACGGGGGCGAAGATGACGTCGATGCCTATCGCCTTGGCCCGGGCCCCGTACTCGCGCCACTGGACGAGAACCTCATCTGGGCTGTTGAGCGTGACGCTGGTTGCCGCCGCGGGCATTGGACCGAGGACTTTCGACAGTCGCTGCACGGTGCCGCCCTCTTCATCGCTCGCGACCATCACGGGCACGAACGACGCTTGCTGAAGAGTGGCGAGGTCTTCGGCGATGCGCTCGTCGGGAAATCCGAGTAGCCCGATAGCGCCCAGCTCTCCTGCAGTAGCGATTGGAAGCGCCCCGCTTAGCAACTCAGACTGATATGCAAGGGGCAGCAAGAGCTGCGCAATACGAGTGCGTTCAGGGAGGCAGCTCAGCGTTGGGCCGCTACGCACGACGTTCGCTGATGTCGGCGCTTCGAGAACTTGCTCAACTGCATCGGTAGGCCCCCGCTCGTTGTCCGACATCGGTACGGGAATGAGATCAATGGCACCTCGGTCAGTACCGGGTACATCTGCTGTCGTCGGGCCCCCTGACGCACAAGCGGACGCAAACAGAGCAACCAGCACGAACAGTGCTGGCAGCCACGATCGACGACGATGCGGTTCGGTTGCCACCGCATGAGGCTAGACATGAAATAGACACGAGACGCGTCGGCTTGCTCCAATTCCAGACAACGCGCCTCTAACCGCGGAGCAATTTGGCCTACCGTCTAGCGTGTGTCCACTCAGCCAGCAGCGGGGGCTCTCCGCCAACTCCATCCGATGCGACGTCGGCTCTTCGTGGCCTTCACACTCGTTGCGACCGCATGCATCACCTTTGGACTGGCCAGTTGCGGCGGCAGCGAAGATAGCGACGCTGCCGACGAAGCGAGCGCGAACGAAAGCCTCGATACGACCGAACCGGCAGTTACCCCGATCCCCGAAGACGACGACGAACCGCTCGTGATTGCGACCAGCACTCCCCTGCCAACGCCAACCGCACTGCCGACCTCGACGCCTGTTCCACTCGACGCTCCGACGCCGTCCGCGATTCTGCTCGACGCTGCGTTTACCAATAACTCCAAGGTGACCACCGTCGGTATCGACGAGGTTTTCTTTGGCATGACGGCCGAAGATGCAGCTGAAGCGGCGTCGACTGAGTGGCTCGGCGATCCCTCGTCGACGTCTAACTGTTACCAGGTAACACCGTCGAAGGGCCCTGATGGCGTCACGCTGTGGATCGTCGACGGGCGCGTCGAGCGACTCGACATTGAGCACCCCGACATCCGAACCCCATCGCAACTTGGTCTCGGCAACACGTTGGCCGAACTCCAGGGCCAGCTTGGCGAACGGCTGACTTCCGAAGCCGACGAAACGGGCCCGACAGTTGCCACGTTCACCCCTTCAGATCCAGGTGACCGTGACTTTCGCATCATCTTTGAACTCGTTGAGGACCAGGTCGTACGCTACCGAAGTGGGCGCATCGGCATCGTCGATCGAGCCGTCGACGGCTGCTGATCTGCTTGCTGATCTGCTTGCTGATCTGCTTGCGGTTCTGCGGCAAAGACCAGCTCGATCGAATAGTGCTCGCCATTGACCGTCTCGATCACCTGGGCATCATTGGGCGGCGACGCTCGGAGATCGGCGAGCTCGGGCGCTTGGTCTCGATCGCCGACATGCAACACCACACACTCATCGGGACGAACGAGAACATCGCGTCGCAATGCCGGAGCAACAGCAGCAAGGTCACCAAGCCATTGCTCAACAGGCTCAGACCAGTACTGCTCTGGAAGCTGCTCGCGCTGCACCCACGACTTCTTTGGCTTACCGCCGGGCACTCGCAAGCCGGTCTTGCGAAGTGATCGCACGATCTCACGAGAGTCGACCACACCAGCGAGCTCGCATGCCTGTTCCCACGCTATGTCGGGCACGTCGTAATGGTCACGCCCGAACAGCAGCCAACGCAATCGCAACGACCGAGCGGCCTCGTGCAACTCATCCAAGCTCTCATCGCTTATGAGGTGTGCCCACAGGTGCCCTCGCCATGGCCACCGCGGCACGTCGATTAGCAACGCCATGCCGAGCCTTCTCGCCGAGCCAATCGACTCGCTGTTGGTAGTCGCAACGCGCAATAACCCTTCGACTCGGATTCAACGTGGCAGGCTCTGAGGGTATGGATTCGTCGCCGATACGCGTTGTGCTGCCGGCTGGCGACGCGTTCGTGCCGGCGTTTGTTGACGCGGCAGCGACCTTTGCAGCTCGCCGACGCTACGGCTCTGACGTGACGTCGGCAATAGTGCAGCTCGTCGAGTTGGGTTGCCTGTGCATCAACTCGTCACAACCGTCGTCGGTTTCGCTCACGGTCACCGAAGCGACAAGCCAAACCACTGTGGCGCTCGCAGGTGTTCAGCCCACCACGACGTTGGCAAAGGACCCGGGGTCGGACTTCACCAAAACCGCCGTATCCGTCGGCGCCTCGGCGAGCGTCGACCACTCCGCGACGTCGGTCAGTTTTACCTTCAACCCGTAGCGATCAGGTTGAGCCAGTTGAGCCGAAGCCGCCAAGACCTCGGTCCGAGTCAGCAAGCTCGTCAACCTCAACGAACTCGACCGACTGGTAGGCCTGGATCACAAGCTGAGCGACTCGTTCACCGCGCCGCACCTCGAAGTCGCTCTGCGGGTCGGTGTTGACGAGCAACACCTGCAGCTCGCCTCGGTAGCCGCTGTCGATCAGCCCCGGGCTGTTGAGAACCGTGACACCATGCTTAAGCGCCAGTCCGCTGCGAGGTTGCACGAAGCCAGCGAAGCCGTCGGGGATCGCGATCGATAGACCGGTCGGCACCAATGCGCGACCGCCACCAGCGGCGAGGGTGATATCGATCGAACTTCGCAGGTCTACCCCAGCATCGCCAGGCTTTGCATGGGCCGGAAGGTCCAAGTCAGGGTGCTCACGCACAACAGGTATCTTCAACATGACCGGCACAGTACTGGGACTGAACCGGTCGCGACCGGTACGGTTGAGCGGTGCTTGCGTGGATGGATCTTGAGATGACTGGGCTCGACCCTGAACGCCACGTCATCGTCGAGATTGCAACGCTCGTTACCGACGACGAATTGAACCTTGTTGCCGAGGGGCCTGATCTCGTGGTCTCGGCATCTGATGCCGAGCTTGCTGAGATGGATGATTTCGTGAGAAACATGCATACGAAGAGCGGTCTCCTCGACCAGATCGCCGCGTCGACGACGACCTTGGAACAAGCCGGCAAAGAAACGCTGGCATTCCTCCAAGAGCACATCCCCGAAGCTCGCTCGGTGCCGCTTTGCGGTAACTCGATCGGCACTGACCGCCGCTTCCTCGCTGCTGCGCTGCCAGAGATCGAAGAGTACTTGCACTACCGATCAGTCGATGTTTCGACGATCAAAGAACTCGCTCGCCGGTGGTATCCAGAAAGACTCTCGGCGATGCACCGCAAAGAGAGCGGCCATCGCGCCCTCGATGACATACGCGAGAGCCTCGCAGAGCTCAAGTACTGGCGTTCGACCGTCTTCGTTCCAGTCGGCACCGAGCCCACCAGCTCCGATACTGATTCTTCAAAGGCATGACCGCACCAATCACGACACCTGCAGACGACGCGCGCCCCGAGAGGTCTGAGAAACGACCAGCGCGCGAGGCCATCACCGAGCTGGCACCAAACGTGCTGCGCAGCGAGCTGCCGGTCGAGCTGCCGGGCCTTGGTCACGTCAACTGCTATCTGCTTCCCGATGCCGGTGGGCTCGCCGTGGTCGATCCAGGATTGCCCGGCGACAAGCCGTGGGCCGCGCTCGTGCAGCGCCTTAAGAGTGCTGGGTTCAAGGTCAGCGATGTTCACAGCATCGTCGTTACCCACTCGCACTATGACCACTACGGCGCTGCCGATCGACTCCGCGAAGAAGCCGGCGCCCGTATCGTCGCGCACCCCGGGCTTCACAACCGTGTGGGCGCTCGACACATCAACGACGACAACGAGTTCCTCGACGTCAATGGCGACGCTCCTGACCCGGCCCGCAATAGCCGATTCGGCCACACAACACCTTGGGGCACATGGTCAGAGCCACCCGAAGAGGTCGTCAAGCACTGGGAGTCACTCGGCATTGGCGACGCGATGTTCCAGGCGCCGACACCTGATCTGGGTGTTGGCGATGCCGATGTCGTCATGCTCGGCGGTCGACCCTGGGTTGGCGTGCACACGCCTGGACACACCAACGACCACCTCTGTCTCTTCGACGCCGAAGAGGGCTTGATGATCACCGGCGATCATGTTCTGCCCACGATCACTCCTCACATCAGCGGGTACGCCGACGACGGCGATCAGCCGCTTGCTGCATTCTTCGATTCGTTGAAGCGCATGCACGACTTCGCCGACGTGCGGCTCGCCCTGCCTGCTCACGGCGACCCGTTCACCGATCTCTACGACCGAGCCGACCACATTTGCGAACACCACGTCGAACGCCTCGACGACATCCGCTCAGCTGCAAAGGTCATCGGTATCGCCCCGGTCGAGCAGTACATGAAAGAGACGTTTAAGGAACGCTCGTGGGGCCATATGGCCGAGAGCGAAACCTATGCCCACCTCGATCATCTGCGCGATTCGGGCGAGCTCGGCACCGAGTGGACCGACGGGTTGCTGTACTTCAAGCCAACGAGCTAGGTCACCCGAATGTTGGTTCGGCCGCCGGTTTCAAGGTAGATCCGTGTCGCACCGGCGGCGAGAAACAGACTGGCGAGCAGACTGCCGATCGCGCTCACGCCCAGCAAGACAAATTGAACCACGGTGTTGTCGGCGATGGCCCCGGCGATCTGTTGGGTAAGTAGCGACCAGATGACACCGACAGCCGCAAGACACACGATTCGAAGCAGAATCGCCCAGAACTGTCCCTTCGAGACGTCGAGCGAGGGCTGCAGAATGCTGCCGCTACTCGTCGAGGCAGCGGCGATAGCCACAAAGCCCAATTTGACCCACAGCATTGCTACCAGCGGGTACGACAGCCATGTGAGCAGCTGTGGATCTCCACCGAGAATCGCACCGAGTATGAAGAGGCCAAGCGCAGTCATGATCGCTACCCCGATCAGCGTTGCGACCAATCCCACGATGCGACCCTTGGTCTGTGTCCAGGCCTCGCCGACCGACAGCGTCGTGCCGAGGTGTTCAGCGAGAAAGATCCGCGCCACAACTAGCTGATGCGCGGCATACACGGCAATACCCACTGCTAACGCGCCAAGCGCGAGAACGAACACGACGGAGCCGTTGTCAGTGGCAAGCATCAAGGCGATGAGAATCGCAATGATGACTGCGGCGAAGACCACCGCACCAATGGTGAGGCCAATCAGTGAGCCCATGCGCTTCTTCAGCACGCTCCAGGCGGCAGTCATCATCGGGCCGATACCGCTGAGTTCGGGGCCCATCGGCGATGACGCTGAGGTCGCTGACGCCGTGTCTGGCGCTGGTGCGTAGTGATCGGTCCACTGAGCGCCGTCGAAATACCGCAGCTGAGTGGCGTCGTCGGGATCGGCGTACCAACCAGGCTCCGTATTGCTACTCATACGAACAAAGTAGCCGCATCTCACCGATGACGCGAGACGTCGTTTTGGCGCATCTTCGAATAATCATTTGACAACGTACGCGATATCCGATTGGCTGATGGACGTCCCACTTCCGAGGAGTCTTTCCATGATGCAGCGACTTCGTGCAACAAATGAGCGTGTACAGCGTTCAGCCGCGCACGTAGTGGGCGCGTCGACTCCGTTTGGATTTGCGACCGATACCACCACTGCGACCGCCTGGATGCTGAAGCCGTGTGTGCCCTCTTCCGCCATTTGTACCCACGGCAATTACTACGCACGGCGGCTCCAGGAAATACCCACCTAGACGGGTGAGTACCCCAAGTTCCTGAAGCCGCCGGACACCGTCCGGCGGCTTTCTTCATTTTTCAACCACCTCGACCGACCTTTCTTGACCCACCACCTGCACACCTCTCAAAACAGTGAAATGAGACCCGTCATGACGACGATGATCCTCAACAACGAAACCACCGGCCAAGAGGCCTGGCGCGACAATGCAAGCTGCGCCACGATTCATGGCGACCTTGCTGCGACGTTCTTTAGCGAAGAGCTGCAAGACATTGCAACCGCTAAGCGGATTTGCGCTGAATGTCCGGTTATGACCGAGTGCCTCGAGGGGGCTCTCGAGCGTCACGAGCCGTATGGCGTTTGGGGTGGTCAGCTGTTCCTCAACGGCAAGGTATTGACCAACAAGCGCCGTCGGGGCCGGCCGCCAAAGGTTGCTCGCCCAGAAGACGACTTCCCGGTGATTCCAGTTCCGGCGCGCTTGGTCCCCCTGCTTCGCACTGCCTAACAGCTAAGCGAAGCCCCGAGGCTTGCGGGCCCCGAGCTAGCTCGGGGGTCTCGTTTGAAGAAGTGGATGGTGCCGCACAGGCGAGCCACCACCTCTTCGAATGAGTCCCCGAGCGGAGTCTCGGTCGCAGCCGGCCAGCTACGACTCGCCTGCCATCAGTTTCTGGCCATACTCCTGCTCGGTGATGACGCCACCGTTTTGCTCGGCGAGACCTTCGTCTTGAGGTCGCAGCGAACCCTGTAACCCGTCGATGCGCTTCCAGCTCGGATATGGCTGGCTGCCATCTTCGGCGGGAACGTATCTTGAGGTACCGACGCGTTGATGCGGGTGGATGTAGCGGGCGCAGTTGATGAACACCTGATCGATCGTCGCTCGCACGATCATGAACGCCCCGGGATATTTGGCGAGCAGCTCATCGTCGCGATGCAAGGTTGCGGTCGCCTGGACTCGCACGCGATTCGGTGTCTCGAAATCGATGAACAACATTGCGATCTTGGCGGTCTCAGCAATGTTGCCCCACGACAGCATCATGCCATTGCCGTCATAGGCCGGGAACGCCAGCGTGTTGTCATCGACCACGGTGACAGTGCCAACGTCGCCCCCCTTGTAGGAGACCGTTGGTTCGCCAGCCGCATTGACCGTCGACAACATGAAGAAGTCTCGCGTCTCAATGAATCCTTTGTGGGCGTCGTTGAGCTGGTCGACGACGATCGCTGCCTCGATCGTGTCGGCCAGGCGCCGACTATCGAACTCATCTTGCAAGCTGCGTTGCGATTCGGTGTAGAAGCTCATCGTGACCCCTCAACACTTACGGGCGGGGTCGTCTCACTGAATTTTTCCCAGACCACCTCGTCGGGGATCGCGGCGCCAGCGGCTTGGCGCTCGGGGTCGCGTTGCGCTCGCACATTGTCGGGGTGCGGCTCGGCCGGTTGGGGAACCGGTGCAGGGGGCCGTGCGAAAGCAGCCGGATGCTTGAGTGCTTCAAGCTCGGCCTCGGTGATGCCGCAGAGCGAGGTGACCTCGGGGTCGATCCAGGCTCGTTCGTCGATATCGGCGCCGCAGCAGACTTCGAGGTTGAGGCCTTCAGGGCCCTCGAAGTAGATCGACTTGATGAAGCCATGATCGAGCGGGCCCATGACTTGCACACCACGCGACCGCAGACGGTCGCGCATCTCGAGCACCTCGTCGAGCGTGTCGACGTGCAACGCAACATGTTGCATCGTGCCGCCTCGCACATCGCCGCCCGAGCCGTCGGCATGGCTTACGCCGAACTCGACGTCTTTGCCGTTGTCGGGGTGTTGCACGAACGCGACATAGCTGTCGCCGGCCAGCTCAACAAAGCCGTGGTAGGCACCCTCGACGCCGTGCATCCAATACAACGCTTTGAGCGGCAGCCCGAGCGCATCGCACCAGAACTCAAGCTGGCGTTTCATGTCGGTGGTTGACAGGGCGAGGTGGTTTACGCCCCGTGGCCGTAGCGATTGTGGCTTGGCGTCGATCATGGGCTCATCCTCGCAGCGAGGGGCCCGCCGGGCAAGCTTTCTGGGATTAGGCCATTGACTTCTCGTGCGGAGCTGCGGTGGGGTTGTCGGGCGAGTCAGACGACTTCCGGAAGCGGAACCACAGTGACCACGCAACGATGGCGACGACCAGCAACTCGCCAAGCACGGCCCAGCGCAGTGGTTCAGTAAACCAGTTTCCGAGGCGCTCGGGGATATCGATAATGGTGCGAATGACCGGCAAGATGAACAGGTCAGCGCGCTGCCAAACAAACTCGGCCACAATCCAGGCGACACCCAAAGCGCCACCGGCAATCATGCGGTTACGGCCCGACATTTCGCCCCAGAGGCTTCGCAGCATTGCCGCACCGACGATGAACAGCAGCCCAACACCCAGACGGGTCGGCCCCGTCTGATCGATCCAGATATTGATCTCGGTTTGCATACCTTCGAAGAACGAGACCAGAGCGTTCGTCGAAATGTTGCCTCGCAGTACTTGAATCTCCCACCAGCCGTACACGATGAGGTAGGCGCCCGAGAGCACGAGCAGCACACCGCTGATGCGATTGATCCACGGCAGGATCTTTCGCATGTTGGTAGCCACCGAGGTGCGAGCTAAGGCAAGGGCGATGGTCAGCGTCATGATGACTGCACCCATGCCGAGGCCGTAGGCCACGAAGACAGCAACGCCGTCGACGAAGCTTGAGCTGGTGAACACACTCGAAACGCCAGCGATGAAGAGGCCGACAGTGCAGCCAAGCGAGACCACTGCGTAGCTAACGCCAAAGAGGAACATCGACCACATCTCGCCCGAGTCGCCACCTCGCTCAAGTCGCGGCGTAGAGATCTTTAGCTCCATGCCGCCGAGCATTGCGATACCGAGCGGGATTAACAAGATGCCGAGCACAAACGTGACGTACGGCGTGTACTCGAGCACAGAACCGGTACTGAGCAAGCTCGATGTCAGCAGCCCGAACGCACCGAAAACGGCGACAAAGCCAGCGGTGAGCGCAGCGCCGACTCGCAGGGCCCGAAGCAGACTACGAGGAGTGCTGGTTTCCTCATCGTTGTTCTTGCCAAGGAAGAACGACACGTAAACGGGCAGCATCGCGAACCCGCACGGGTTGAACGCGGCCACAAGGCCAAGGGTGAACGGAAATGCAAGGTCTGCGCTGAACATCAGGTCAAAGTCCCAGGTGCAATGTGGCGGTCGATAAGAATACGAAGTTCGTCGCCGGTCAGAACCCCCGACCAGACATAGCCAACTTCACCCTCGGGGGTGAGAAAAACAGTTGTTGGCATGACGAAACCACCAAAGCCTCGAAAGACTTCGGACCCGACGTCTTCGGCCAAGGGATAGGTGACACCGGTTTGTTCTGCGAGTCGCACGGCGCTGTCACGCACATCACCGGTATTCATGCCGACAAAGGCAACTTCATCGCCAATGTCGACGAACACTTCTTCGAATTCGGGCATCTCGGCGATGCAGGCGGCACAGTTGCTCGCCCAGAAGTTCAACACGGTCGGGGTGCCTTGCAGGGCCGAAACCGAACCCTGCTCGCCGTCGAACCAAACGAAATCGACCTCGGGTGCCGGCTTTAGGGCCTCAGCGTCGCCAGAGCTAGGGGCTGCATCGTCGTCGCCGGAGAAATCAGCGTCAAAGATGTCATTCTCGAATCCGGCACGTGGATCGCTGCCATCGACGACTTCGGTTTCGCCGCTCAACACATCGGGCGGTTGCACTAAGACACCGCCGTCGTTGGTGGCAATCGGGGTCGACGCCGAGCCACATGCGGCAGCGAACATCAAGACAGCTGCGGCGACGGCGCCCAGGCGAAACAACGGCGAGCGAGCCTGGCGGTGCGTCATGACACCTAGTGCATCACGTTTAGATGCCGATGTTGCAGCACCCAGGGTTCTCATCATGGGATCTCAAACCCGGTTTCGGCCACCCTGAATTCCCGCAAACTATGACTTGTTGCGAAACTGCGCCGAACGGATCGGGCTCATGGCCCCGCTATGCGGCGTCTTGCCAGGCCGTTGCGGCCTCTGCCAATGCATCGATCAGCGCTTGTACCTGCGGTGCTCGGCCTTCGGAGCCGTGATCACTCCAGTGGCGACCCTTGCGATTCCAGCGCACGGTCGCTGGCAGTTCAATTTGCACCCCACCGCCGCTTGGCAAATTGACCGGGTTCTGCGGATGCATGCCCGCGAGCTTGACGGGCAATGCCGCCACATCGTCAACGATGTCATAGTCGGGCAGACGTCGGCGCAGGTGTCGAGCCACATGGCTAGCGAGTTCACGGTTGCGCCCGCCGAGCAGCAGCGAGTGCCAAAGTCGCTTCCGGCCAAATCCATGAATCGTGATTACCGCATCAACATGTTCAACGAACTCGGCCATCGCCGGCGACTCGGCCGGGTCGACCGTCTTTGATGGAAGATGAACTACTCGGTCCTTGTCAGTCTGCAACACCGCGTAATACGAAGCACCAGATGCCGCAGCGGCGCACCCAGCGACCACGTCGGTCACCTTTTCGAGCTGGCCACCGTGGTACGCCATGAAGCCAACCTGGCGTGATCGAAGCTCACACACCTCTTGGACATTGGGTTGCGAGAGAAGTTCGCCGAACCGCACCTATTCGATGTCGCCGGGATTTTCGAGATACTTGACAATCGACTGAGCAAACTGGGCTGCTGGCGCCCCATCGAACGCTCGGTGATCCCAGGTCAGGCTTAGGGTCATCATCGTTGTCTGAGTTGGTTGCCCCTCGACCCATGCGGTCGCGGAACGAAGTCGCCCAACGCCGAGAATCGCGGTGTTCGGCGGATTGATGACGGGCGTGAAACCATCGACCCCGTACATGCCAAGCGCGGTCACCGAAAAGGTCGCACCCTCAAGTTCGTTGAGCGTCAGCTTCGAGTTGCGAGCCCTGCTCGCCAGGTCGGCCACTCGCGCATGGGTCTCGGCCACGGTGCGCACATTTGCATGATCGACGACGGGCACGATGAGACCATCGTCGAGGGCCACTGCAACCCCGACATGGACGTCGGGCAAGTACGCGACACCGTCGGCAGTGATCTGGCTATTTACATAGGGATGATCAGTGAGCGCTTTGGCTGCCGCGGACACGACCCAGGCGGTGTAGCCGGGCGCTGCTTCACCTGCCGCCTTGCGTCGATCACGCTCGGCGCTAACGGCAGTCATATCGGCATCGATGCTGAGTGTCAGCTGAGCCATTTCAGACAACGACGCATGCATACGTTCGGCGATGATGCCGCGCATACCTTTGAGCGGAATCACGTTCGTTGGTTCCTGCAGCAGCGGCAGCAACCCAGCTTCGGGCTGCGACGCGCCCGATGGTTGCGATGCGCTCTCGTTGCCAGCGTGCAACTGGGTTCGCACCCACGCCGCAACGTCTTCGCGAGTGATCCGAGCACTAGGGCTCGCAGTTGGCACGAGCGCTAGATCGATGCCGAGCAGCTCGGCGAGCATGCGACCACCGGCGGTAGCAGCAGCGCCCGATGCGGCCATCGAAGCCATCGGGGCCGTGGGGGCCGCGGCGACTGCAGCAGCAACCGCTGGAGCAACTGAAGCGATTGCAGGTGCGGCCGCGGCCGCCTTGGCCTGCTCGGCCAACTGCGCGACCCGGCCATCGACATCGTCGGCCACGATGCGGCCATTTGGGCCAGTTCCCGCGATGCCTATCAAATCGACACCCGCAGCTCGGGCTGCGGCACGGGCTCGCGGCGAGGCCAGAATGCGGTCGCCTTCGCCCCGGGTGGCAACGTCGATGATCGCGGCGGCGCTCGCGACGCCGACTGCACCTGGGGAGACACCGGCTGGCGATGCGGCGAACGCGGCGACATCGTCGGCCACGATGCGGCCATTCGGGCCGGTGCCCGCGACGGCTTCGAGGCTGACCGATGAATCGCGTGCGGCCGCTCGTGCTCGTGGTGACGCCAGTACGCGCCCGCCTTCGCCGCGAGCAGCAACATCGCTGGCGACAGCCACCGGAGCCGCTGCCGCACTCGCGGACGCAACGACCGGAGCTGCCGCCTCAGTCGTCGTAACGGCGACGGGCGCGGCTGCCGGAGCCGCGCCTGCGGCCCGTGGCGCTTCGCCGTCAGCGAGCAAAAAGCCAATGACTTCGCCGCACTCGTAATTCTCTCCGAGCGCACCAGTGATTTGCAGTACCCCCGCGATGCGCGCTTCAACTTCGGTCTCGACCTTGTCGGTCTCGATCATCAGCACTGGGTCACCTGCGTTGACAGGCGTGCCGTCAGGGACCAGCCACTCGCGAATGGTGCCATCGGTCATCGTGAGACCGAGTTTTGGCATCGTGAACTCTTCAGCCATCGTGTCTTTCGGGTTCATCTGCGACTGGCCGCAGTATCAGTGCTGTCAGTCGGCTGTCGGGTCGGCGTAAAAGCGGCCCTGTCGGACCGCTATGGAGAACGTTCGACGAATGTCGATAACCCGCGGGCCATCTCGCCGCATAGTCATCGCGGCCCATTCATCATCAGCCAGTATGGCCGCGCGCTCACCATCGAGAGCAAACCGGGCAGGCCCGCGTACGGCAACCGGCTGCTCGAGTTCAACCACCGACGCCGACGAGAGCCCAGCCTCGACGTATTTACCTGGAGCGATTGGAGCCGTAATGCGTCGAGGCGATTTCGGATCGAGATCGAGCAACACTCCCCGATCATCGGTTCGGCTCGTGGGTGCGACGATGCCAGCGAATGCGGAGAGGCCGATCGACCATGGCTCGGCCACCGTTGCCAAGACCTGATCCACGTGGTCAATTTGCCACAGCGACGACGCGGCGCCGAGATCATCGCGAAGTACTGCCGCGCTGATTAGGGCGATGTCGTGAACTTCGCCCTCGACGTCAAGGTCGATCACCAAAGACTGATAGGCGACGAGCTCATCGAACGGCGCCTCGATCGTGACTGCCAACCCGGCCGCCGCGCCTGCGATCGACGCCTCGACTTGTTGGGGGTACGCGTTGTTCGTGCCCGAAGCAAGCGCCACGATCGGCGCGTCACGCCAACCTCTGGCGACGTCTCGATGTGTTCCGTCGCCGCCCGCTACCACGATCGCGCCAACGCCAAGCTCGCGCATGGTCGAAGCAGCAGTAGCGGAATCGTCGCCTGTGCCGTTGGCTGCGATATCGAGCAACTCGACGTCATCAGGCTGGCCTTCGACGGCACGCTCAGCGAGGCCGCGACCATCGACCGGCAACACGATCGACACCGCACCCGCGCTGCGGGCGCCCACGATGATGCGTTGCAGATCTGCGATACGACTCATGTCGCTCGGCACAGGGCCATGTGCTGCCAAGCGGCGGATGTCCTTGCCAGCACGGGCGTTCATCACAATGCCGACAGTCTTGGCTGCGGTTGCGTCACTACCCATAAGCATCAAACGTACCAACCGGCGCGCGCCCAACTCGGCTTTGCCCAGCCGACGACTTGTTGTGCCACGATGCGTATGAGATCAACGTGAGAACTGCGAGGAATAATGGCCACCTTTGATAGTGGACGACTCGATCGAGTGGGTGCGGTGGGGCGCCGATACGTCGATGAAGGTCGGTTGCCAAACGCGGTTGTGCAGGTCGCCGACCGTGGCGGCGTTGTGTACAGCGATGCCTACGGATGGGCCGACGTCGATGCCCAGACGCCGATCACGGCCGACAGCCTTTTTCGCATCTACTCGATGACCAAACCAATCACCTCGATTACGCTCATGCAGCTCTACGAAGAGGGGCGCTTCCTGCTCGAAGACCCCGTCGAGAAGTACCTGCCCGATCTTGGGCAGCCGCAGGTGATGACCGGCGGCAGCGATCTCGCGCCAGTTACCCGGCCGGCGCTGAGTTCGATCACGATTAAGGACTTGCTCACGCACACGTCGGGGCTGACCTACGGGTTCTTCCGGCAAACGCCGCTCGATGCCCGGTACCGCGACCAGGGCCTTGGCGACTTTGTCACCCCCGACTATTCCCTTGGCGAGGGCATCAAACGCCTCGGCAAGCAACCGCTGCTGTTCGATCCCGGAACGTCGTGGAATTACTCGATGTCGACCGACGTTTGCGGCGCAGTGATCGAGGCCATCACTGGTCAACGGCTCGATCAAGCGTTTCAAGAACGAATCTTCGACCCCCTCGACATGACCGATACCGCGTTCAGCGTGGCGGCTGATGCCGTCGAGAGGTTCACGGCCCTGTACATCCCGACCGCAGACGCTGGTATCAAGCGCATCGACGAAGCAGCGAGCAGCAACTACCTGACACCGCCGACATTCCTGTCGGGCGGCGGCGGCCTCGTCTCAACAATCGGCGACTACCAAAAGTTCAGCTCGATGCTGCTCGCTGGCGGCGAGGCTAATGGCCATCGCGTCATCGGTCGCCGCACACTCGAGTACATGGCGACTAACCACCTGCCTGGGAGCAAGCTGCTCAACGAACTCGGTCAATCGTTGTTTGCTGAGGTCGCCATGGACGGCATGGGGTTCGGCCTTGGCTTCTCGGTGGTCGAAGATGCCGCAGCCAACGGAAACGTGTGTTCGCCGGGCGAGTTCGCATGGGGTGGCGCAGCCAGCACGGCGTTCTGGATCGATCCGCTCGAAGGCCTCACCACGATTTTCATGACGCAGTTGCTGCCGTCGAGCACGTACCCGATCCGGCGTGAGCTACGAAGCGCGGTCTATCAGGCGCTCGTCTAGCGGTTCACTCGTCTAGCAGTTCACACGTCTAGCAGTTCACTCGTCTAGCAGTTCACACGGCGGCGCAGTCGTTGCCGCCGCCTTCGGCGTTGCGATGCAAGATTGCGTGCGTCGCCTCGATCTCGGCCCACCCTTTGCCGTCGTCATCGAGATCGACGGCGGTTGCAGTGCCATCGATGATCAGGTTGTAGTCGCCAGCGCTCACTGGCGGCCACAACAGTGCTACGAGGGGTTGATCGGCGATATTGCGACACGTCTTTCGACCCGCCGGGGCCCGCAACCGTTGACCCTCGATCGCAAAGAGCACCTGAGTGGTGTGTGGTCGCCCGTCAGCACCCGTCGTGACCAAGAATCCTGCGCCGCGTTCGGCGACATGGCCCGCTAGTTCTGACAGGTCGACTTTGACGCTCATGACCCGAACTCATTGAAGTGCACAAACTTCTCGACTGGCTGGCGCTTCGCCAACTTGAAGTCGGTGCCCACCGTGTAGGCGACCGGGAACAAGCCTGCTTGAGTCCACGATGCGTAGTCGATCCCAAGCAACTCGGCGACTTCTTTCTCGCGCGGCAGGTGCAACGTGGTCCAGGCAGAACCCATGCCCTTTGTACGCAGCGCCATCATGAAGCTCCAGACCGCCGGCAAGATCGAACCCCACGCCGAGGCCTGACGGAAACTCTCAGCCCCTTCGAGGCGACCAGCGTGTAGCGGAATCACCATTGCGGGTACCTGGTCGAGTATCTCGGCGAGATGATTGGCCGAATCGGAGATGCGCATGGCCTGCGCGTCGTCAGGCAGCTTGGAGTTCTGCTCGCGGTAGGGGTAGTAGATCTCGCGATAGTGGTCTGCGATGGCCTTTTTCTTGTCAGCGTCGTCGACGATCATCCAGGACCAACCCTGAGCATTCGATCCGGTTGGGGCCTGGTGCGCCATGTCGATGCATTCGACGATCGTCTCGCGGCTGACCGGGCGTTCAAGATCAAGGCGCTTGCGCACCGACCTTGTCGTCGTCAGTACTTCTTCAGCGCTCAGTCCAATGCTCTCGCCCATGAGATGCTCCTCGTTCGTGGCTCGACCCGAAGACTACTCAGCCGAGATTCGCGATTCGTGGTCGAGGAGCCAGCGTTTGGTATCCAAGCCCCCAGCGAATCCCGTGAGCCGGCCGCCAGCACCCACAATGCGATGGCACGGAAGCACAATAGATAGTGGGTTGCGGCCGTTGGCAGAACCAACCGCTCGCACTGCCGCTGGGCGGCCAATGTGCGCGGCCTGCCTGCCATAGGTCGACGTCTCACCAAAGCGAACGTCGGCCAGCGCCCACCAGACCTGACGCTGAAACTCGGTGCCGCTTGGGTCAAGGGCAAGGTCGAACGTTTGACGAGATCCGTCGAAGTACTCACTGAGCTGGCGAGCCGCCGACTCGAGAATCGGGTGGTCGCCGAGGCTTTGCACGATGGCCGGCTCAGCCGCAAAGCGCACTCGACCGTCAGGCTCGTCGGGCCACAGCACTGCGATCAGCGCGTCGGCATGCGCAACGAGGGTCAGATCGCCAACCGGCGATTCGATCGTTGACGAGGTCAGTAGCTGTGCAGTCATGAGTTTTCCTTAAGTTCGTTCGATGCCGCCCAGAGGTGATGCGTGAGATATGAGCGCCACGGCCGTACCGAGTTGATGTCTTCGCCACTGAGACCTAGCGCAGCTGCACTTCGGTCAACGATGAGGTCGCCCTCGAGATACACGTCGGGATCGGCGAACACTCGCAATGCCAAGTAGTTGGCGGTCCAAGGTCCGATGCCCTTAACCGCGAGCAACTCATCTAGCAACGCAGCGGTGTCGCCTCCAGGGCCGAGTTCGAACTCGCGACCATCGAAGCGGCTCGCCAGAGCATGAATGGTCTCAATCGCTCGTCCGTTGAGACCGACATCTGCAAGATCGAGGTCACGAAGCAGTGCGCCATGCGGGAACGCGACGAGGCGATCGGCTTCGATATCTGGTCGACCGTAAGCTCCGCCAGCGCCGTTCGCTTGAGCCCGGGCGACGATACGGCCCGCAATTGTTCTCGCAGCTGCCACGCTGCGTTGCTGACCAAGCACGGCGAAGATCAGCGTCGCGAACCCGTCGGCCGAGCCCGGCGAGCGAAGTCCAGGCAAGCGCTTGACAAATGGCGCGAGCGGGTCGAGCGTTGAGAGCACCTGGTCGATATGCACCGGGTCGGCATCGAGATCAAAGATCGCTCGACACTGCGCGACCGCCGGCGCAAGATCGCGAACCTCGTCGAGTTCAAGCGAGCAGTGCATCCACTCATCTTCAAACCAAAGCTCGGCTACGCCCGCGCCGTGCGGCAGACGCAGCGCGGTGTGCAAGGTGCTATCGCAGACCTTCGCCACTCCTTCAACGGCACGGGCTGCTTGCCAGCGCATCAGATGGTCACCCGCTATGGGCTCGCGAAACGGCAGTCGCAACGTGAGCCGATGATCGGTCGCTTGCGATGTGCTGAGAGCTTCGCCGCGTCGAGCCTTGGCTCGCAGGTCGGTGGGCGAACCTGCGAACACGCTTCGTACCGTGTCGTTGAATTGTCGAAGGCTTGCGAATCCTGAGGCGAACGCTATGTCGGTGAAGGACATCGCCGTGGTCTCGATGAGGACCCTGGCTGTTTGGGCTCGAAGAGCTCGAGCGAGGCTCAGCGGAGGTGCGCCAACCGCTTCGATCATGATGCGGCGAAGATGTCGGTCGCTGGTGCCTAGCTGGTGTGCAAGCTCAACGACCGTGTGCGTGTCGAGCCAACCAGTCCCGATCAGCCGCATTGCTCGGCCGACGAGGTCACGGCGGCTGTTCCATTCTGGCGAACCGGGTGTTGCGTCAGGGCGACACCGTTTGCAGGCCCGCAACCCGCAGCGCTGCGCCGCGGCTGTAGACGCAAAGAAATCGATGTTCTTGCGAAGTGGTTGCACCGGCGTCGGGCACGAGGGCCGACAGTAGATACCAGTCGTGCGCACGCCAACAATGAACACGCCGTCAAAGCGTCGATCTCGGCTCTTCAGCGCTCGATAGCGCTCATCATCGCTCAGGTCTTCCACCACCCCATCGTGACGCACCGCAGACCCCAATACCAGCGGATTTCGGACATTCGCGTTTGACACTCGTTAGTTGCTACATAGACCGCAGTGCCTAATTCTCGGCCCGTCACTCACGCCGATCAACCTTCTTCCGACAGAAGTGCAACGAGTGACCCAACGCCGAGTCACATATCCCGCTCAGCGTGTCGACAATCAACTGAGTCATTCGTTTCTCCCCGTGCGTGCGGACGCCCGGCCCGCTACAAAAGGGCCGTGGCTCCGACGCCGGATGATCTCAACAGCGAGCAGGCCCGAGCGGTGCTAGCGACCAACCAGCGCTTCTATGACGCGCATGAACAACGCGATGCCACGGCGATGACCGCGATGTGGGAACCGAGCGACCGGATCGTCTGCGTTCACCCGGGCTGGCCGATTCTGCGCGGGCACGAGGCGGTACTTGGATCGTGGTTGCGCATCCTCGAGGGCCCAGGTCGCAATCAGTTCATTCTTACCAACGTCGAAGTGATAGTCGACGACCATCTGGCATGGGTCACGCTTGACGAGAACCTCGTTCAAGGCGCAGCTACCGGAACGGTCGCTGCGACAAATGGCTTCGCTCGTCAAGCAGATGGCACCTGGCTGATGTTCCTGCACCATGGATCGCCGGTGATGGGCTAGAGCGCGCCGCGAAACCTATCTGTGCGGAGTTCAAGGCGCGTAGCCGGGGCGAGACCCTAGGAGGTCCGTTCGCCCCGACTACGCCGGTCGAATGCTTCGAGTGGCGACTAGCCAATGACGGGTGCACCGTCGACAACGAAGCTCCCACCAGGTTGGGTGTACAGGTCAGCTCCAATTGGCGACTGGTTGGCGCGCGTGTCGACATCATCTGCGGTCATGGTCCCTACTGCTGAGTTCCATAGACCGCCACCTTCGTTGGCTGCGTCGTTACCAATCACCTGACCACCGTCGACGTCAACGACTCCGTTGGCGCTCAGGTGCAACCCGCCGCCGTTGCCGGGCGCTGCGCCCGTCGAGTTGCGGTTGAGGCGAACGTCGATCAAGGTCGTCGTTCCCACAGACCCTTCGGCGCCGCCGACGGCTTCGATGCCACCGCCCGCACGACTCGCCGCGTTTGCCGAGACCGAACTGTCGTTCACCGAGAGGTTGCCCATGTCGTTCAAGATTCCGCCACCAGAACCAGAGGCACCGTCAGCGTCGTTGCCAATGACGTCGCTGCCCTCGACGATAAGTTGACCGCCAGCGTTGAACAGACCACCGCCACCTTGATCAGCCTCGGCGCCGCTTGCGGTGTTGTGGATGATCCTGCTCGCAGTCACCGTCATGGTGCCCGCGCCGTTCCACAAGCCACCGCCTTCGGCCGATGCGGCGTTGAACGCAACCACAGACTGATCGATCGTTGAATCACCTGCACCGGTGATGTGCAAACCGCCACCGTTGCCCGGCGCTGATCCCGTCGAGTTGCCAAGCAGGGTGACATCGACGAGATCGGTCGATCCGACGTTTGCCTCGATGCCGCCACCCGCCCGGCTGGCGGTGTTGTCGCTGATAACCGTGCCTTCTACCGCGAGCGATCCTTGGTCGTTGAGGATGCCGCCACCGGAGCCTGCGGCACCGGTTGCAACGTTGTCGGTGATCGAACCGTCGCTCACCGAGACCGTGCCGCCGGCATTGAAGATGCCGCCGCCACCTTGATCAGCCTCTGCACCTGTTGCGTCGTTGTCACGAATCAACGTGTCAACCACGGTCATGGTCCCTGTGCCATTCCACAAGCCACCACCCTCAGCAGCTGCACTGTTACTTGTGACCTCACTTGCGCTTATCGTGGCGTCGCCTGCGCCGGTGATGTGGAGACCGCCCCCGTTCCCGGGCGCTGCGCCGGTCACGTTGTCTGCCAAACGCACTGCGTCGAGGTCAGTCGTACCGATATTTGCTTCGATGCCGCCGCCGGCCCGGCTTGCGCTATTGCCGGTGATCTCAGTTGCTGTGACCTCGAGGCTGCCGTCGTTGTTAAGAATGGCGCCACCCGAGCCAGCTTCGCCGGTCGCCTGATTCGCATCAATCACCGAATCGATCACCGTCATAGTTCCACCGTCGTTGTACAGACCACCGCCGCCTTGATCGGCCTCGGCGCCACTCGCAACGTTGTTCATGATGGTCGAGTCGCTAATTGTCATGCTGCCGCCGGCTGAGTTCCAGAGCGCACCGCCCTCTGCGGTCGCAGCGTTCGCGTCGAACACTGAATCATGGACCGTGACAGTGCCCTCGCCGGTCAGGTGAAACGCTCCGCCGTTGCCTGGCTCATCGCCCGTGGTGTTTGCGGTAAAGGACGAGCGAGTGATTTCGGTCGTGCCGCCATTGGCTTCGATAGCGCCGCCGGCCCGTGTGGCCCGATTGCCTTCAAAGTTGGAGAAGCGAACGACCAAATTGCCCGTATTTAGAATGGCACCGCCTGATGCGGCGGGACCTTCGGCTCGGTTGCCAACAAACGACACCAGCTGCAGTGTCGCTGTTCCCGCGTTCGAGATTGCGCCACCGCTGCCAACGATGGGGTCCTCTCCGCCGAGCGCATAACCGTTGATGAGTGATACGCCGCTTAGCGACAGATTGCCGGACTCAAACACCTCGAAGGCACGGTCGAGCCAGTCACTATCGATTGTCGCGCCGAAGCCGGTGATGCGAACGTCGCCGGTGATATCCAGGTCGCCACTCGCGCTCTGGTCTTCATTGCCCTCATCGTTCTCAATCGTGAACTTGTAGGTGGTTGCACTCAAAGTGATGGTGGTTGGCTGGTCGCTCGCATTCGCCTCTTGAACTGCGGCGCGCAGCGTGCAGAGGCCGTCTGCGTCTGCACAGATTCCGTCGCCTGGCGACGCGTCGACGGTGTCGACACTGGCATCAACGACGATGCGCTCTGTCGACTGCGCCTGCGCTGCGCTAGGTATCACGACAGTCGCGACAATCATTGCAAGCGCAGCCATGGCGGCTGTGATGCAGTGGCTTTTCGAGATCATTACTTGGCCTCCCAAAGTTGTTAGTAGAAGGTTCGGCGCCGATGGTCCTTTGGATTGGAGTGAATTGCGATCGCAGTTCATGGGCTAGAACACCCACAGATGGGCTCTTTGATCTATGCCCGCGTAGGTCGAGTTCCTTGAACGCTTAAGAAGGTGCACATTCGACCGTAAGTTCAAGTGTGAACCGCCCCGCACTAGTCCGCATCTCTGCAATTGCCGTGTTGCTACTCGCACTGCTCGCACCTTTGACTCAGCCAGCTGAAGCCCAGAACCAGAACTTGGTTACCGAGAACGTGCTGAGCACCGCTTCAGGTCGCACGTGGAAGGGCCACCTCGACGGCATCGAACAAGGTGCCGCCTGGCGCGACCTCAACTATGACGACAGCGCGTGGGAAGACGTCACCACGCGGTTCTACGATGCTCATGGCCTTGTCCGGGGAGACGGCTACTACGCCTACTACTTCCGCGAAGAAATCGAAATCACTGACGTCCATCAGATCAGCGAGCTTCACCTCGATCTCTACTACGACGACGCGGCGGTGCTGTATCTCAACGGCGAAGAGGTCTACCGCAGCATCCGTAACAACTTGCCGGCGACTGATGTAGTGCCGGTCGGCGCAGTCATGCCCGTCGACACCCTTGTGTCAGTTGGCGGCGCCGAGGACTATTACGTCCAGATACCTGCGACAAGCAACTACTGCGAGCAAGGCTGCATCAATGACGGCGCCGCGGACCCCGTCGACGCCGGGCTGCTGAAGGAAGGCATCAACGTCTTCGCTGCAATGGTCTGGACTCGGCCGACAAGCGATCTCGGCTTCGACCTTGGTATCGATGTCGTGCGCGACCTCGACACTCCTTTGCCAGACCAGATCTTGCTCAACGAAGTTGTCGCCTCAAACGACACCGTGCAAGACGAAGACGGATCGACGCCGGATTGGTTCGAGCTCTACAACCCCGGCGGCGAGGCAGTCACCTTGCAAGGCTGGACGATCGAAGACGCCGCATCGTCGTGGAATATCCCAACGGTCACGATCGGGGCCGGCGAACACCTGCGCATCTTTGCTTCAGGCAAAGACCGAACCGGTGGCGCCAACTTGCACACGAACTTCAAGCTCAGCAAAGAAGACGATGCGCTGCGGTTGATCGATGCCAACAACATCGTCCGCGATAGTTGGGAAGCGCTGCCTCGCCAGATCACCGATGTTGCGTGGGGCCGAGTCAATGACGGCAACACGATCACGTACCTCGCCCAGACCACACCAGGTGCCCCCAACACCGGACCCTCAGACCAGCTGGCACCGATCATCCGCCCGTTCAGCAACCGACTCTTCAACGTCAACGACGCCATCGATCTTCAGATCGATGCCTTCGACCCCGACGGCGGGCCGCTGACTTTCTCGATGCCAAACAACCAAAACGTGACGGTGGACGGTGCCAACGGGTCGATTCTTGGCACGGCGTCAACGATCGGCGAGTTCGCGTACGTCGTTACCGTCGCCGACCAAGAGGATTTGACGACAAGCCAAGTCGTTCGCTTCACCGTCGTCGAAGAAGCAACACCGGGCGCATCACTTGTCCTCAACGAGTACAACGCGGTTGCACCTAGTCGAGAACTCTCAGCTGGCGGCGATGCCGTGCTTGGCAACCAACTTGGCAATGGCGGCGACTGGTACGAGTTTCTTGTTGTCGAAGACCTCCTCGACCTCAGGGGCTGGACGCTGCAGCTCTGGGATCGTGATCGCGCTGACGACATCGTCGACCGAGCCGCTTCGCTTACCTTCGCCAACGACCTATTGCTGGGCGCCCTGCCAGCGGGCACGGTCATCACCATCAGCGAAGATCGCCCCGACGACTTGAGCTTCGACCCCGCGAATGGCGATTGGACGCTGCACTTGCAGGCCAATGAACTGTTGCCAGGATCGATGTTCGCCGTCCAAGAAAACTTCAACTCGACCCGCTCGGATCAACAAGTAGAAATTCGCGACGCAGATGGCGTGTTGCGATCGCCGATCGTGGGCGAGACCGAAGCGTGGGATGCTGCCAATGGCGGTGTCAGCGGCGGTGAAGTCATGAACTTGTGCTCGAATCCCACTGCAGCTGTGGCCGTCGACCCATCGACCGACTACGCAGACAACGCCGTATCAAGCACCTACGGGCTGCCCAATGTTTGTGTTTACGCCGACCCCGCTGACCCAACCGGCGCGACGATCGTCAACTTCGCCCAAGACCTGTCAGCTCTTCGAAACGCTTCTGGGCTTCGCGGTGATGTGAACTGCGACGGCTTCCGAGACGTCCTCGACTCTCTGATGATTGCGCAACATGACGCATTTATTCGCGACGACGCTGGTTCATGCCAGTTCGGTGATCCCAGCAGCGAGGTCTACGCACAAGCCGGCGACTTCAACCTTGACGGTTACACCGATGTTGTCGATGCCATGCTCATCGCGCAGTGTGACGCCTTCGTGATTAACGCCTACTGCTGACCCTCAGTCCCGCGGCACCGCATAGGTCGTCGTGCCATGAGCGACCAGTCGATCAGGGTCACCGTCGATTGACAGCTCATAGGTCGAGTGGCTGAACGTACCGAACTTTGTTTGGCGGGCTCGCACCACTACGTCGCCGCCGATCGCAGGTCGAAGAAAGCTGATCGACAGATCCCAGGTAAGGGCCATAGGCGTGATCCCGAGACGAGTGAAAACCAGGATCCAACCGAGGTAGTCGACGGCTCCCATCATGGTCGGACCGGGCACGTAGCCCCCGGGTCGAGTCGCCACGTTGGCGATCGGAATTCGTGCGACAGCCCAGTCCTGGGCGAGTTCCTCGAGCACAACGAGCGGCTGATCCATCTCAAGCGTCGATTGATAGTCGCGAAACTCGGCGATCGTGATCGCCGACGGCGTGCGTTCGGGCTGGGGTGAAGACATAGGAATTCCTGGGTGGCCTCGGAACTCGAGCGTAAACCGCGCTGACGTGTGACCAATTCCTCTTAAACCTGATCAGTTAAGTCGGGATTGGACGGCTACGCTCGCAGCTCACACTTCGAGGAGAAACTCATGCCACTACGACTAGGCGACGAAGCCCCTAACTTCACCGCGAACTCAACCGAAGGCGAGATTAACTTCCACGAATGGAAGGGCGACAGCTGGGCCATCTTGTTCTCACACCCCAAAGATTTCACCCCGGTCTGCACCACCGAACTCGGCTACACCGCCAAGCTCGCCGATCGCTTCGCAGCCAAGAACACCAAAGTGCTCGCGGTGAGCGTCGACTCAGTAGTCGACCACGACGCCTGGAAAGGCGATATCGAAGCCACCCAGGGCGTCGCAGTGAACTACCCCATCATTGGCGACACCTCGCGTGAGATCGCTGAGCTATACGACATGATCCACCCGAACGAACTCGCCACCCTCACCGTACGTTCAGTGTTCATCGTCAGCCCTGACAACAAGGTCAAGCTCACCTTGACCTATCCGGCAAGCACCGGCCGCAATTTCGACGAGATCGACCGCGTGCTCGACTCATTACAGCTCACCGCCGCCCAGCCAGTCGCAACGCCGGTCAACTGGGTACCGGGCGACGACGTGATCATCTCGCCCGCGATGTCAGATGAAGACGCCACCGAGAAGTTCGGCGACTACGTCACGCACCGCCCCTACCTGCGCACCACCAGTCTCTAACCGTCACATCGCACCCCATCGGGTCCGTTGCGCAGAGCGAAAGGGGCCTGCCGGGCAGCCAACGGCGCACGACCGGCCTGCGTCTGGCGCTTCGTGTACCGTGCCTCGCATGGGACAGTTCATTGCGGACGGGCTCCGATGACCGATGTCGTCTTGTTCCATCATGTTCTGGGCCTAACCGAAGGTGTGCGAGCTTTCGCAGAACGATTGGCCGTTGATGGTTGTGTTGTTCACACCCCCGACCTCTACGGCGGTCAGGTGGCGTCTAGCTTCGAAGAAGGCTTTGCAATCAACGGCGAAATCGGTGACGATGCGATCCGCGACAGGGCCGAGAGGACACTCGCCGATCTTCCCAAGAACCTCGTGTACGCCGGCATGTCGTTGGGGGTAATGAGCACCCAGCTGTTTGCTCAGACTCGCGCCAACGCTCGGGGAGCTCTTCTCTACGAAGCCTGTGTCCCGGTAGTCGGCGAACGGGCTTTCGGCCCATGGCCGCGAGGCGTCGGCGTTCAGATCCACGGCATGGACGACGACGAGTTCTTCGCCCACGAGGGTGACCTCGACGCCGCCCGCCAACTCGTCGACACCGTCGGAGCAGACACCGCCGAGGTTTTCACCTACCCCGGGAACAATCACCTCTTCCTCGACAACTCCCTCACGTCCTACGACCCTGTCGCCACCGACCTCGTCGTCGAACGATCGCGTGCCTTCCTGCACCGGATCGTCTGATGCTCTGCGCGTCGAACACACGGTTCGAGAGTTGTCCGAAGCCTCGACGCTGCGATTGCGAGCACACGCGCGACACCAACAATCCGCAGAGCGGCCTAAGAGGCAAAGCCTCGACGCTGCGATTGCGAGCACACGCATGCCACCAACAATCCGCAGAGCGGCCTAAGAGGCGAAGCCTCGACGCTGCGATTGCGAGGGTTATTGCATCGTCCAGCCGCCGTCGACGGTGACGGTTTGGCCGGTGATGTAGGTCGACGCATCGCTCGCGAGTAGCAATAGTGCGCCATCGAGCTCGGGCAACTTGCCCGGGCGCCGCATCGGGGTGCGCTTGGTAATGAAGTTCAGGCCACTACTGCCCTCTTCCATCATCGGGTCGGTTAGCTCGGTTGGGAAATAGCCAGGCGCGATGCAGTTGACCCGAATGTTGTTGCGGGCCCATTGGCCGGCAAGCTCGCGGGTAAGACCGACGAGCCCGGTCTTGCTCGCGACATAGGCGGCTTGGTTGTTCGGCGCCGACGAGACGAAGCTGTGCACCGAGGCAATGTTGATGATCGACCCAGGCTCCTCGGCTCGAATCATCTCTCGAGCGGCTGAGCGGGCCAGCAAGAAACACGAGTTCAAGTTGATGTCGACGACCTGGCTGAACTGCTCAGCGGTCTCTTCCTCGGCTTTGGCTGGGGCGTCGCTCATGCCCGCGTTGTTGATGACGACATCGAGTCGGCCGAACTGCTCGTACGCGGCCGCAATGAGCGCCTCGAGGTCACTCTCGTCGGTGACGTCGCAACGCATCGCCACAACGCCCGCGGCCTCAGCAGCGAGCGTTTCGAGGCGGTCGAGTCGCCGGGCTGCTGCGATAACCCGCATGCCACCGGCCCGAAGAACACGAACCATGTGCTCGCCAATGCCACTCGATGCCCCGGTCACGATCGCGACTCGGCCGTCGATATCGAAGATTTCTGCTGCTGTTCTGGTCACGGCCGAATGGTAGGCCCCGGCGGCGATGCGCGATCATTGGACATGACGAACCTCGGCCTGCGCTTTGGCGCATTCCTCGCGCCCCATCATCCGATCGGCGAAAGCCCCACGCTGCAGTTGCGACGCGACCTCGACCTTGTCGAGCAGCTCGATGGATTGGGGTACGACGAGTTCTGGTGCGGCGAGCACCACTCGACCGGCTGGGAAGTCATCTCATCGCCTGAGATGTTCCTGGCAGCAGCAAGCGAGCGGACCCATCGCATCAAGCTCGGCACTGGCGTTGTGTCACTGCCCTATCACCACCCGTTTCACGTCGCCAATCGCATCGTGCAACTCGACCACATGAGCGGCGGGCGGGCCATACTCGGCACCGGCCCGGGCGCACTGGCCAGCGACGCACACACACTCGGCATCGACCCCATGGTCTTGCGCGACCGTCAAGAAGAAGGCATCGCCGTCATTCGTCGACTGCTCGCTGGCGAACGCTTCACCTATGAGTGCGAGTGGTTCAACATGTATGACGCGAAACTGCAGCACGCCCCGGTGCAGCGCGAGATCCCCCAGGCAGTGGCGTCGATGATCAGCCCGTCGGGCATGACGCTGGCCGGCAAGTACGGCATGGGCATCTTGTCGATTGGCTCGATGTCGACGGCTGGGTTGCAGGCCTTGCCGACGCAGTGGGCGTTTGCCGAAGAGGCCGCTGAGAAGGCCGGCACCACGGTGGACCGAAAGAACTGGCGCGTCGTGATTAACTTCCACGTCGCCGACACGATGGCTGACGCCAAAGCCGAGATCAAAGACGGTCTGCGGCACTGGCACAACGAGTACAACCACCGCACACTGATGCGGCCGGGCAGCGTGGCCTACGACACCGCCGACGAGGCCTACGCCGCACTCGCCGAGGGCGACGAGTCACCGATCATTGCGGGTGACCCCGACTACGTGGCCCAGCGCGTCAAGGCCATGTACGACAACGCCGGGGGCTTCGGCACGGTGATCGGCTTCATTCATGACTTCTGTACGCCCGAAACCAATAGTCGCAGCTGGGACATGTTCGCTCGCTACGTGGTGCCTCAACTCGATGGATCGCTTGACGGATTCAACGAATCGAATCAATTCGTCAAAGACAACCGCGAGTACTTCGACCGAGCGGGCGAGGCAATCATGGCCAAAATCATGGACAACGACAAAGCTGCCGCAGCCCTCGCCGTCGACCAAGCCGCTGGCACCACGGCCGACAAGGGTGCCATCGCCCCCCACGCCCGCACCCAACTTGACGCTTAAACGCGACGGGTATTTCGGTGAAGCCGAAACTCGCTAGGCGTTCGGCGAAGCCGAACGCGACTGCCACCACTCGTCGAGGCGAGCTTCGGTTGCTGCCACGTCGAGCTGTGGCTCTGAACGTTTCAACTCAAGGAGCCATTTGAGGGCATCGCCGACGTCGCGACCAGGCCCGATACCGAATCGATCCATGACCGCTTGGCCGTCGAGCAGAGGCCGTTCGGCCTTGCGACGGTCTTCGGCTGCGAGACGCAGAATGCGCTCTTCGAGATCGTCGACGTGGTGGTACAGCTCGAGTCGTTTGCGTTCATTGCGAGTGGTGCAGTCACTGCGGACGAGTTCGTTCAACAAGCCGAGCAAGGGGCCTGCGTCACGTGCATATCGGCGCACCGCAGCGTCGCTCCAGCCTGCTGCGTAGCCCTTGAATCGCCCGGACAGGCGCACAAGTTCGGTGACATCTTCGACTGTCTCATCGGGATAGTCGAGCGCTGCGAGTCGCTTTCGAACCATCTTGGCGCCGACCGCCTCGTGGTGACGGAAGGTCACTCCGTTGTCATCGATGCGGCGTGTGCGGGGTTTGCCGATGTCGTGAAACAGCGCTGCCAATCGCAACGTGAGATCAGATCGGGTTTGGGCCGTAACCGCTATCGAATGCGCAAGCACGTCTTTGTGTTTGTGAATGGGGTCTTGCTCGAGTGCAAGAGCAGGCAGCTCGGGAACGATGCGATCGGCATCGCCAGAGTCGACGAGCTCCCAGAGTCCGTCGGTTGGATCGTCGTGCAAGAGCACGTGACTGAGCAGATCTCGGTCGTCACCAGTTGCCATAACCGAAACAGTCTGCCCGATGCAGCCGCGCTTCGGTGCCCTTATGACGCCTGACCTTACTAACCTCGCAATCGTGAAAGCTCTGTTGTTCGAACGTCGCGAGTCTCGCTATGCCGCGGCGATGATCACGTCGCGGTTGTCGCCGACGGCCGGCGCGCTGGTCGCTCCGCTTCGACTCGCCGACATCGACGAGCCCGAAATTCCTGGTCCGGGCTGGAAGCGACTCGCACCGCTGTTGTCGGGCATTTGCGGCAGCGACCTGTCAACGCTGTCGGGACATACCTCGCGCTATTTCGAACCGTTGGTGTCGTTTCCCTTTGTGATGGGTCACGAAATCGTCGCCATGACCGAGAACGGCAATCGGGTTGTCGTCGATGCGGTGCTCGGTCACGAAGCCCGTGGCGAAGCGCCGCCCTTCGACGGCGCAGCTCCCGCTGATGGCTGCGACCACGGCCACCTGATTGGCGGCCGACTCGAAGCTGGTTTGCAGATCGGCAGCTGCGAGAGCACAAGTGGCGGCTGGTCAACCTCGATGATTGCCCACGACAGCCAACTGCATGTCGTGCCCGAAACGATGAGCGATGAATCGGCGGTCATGATCGAGCCCGCAGCCGGCGGCATCCACGCCGCGCTGCGCGCTGGCGTGCAAGACGGCGACACGGTGGTCGTACTTGGCGCTGGAACAATCGGGTTGTGCGTGGTCGCAGCGCTCAGGCAGCACACGGGCGCCGGCACCATCATCGCGACCGCCAAGTACCCAGAACAGCGTCGGTTGGCTTCTGAGCTCGGTGCGACCACGGTGTCAGAGCCCAGCGAGATTCGGCGAAGCGTGCGTCGAGCAACCGGAAGCCGCATGGTCGGCACCGTGCTATCGGGTGGCGCAGACGTCGTGATTGATGCAGTTGGCAGCGCCGGCTCGCTCGAAGACGGCCTTGCGATCACTCGACCCAAAGGCCGTCTCGTCGTGTGCGGCATGCCGGGCGTTGTTGAAATCGACTTGGCCCCGCTGTGGCATCGAGAGACCGAAATGGTCGGTGCCTACACCTACGGCACCGAAGAGCTCGCCAACGGCACTCGGGCTCATACGTTCGCGCTGGCGACCGAGTTGGTCGAGTCAGCCGACCTCGCCCGACTACTGAGTGCGACCTATCCCCTGTCGCAGTACAAGCAAGCGTTACGCCACGCGTCAGAAGCTGGCCGCCGCGGCGCCGTCAAAGTCGCCTTTGATCTACGTGAATAGTCGAGTTGGCATCAACTACGGATATTGATTTCGACCTTCACGCCGTTGGGGTCTTCGACGAAGATCTGTCGCAGTCCAATTTCGGCGCGTACCGAGGTCCTGTAGTCCAGTTCATGGCTGTCGAGTAGCGCGCACATGGCGTCAAAGTCTGAGCCCTCGAATGCAATGTGGTTAAACGCGTTGCGCTTCCCGAAGCGGTCATCTTCGTCGATGAAGTTCAGATGCACGACGGCAACTCCGTCGACCCACAACCAGGCCCCCGGGAACCCGAAGTTGGGCCGCTTGTCGGGGTGGTTCTCAAGGCCGAGCACCTCGGTATAAAACGCAACGGTCTCATCGGGGCAACACGTATCGATGTTGATGTGATCGAGACCCTGAATTCCCATGTGCCGATGCTACGTCACAGCAAAGGCCTCGGTAGTGTCGTGACACCACCAAGGGGGACAACATGGAAAAGCTCGGACTTTCGGTCGACGAAGTACTGCACACCACACGCGCCGTTCGCAAGCGACTCGATTTCGATCGCCCGGTCGAACGTGAAGTCATTACCGAATGCCTCGAGGCCGCCGTGCAATCACCCACCGGCTCGAACAGCCAAGCGTGGCAATGGTTGGTTGTCACCGACGAAGACAAGCGGGCTGCACTTGCCGAAATTTACCGCGAAGGCTGGCAGATCTACACCACGATGGACGGCAACGTCGAGACGGCCTATGCCGGCGATGATCAGGCGCGAGTTGCCCAGCAAGAGCGAGTACAAACATCGGCCGCATACCTCGCCGAAAACTTTCATCGAGTTCCCGTGATGCTGATTCCGTGCCTGCCAGCTCGCCTTGACGGTATGCCCGCCATGGCGTCGGCTTCGATGCTCGGTTCGATCCTGCCGGGTGCGTGGTCGTTCATGTTGGCCGCACGCGAACGGGGTCTCGGCACCGCCTGGACCACGATCCACCTGATGCAAGAAGAACGGGCCGCCGAGGTACTCGGCATCCCTTACGCCGAGGTGCAGCAGTGTGCATTGATCACCGCTGGCTACTCGATCGGCACCAGCTTCAAGCCAGCGATGCGCCCACCTCTCAACACCGTCGTCCACTGGGACGATTGGGGAAATCGCTAACTACGTCGAACGCGAGAATCGGCGGATCGAGAGGGTGGCGAAGACGATCGTGATCAGCACGGTCCAAAAAATCGCCCACGCCAGGTGTGGGGCGGGATCCATGCCGTTGTAAAGCGCTCGTGATGCGTTTGCGAGGCGGGTGAACGGGTTGTGGTTTGCAATTGGCTGCAGCCATGACGGCATCGACGCGGGATCGACGAACGCCGACGACAAGAAGGTAACTGGAAACATCCACGTGAACGATGCAGCGTTTGCCGCCTCGACCGAGCCGACGCTCAGACCGATGTAGGCCTGGATCCAGCTGAACGAGTAGCTGAACGCCATCATCAAGGCGGTTCCGCCGAGCGCCCCGAGCAACGATCCTTCGAATCGGAATCCAATCAAGAACGCAACGACGAGCATCACGACGAACGTCAACAGGTTGCGTGCGAGATCCGAGAAGGTTCGCCCTATGAGAACCGCCGAACGAGCGATGGGCAACGACCGAAGTCGGTCGACCAACCCCTTACTCAAGTCCTCGGCCAACCCAACTGCAGTGAACGACGATCCGAAAACGAGCGTCTGCGCAAAGATGCCCGGGATCAGAAACTGGTTGTAGTCACTGAATCCGGGCACTTCGATCGCGCCGCCGAATACGTAGACAAAGAGCAGCACGAACATAATCGGCTGAAACAGTGAGAACGCAAGCAGTTCAGGATTGCGGGGAACGATGCGAAGGTGGCGCCGCGCTTCGGTCGAGGCGTCTCGCCACCCATCGACAAAGCCCGGCTTGCCTCGAGTCGCTCGTGCGTTTGCGGCATTGGTCCGCATCGCTTGCTCACTCATGCTGTGACCTCTGCATCGCTCGCAGATTCTTCGGTCTCGGCTCGATGACCAGTCAACGCGAGAAACACGTCGTCAAGCGTGGGTCGTCGCACTTCGACGTCGACCACATCTGCGCCGGCATCGTCGAGTGCACGGATCGCCTGGGGCACCACGCCGCCGCCAGCCCGAATCGGAGCCGTCAACGTCGTCGCAGTTGGCCCTTCTACCTCGATGGCACCAGTCGCCAGCGACGCCAGTGCTGTCCGTGCCACTTCGATGTTCTCTGCCCGAGCGATCGTGACGCGAATGCGATCGCCACCGATCTGGTCTTTGAGCTCATCGACGCTTCCCTCGGCGATCTTGACGCCGCTGTCAATCACCACGACGTTGTCCGCGAGCTGGTCAGCCTCTTCGAGGTACTGCGTGGTCAAGACCACCGTCGTGCCGTCGTCGCTGAGCTCTTCGATGACACTCCACATGCCGATGCGAGATCGAGGATCAAGACCGGTGGTTGGCTCGTCAAGAAACAGCACCGCAGGTCGCGCAACCAGGCTCATCGCGATGTCGAGACGACGCCGCATGCCGCCCGAGTAGGTGTTGGCGATGCGATCGCCTGCATCGACAAGGTCGAACCGCTCGAGCAGTTCAGCTGCACGACTCTTTCGCTGCGTTCGATCGAAGTGAAAGAAGCTGCCGATCATCTCAAGGTTCTCTCGGCCGGTCATGCGTTCTTCGACCGCCGCCGACTGCCCGGTCAATCCGATTCGGGTCCGCACGATCTCTGGCTGAGCGATCACATCGACGCCGTCGATCGTCGCAGTACCTGCGTCAGGAGCAAGCAACGTCGTGAGTATGCGTACCGCAGTCGTCTTGCCGGCCCCGTTCGGCCCCAACAACCCAAGCACAGTGCCACGCTCAACCGATACGTCGAGTCCGTTAAGCGCCTTTACATCGCCGTAGTGCTTGGCGAGCCCTCGCGCTTCGACTGCGTGCATAGCGCGAACGTAGTTCGCGCTCGCCCCGCTGTCATGTGAAATTGTTCACAAGCTGCTACCAAGCGCCGGTCGCATGGGCGGCTCCGGTGCCGCGATCGACGTTGAGGTTAATGCCATTGATGTAGCTCGATGCCGCGTGATCGGCCAGGAAGAGCATGGCGGGTGTCATCTCAGCTGGCTCGGCGAGCCGTCCGGCGATCTCGGTGGCACGATCGATCACCCCATCGCCGACACCGCGACGAAAGTCCTGGGCGAGCTGCGTATTCGTGACTCCAGGGCAGACGCTGTTCATGCGCACGCCATGTCGCTTGAGCGTCTGCAAGCCTCGCCACATCGTGTACCACTGCACGGCCTCCTTGGATAGCGAGTAGCCATCGCCGACCACCTCAGGATGGTCGTTAACCCAGCCAGCACCGGCCTCAAAAGTTTCGTGGGCCATGAGTTCGGTGAGCTCAGACACATGGTTCGGCCAACCTCGACCCGCGGTCGAAGCGACGTGCGTGATCGACCCGTTCGCGCGAATCCGCTCGACCAGCGCCTCGGTGAGATGACGCAGCCCAAGCCAATTGATCGCCATCACCGATAGTGGGTTGAAGCGTCCACCATTGGGCACACCTGCGCAGTTGAAGACCATCAAGATCTCGTCAGGAAGTTCAGCGATGGCCGCGTCGATCGATGCACGATCACCGAGATCACATGTCGTTGAGTTCGCAACGTCTGCGGTGACGGGTGCAATGTCGAGCGCGTGGACTTGAGCCCCCAGTGCGACGAGTCGCTCAGCCAGCGCACCGCCAATGCCCGAAGCGGCACCGGTTACGACCACCGCCACATCGCGGAAACCGTCAGGGTTGGGATAGAGGATTGGTTGAGCGCTCACGTCGGACACCGCACTAGTTTGCATCACGATGGATCTCACAGCGCTAACCGCCCGCGAAGCGAGAACCCGCATGCTCGCAGGCGAACTCTCGGCCGTTGAATACCTCGACGACCACATCGCAGCGATAGACCGACTCAACCCGGTCGTCAATGCCATCGTCACCGACAACTTCGCCGAAGCTCGCGAGCTGGCGAATGACGCTGACGACGCGCAAGTTGCTGGCAGATCAACCGGCGCTCTGCATGGGCTTCCGGTTGCGATCAAAGACCTGCAACCGACCGCTGGGCTGCGCACCACCTATGGCAGTCCTCAATTCGCCGATCATGTACCGACGACCGATGCAGGAATCGTTCGACGAATTCGAGAAGCGGGCGGCATCGTGCTTGCTAAGACCAACATTCCTGAACGCAGCATCGGCGCCAACACGGTCAATCCTCTCTTCGGCGCAACCGGCAATCCATTTGATCCGACGCTGACATGCGGCGGCTCCTCGGGCGGTTCAGGCGTCGCGCTCGCCAGCCAGATGGCCCCGCTCGCAACCGGCTCCGACCACGGCGGCAGCGTTCGCATTCCAGCCTGCTATTCGGGAGTTGTTGGCCATCGGGCGACGCCCGGCATCGTTCCGTTCGAGCAGCGGTCCATGACCCAGACCTTTTACAGCGTGCAGGGGCCGATGGCCCGCACCGTCGACGACACTGCGCTGTTGCTCTCGGTCATTGCCGATCGAGCGACGGGTGAGCATCCCCACGATCCAATGATGTTCCCGTTCGATGCTTCGGCCTTCGCCACGCTCGAACCCGTCGACGTGTCGTCGCTTCGGATCGCGGTCAGTGAAGACCTTGGCGGCGTCTTGGTCTCTGAAGCGATTCGGCGCACGTTTCGTGAACGGGTCGACGCGATCGCTGACCTGGTTGCGCTGTGCGATGTACACCCCATCGACCTGCGGCGCGCTCCTGATGTCGACTGGAAGATCCGCAGCGACATTTTCGTAGCCCAGTACCACCGAGAGGCTGAGACCTGGACCGACGACTTCAACCCCAACATCCGACAGTCGTATGAAGCCGCCCTCACCATGTCGATGACTGACATCGCGGCTGCCCGTCGCACCCAGACCGACCTCAACCGTGACTTCCAGCAGATCTTCAACGACTACGACGTGCTCATATGCCCTGGCGTGAGCGTCTCACCGTTCCCCTGGATCCATCGCAACCCCAGCGAGATCGATGGCGCACCGGTTGACAACTACATGGCATGGCTCGCTCTGTCATCGTCGCTGACCGTCGTTGGTCACCCCGTCACCGCGCTGCCATGCGGAAGCGACGAGTTCGCCATGCCATTCGGTTTGCAGGTCGTTGGTCCGATGTACCGAGACCACAAGCTGTTGTCGACCGCGGCCGCCCTCGAAGATGCATTTAGCGATTCGACGACTCTCGCCCGTCCGGTTCCCGATCTCGACTGGCTCGCGACCCAAGACGCCCGATGTCGCGATGCCGGCGCTGCCACCTAGCGATGAGGCGATCTATTGTTGCGCACATGCCCAGCTAGCAGCGACCGATAATGTCAACGCCAGTGAAGATCTTTGCCCCCAGCGAGGCCCCCGAGCGAGTGCTCGTGATCGTGGCCCACCCCGACGACATCGACTTCGGCGTTGCTGGCACTGCTGCGGTGCTGACCAGCGCCGGCTCGACAGTGACCTATGCGCTCTGCACCAGTGGCGAGGCTGGCATTCCCGAAGACATGCCCCGTGACGAGCTCAAGGCGCTTCGTGAAAACGAGCAACGTGCCGCGGCCGAGGCGGTCGGCGTTAGCGATGTGCGCTTCCTTGGTATGCGCGATGGTCACCTTGAACCGAACCTCGAGCTGCGCAAAGTGATCAGCCGGGTGATCCGTCAGGTCCGCCCAGATGTCGTGATCGCCCAGACGCCAGAGCGCCGGTACGACCGAATCTTTGGCTCACACCCTGACCACCTCGCATGCGCCGAGGCGACCATTGCCGCCGTGTACCCCGACGCCCGCAATCCACACGCGCACGTCGAACTTATGGCCGAGGGCCTCGAACCTCATTCGGTGCCCTGGATGTGGATCATGCGCGGACCCGGGCCGAACCTCGCCGTCGATATATCGCATCAGATCGACCGCAAGGTCAAGGCGCTGTCGAGTCACTCATCACAAGTCGAGTGGATCGAAGACATCGACGCCATGATTCGCGAGTGGTCAGCAACAGCAGCTCAGAAGATCGGCGTCGCCGATCAGGCCGAGTTCGTTGAAGTCTTCCAGACCGTCAAGACCCACTGATGACCATGAGTTCCATTGCCGCCATCCTCGCTGTAGCTCTCGCGCTCGCAGCAATTGGTTACGTTTGGTCACGGGTGATGGCCGAGGGCGGCCTTAGCGACGGCACGCCAGGTTCGGTGCTCGACGCCAACGAGAGTGTGCGTCGCATCGACATGAGCACCCACACCTACGCCGCGCAGCAAGCCCAGCAAGAGCTAAGCGAACACGGGTTAACTACACGACTGGTCACCCTCGAACAGGGGGCGTTCGGTATTGGACTTGGCGAGCATTACTACATCGTTTACAACGCCGAAGATGAGCCACACGTGCGCGAGATCGTCGACCGCTATATCAATGACCTCGACTAGCTGATCAACGTTCTAGTCGCCAGTACCCCTAGACGGACACCTTCGCCAGCGGAAGCTGCACCAGCACCATCGCGCCGCCATGCGGGCTCTCGGTTTGCACCAAGTGACCGCCCACCGCAGCGAGTCGCTGCCGAGCAATGTTTAGCCCGCGCCCCGACGACTTCGACGCAATACCCGCACCGAAACCCGGCCCACCATCAGCAACCCACATCCGGACATGGCCCTGATGCACGTCAGCCCCCATCGAGAAACCAGTCGCCACTTCGGTGTACGAAAACACGTTGTCAAGGAAGATGTCGATCATCTCAACCACGGCCTGCCGAGAGATGGCGCCCATTATTGCGGTATCGGGCAACGTCACGAGCATTGGCCGGTTCTGCTCGTCGGCGAGCACCCGCCAGAACTCACTGCGCTCTCGCATCGTCGCAGCGACGTCGCAGCTCGCACGCTCGGCGCGCCGATCGATCGCTGAGCGGGCCTCGCCGATCATGCTGGTCAGCGCACTAGTGGTCTCGTCAAGGTCGTCTCGCAGCTCGGACGCAACCACGGGGTCTGGCACCTGGTCGATGCGCAGTCGCAGTCTGGTGAGCGGGGTACGAAGGCGATGCGACATGTCAGCGACCAACGCTCGTTCACGTTCGAGCATGCCCTCGACTTGCGATCCGAGGTCGTTAAAGACGTCACCCAGTTTTTGAAGCTCGGGCGGGCCGTCGGGCTCAACACGAGCGGTCAGATCGCCCTCGCCTAGCTGTTGGGCAACGTCGGCCAGGTGCTCGGTCGATCGCACCACTCCGCGCGCCAAACGATCGGCTGCAAATACGCCCATTGCGGTCAAGGCGACACCGACAACGCCCAACGTCAACCACGCGGTCGAAACACCGCGTCGTAGCTCGCCGTTTGGCACCAACACTCGCACTGCGGCGACCTCGCCGCCCAGCACACCAACGATACGCACGACCTCGATATCACCAGATGAATCGTTGACGCGATCCGCGATCGACCGCCGATCTGCTAGCGCTTCGAGCATCTGGCTTTCAGCCCCGATCTCGCGACCGATGATCATCTGGTCGGGCAGAATCACCGTCATCAACCCATCTTGACCACTGTCGGTCACGCTGATCGCTGAGTCAATAACCGCCGCGTCTTCAGAAGCCGCTAGGGCCGGCACCAATGCGCTCACATCGGATCGTGCGCTGTCGAGTGCTCGGTCTTCGGCGGTGCGCAAAATCAAGAACCCAAGTGGGATTAAGAACGCGAGCACCAGCAGCACCGAGAGAAGCAGGAACACACCCGCCAGCTGTCGCCTCATTTCGGCTCAACGAGGCGGAAGCCGACTCCTCTGACGGTATGGATGTAGCGCGGCTCCGCGGCGGACTCGCCAAGCTTCTGGCGAAGCCATGACACGTGCACATCAATCGTCTTATCGGCGCCGCCGTAGGGCTGGCCCCACACGGCGGCCAAGAGCTCATCTCGCGTCACGACCTCATTGACCTTGGAGGCTAGATGCGCGAGCAACTCGAACTCCATGCGGCGCAGTTCGATCAGTTCTCCAGATAGCGAGACTTCGCGTGTCCGCATGTCGATGACAAGCTCACCAACCGTGAGCCCTGTCGACGTCTGCGAGAATCGCCGCAACAGTGCCCGGACTCGAGCTTGGATCTCAGCTCCTGAGTAGGGCTTGACTACGTACTCATCAGCGCCAGCGTCGAGCAACGCAACAATGTCTCGTTCGTCGTCTCGGGCCGTTGCAACCATGACCGGCACATCAGAGATTGCGCGGATCATTCGCAGAAGCTCAAGCCCATCAATATCGGGCAAACCGAGGTCGAGCAGAACAAGGTCGGGGCGCATGCGCAAGATGCCGTCAAGCGACTCCATGGCCGTGCGACCAGCCTCGACGATGTGGCCATCGGTCGCCAACGACGCAACAACCAACTCTCGGATGCGTTGGTCATCTTCGACGACGTACACGGCGGGCATTCACCGAACCGTAATAGAAGTAAAGGAGCTTCTCTGTTCTTTCCGGGCAGGAATGGTGCCGTTATGAGGTATTTGTGTCCCAGCTAACCGATTTCGGCTTTTCACGGACCAGACTGATGCTGTGAGGCGACTCATGCTCTTCGGTCTCTGGGTGCTTTTAAGCGCGGGCGCGATCGCGATCGCCTGGACCGGCGTCAATGTGGTCGACTCTCAAGCCGTTGATCCACCACCTGTTGTCGTAAGTCAGAAAAGTGAAACGACAGAGATAATGATCGCTGTCGAAGAAGACGATGGATCTACCGAAATCCGCGGCCGCCTCGACAACGACGAGACCGATGCCCCACCTGAGGAACTCGACGTCACCGACACTGCCCTCATCACTGACTTGCGCGGATTGCGACGTGTCGAGCAGCCGAGCACCGACGGAAAAGATGCCGACGATCCAGCTGATGATGGCGTCGCTGAAGAAGCCCCCTCTGACGATGACACCGCAGACGCTGACACCGCGAACGATGACACCGCAGACGATGCTGATCCGGGCGACGACACCGAACCCGGCGAACAAGAGCAACCGGTTCCGCCGGCGGAGCCAACGGTGGCCCCGCCGCCGACTCCAACACCTGAGCCGACCGCATCGCCTGAGCCGACCGCAACACCTGAGCCCACGGCAACGCCTCGACCCACGCCAACGCCTCGACCCACACCAACGGTGCCGCCAACGCCCACGCCAGTCGTGGGGTTCTCGGTAACCGGGCGCGTCATACCTTCACCGACGCCAGTCGCTGCGACGCCTACGCCGGTACCTCCAACCCCCACGCCAGTGACTCCGACGCCTACGCCGGTACCTCCAACGCCTACGCCGGTGCCTCCGACGCCTACGCCGGTACCTCCAACGCCTACGCCGGTACCTCCAACGCCTACGCCGGTACCTCCGACGCCTACGCCGGTACCTCCGACACCCACACCAATTCCCCCAGAGGTAATTACCGCAGCCTCAGTTGGCGGCCAAGCCGCGTTCTCGGTTTCGGCGACCAGCGTCTCGGTGCTCTGGGCCAGCCCGAATGAAGGCTTCTCAGTGGTTGTCGACAACGATGGCGACGAAGCCTCGGTGCGCTTTGCGTCGCCCACCCATGTCTCGCGTATCGAGGTGTGGTGGAACGGTGTCCCTCGCTACAACCTCCGAGAAACACCGAGCTAGTGCCGCACCGACACCCACAATCAGCAACTCTCTACGGAGCGAGCCGCTCGAGGCTCCAGGCCTGATTGCGCCACACATAGCGCAACCGATCGTGCAGTCGGCTTGGCCGGCCTTGCCAGAATTCAAACATCACTGGCGTGACCCGATACCCGCCCCAAAAAGAAGGTCGACGGACATCGTCACCCTCAAAGCGAACGGTCACGTCGGCGACTGCCTGTTCGAGCACTTCGGGACCAGCGATTAAGTCGCTCTGCGGTGACGCCCATGCCCCGATCTGGCTGCCCCGAGGCCTTTCAGCAAAGTACGCATCGCTCTCGGCTTCGTCGACGCGCGCGACAGTTCCCACGATGCGCACTTGTCGATGCATCGAAAGCCAACTGAACAACAGGCTGGCCTTAGCAGCCGATTCCAGCTCGCCAGCCTTAGCCGATTCGTAGTTCGTATAGAACACGAAGCCGCGATCGTCGACGCCCTTAACCAGCACATTGCGAGCGTGCGGCCAGCCCCGTTGGTCGACCGTGGCCACGACCATTGCGTTGGGCTCGTGCACATCGTGAGCAACTGCGGCCTCAAACCAAGCCTGCCATTGGTCGACCGGATCTTCGGCCATGTCGTCGATACCAAGGGTTCCAACGTCGTAGTCGAGACGCCGCGACGCCAAATCGACGGGTTCAGAAGAGTCCATATCTCTCCAGTCAACCATCGCTAGGGTCGCGAGCGTGAGCCTCCGGCGATTCGATCTGTATGACCTGATCGCGATCAGTCTCGGCGGCGCGTTTGGCGCGGCGCTTCGCTGGTCGATCACCAGCCTCCGGTCACCTCAAGATGGCGGATGGTTCACGTACGGACCAAACACAACTGTCACGTTCGACGCGTCGGTGACCGGGTTCGCTTGGGACACACTCATCGTCAACGTGCTCGGGTGCCTGGTCCTTGGGGCGGCAACCGCGTTAGCGGCCCGATCAGCGGGGCCGAAGCGGTTCCTGCTCGCAGTGGGCACCGGCTTTTGTGGATCGCTTACAACCTTCTCGACGTTCGCCGTTGATGTCGCGTCGGGTCTTCGCGATCACGTGGCGGCGGCCGCTGTCGCCTATCTGGTCCTCAGCGTGGCGGCGGGGGGTGTCGCGTTTGCTCTTGGGCGGGCCGCAGCACACCGCCTGCCCGGCGCCGTGTCATGAGCGCAATCGCATTCGCAGGCCTCGCCATCGTTGCTACCGTAACCCGGGCCATTGTGACCTCAGGGCAGGCGACGCTCGTGCCTTGGCGCACGCTCGCTCTGAACTCGGCTGGCGCCTTCGCACTCGGGCTCATGCTGGTAGCGCCCTGGTTCGACGACCCATGGATTCTCACCGCGGCGGGATTGGGCTCGCTCACAACCTTTTCGACAGTGGGCGCTGAGATATCAGCGCTATTGAGCGATGGCCACAAACGCCATGCGATGGCCTACCTTGGACTCACACTGGTCGTTGGTATCGCAGCGGCGTGGCTCGGACTCTCACTAGGAGAAACGTTCACATGAGTTCCCCAGAACCCGTAGTACTCGAGGTCTACAGCGACTTCCTATGACCGTGGTGTCATGTTGGCGCCGTGCGCGTCGATGAGATCGAACGTCGATTCGGTGACCGGGTCAAGGTCGAGTGGAAGAGCTTCATGCTTCGCACCGAACCCAAGACCGGCGACCGCGACAAGTTTGTCAGCTACACCAAGAGTTGGGAGCGCTGCGCCGACACCGAGCCCGGGGCGATCTTCACAACACCCTGGAGCGGTGAGGCGAACGGCCCGACGAGCTCGCTACCCGCCCAAGTGGCCTGGAAAGCAGCGGCGACATTTGGCGACGATGCCAAGCGATCGATGAAAGATGCGCTGATGCAGGCGTACTTTGTTGACAACCGAGACATCAGCAACAACGACGAGCTAATCGACATTGCGGTCAGTTGTGGCCTCGACGGCGACGCGTTCGCGCTCGTGCTAAGCGAACAAGGTCGTTCGCTCGCGCAGGCTGTCATCGACGAGCACAACGATGCAGTCGGCAACGGGATCACTGCAGTGCCCACCGTGGTGCTGGGTGGGTTGTTCCCAATTCCGGGCGCCCAAGAGGTCGAGACCTACGAACGCATGGTCGAACGGATGATCAGCCGCCAGGAACAAGCGGCGGACTGATCGAGTCGAGTCCACAGAATGGCCGCAGCACCTCGGGCACTGAAAAGGTGCCATCGGCCTGCTGGTAGTGCTCCATCAAGAACACGAGCATGCGTGCGACGGGGATCGCTGTGCCGTTAAGTGTGTGGGCGAACTGCGAACCCGACTCGCCTTTGATGCGAGTGTCAAGGCGGCGCGCCGAGTAGTCGAGATAGTTCGAGCAGCTCGTGACTTCGCGATAGGCCCCTTCGCTCGGAAGCCAAACCTCGCAGTCGTACTTCTTGGCGGCCGCGCTGCCGAGGTCGCCGGCCGCGATATTGACGACGCGGTAGGGCAACTGCAATTCGTCGAGGATCTCGCGTTCGAGCTCAAGTAGCAGCTCGTGCTCATCCCAACTCTTCGCCGGGTCAGACCAGATAAACATCTCGACCTTGTCGAACTGGTGCACCCGAAAGATGCCTCGAGTGTCTTTACCGTAGGTGCCAGCCTCGCGACGAAAGCACGAAGAGAAACCTGCGTAGCGAAGGGGCAGCATCGACTCGTCGATGCGGTCGCCCCGGTGCATTCCGGCCAACGCGACTTCGGAGGTGCCGATCAGGTACAGATCGTCTTCGGCGATGCCGTAGACCTGATGCTCGTCGGTCGGGAAGAACCCGGCATCGACCATCATTTGCCTTCGCACTAGCACTGGCGGAACAACGGGAATGAAGCCGCGGGCGACAAGCTTGGCCAGCGCCCACTGCACGAGCGCGAACTCGAGCTGCACAGCGCCTCGGGTGATGTAGGCGAAGCGTGAACCCGATACCGCTGCGCCCAACTCGTTGTCGACCCACCCGATGTGGCGGCCGAAGTCGGCATGGTCCATCGGTGGTGGCGACGGCTGCGCGCCAACGGTGTCGATGACCGTGCCTTCGTCCTCGCCGCCGTCAGGAACGGATTCATCGGCGGGCACCGGTAGCTGCAACACGAGCGACCGAAGTTCATCGCCCAGTGCGCTGAATCGGGTCTCGGCGCCAGACAGTTCTGCCTTGACCGCTCCAGCTGCCTCAATCTTGGCGGGGCGTTCTTCGGGACTGGCCTTGCCGATCTCCTTGGAGACGTTGTTTGATCGTCCACGCAGTTCTTCAACCGCGAGCTGAAGCTCTCTATGGCGGGCGTTGAGTTGAAGCGCTTGGTCGATGAGCTCGCTGGATGCGCCTTTGCGTTCAATGCCAGAGCGATACGCAGTGTCCGCGAGGCGTTTTAGGTCGATCATCGGGCCGAGCGTACCGCATGTGCACAGTCCTGCTTCGGGCCATTAGGCCAACTCATCTAGAGCTGTTGGCTCTCGGCGAGGGCATCGGCAATGTCTTCGTGCCACCCCGAAGGCGCTGGCGCTGGCGGTATCCACAATGAGTCAGGATCACCAGCTGTGTGGCTCACGCGTTGCAGCTTCGCAGTTAGCTCGTTGAGTCCAACGATGTCGATCTGCAGGCCCATCGCCCGCAGATGCACGATCAACGCGAGCAAGTCCGCATCGACGGCTAGTTCGACCGGCACCGCAAGCTCAACTCGCTCTGAGGCCAGGCCACTAGCGGCAAGTGCGCTGTGACAAAGCGGGACCATGCCCGAGAGCATCTCGGCCGCTGGGGTGAGCATCCGCAGGTCGCACACATCATGGCCCGCCGCGGCGGCGAAGGACTCGAGCACCAGTTCGCTCATAGCCGTCGAGGCCAACCCAACCGCGCTGACACGTTGGGGGTGCTTCCACAGCGCGATGCCGTCGAGACCAATGGCCCACCAGGGCGCAGCCTCAACCAGGCCGCAAGCGACCGGTCGATAGCGAACCTGAATGTCGTCGACAACGAGATCGTGCCATCCAAGATCGGCGTCAGACGTCGATTCGAGCATGTCAGGCTCGCGAGCCCAACACACGAGAAACTTACAACGAGTCTGCGCGCTGTTGAGCACCGGATTGACCAGGACTTCTTCGGCCCCGAGCTCAGGGTGCGTGAACGTGAGGGCGACGCGATTGCTTACGGCATCGCGACACAGCGCCTCAAAGTCATCACGGATCGGTGCGACCAGAAGCTGACGAATGGAGCGGCCGAGGAAGAGCTCAGGGAGGAGTTCGAATGGCATCAGGGTGCCATCACCATTGACGCGAATGACCATCGAATGGCTACCGAGCAGCCGGCGAAGCGGTGCGAGATCGGCAACGGTGAGCGGTGTCGCTCGCTCAGATTCAACAAGGGTCACATGACAGAAGTCGGCGAAGAACTAGGCAGTTTGAGCTTCAGACCGAAGTGCGCGCATGCCCACGCCTTGTTTGAATCGATCGACCTAATCCACACTCCCCCGACCAGTGCATTCGTCCTACTCGGTTGTGGGGACGCACTAACCCCTTGGGCCCTAGGACCTAAAGGGGTGTCTGCTCGGCAACAGGGTCGCCAGCGTCGTCGAATGCCGAGGTCACCGCCTCGTAGGTAAGGACCGGCGCATTGTCGCCTGGACGCCAGTTCTCGGACTGCGAACGCACCCAGCGGAAGAACAAGATCGCAATGACCGTCCAGATGAAGAACCCACCCGCCAGCTTCATAATGAGCCCGGCGGCCTGCTGGTCATCGACCGCCGAGACGCCCCAGAGGCGCACCTCGTGGTCATACACCCGGTACAGCGGCGTTTCAGCGAAGGTCAAGAAGCCGCCAGGCACCGTTGGCAGCACCGAGTTCAAGAACAGGAAGAGCATCTGACCCGGGTAGCCAGCTCGCAGTTCGGGCAACGGGCTTGCAACCGGCATCCACATGAGCAGCGCCGCCAAGAACACGCTGAGGTGCACAAAGTAGTGGAACACACCATTTTCGATCGAGGTGTTCACGACCCAGGTGAGGTGAGTGAGCGCAACCATCAAGTTGAACAGAACCGCAGCTGCGACCGGTCTCGTCAACCGTCGCACCCAGACGCCGACCGAGCCGTCGGGGCTCACGATGAGACGAGCGAGCCACTCGGGTGTTGCCAGTAAGAACAGCAGCGGCACAACCAACGTGATCAGCAGGTGCTGCACCATGTGTGCGGCGTACAAGTATTCCTCGCTGATGTCATGCATCGGCCAGTCGCTCACGAGCCACAAAAGCACAACGGCTGCGGCGAAGCACAGGACATTTCGTCGACTAACGACCTCTTGACCCGCGGGGACTGCCTTGGGGCCGAGCACTCGGGTCACCCACCAGCCGAACCCGGCCACCACGGCGACAATCAACCACACCTCAGGATGGGCCTGGAACCGCCAAATGTCAGCATCGGCTGCGACGAACATGCCCATCACTACCGCATCTAGTTAAAAGGGATTGCCAATGAGGTCGTTAAACCAGTCGCCGAGATCGAACACATCGAAGACCGAGAAGAACAGAAGGTAGACGCCAACGGCAAGTACAAGACCCGCAACGAACACATAGGTGAACCACCTGGTGTCGAAGCGAAGATGCATGAACCAGGCGGCGACAATGAAGAATTTGACGACCATCAGCACGCTCAGCCCGATGTAGAGGCCGGCTGCCGGAATGCTGTCTTCGAGGAAGAACATGCCAACCTCGACGGCAGTGAGCACGGCCAAGATGATCGCGATCTTGATGTACTCCCAATCAGAAGGATGATGGGCGTCATGCTCGTGATCCGCGTCATCGGCGTGATCGGTGTCGAGTTGGTCGGTAATGAGATTTGCCATGATGGAGCCCTACTGCGGGAACAGGTACACGATCGTAAAGATGAGAATCCACACGATGTCGACGAAGTGCCAATACAGACCGACGATTTCGACCGTTTCGGCCTTATCGCTATTGAGGCGGCCCTGCTTATGCATGATGTAGAGCCCCAGCAACATAACGATGCCCAGGCTGACGTGAACGCCGTGGAAGCCGGTCAGTGTGTAGAACGCTGAGCCGAAGATGTTGGTGGTGTAGCCGAGGCCTTCTTCGACAAAGACAGTGAACTCGTACACCTGGCCCGCGATGAACGTTGCGCCCAACGCTGCGGTAGTAAGCGTCCAGATCTTGAAGCGGTAGTAGTCGGCCCGGCCAATAGCTGACAGAGCCAGCACCATCGTGAGCGAGCTCAGCAACAGCACGAACGATGACACCGACGTAAAGGGGATGTCGAAGATCTCGGCAGGGCCAAGTTCGTTTTCGAGCCCCTCAGGATTGATGCCGTTGACGTTGTTGACGAACCGCTCTTTGTAAAGCAAGTAGGTCGAGATCAGGGCTCCGAACAACAAACATTCGCTGCCGAGGAACACCCACATCATCAGTTTGTTGTTCGAGATACCGGTGGTCGTGCCGTGACTCTGTTGGTCATGGCCTGGTTGCTCATGGTTCTGTTGCTCATGGCCTGACTGGCCATGATTGTCGGCATCGACCTGCGCGTTAGGCGCGTCGGCCGGAGATGCGACCTCTTCAGCGAGTTCAGTCATTGGAGGCTCCTTCGGCTGCACCGGTGGCGGCCGCTGCTAGCGCCTTGGCGTCGCCGTCGGGATCATCGCCGCCATCGCCATCGTGGTCGTCGTGGTCGTCGTGACCATGGTCATCATGGCCGTGGGCGGCTTCGGGATCATCGGAAGGCTCAAGAGCCCAGCCAAGGAAGCCGGCCAGGAACAACACGCCGCCCGGAATCAGCAGCCAGTGCGTGAAGATGATGGCGTAGCCAATTACCGGCAGCGACAATGACAGAATCAGCGGCCAGTACGAGGGTGACGGCAAGTGCACGTCGGTGTTGCTGCCATCGTGGGCAATGTCTTCGGGGTATGCCTTACGAACGATTTTGCCATCGTCGTCTTTGCCCCACTTCTGGTGCCACCAATCGTCTTGGTACTGCACGATGGGGTCGTAGTCGAAGTTGTGCACTGGCGTTGGCGAGGCCGTTGACCATTCGAGGCTGCGGGCATCCCAAGGGTCGGGGCCGACCTCTACGGGGTTGGCTTTGTGCTGGCGATAGGAAACCCAAATGTTGATCAGGAACGCAAGTACGCCGAGACCAATGACGAAGCTACCAACGGTCACGATCATGTTCCAGAAAGCGAAACCGTCGTCGGCCGAATAGCTGTGGTGGCGACGAGCCATGCCCTGCAAACCCAATATGTGCATCGGACCAAAGGTCATGTTGAAGCCAATGAGCATGAGCCAGTAGTTGGTCTTGCCCCACTTCTCGTTCAGCTTGTGGCCAAAGCACTTGGGCCACCAGAAGTAGAAGCCGCCGAACATGCCGAGCAACGCACCACCGAAGATCACGTAATGGAAGTGGGCGACGATGTAGTACGTGTCGGTCTGCTGGGTGTCGCTCGGCGCAACCGAGTGGGTGACGCCTGACAGGCCTCCGACGGTGAACATCGCGATCACGCCAACCGCAAAGAGCATCGGTGTGCTGAATCTCAGCCGGCCGCCCCACATTGTGGCGAGCCAGTTCAATATCTTCACGCCGGTTGGCACGGCGATGAACATGGTCGACATCGAGAATGCTGCAACCGAGATCGGACCCAGACCAGACACAAACATATGGTGCGCCCATACGCCCCAGCCCATGAAGCCAATGGCGATACCTGAGCCAACCATGAACGGGTAGCCGAATAGTGGCTTGCGGCTGAAGGTTGGGATGATCTCAGAGATGATGCCGAAGGCCGGCAAGATCAAGATGTAGACCTCGGGGTGCCCAAAGATCCAGAATAAGTGCTGCCAGAGCAACGGGCTTCCGCCGAGTTCGACGTTGAAGAAGTTGGCGCCGTAGCTGCGGTCAAAGGTCAACAGGAACAGTGCGATCGTGATCACCGGCACGGCGAACAGCAGCAAGAACTGCACGACCAACATCATCCACGTGAAGATCGGCATCTTGAGAAGAGTCATGCCCGGGGCTCGCATGTTGAGCACGGTCACGATCAGGTTGATCGCCGACACCAACGAGGCAATACCCACGATCTGCAAGCCAATGGCATAGAAGTCCATGCCGTTGGTCGGCGAGAACGTGACCGAGGTGTTCGGGGCATAGGCAAACCAGCCGCCGTCGGGGGCTCCACCGAGGAACCACGACGTATTCAAGAAGATTGCGCCTACGAGCCAGCACCAGAAGCTGAATGCGTTGAGACGGGGGAAGGCCACATCTCGCGCGCCGACCTGCAACGGCAACAAGTAGTTAGCGAACGCCGCCGCCATGGGCATGATCACCAAGAAGATCATGGTGACGCCGTGCATCGAGAAGATCTGGTTGTAAATGCTCTCGGACAAGAACGTGTTGTCGGGCTGGCTCAGCTGAATGCGGATGAGCAGTGCTTCGATGCCACCAAAGAGGAAGAAGAACATCGAGCCGACGCCATACATGATGCCGATCTTCTTGTGATCGACGGTCGTGAACCAGCTCTTCCAACCCACGTCACTCTGCGGGCGAGTAAGCACCCCGAGCGGCTTTTCGTTGAGGGTTACGGTCTCGCCAGCTTCAAGCGCTAGTGGACGATCTTCGGTGATTGCCATGATCTCGTAAGTTCTCAGTCGAGGGTCATCAGGAACTCGACAAGATTGTCGACTTCCTCGGCGGACAGGGCTTCAAATGGGGTCATGCCGCGTTGGCCGCCAGGGGCGTCCCAGGCATTGGCCTTCTGTTCAGGGGCGTTGATAATCCAGGCTTCGAGGTGGCCTCGGTTGACAACGCCGTCTTCGGCGAGATCGGTGTAGGCCAGCGAGTCAGGGTTCTTGTAGAGCTCGAAGATGCCACCGGCGAACGTGGATCGCGTCGCCATATGGGTGAGGTTTGGGGCAGCGCCTGACACCTGCGTCTGCTTGTCGATGAGACGGTTCGCACCGTCATATACAGCGAACGAATCGACGGGGCGCTCTTCGCCTTCGGCGACTTCGCCGGCACCGAGTGTGGTCAAGCCGTTGATGACGTGACACGAAGCGCAGTTGTTCGCGAACACCGACCAGCCTTCGGCTGCCGCCGTGCCGTCGGCAGGTGCTTCAGCATCAGATGCCTGATTGGCGGCCCACGCTTTCCAGTCGGCGGGTTCGACGCCGATGGCCCACTTTTCCATGTATGCGTGGGAGAGGCCGCAGAACTCGGTGCACTCGCCCGGGAAACGGCCGATCGAGCCAGCTTCGATAGTCCACGGGCCGACGCGCCCCGGCACCGCGTCGCGTTTGCCGTTGAGTGCTGGCACCCAGAACGAGTGGATGACGTCACGGCTGGTGACGTCGAGTGCGATCTCTTCGCCGAGCGGCAACACCAGCTCGCCAGCGGTGACGATGTGAGGGCCTTCGGTGCCTGCCGGAATGCCAGCGTTCGCCATGCCCGAGTCGCTCAGGTGGTACTGGAACTCCCACCACCACTGCTGCCCAACGACCGTGACGCTCTCGATCTGGCGATCATCAGATGCGCTGACATCGTCGAGCTGGAAGTAAAGGCCAAGCGTGAAGAATGCAACGACGGCCATGATCAGCGTTGGCACGATGGTCCAACCAATCTCAAGACGAGTGTTGCCGTGCACCTGCTCAGGGAATTCCTCGTCGGGGTAAACTTGGCTGGGATCGTCGGGCTCGCTGACCCGGAACCGCATGGCCATGTAAATCACGGCGCCTTGGATGATCACGAACACGACGCCGCAGGCAACCAACAGCCAGATCAACATGGTGTCGAGCTTTTGGGCGATGGGGCTCTGAGCATCAAAGGTGCTGAGCGGTCGCTCGCCGCACCCGGCCAGAACTAACGAGACCAGCCCGATTGACAGCAGAGAAAGAGGCTTCTTTATCATTCGTCGCTCACCGTAGTTTCTTCACTGTGATCCTCATGATCCGAACCGTGGTGTTCTATGTCACGTGGACCAAGTGCCGCGAACAGCACACCGAGGCCGACCAGAACCACTGCAAAAGCGCCAACGACTGCACCCATTGTGCGCCGAGACATTTGGGGTCGCATTGCGAACAGCACTGCGATCAAGAAGATGACAAGTGCCACGACACCAGCGATCGCAACAGCGCCGTAGACGCTTGCTGCCAGCAAGATCCGCGACACCGATAAGGCAATGACAGCCAGGCCGGCAACACCGAGAATTGGAATTTCGAATGGTGCGAGCACCCGGTCACGAATCACAGAGTTGGTCTTGGTGCTGGCAGTTGCGCGCTCGGACCAGGCGGTGAGCGCCCACTCCATCGCGACAACGGCAAGCACGACCAGGCCGATGATCCAGAACGCCTTGGTGTCGAGCACGAGACCGATGATCAGGACACCCATGCCAGCCGCTGCGGCCAATGGCCACCAGCTCGGCGTCGTTGGGCGCTGTCCGATTGGCATCGTCGAAGAACCGTCGAGCTCGGCGACCGATTCGACGTCGGCGTCGCGGAAAGCGACTGCGGTGCAGCCAATAAATGCGGCGGTGCCTGACAAGAAGATCAGCACGAAGAAGCCCATGCCACCGCCGACGCTGCCCTTCCAGCCGAGGCTCAAGAGGCCGACGATCGCTCGACGATCGACGAAGCCGAAGTAGTCGGGGCCCGTGACGTCGCCCGATGAGATGCCATACACAAAGGCACCTACGAGGCCGAGAACGGCGAGGCCGAAGAAGAATTTGAATCCTGGTGTGAACACTGCCGCTGCCTACTTAGTGATGAAAATCAGGAGCCAGATGACGAAGTACAACGAGAACATGGCGTACCAAAACACTGCGGCCGAGGCCGCAAAGTCGGTATGCACGCTGATGTCGCTGCTCGCGAGGGCCCGAATGGCCACAAAGAGCAGCAGCACTAGGCCCACGCAGATCATGATCACGTGCGATCCCGTGATCGTGTAAATCAGCGATGCAGCGGCAGTGCCGCTGACATCGTCGATAACCAACCCGAGCTGATTCCACTGGAAGACAACCTGGTTGATCACAGCTGCGCCAAACATCGCAGTCGTCGCAAGCGCAAGCAAGCCGTGGCGACGATCGTTGCGCTTGAACGAATAGACGACCCACTGCATGGTGACTACCGACATAAGTAGCGAGGTCCACCAGATGATGGTGGGGGCGGTGAGCTCGACCTGCGCGCTATCGGGAATCCAAGGAGTGGTGCGCTCACCAGCTTCTTCGAGCACTTGCTGAAGCCGCAAATGGCTATTGCGAGTCGAGGCGTAGATGCCGAACAGTCCGGCGAAATACATGATCGAGGCGCCGGTCATCAACGCCGTGCCGAGTTGCAAGGTTCGCTTGCGAGGCACGATGCCGGCAGGCGCATTGGAGACCGCCTGCATTGACGGATCGATCACGGCGAGTGAGGTGTCGGTCATTGCGCTACCTCGGCATAGGGATTTTCGAAGTCATCATCGAGCAGCGGCGCTTCGCTCGTGACTACCAGTGGGCCCGCGAAGTTTCCGGGCTCAGGCGGTGAGCTGGTCAACCACTCAAGCGTGTGGCCGCCCCAAGGGTCATTGTCGTCGATGTCCTCGTCGTCGGTGGTGCCAAACACCAATCCAACAGCAACTGCAGCGAGCACGGCGCCGAGTCCCGCAAACACCAAGAGCGAACCAACGAATGAGATGAGGTTCAGTACCTCGACGAGATCGCGCTGTGGGGCTGCTGCCACGAATGCCGGCTGATCGAGGAAGCCGCTGATCGCGTCGGGTACTGCCGAAATCACGGCGCCACCGAGCATCGTTAGGCCAGCGACCACACCCAGGCCCGTCGGCAGTCGCTCACCCAAGATCTTGGGGGCCCAGTAAAAGAGGCCGGCGATCGCTGCGAGCAAGCCAGCCATTAGCGTCAGTTGCACCATTGCACCAGACAACGAACTTTCGGCGACTTCGTCGAACGAGTCGCGCATCCAGTCTGCAAAGTCGCCCAGCCAGCCCCAGTTGAGGCCAATGAACTCGGTGACGTCGTGCAGCCAACTAAAGATCGGTGCGAGCAGGCTGTCGGCCACCCGGATGGTCGCTACAGCACCTGCGGTGAGCAGCGCAACAAGTGCCATGCCGGCGAGTGCAAGATGGGCGCTGAACTGGGGCCCTCGGGCGGCGGCCTTAGCAGTCATTGCGCACGCACCAACAAGCACGAGAATCGGCAGGATCAGCGCGACCGCGCCGAGTACATAGAGCCAGCTGGTCGAAGCGCCGGGGTTAAAGAACGTTTGGGCGTAGGCGCCAAAGCTGATCGCACCAAAGAATCCAATGGCGATCATTGCAGCGTCGTACGTCTTGAGGCGCCGGCGGAATGCGACCGGCACGACCTCGCCCATTAGGCCCAGAACGGGGATGGCATAGGCAAAGACCTGCGGCTGGTCAAAGGCCCAGCTGATCTGGTGGAACAACTCGTCGCCACCGAAACTGTGGAACGCGTCGCCTCGGGCATCGACCCACATGACGATGAGGTTGGCCATGAGCACGGGCAGTGAAAGCAGCCAGATGCCGCCAGCGACCAACATTGACCAGGTGAACAGCGGCACGTTGTAGAGCGACATGCCCTGGCTTCGCTCGGTGAAGATCGTCGTGACGATCACCATGGCAGCCACGATGATCGAGAGCACGACACCGGCCAACGAAACCATCGAAAGCTGCGTCGGCTGGTTGATTACGTCGACACCTCGGTCAATAAGGCCGCCGTCGATGGCCCATGAGACAACCATGATCACGCCCGACACCATCCAGGTCCACAGCGCTGCGGCTGCGGCCCGAGGGAATGCCAGCGATGGGGCGCCGATTTGCAGCGGCACCATGGTCATGGCGATACCAATGAGCATTGGCACCACGAACAGGAACACAAGGCTGACCCTCTGCAACGTGAACCATTGCTCATAGGCAAAGGCGTTGCTAAAGATCGCGACGCTGTCGGTGTCGATGCGCTCGAGGCGCACCAGGATGTCAGCGACGAGAGTGAACAACCCGAACAACACTGCACCGAGCATCCATACCCGTCCAATGACTTTGTGGTCACCACTCGAGAAGCCGTCGGTCAAGATGTTTTTCGGGAGTCGTTGATAGACCTCGGGGGCCATCAATTCGTGCACTGACTCAGCGGGTTCGTATTCAGTGATTGTCATGCGAAGTGCAGTTCGTAAGGGTTGGCTGACACGCGCGTGTCAGCGGAGATGCTAGGCACGGCGCGCACCGAAAGACGGGGACCGCTTGCGGCCTGCACTCTATCGACCTTGGGGGTGCTTGTTCCAAACTGCACAAGCTCGATTTTGTCGAGTTTTTTGGAGACCGTGCGCACCGTTCGTTGACTCTCAGACCAACTGATCTACGGCCATGGCGCCAAACAGCAGGACTACGTAGGTGATTGACCACCCAAACAGTGCCATGGCGGGCTTTGGTTGGGGGTTCTTTGCAACCGCGATCGCGTAGCCAAGGAAGACTGCGCCGAGCACGACTGCGGCCACGTTGTAGATGATGCCCATGTCGGCGACCGGCCCAAACACGAGCGTGAGCGCCCACAGCAGAACCGTGTAGGCGACGATGCGGCGGGTGACCGTGCGCAAATCGGCGACAACCGGCAGCATCGGCACGTCGGCGGCTTGGTAATCGTCCTTATATTTGATCGCCAGCGCCCAAAAGTGTGGTGGCGTCCAATAGAAGATGATGGCGAAGAGCACGATCGGCGGCCAAGCGAGTTCATTCGTGACCGCAGTCCAGCCAATCAACACCGGCACCGCGCCAGCCGCGCCGCCGATCACGATGTTGCTTGAATGGCGACGCTTGAGCCACAGCGTGTATACGAAGACATAGAACAGCATCGCTGACACCGCGAGCGCTGCGCTCAACAGGTTGACGAAGTACCAAAGCCATGCAAAGGCTGCAATCTCGAGGATGATGGCGAAGACCAATGCCTCGGTTGGCCGCACGACCCCGGTCACCAGCGGTCGACCCTTGGTGCGTTCCATGACCGCATCGATATCTCGATCGACGTACATGTTGATGGCATTGGCGCCACCTGCGGCTAAGGCACCACCGATGATTGTGGCGACCATAAGCCACACCGACGGAAGCCCCCGCTGGGCAACGATCATGGTCGGCACGGTCTCGACCAACAAAAGTTCGATGATGCGTGGCTTGGTAAGGGCTATGAAGCCCCCTACCCGCTCTTTACGGCCCGCGTTTTCAGCGAGCGGCAGCACCGTCGTCATCGCAGCCGATGCTAACGCCACCGACACGCGATGGTTGCCGCTACCTCAGGCTTTCGAATTCCGAACGAGAAGCCGACTAGCGAGTTCGCGGAGCGACCGCGTCGGCCTCGGGTGGGCCCCAGCCGCCCCGCGAGTACTGCAACGTCGGTTCAGAGGTATCGAGCAGTGGGTCGACGATGCGCCAACTCTGCTCGACGCCATCTTGATGGGCGAACAACCGGGCGTCACCTTCGAGTGCGTCACCCATCAGTCGTTCGTAGGGATCTGGCCCCGACCCGCCCAAAGCTTCGCCATAGTCGACCGCAAGGTCAACAGGCGCTGAGATCATCTCGTCACCGGGTGTCTTGGCCTGCATCGTGAGCACGATGGCGTTGTCGGGCTTCATGCGAAAACGCAAGATGCTGGTGTGGGCGTTGTGATCAGCGCCGCCGAACATTGCGGTTGGCGGTGCGCGAAACTCGATTACTGCTTCAGTGAGCGTCTCAGCCATGGCCTTGCCGGCCCGAATCACAAACGGCACATCGCTCCATCGCCACGAATCGATGAACAGCTCCATCGCGACGAACGTCTCGGTCGATGACTCGGCCGCGACTCCTGGTTCGTCGAGGTACCCAACGTATTGACCAAGCACGGCCCGCGACGGGTCGGCTTCGCGCATCGCACGCAACACCTTGATCTTCTCTTCGCGCAACGACTGCGCTGAATCGTCGACCGGCGGTTCCATCGCCAGCAGGGCAACCATTTGCAGCAGGTGATTCTGCACAACATCGCGAATCGCGCCGACACCGTCGTAGAACCCGCCGCGACCGGCAATGTCGAATGACTCTGCCATCGTGATCGACACCCGGCTGATGTGTTGACGGTTCCACACCCCTTCGAGCATCGCGTTCGCGAAGCGAAACACGAGCAAGTTCTGCACCGCCTCTTTGCCAAGGAAGTGGTCGATGCGAAGAATCGCTTCCTCGGGGAAGTGCTTCTGCACGATCTGGTTCAGCTCGCGAGCAGTAGCAAGATCGCGGCCGAACGGTTTTTCGACCACGATGCGGCCGCGGTTCAAGCCAACGGCCGCCATGCCGGTCGCGACATCGTCGAACAGCGACGGCGGCACGGCGAGAAACGCAACCGGTACCGGCTCGCTGTCGCCGACAGCGCTCGCCAACCGGTCATAGGTGTCGGCAGAGGTGTAGTCGCCCTGCACATAGGTGATGCGATGCACAAGTTCGTCGACGATTGCCTGATCTCTGCCAGCGAGCGAGTCACGGGCCCGTGCCCGGATGGTGTCATCGTCGCCGTCGCTACGAGCAACCCCGATCACGCGTGGGCGAATGCCGTCGACCGCCAGTTCGTAGAGCGCGGGGAACAGTTTTTTGAACGCCAGGTCGCCGGTGATGCCGAACAGAATGAGCGTGTTCGACGTGGTGGCCATCGCAGGTGTCACGCTTGGGGCTTCTTCTCGTGATGGCCACCGAAGCCGGCTCGCATCGCGGAGAGCACCTTGTTGGCGAACTCATCGCGTTCGCGACTCGCAAAGCGAGACGTTAGCGAGGCGTTGATCACCGGCGCAGGCACCGCGAGGTCAATTGCAGCTTGAGCAGTCCAACGACCCTCGCCCGAGTCGCTGACGTGTCCGGCGTACTCGGCCAGCTCGGGGCTATGGGCCAGCGCTTCGGCTGTCAGATCGACGAGCCACGATGCGATGACGCTGCCTCGGCGCCACACCTCGGCGACGGCGCCGACATCGATGTCGTACTCGTAGTACTTGGCGTCGCGCATCGGCGTGGTCTCTGCGTCTTTGGCGAGCGACAACGTGCCTCGATCGGCTTGGTCGAGCACGTTGAGCCCCTCGGCGATGGCGGCCATCATTCCGTACTCGATGCCGTTGTGCACCATCTTGACGAAGTGGCCTGCGCCATTTGGTCCGCAGTGCAACCAGCCGGCTTCGCCTGGCCGCATCGGGCCATCGGTCGTGCGCTCAGCGATATCGACGCCAGGTGCCAAGGCTTCAAAGATCGGCGTCAGATACCCAATGGCATCGTCTGACCCGCCGATCATCAAGCTGAAGCCGCGCTCAAGGCCGTGCACTCCCCCGCTGGTTCCGATGTCGACATACTCGATGCCACTCGGTGCGAGCTCGGCGGCAAGGTCGACATCGTCTCGCCAGTTGCTGTTGCCGCCATCGATCACGATGTCGCCCGGCGACAGCAACGCCGCGATTTCTCGCACTACCTCGCCGGCAAATGCTGCCGGCACCATGACCCAGACGCAACGTCGACCTTGGAGCTGGTCGACGAGACTGGCCAGCGATGCAGCGCCAGCGGCCCCCGCTTCGACGACCGCTGCTACCGCGTCGGGCGAGCGGTCATAGCCAACGCATGCATGCCCCGCGAGCTGCAGCCTCCTGACCAGATTCGAACCCATCCGCCCAAGACCAACCATTCCAAGCTGCATAGCCAGACTCTATAACTGCGGCGTTCGCCTGAACCCGACACACCCCCGAGCCGGCCTCACTTTGTTCGGCCTGACGGCGTTCGCCTGAACCCGACACACCCCCGAGCCGGCCTCACTTTGTTCGCCCTGCGCCCCGCCCCCACCAAATTTTCGACGAGAACCACGTGTGACGTGGTCAGCGCAGCACAAAAGAATCACGTTGCACCAAATGTGGCACTATGCGACAGTTGACCCGATGGCAACCGCTACTTTTACTCCGCTACTTCCGAGGCCTCAGGTCGCCCCGGCGATCTGCGATGCGTATCGAGTTGAGATTACGAATCCTGAGGTGACTGACATCGACGCGGCGGTTCGAGCGTTCTTCGGCAACAGCCCTGCATGGCTCGGCCATCTGATGCGCGCCCGCAATGCGGTTGTGAAGCGGCTCGGATTTGCGACCAACGACGACGAACGTCGCGAACTTCCGCAACGATTCGAGCTTGGCGACGCGATGGGGCCGTTCACGATCCTTGAGCGCAGCAATCACGAAATCGTGATGGGCGGCGATGACACGCACTACTCGTTCCGGTTGTCGATGTGGATACCCGAGGGCACCCGGACACTGCAAGCAACGACCCATGGCCACCACCACTCGCGACTCGGTCGGGTCTACCTCGCGATCGTCAAGCCCGGTCACCGACTCATCGCTCCAATGATGGTTAAAAGAGCGGCGCGGCCCTAGCAGCGATCATCGGCATACTGATGCTGTGAGTCCGCAGCGGTTTCGAACGATCACGGGCAGTGCGCTTGTCGCACTCGTCGGCATCGTCATCACCGGTGTTGCGGTGCGACTCACGGGGTCGGGGCTTGGCTGCAGCGACTGGCCAACGTGCGAAGAAGGCCAGCTCGTCGCCGACCTTGAGATCCACGCAATGATCGAATTCATCAACCGTGTGATTACCGGCGTGGTGTCAGTCGCCGTGATGGCCGCCGTGCTCGGCTCGCTGTTTCGCAACCCGCGACGCCAAGATCTCGTTCGCCTCTCGCTTGGACTGGTCGCTGGCGTGCTCGGCCAGATCGTGCTCGGCGCGTTCGTCGTACTCTCGCACCTCAACCCCTGGCTGGTGCTGTGGCACCTCGTGGTGTCGATGGCGCTGGTAGCAAACGCGGTCGTGTTGCACGCTCGAGCTGGGTATGACCCCGTACCTAGTGCTCGACCTGGCCGGTGGTACCGATGGCCAATCACGGTGCTTACCGTCGCTGCGATCTACATCGGAAGCCTGGTCACTGGCTCGGGCCCTCACAGCGGTAGCCGCGACGGCGAAGTGATCGAGCGCTTGCCGTTCGATATTGCGAGCATCGCCCGTGTGCATGGCCTGACCGTCGCTGCGCTGGTCGTCACGGTGATTGCAACGCTCTGGCATCTGCATCGCACCGCAGCGCCAGCGGCTGAGCAATGGCGGGGTCGGCTCGTGTTGACCGCCCTGATCGCGCAGGCGGCCATTGGCTACATCCAGTACTTCAACGACGTTCCTGCGCTGCTCGTCGGATTTCACGTCGCCGGCGCCACCTTGACCTGGATCGCGGTGCTGTGGTTTCACCTCGATCTTTCACCTGAACCCGAAGAGGTTCGTGCGAATACCGTCGCCTCTGACGCTGACGATTCCATACTGGTGCCATGACTGCCCCGGTCACCACACCGACGATCGATCCCGACATCGATGACGAAGTTGATGACGAGGTCGATGAGTCCATCGATCCGGACCGGCCCTGGCTCGTCATTGTCTGGAACGACCCCATCAATCTCATGAGCTACGTCACCCACGTGCTGCAGAAGCTGTTTGGCTACGACCGCGACAAGGCCACAGCCCTCATGCTCGATGTGCACGAAAAAGGCCGAGCCGTTGTGTCCAATGGGCCTCGCGAAAAGTGCGAGCTCGACGTCTTTCGGCTGCATGAGCACGGCCTCTGGGCCACGCTCAGCCAAGACAACTAGCCACCTCGAATCTCTCCGGAAGCACCACTGCATGGCCCTGTCATTTCGTCGCAACGGCGACGGCACCTTCAGCATCACGATCCCTCAGCAAGAGCGGTTGCTGCTCGAACAACTGGTGCCTCAGATGCGCGAGCTGATCGAAGATAACGACCAGCTCGCCTGGCGTCTGTTCCCCGACCCGTACCCGAACCATGAAAAAGCGAGCGCCGAGTACACCGACATGATCGGCGATGAGCTCCGCGAGAAACACCTCGCCTCGCTCGCTGTCGTCGAGTCGACCCTCGATGCGAAACGACTCGATGATGAACAGATCATGTCGTGGATGCACGCGGTGAATCACCTGCGCCTCGTCATTGGCACTCGACTCAACGTCGAAGAAGAAACCGAACTCGACAGTTACGACACCGATACCGAGCAGTCGCTCTTCGTCACCTATAGCTACCTCGGCTTCATGCTCGAACGCATCGTGCAAGCCATTAGCGGCGAATGAGCGCGGTGCGGGTCGAGGCACCCGATCTGCTCGGGTTCGCAAAAGAACTGATCGCCGAGGCGGGCACGTTCACCCAGCGCCACTTCCGCAGCCCTGATCTCGATGTTGCGTTTAAGGGCGACGGCACACCGGTAACGGTGGCGGACCAAGGGGCCGAGCGGCTTATGAGAGATGCGATCACCGAAGCATTTCCTGACGACGAGATCATCGGCGAGGAGTTCGGCGTCAGCGAGACGCCAGCCCATGGTGGCTCAGGCCGCCAGTGGGTGATCGATCCGATCGACGGCACCAAGGCGTTCACGGCCGGCGTGCCGCTGTATTCAAATTTGCTCGCCGTAATCGACGACGGTGTGCCGGTGATCGGCATTATCAATCTGCCAGCGGTTGGCGAGATGTTGTGGGCGACCGTGGGCGGCGGAGCGTTCTGCAACGGTGAGCGCTGCCATGTCAGTTCGAAGACCACTCTCGAGGGTTCGTATCTCATGGCGAGCGGCGTCACCGGCTGGGCCCGTGACGGTCTTCACCGTCTGCGCGACCACGGCGTGATCGTTCGGACCTGGGGCGATGCGTACGGCTACTCGATGGTCGCCACCGGCCGAGCCGAAGCAATGGTCGACCCGATCGTGAGTCTTTGGGATGTCGCACCGATCGGCGTGATCATCTCAGAAGCTGGCGGCACGTTCACCGACTTGAGCGGCGTTGAGCGCATCGATGGCGGCAACGGTCTTGGCACCAATGGCCTTGTTCACGATGCGTTGCTCGCCGAGCTCGCGGCCCAACGAACCCCGAACCCGGACATGTTTTGAGATGGACGGGTCTGAAAAGAGCACGATGTGAGCGACGCGTCGGCGTTCACCGAGCACTGGCTGACCCTCGCCGCGAGCCTCGACATTGCACCCGATAGCGCGCAGAGCATTCTCGATGATCTGCTCGATCGACATCGCGAGCCGCATCGCAGCTATCACACGGTCGAGCACATCGAAGCGGTGATCGAACACCTGCATGCACTCGACGCCGCCACGCCGACGACAATCTTGGCGGCGTACTTCCACGATGCGATCTATGACGCGACCCGACCCGACAACGAAGCTCGCAGTGCCGATCTCGCCGTCGAGGTGCTCGCGGCTGTGGGGCTCTCGAACGTCAATGATGTCGCCGCGATCATTAGGGCAACCGCTGGCCATCAACTACCCGCTGGCGCCCCATCAGATACCGCTGCGTTCCTCGACGCCGATCTCGCGATCCTGGCTGCGCCGCCCGATGTGTACGACCGGTACGCGCTCGCGATTCGCGCTGAGTATTCACATATGAGCGACGTCGACTTTCGCGAAGGCCGAGCGGCCGTGCTCGCCCATTTCGCAGAGCGCGAGCAGTTGTATTTCAGCGCCGCGGGCCGAGCGCGGTTCGATCAGGCTGCTCGGTCGAACCTGGCCCGAGAACTAGCTCTGCTCAAAACTTGACGCGGCGTACCAGAACCCGCCAGCGGTGCCGGGGCCAAAGAACGCACCCACGCTAGGACCGATACGATAACGAACGATCTCAACGACATCGTCGCGCTCGTTGAGCCGACTCTCGATGCCCTGCCAGTAGGCCATCGCGGTCTCGTCAGCGACGCCAAGCGCCACTCGAATCGGTTCGCCGCCGAGCGTCATTGCAGCCGCGATCGAATCGCAGACCTCATCGACGGAATGAGCCGACGGCAACATCTCGATCACACCCTCAGGCGCTGTAGTGAACAGATCGATACCTGATCCCGACTCGTCGAGCTGCACACGACCGCTTGCGTTTACAAGCTCGGCGGCGCCGACTGCGGTCACCGAGTAGAGGCCATCAGCGGTGCGGTCGGCGACCGCCAACGCTTCAGCTGCGCCAGCGCCATCTTCGATCGCCATGCCAGCGGCCCACACGCAGCACGCAATGCCAAACGACGCAGTGCGGGTGTCGAGCAGATGCACCTGGGCGTCGACCATTTCGGCGGCGATCCGTGCGCTGTTGATCGTGCCCGAGAGGCCTTTGGTTACATGAATCGAGATGATCTCGTCATGGCCAGCATCGATACAGCGCTGATACGTCTCGACGAACGCCCCCGGACTCGGCTGCGAGGTCGAGACTTCAGGCGTCACGCCATCGGCGAAGAACTCGTAGAACCCGTCGGCGTCGAGGTCGACGCCTTCAAGAAACTCTTTGCCGTCGACGACGACGGTGACCGGCACGACATGCACGCTGAATCGGTCGCGTAACTCGTTGGAGAGCTGGGAGTTCGAATCGGTGACAAGAGCAGGGCGCATCTCGTGGGAACCACTCGGGGCGAGCACGCTATTCCGCAGCGTCACGGTTTTCGACTGCGAAGCGCTGAATGATCGCGACACTGCTAACCGCGGCAGCCATTGGCATTGCGGCGCTCGGTTGCGGACCCCACCCGTTCGGAAGTCCCCGTTGCGCCCACAGGCCAGCCAGGCCGATCCAGAGTCCACAGATCGCAGCGATATTGGCCACCGGCCGCTGCTTCCAATAGTCACTCTTGGCGGCCGCAGCGCCCAGCACGATGTCGACGGGCAAATAGGCAGGGAATGTGGCCAGCATCTGACCGAAGCTCGCGGCCACGCCCTTGCCACCAGCAAACCCGCGCTGCACCGGGTAGCAATGGCCGAGAACTGCGGCAGCCGCGGCAGCGTTGGCCCCGGTCGCACCTGCGAGTACTCGACCAATCTGGCCCGCCACCAACGCCTTACCCATGTCGAGACCAAAGACCGCCGCACCCGCACGGTTGCCGAGCAGGTTTCGCACGTTGGCGGCGCCCGGGTTACTCGACCCGTGTCGATTTGGGTCAATCTGTTCGGCCGAAGGCTTGCCCTTGGCGGCCCGCTTAGCGACAATATCGGCCGACGCAAGCGAGCCCAGCGCGTACCCAAGCGCCGCGCTCGCGATCGCCTTGGCCCTGCTCACTCGATATCGCAGACTGCGACGTCTGCGGGCTCGTTGCGGTGGCGGAACCAACGCACGATTTCTATCAGCCCCGTGATGGCGAGCGCAGTGCCGAACGCCAACCAGAACGCTTGGCTGTGGTTGTCTTCGAATATTTCGCCAAAGAAGTAGCCGATAATCGCGGCGTAGCTCGCCCACAGCGTCGCGGCGATTGCGTCCCATGGCACGAACCACGACTTGTATGGCCGCTCGGTTGCACCGCACGAGACCGTCATGAGCGTGCGACCACCGGGGATGAAACGAGCCGTGATCAGCAGGAGCCCGCCGCGCTTGTCGATCTGGGCCGCAGCCTTGGCCATCTGCTCTTCGCCATTGCCCTTGCGCCGGCCGAGCATACGGGTGACAAAAGGGCGAAACTTGCGGCCGAGGAAGTACGCGATCGAATCGCCGCAGAAGGCGCCGACAGCCCCGAGCAAAATCACCAACGTCAGCAACAGGTTGCCTTGGCCGGCCGCGATGCCGCCGATGATCACCGTCGATTCGCTCGGCACGACCGGCACGACCGAATCGAGCAGCGCAATGATGAAGACGACGCCGTAGAACCAAGGGTTCGCCGAGATGTCGGCCAGCCACTCAGTCAGGCCATTTAGGAAGTCGAACAGCCCCGAGGCGAACATGGTCGCCCAAGCTACTTGACGCCAGCCCAAGTGCCTTCCCACCGTGAGAGAGGACCGAACAATGACGCAGCCGAGGAGCGGGATTGTTATGGCCGAGCAGTACCTGTGGCACGACACCGGTTCGGGCTGGATTTTGCCCGCTAACGCCATCGAGATCCAGCCGTTCGAGCATCCTGAAAATCCTGAATCGAAGCGCCGCATGGTCAACTTGTGGGAGCGCAGCGGGTTGCTGTCACAGATCGCCAAGGTGGCGCCGCGGCCCGCGTCGGTCGATGAGATCGCGATGGTGCACTCGCTGGACTACATCGCACAGATCGACGAGATGTCAGCGGCAGGTGGCGGCGACGCTGGCGTCAATACACCGTTCGGGCCCGGAAGCTACGACATCGCGTTGCTCGCCGCCGGCGGGTGTATCGCTGGCGCTGATGCGATTCTCGACGGGGTCGATGGCGCTGCGATCAGCAACGTGTACGCAATGGTGCGCCCACCCGGGCACCACGCAGTGCCCGAGTCGGGCATGGGGTTCTGCATCTTCAACAACGCCGCGATCGCGGTGAAGCATCTGCAACAAGCGCGCGGCCTGGCACGTATTGCAATGGTCGACTGGGACGTTCATCACGGCAACGGCCAAGAGACCATCTTCTACGACGACCCGAGCGTTTTGACGATCTCGATCCACCAAGACAACTGCTTCCCCCGGCCGTCCGGGGCGCTCGCAGATCGAGGCGCCGGTGCGGGTGTCGGCGCAAACCTCAATGTGCCACTGCCACCCGGCTCTGGCCACGGCGCGTATGTCGCCGCGTATGAGCGGGTTGTGCTGCCAGCGCTCGCGCAGTTCCAGCCGGACTTCATCGTGGCACCATCGGGCTTCGACGCCAGCAGCTACGACCCACTGGGCAACATGATGGCCCACAGCGAAACCTTCCGACTGATGACTCGGATGCTCCGCAGTGCTGCTGACGAGTCGTGCGATGGCCGACTACTACTCACCCACGAGGGCGGCTACTCGGCCCCCTATGTGCCGTTCATCGGTCTCGCAGTCGTCGAAGAACTCTCGGGCATTCGCACCGAGATCGACGACCCGTACCTGCCGATGGTCGCGAAACTCGGCTGGCAAGATCTGCAACCTCATCAAGACGAGATCATCACTGCGGCTGAGGCGTTGGTCAGCGACGTGCCAGCCGGCTGATCGCCGCAACGGGATCAAAGACTATGGACCCCTCATGAACGCTTATTCGAACCCTTTGATTCGAGACGCATGCAGAAAGCTCGGCGGGAATACATATGCATAGCGTAGGCTTTGTGTATGCATAGAACGACGATCGAGATAGACGATGCTCTGATAGATGAGGCCAAGCGGGTTCTTGGGACGACCACGATCCGTGCAACTGTTGAGGAAGCGCTTCG